>Ga0224512_10000710_pt1 | contig 34136 bp, 28 predicted proteins | sample SF_May12_sed_USG_4_FD_169103 | JGI IMG/M metagenome (GOLD analysis project Ga0224512, IMG submission 169103) | Sediment microbial communities from San Francisco Bay, California, United States - SF_May12_sed_USGS_13 | ecosystem: Environmental > Aquatic > Marine > Sediment | place: USA... | reverse complement strand
GATGACGCCCGCCGCGGCGATGCGGGTGGCCGCCCGGAAAGCGTGCAGGATCATGTGCACCTCGGGCTCCGACTGGCAGCGGGTGCCCAGCCGTTTCCACATGAACGCAACGGCGTCGAGTCGTAGAACCGACGCTCCCTTGTTGGCCAGGAACAAAGCGACGTCGACGATCTCGAGGAACACCCACGGGTTGGCCCAGTTGAGATCCCACTGGTGTTCGTTGAACGTGGTCCACACCCATTTGCCGGCCCGATCGATGGCGCTGGAATCCTCGGACGCTTCATCGGACAGCCCAAAATCTCGATGGAAGGAGAAACTGCCGGGGGCCTGATCGGGGAAGATCTCGACCAGGGTCTGCTCGTACTGCTTGGGCAGCCCGTCGTCGTCGAAGATCCAGTAGTAGTCGACGTAGCGCTGCTCACCGGCCCGTGCCCGTACCGCCCACTCGTGCTCCTTTGCGGTGTGGTTGAGCACGAGGTCGATACACAGGCTGATACCGCGCTCCCGCAGAACCGAGGCCACGTGCTCCAGGTCGTCGATCGTGCCGTAGTGGGGGTTGATCGCCCGGTAGTCCTGAACCGAGTAGCCGCCGTCGTTGTCGCCTTCGCGCGGTTTGAGGCACGGCATGAGGTGGACGTAGGTGACGCCGAGATCCTCCAGGTGATCCAGCTTGTCGAGGATGCCGAGGAGGTCGCCGTTGAACCGCTCGATGTAGAAGACGTAGCCGACCTGGTCGCTCCGCTGGAACCAGTCCGGTTCGAGGTCGCGCTGCAGATCGAGCCACTTGAGGTCCTCGGGGCGGCGGCGCCAGTTGGTCCTGAGCGTTTCGGTGAGGGCATCGACGAAGTCGGCGTAGTCAACGCGGTGGCCGTAGAGCCGTTCCAACATGCCGAACAGGTCCTGACGGCTCCGTTCGAACCGCAGGGCGAACATCCGCTCCTGTTGAGGTGTGGGTTTGGTCGTGCTCATCGCGTCCATCGAGGCTGCCGTTCCAGCCGCATTCGGGCCACGGTACCGTCCTCTCGGCGGCGTGCTCAAGCCGTGGCGCGGTGTCCTGGGTCTTGACGCGGTCGCAGCCGTGATGAGATCTGCCAACAACCGTCACAGTCTCAAACCTGAGGCCTCCGATCCGATAAGGGATGGGTGAAGCTCACTCAGGCTGGAAAGGCATACGAGCCCCACATCGGTGGGGTGGAGACGGTCATGCGCGAGATCGCCGGCGGGGCGGTCGATCGTGGCTGGGACAGTTGCGTGGTGGTGGCGGCCGACGACCGTCGCCGCGACCAGGAGACCCGAGCCGGGACGGTGGTGGTCCGCACCCCGACACTGGCCCGGCCGCTGTCGTTCCCGCTCACCCTGGGCTACGGTCAGGCGTTGGCCGAGGCCGAAGCCGACGTGCTGCTCGTCCACGAACCCACGCTGCTGGCCGCGACGGCGCTCCGGACCAGGCCGTCACTTCGAGGCGGGTTCGGTCGGATCATGGTTTGGTGGCACTCGGACATCATCCGCCAGCGGGCACTCGCCCCGATCTACGGACCGATCATCAACCACCATCTGACGACCGCCGACCGCATCATCGTCGCCACACCCCATCACATCTCGAGCTCCGAGGTTCTCCCTCGTTTCGCCGACAAGATCGATGTGGTGCCGTACGGCATCGACCTGTCCCGCTACGAGTGGACACCCGAGCGGGCGGCCCGGGTCGAGGCGCTGAAGGAGGAACTGGCGGGCGACGACGCTCTGATCGTCAGCGCCGGACGGCTCGCCCGCTACAAGGGCATCGGGCAACTCGTCGCCGCCTTCGAGCACGTCAAGGACGCCCATCTGGTGGTGGCCGGTGACGGCCCGTGCGCCGGCGAAATCGCCGCCAGCGCGGCAGCCCAACCCCGCCGGCTGACCATGATGCCGCACCTCGACGCCCAGATGTTCGTGGATCTGCTCTGGGCGGCCGACGTCTTCGCCATGCCGTCGATCCACAACTCCGAGGCGTTCGGCATCGCCCAGGTTGAGGCGATGGCCTGCCGTACGCCGGTCGTGACCTACGATCTTCCGACCGGCGTCACCTGGGTCAACCGTGATGGCGAGACCGGTTTGGTCGCACCGCTGGGCGACATCGAAGCGCTGGCCCAGTCTCTGCAACAACTGATCGACGACCCCGCCCACCGATCCGAATTAGGTGAGGCCGCGCAGCAGTGGGCCCACGCCACCTTCGATCGCAAGGACATGCTCGACTCGATTTTCTCGGTGTTCGACAGTCCACAGCCGTGGCAGCCGCCGAACGTCGCGTTGCAGCTCGAACCGGCTCCTCATCTGCTGGATCGTTGAGGTCATGTCGGCTGCTCCGAGCCGACCCGCGGTACCGGCCGATCGGACCGCCCGAGCCCGTGTGCTGCTGAACGACAACACGTTGACCGCCGCCGCCATGGTGCAGCTGGTGGCCGGCGTGATCACTTCGAAGCTCGCGGCCACGCTGCTCGGAGCGGCGGGAGTCGGCACCTATGCGTTGGTGCAGGCGGTGGCCAACATCGTGGCGCTGTGCGCACTCGGCACGGGCGAGGCACTGGTTCGGGAGTCGGGGCGACGTCGATCGGCACCGACCCCACCCGACTTCGGGGCGATGCTCCGAGGGGCCGAGCTGGCCGGTCTGGCGTCGCTGTCGGTGGTGGCCGTATCAGCGCTCGTGCTGAACCGTCCGCTGGCCCGACTGCTCTTCGGCGCAGGCAACGGCGGGCGGCAGGTGTTCCTCCTGGCGGTGGCGGCGGGCATCACGTTCGGATGGGTGACGCTGCAGGTCAACTCGATGGTGGCCCAGCGTCGGGTTCGACGGGTCAGTCTCGCCCTTGCCCTCGGTGCCGCCTCCACGCCGCTGGTGGCGCTGATCGGTTTCCGGGCGTGGGGTGTGGCCGGCATCGGCCGGGTCCACCTCATCGCAATGCTGGCCTCGTTGCTCACCACGGGCGCGGTGGTGTGGGGGCGGACGGCCAAGGTCACGCCGTCGTCGTCATTGCGGGCCGCCGTCGACGAAATCCCGGCGCTCCTGCGCTACGGCGTGCCTCACGTGCTCGGCACCCTGTTCACCGCCAGCATGTTGTTGATCGTTCCGATGGTCGTCGCCGCCCGGCAGGGTGTCGATGGCGCCGGCTTCTACCGGGCGGCGGCGACCATTGCCGCCGGCATGGCGACCCTGTTCACGTTCGAGCTCAACGGTGACTTCTCGGCCCGTGTCGCCGAGGTGGCGACGGATCGACAGGCCTTCATCACCGTCATCGGTGCCCAACTCCGGCGCTTGTTGCTTCGTGGCGTGGCAGTGGTCGCTGCGCTGTCCCTGGCGGCGCCCGTGATCGTGCCGGTGCTCTACGACAAAGGCTTCGAGCCGACGACGCAGCTCCTGCCGCTCATCCTGGTCGGCCAGTTGCTCGGCCTGGTGGCGATGACGCTGAACATCGGCATCGGCGCCCGCCACGGTGGGGGTGCGATGTTGCTCAATGCCGCTCTCGGTGGCTGCGCGACGGTGACAGCGGTGGCCATGGTCGATTCGCTGCCGTCGGTCGGATTCATGTTCGTCGCCGGCCAGACGGTCTTCCTGGTGGCCTGCGGCGTCTCGGTTGTGTTGCGGGACCGGGGCCGACCGGCTCATGTCGGGATGGCCACGGCCGATAGCTAGATGATGTCACTGACCTTCGATCGTTACCTGGCCCAAGTGCTCCCCGAAACGCCTGAGGCGGACAAGGGTCTGAACGTCGGCTGCGGTCACGACGTCTGGCCCGGCTGGGTCAATACCGACGTCGCCGATCTCCCCGGCGTCGACGTGGTGTGCGCGCTCGGCGAGGACAAGTTGCCGTTCGCCGACGGACATTTCGACGTGATCGTGGCCCGCGACGTGCTCGAACACGTCGACCTCATCCCGGCCCTGGCCGAGCTGCACCGGGTGCTCTCGCCGGGAGGGCGCCTGATCGTCTCGACCGTGCACTTCACCTCCCGGAACCTCTGGATCGACCCCACGCATCGCCGGGGCTTCTCGCTGCGGACGCTCGACATGTTCGTGGCCGGAGGAAAGCGCTCCTACTACTTCGACTTCGCCTTCTCGGCCGTCGAGGACGTGACGCTGCAGATGAACGACGGCGACGGGCCGGGACGCTGGCTGCTGTGGCACCGGCTGGCCGAACCCGTCATCAACCGATCACGACTCATTCAGGACGTCTACGAGGCCACATTCCTGGCCCGACTGTTCCCGGGTGGCAACGTGCTGGCCGTCCTCCGCCGCTGAGCGGTCGGTTCCGGCCGCCTCCCGGATCTGGCAGATTTCGCGCGCCCCCGGCGCGCAGGAAATCTGCCAATTCCGGGGTGGGGAACGGGTGGTAGCGGGTCCGGGTGTGGTGTGTTGGGAGGGTCAGGCGGCGGTGCCGCGTTGCCAAGCTTCGTAGAGCCCGGCGTACACGCCGTTGGCGGCGGCAAGCTCAGCGTGGGTGCCGTCCTCGACCACCAGGCCGTTGTCGAAAACCAGCACCCGGTCGGCGGCCTCGGCTGTCGACAGGCGGTGGGCGATCGTGACGACGGTGCGGGACTGGGTGAGCTTGCCGAGCGCCCGGCTGATACGAACCTCGGTGGCGGGGTCGACCGAAGACGTCGCCTCGTCGAGCACGAGCAGATCGGGATCGGCGATGGCGGCACGGACGAGGGTCACGAGCTGACGTTCGCCTATCGAGAGCGAGCCGCCCCGCTCCCCGACCTGGGTGTGGACGCCCCGCTCGAGTTCGTCGAGCCACTCGTCGAGACCGAGCTCGACGAACACCGCCCGGATGTCGGCTTCGGTGGCGTCGGGCTGGCCCATGAGGATGTTGTCGGCGATCGTGCCACGGAACAGCGACCCCTCCTGGGGCACCATGACCACCCGGTCCCGTAGCGAGCGGAAGGCGACCGTGCGGACATCGATGCCACCGATGCGGACCTCACCCGAGGTCGGGTCCATCAGGCGACACAGCAACTTGGCGAATGTGGTCTTGCCCGAGCCGGTCTCCCCGACCACCGCCACGTTGGTCCGCGGCTTGATCTCGAGCGAGACGTCACGCACCGCCAGATGGCCGGTGGCGGTCGCAGCCGTTTCGCCCTTGAGCGGGTAACGAAAGGCGACGTTGTCGAACTCGATACCCAGCTTGCCGGCGGGCAGCGGCCGGCCCCGGTCGCCGGGGTCGGCCACGTCGGGCGGAATGTCCATCACGTCGAGCACCCGGCGCCACCCGGCCACCGCCACCTGGGCCTCGTTGACCGCCTCACCCAGAAACTGCACCGGCTGGATGAACAGCTGGATCAGGAACATGAAGGCCACGACGGTGCCGATCGACACCGAACCCGACACCGCCATCGTCGCCCCGACGACCAGAGTCACGGCCACCACCATCGCTGAGAGGATCTCGCCCGCCCCGGAGAAGCTGGCCGACAACCATCCGGCCTTCACCGCCGCAGCCCGATGGTCCTCGATGGCGTCGGCCAGACGGGTGCGGGTGCGCTCCTCGATACCGTAGGCCCGGATCACCGGCGCCGCGACCACGGCCTCGGCCAGCACCGCCAGCATCCGCCCCACCTTCGTGCGCACGATGCCGAAGGCGTCGTCGAGTCGGGTCTGGAACCAGCGGATGGTGGCGACGATCACCGGAACCGTCAACAGCACGACGATGCCGAGCGGCACCGAATAGAACAGCATCACGCCCACGGAGAGAATGGCCTGCCCCGAGTTGGTCAGCAGTTGCAGCCCACCCCACTGGAGGAACCGGCTGATCTGGTCGATGTCGGAGGTGACCCGGGAGACCAGCGACCCTCGCTGTTCGGAGGCCTGATGGAGCATCGACAGGTCGTGGATGTGGCGGAAGGCCCGGACGCGGAGGTGGGACAGCGCTGATTCCGACACCCGGGCGAGCCGCATGTGCATCCACGACGTCACGCCGCCGGTGACGATCACGGCGGCCACGGCGAGGCCGACCATCCAGCTCACGAACCGCAGGTCGACGTCGATCGGACCGTCGGTGGTGACCCCGACCTCGACACCGGCGAGGATGCCCCGGTCGATGACCTGCTGAACCGCGATCGGAACGACGAGGCGACCGGCGGTGGCGATCAGCGCGAGTACGAGGGTGCCGCCGAGCCCGACCCGCAACTCCGGGGACAGGGCAATACCGCGCCGCACGGTGGCCCAGGCGCCGCTGTTCGACCCAGGTGCGGTTGTTGCGTCGGCCTCGGCCACGGGAGCCGTCGGCCGGGAAGCAGACTTCGGCTTCTGAGGCTCAGCGCTCTCGCCGGTATCGACGGCGGTCATGGCTCGACCTTCCGATCCCGCACGAACGACTCCAGCGGACGATGTTTCGCCGCCGGGCGAAACTCGGTAAGTCGGGCCTCCGGCACGACGGCGGTCATGACTCGTCGGCCCCTTCCACGTCGTACGCGTCGATCAACGCGGCGTAGGCGGGAACGGTGGCGTACAGCTCGGCGTGATCGCCCCGACCGATGACCCGGCCGTCGTCGACGTAGATCACGGTGTCGGCGAGCAGGATCGAGCTGCGACGATAGGCCACGATGACCACGCTGGTGTCGAGATCGGCCAACTCGTCGAGGATCGCGGCTTCGACGGCCGGGTCGACGGCGGAGGTTGCGTCGTCGAGGATCAACAGCCGAGGTCTGCGAATCAACGCTCGGGCCAGGGCGATCCGCTGCCGCTGGCCGCCCGACAGGTTCGCGCCCCGCTCCCCGACCGGCGTGTCGTAGCTCTCGGGCAGGGCCTCGATGAACTTGTCGGCCTGGGCGAGGCGGGCGGCCTCGGCAACGTCGGCGTCGTCGAAGTCGCGGCCGAGGGTGATGTTGGCCCGGATGGTGTCGTCGAACAGGAACGCCTCCTGGAACACGATGGCGGTCTGGGAGGCGATGGCGTCACGTTCCACGGCGATGAGACCGTGGCCGTCGAGCGCGATGCAACCCGAGTCGGGATCGAAGAGACGGACCATCAGTTGGGCGATCGTCGACTTGCCCGAACCGGTCGGCCCGACGATGGCCACCGTGCTGCCCGGCGCCACGTCGAGTGAGATCGACTCGATGCCGCGACCGTCGGGCGCCTCGGCCTCGAAGGCCACCGGCAGGTCGGACAGGTCGGTGTGGGAGTCTTCCGGGTAGGTGTAGGAGATGGTGTCGACCTCGGCCGCCGCCGCTCCCGACCGCCGGGGCACGGCCTCACCGTAGGCGACGCCGGCCTTCTCCCGGAGTACGCTGTCGACCCGTCGATGGCCGGCAACGGCCTGCGGAATCATCATCATCAACCAGGTGAAGACCCGCATCGGCAGGGTCACCAGCCGGAAGAGGTAGGCGAAGGTGACGAGCGTGCCGGCGGAGATGATGCCGGCGTCGACCCGCCACGCCCCGACCAGCAGCACGGCCAGCGTCCCGAGACTGGGTAGCGCCTCCATGATCGGATCGAAGATGGCCCGGAGCCGACCGACGTCGACCATACGATCCCGCAGCTCGTCGGAGCTGGCACCGAACCGGCCGACCTCGGCGTCCTCCCGGCCCAGCGTCTTGACCACGAGGGCGGCGTCGAACGACTCGTGGGCGATCTCCGACACCTCGGCCCGGAGTCGCTGGGCCTCGATGGTGACGACGGTGATGCGGCGCTGATAGGCGAAGTTGGCGATGGCGATGGCCGGGGCCACGGCGAACCCGACCACGGCCAGGAACGGGTCGGTCACCACCATGAAGGCGGCGGTCACGCCCAGCATGACGACAACCCCGAGGGCCATGGGCAGCGGCGAGGCGATGTTCGATGCAGCCTCGACATCCGCGTTGACGTTCGACAGGAGCTGCCCGGCCGGGTGACGCCGGTGCCACTCGATGGGCAGCTCGAGGTAACGGTCGGTGATCTCGATCCGATCCCGGGCCTGGAGATGGTATTGGGCGGTGTAGGCTCCGAAGCGGCGGAAGGCGATGCCGACGGCCCGGACCATCGCCACACCCAGGATGGCGGCCGCGGCCAACGCCTGGGCGGCCCTGGTGAGGTCACCCTCCTGGACGGCGGGGATGAGCACGTCGTCGGTGACCCAACCGATCACGTATGACGACGCAACGGTGGCCAGCGCGTAGGCGATCGTGCCGGCCGCCCCCACGGCGAACTGGCGGGGGGCGCGACTCACCTGACGCCCGATCAGGGCCAGACCCTCACCTCGTTCGACTCGACCGGGTCTCGTTTGTTCAGCGACAGCAGTCACCTGTCCAGGCTACTGGCGGGTTACCGACGGTAGGCTGGAACGCCCGTGCCAAAACCAACCCCCGCCTCCACCTCCCCAACACCGTCAACGCACTCGTTCGCCTCCCTCGGCGTGCCCGAGTCTCTGGTCGTCGCGCTCGACGCGATGCAGTTCCACGCGCCGTTCGAGATTCAGGCGCTGACCATTCCCGACGCCCTCGATGGTCGTGACATCCTCGGCCGGGCCCCCACCGGTTCGGGCAAGACGCTCGCGTTCGGCCTGCCCCTCCTGGCCGGGATTCGTCGGGGCCGGCCCGGCCGTATGACGCCGCCGCCCGACCCTCGCCGCCCCGACCGGCCCACCAAACGAGGTCGGCCGGCGCTGCCCACCGGTCTGGTGTTGTGCCCCACTCGCGAGCTGGCCGAACAGATCCGCCGTGAACTGGAACCGCTGGCCGCTGCGGTCGATCGCAACGTGCTCGCCGTGTACGGCGGGCGGGGCTTCGGTCAGCAACTGACGGGTCTGTCGAAGGGCGTCGATCTACTGGTCGCCTGCCCCGGACGTCTGCTCGATCTGATCGACCAGGATGCCGTCGACCTGAGCGACGTCGACATGGTCGTGGTCGACGAAGCCGACCGCATGGCCGACATGGGCTTCCTCCCTGACGTTCGCAAGCTGCTCGATCAGACCTCGCCCGACCGCCAGACCATGCTCTACTCGGCCACGCTCGACCGCGAGGTCAAGGTCCTCGTCGATCAATACCAGCACGACCCGGTCCAACACGCAGTGGCCGAGCTCGAGCCCGACCTGAGCCAGCTCGCCCACCGCTTCATCCAGGTGCCGAAGGCGGAGCGGATCTGGTTGACCGCCGACCTCGTGACCGACATGGGTTCGACCATCGTGTTCGTCCGCACCCGACACGGTGCCGACCGGGTCGCCCGCCAGCTGAAGAACCACGGGGTGAAGGCCGCGCCCATCCACGGCGGACGCAGCCAGTCACAGCGTGACAATGCGCTTGCTCAGTACACAGGCGGCAAAGTGCAGGCGCTGGTCGCCACCGACGTCGCCGCCCGAGGCATCCACGTCGACGGGGTCGAAGCCGTCGTCCATTACGATCCTCCGGCCGAGGACAAAGACTACGTGCACCGTTCCGGGCGCACCGGACGAGCGGGGGCCAGCGGCGTGGTGGTGTCGCTGCTCGACAAACCGCAGGTTCGGGATTCGCTGCAGATGCAGCACAGACTCGGGATCGAATCCGACATCGAGGCGACGCCGGAGCGAATTCATCATCTCGACCCGGTGCGACCGGGCTCGGGCTCGGGATCCCGCAGGTCGGGGGCCTCGGATTCGGGTGGGCCGCGCCGAGGCGGCCAAAGCCGTAGGCGGCGGGCCAGGCCCAAGGCCTCGTCGGCGGCGTCAGGGTCCGGGACAGCCTCGTCAGCTGGCGAGCGCCGCTCGGCTTCCGGGTCGTCGGGCTCGTCGTCGTCGAGCGAGTCGTCGTCGGGCTCGTCGAGGGCAAGGCGAACCGCATCGTCGGGATCTTCGAACCAGCAGGACGGCGCCAAGCCCAACGGCGCCAAGCCCAGCGGCGAATCCCGAGGCAGACCGAAAGGCAAACGATCGTCGGGCCCCAAGACCGGTTCGTCATCGGGGTCCAGTCGCTCGTCGGGTCGTCCGGCATCGAAGCGTTCCGGGAAGCCCCGTCCGAAGAACCGCAAGAACAAGCCCAAGGGTGGCGGGCCCCGGCGATAACGGTCGGGATTTCGCTCGTGACGGCGGATGGCTCCCCTACCGGGTCGCGGTCGCCGCCTTCTGTTTGAGCAGTGCGCTGATGCGTTGACGGGTGACACCGAACAACCCGGCGATGGCCTCGATCGTGAGGCCGTCGGCGCGGAGGGCTTGGGCCTCGACGGCACGGAACTCGGCCCCGACGGTTTCGAGCGTGGTCATGTTGGCCGTGAGCAGTTCGACCACTCTCGGAGGCTTCTCGGCCGCCACCGCCTCCGCGACGGACTGCCCCTTCTCGATCCTCGAATGCAAGCGGCGGGCTCGGCGCTGAATGGCCCTGCTGCGACGGATGTTGTCGTCCATCGCCTCGTCGATTCTCCTCAGCGCATCAAGGAACAGTCGGGCGTGGTCGGGAAGGGCCATCGGCCGATCGTAGCCCCGGGTCGCTCTCGTTTCGATAGCCATTGCTGCCGCAATGGCCGTTGACTGAGGGGCGGATCGTGCTGGCGCTTCCTCCCGGGTAGACGGTCACACCGATCAGGTAGCCTGACCAAATCGGGGACTCGAGGACTGCGCCGGCATCCTCCATCAACGGACCGTGGTGCGCTCGACGCACCTCGACGTCATCTGGGATACGCATGTCTGTAACCGATCGTGAACGGCGGCACGTTTTCACTCAGCTCGAACGAGTCATCGGGTTGGAAGCCGCCGAGTCCATCATGCAACTTCTCCCCTTCCAATCATCGACCGACCTGGCCACCCGGTCGGACCTCAACGCCACCACCGTGCTCCTGCAGGGCCAGATGGCCGCACTGATCGCGGTGGCTTCGGCAGCCAACGCCATCGCCGTGATCACCGCACTGGTCACCTGACGTCAAGGTCGCCTCAATCATTCGCTCGACAGCGTGCGACGAGCCCGTGCACTGACGAATCCGATCACGACGGCGCCGATCATCAGAACCACCATGATCAGAGGCAGCGTCAGCCATCGGCTGTTCCAGCCACCAGTGTCGTCCGCCCACATCGTCCTGTGGATCAGGGTGCCGTCGAGCTGAAAGACGTCGAGTGTCTGGTCTGTCCGGAGCAGAACCCGGTCGTCCCCAACCGCGACCGACTCACAGCACGACGTGCTCGGCAGGTCGACGGTGAACGCAACACCGCCGTCGACAATCAGCGACAGGGCGTCCCGTCCGTCGAACCCGTCGCGGCCGTCGCCGCTGGTCATGACCGCGGCCCCCGCCGGACCGACCGCGGTGAGGTAGCCCACCTCGGCCGGAAGCTCGACCGGGGCCGACCAGGAGCTTCCGTCGTCGTGGCTGATCGTGATCCAGCGGTCGTTGGACCAGTCGTTGCTGTCGGTGGACAGGCGCAGGGCGAGGTTCCCCCCGGCGGCGGCCTCGATTCGGGTCGGCACCAGTCCACCGGTCGGAACCTCGACCGGTGTCCAGGTGGAACCGTCGGTGCTGGTGACGACGGCGCCGTTGGAGGCGGCCCAGAAGCGGTCGCCCGACGATCTGATGTCGGCCACCGGTTGCACGACGACGTCGCCCGGTACACCGTCGGCCCAGAAGCCGGCAGAGGGGGCGTCCGTCACCCTCGCCGCGGCCTCGCCGCGCCGTTCGACCCACAGCTCGGCGCCGAACCCGGAGGAGTAGACCTTCTCGACCTGCTCATCGGTGAGGTGGTCACGAAGGTCGAGGGCGAAGGAAGCGGCGATTGTCTCTCCTCGTCGGCAGGTGAGTCGGATCACCGGATCGTCAAGCCCTCCGGAGCCCCACGACGCGAGGTAGGGTGCGTCCGGGCTGTCATCGGTCACGCCGCCCTGGCTTTGCGCCTGGAGTTGGGCGAAGCACGGATCACCGGCGGCAGCAGCAGCAAGCAGGTCCGGACGAAGATCGGGACCGGGCCCGGTCTCCTGACCGTCAATGTCGGGCATCTGCCGATCGATCGTGTAGAACACCGACGCCCGCAGCAGGAGAACATCCCCGGCGCGGGCCATCACCTCGTACTGGGTTTCGGCGTAGTGGTAGGGGATCGGGTCGAGCGTCGGACTGACCTCGCAACGGTAGCCGGACGGGCAGACGAAAGAATCGAGGAGGACGGGGCTCGGCCCGTCCCGGTGGTCCCACTCGACGCCGTCGGGCGAGATCCAGTACCCCGCGTCGCCTCCATCCGCGGGTCCCCAACCGGTCACGAACTCGTCGCCGGCCCACATCAGTTGGTCGCCGAAGAACCACTCAGCGTCGGAGCCACTCGCCGTGGACGTGCTGTCGACGGTGGCGAGTTCGGCCGTCGTTCTCTCCAGCGAAGCTCTGGTCCCGGAGTTGGGTGGGGGCGCGGATTCCCCCTCCGGGTCGGGGGCGATATCGGGTTCGGGCCCGGTGTCGCGAACGGCGGTGGGCCCGGCGTCGATGGCCTGGTTGCCGCCGGTTTCGGGCAACGCGGCGAAGACCGCGGAGCCGACGAGAAGGATGAGGATGACGGCAGCGGCGAGCAGGATCCGGTGGGTGAGCTGCTTCTGGAGGCGCCGGGAGCGCATGACCGTCGTGGCCTCATCCTGCGCCATGCCGAGGGTCAGCTCGTCCCAGAAGTCGGGAGCGTGATCGGGGACGATGACGCGTTCGAGGATGACGGTGGTGGCGGGATCACGGTGCTCGATTTCGGCCCGCTCGGAGTGCTCGGAATGGTCGGTCATTGCGAGTCCTTCCCTGATTCATCGGCTGGTGAGGGGTTGTCGATTGTCCAGTCGGTGGATCGCAGGACCTCGCGGAGGGCATCCCGGGCTCGGGACAGCCGGGAGGCCACGGTTCCCGACGGCACGCCCAGCAATTCGGCCGCCTCCCGGGTACTCAGTCCTTCCAGGTCGACCAGGACCAGGACGGCCCGGTGGTCGGCGCCGAGCTGACCGAGAGCGGTCATCACGGTGAGGTGGGCGTCGACGGTGTCATCGGGGCGGCGGCCGTCGGTCAGACGGTCGTCGCCGATGGTGTCGAGCGACGACCAGCGGTGCCGCGCCGTCGATCGACTGTGGTCGAGGCAACATCGATAGACGATGGCACCAAGCCAGGTGGCGAACGACGACTCGCCCCGGAAGCCACCGAGGGCCCGGAAGGCCTTGAGGTAGGCTTCCTGCAGGACATCGTCCATGGCCGCCGACGAACCGAGCATCGTGTAGGCCAACGCCCGCATCCGACGATCGCATGCCTGGAGGTGTGAGACGAAGTCGTCGCGGGATGACGGGCTCGTCGCTTCTGATGATCGGTCGTTGCGAGGTCGATTCATGACGCTCCTGGCGGCCGGACCACCGGCGGCGGCCGGCTGCAGACGCCGGTCCGTCGTGGCAAGCAATGAGGATAGATGAGCCATGGTGTCCTTTCACCGACGTAGACGTTCATGACGCTCCGCTTTTTCCGTTGCGACCCGAAAAACATGGAAGCTCGACCCCGGGTAACGTTGGCACCGTGATCAGACTTGGGACCGTGGTGCTTGGCGCCGAAGACGTGGACCGGGCGGTCGGTTTCTGGGCGGCCGTGCTCGGCTATGACCCGGTGCGGTTCGAGAACTCGGCCAACGACTTCACGATCCTGGTTCCGCCGTCGAAGGAGGGGACCCGGGTGGCGGTGCAGCGCAGCGAGACGCCGGTCCAGGAGGCGCCCCGGGTCCATCTCGATCTCGTGGTCGACTCGGCCGACGAACAGGCGGCCGCAGTCGAGCGCCTGGTCGGACTCGGCGGTGAGGTCGTCGAGTGGGACTATTCGGGCGAGGACCCCGACTTCATCGTGCTGGCCGACCCCGAAGGCAACCGCTTCTGCGTCGTGAACGCCAGGGTCTGAACGGCTCAGATATCGAGAAACCTGACGTCATCCGCGTTGGTCTGGATGAACTTCTTGCGGGACTCCACGTCATCCCCCATCAACACCGCGAAGACCTCGTCGGCGATGGCGGCCTGCTCGACGGTGACCTGCAGCAACGTGCGGGTGTCGGGGTTCATCGTGGTCTCCCACAGCTCATCGGCGTCCATCTCGCCCAGGCCCTTCAACCGCTGGAACTCGGCCTTGGGATGCTCGACCGCATAGGCGTTGCGGGCCGGGTCGTCTTTCAGGTAGATCTTCTTCTTCCCCACGATCGTGGAGTAGAGCGGGGGCTGTGCGATGTAGATGTACCCGGCCTCGACCAGCGGACGCATCTGGCGGAAGAAGAACGTGAGCAGCAAGGTGCGGATGTGGGAGCCGTCGACATCGGCGTCGGCCAGCAGGATCACCTTGTGATACCGGGCCTTCTCCAGCTCGAACTCCTCCTCACCCAACCCGGCGCCGATGGCCTGGATGAGCGAGATGATCTCGGTGTTCTTGAACATCCGGTCGATGCGGGCCCGCTCCACGTTGAGGATCTTGCCCCGGATCGGGAGGATGGCCATGGTGCGGGGATCGCGGGCGTCCTTGGCCGAACCACCGGCCGAGTTGCCCTCGACGATGTAGAGTTCGGCCTCCGCCGGGTTCTTCGTCTGGCAGTCGGCCAGCTTGCCCGGAAGCCCGGCGCCGTCGAGGGCCGATTTGCGGCGGATGTTCTGGCGGGCCTGGGTGGCGGCGATGCGGGCCTTGGCCGCGTTCGTGGCCTTGGCCAGGATCGCCTTGGCCTCGTTGGGGTGCTCCTCGAACCACTCCCGCAGACGCTCGTTGGTGGCCTTCTCGACCAGGGAGCGGACAGAGACGTTGCCGAGCTTCGACTTCGTCTGACCCTCGAACTGCGGCTCCACCACCCGCACCGAGATCACGGCGGTGAGACCCTCGCGGATGTCCTCGCCCTGCAGGTTCTCGTCCTTCTCCTTCAACACATTGCGGTCGCGGGCATACGTGTTGACCGTGCGGGTCAGCGCCGAACGGAAACCCTGCTCGTGCATGCCGCCCTCGATGGTGTTGATGCCGTTGGCGAAGGAGTGGATGCCGTCGGTGTTGTAGCCGGTGTTCCACGAGAAGGCGATCTCGACCTGCTCGTCGTCGCCGTCTTCCGAGAACCAGCCGATCTCGTCGAACAGCGCCTCCTTGGAGGCGTTGAGATGGCGGACGAAGTCGCGGATGCCGCCGTCGAATCGGAGCACAACCTCCTCCGACGACGGGTTCCGCTCGTCGAGAACATGGAATTCGAGACCGGCGTTGAGGAAGGCCATGGTCTGGAACCGGTCGACCAGGGTCTGGAACCGGAACTCGGTGCCCTCTTTGAAGATGGCCGGATCGGGCCAGAAACGAACCGTGGTTCCGGTGCGGGGCTCGCCGGTCTCGGGGTCGATGGGGGCGTCGCCGATGACCTTCAGCGGCTCGTCGGGGGCGCCGCCGTTCTTGAACGACATGGCATGACGCTTGCCGTTCTTGTCGATCTCGACCTCGACCCGGCTCGAGAGTGCATTGACCACCGACACACCGACGCCGTGGAGCCCACCGGACACCTTGTAGCCACCGCCACCGAACTTGCCGCCGGCGTGGAGCACGGTGAGCACCACCTCGGCTGCGGTCAGATCCTCGTATTTCGGATGCTTGTCGACGGGGATGCCGCGGCCGTTGTCGACCACCTCGACCGAGCCGTCGGTCTTCACCATCACATCGATGCGATCACAGTGACCGGCCATCGCCTCGTCGACCGAATTGTCGACGACCTCCCACACCAGGTGGTGCAGGCCGGTGGGGCCGGTTGACCCGATGTACATGCCCGGTCGTTTGCGGACGGCCTCGAGGCCCTCCAGGACCTGGATGGACTCCGCGCCGTACTCACCCGACACCGCACCATTGGTGCTGCCGGACGGACGACGTCCGCCGTCGGTGGCGGTGAGGCCGTCGCCGTTTGCGGACGCGGTCGCGTTCGACTCGGATTGCGCAGAAGGATTGGTCATGCAGACACCACGATCTTGGTTCTTGTGTGAGGGGCGGCCGAGATCGAAGGCTCGGAAGCCACCCGAATCGGGGCCGGTCGTGACGACGGCCCCGGACTCCTCATTTTACCAGGTTTTGACCCCGAATCGGTGGCGAACGGCCACACGGCGGCAGGTGAAAACCCGCTGATTTATTGTGTTTTTCGGCCGTCGACCCGAGCCTGGACCCGCTGCACCGTTTCCGAACCGAAGGTGGCCTCGAACCGGCGGATGATCTGCGCTTCCATCCAGCCGATCTGGGAGGCCCAGGCCGCGTCGATGCAGGCCACCGTCAGCACACCGTTGAGCAGTTCGACGGGTCGGGTGGCAGCGGCCAGCCCGGGTCCGACCAGCTCCGGCCAGCGGTCGTGGAGCTGGCTGAGAATGCTGATCGGCGGTGCGCCGAGATGGTCGACGAACCGCTCCAGGCTCTCACCGAGGCGGGTCAGACCGAGATCGTCGACGTCATCGTGACGCCCATCACGTTTCCGGTCGTCATTCCGCTCGTGGCCCACCCCCTGAGGATAGTCCGGGCCTCACGGGCCTCGGTGAGCGCCTGCGAACTCGGTGAACGATGCCGGTTCGGGACCAAATGCCCTTCTCCCCCTGGCCGGCTCGTGAGATGTTCGGAAGAGGAGCGGCAGGAGGTAGACCAGTGGCCGTCATCACCCGGAGCGCCCCGGAGCGCCACGATGAGTCGACGGCGGAGACGACGTTGCGGGCTCCCGTCGAATCGGGTGGGAGACTGCTCTACCTCGACCGGCTGCGCATTTGGTTGACCATGGAGGTCGTGCTCCATCACGTGGCCATGGCCTTTGGTGCCGGCGGGCTCGCCTTCTACTACGTCGACCTTCCCGACGCGATCGTCTCCCGGAACCTCCTCGTGTTCGTGCTCGTCAACCAGGCATGGTTCATGGGGGCGTTCTTTCTCGTGGCCGGGTATTTCACCCCGGGCTCGCTTGATCGGAAAGGCACCGCCGCGTTCCTGCGGTCCCGCCTGATCCGGCTCGGCATTCCCCTGGTCGTGTTCACCGCGGTGCTGAACCCGATCGCCATGACCGGCTGGTTCCACGTCGACGAGCAGCTCGGCCCCATGACCTGGGATACCTTCGACTACGTCGACACCGTTCGTATGGGCCCGACCTGGTTCCTCGCCCTGCTGCTGATCTTCAGCTTCGGCTATGCCTTGTGGCGAATGGTCGTCGGCCCCCGGGTCGCCGATCCGGCTGGAGGATCCTTTCCCGGCCTGCTGTGGATCCTCGCCTTCGTGGTGGTCCTGGCCGCCACCGAATACCTCCTCCGCATGGTCCTGATCATCGGGGAGAGCTGGGGCGGATTCCCGAGCCTCGCCTATCTCCCCCAGTACCTCGGTATGTTCGTCGTCGGGACGATCGCTTCGCAGCGCGGCTGGCTCCGTTCGCTGCCGGCAACGACCGGTATCGTCGGGCTGGTGGCTGCGGCCGCGGCGACGGTCGTCTTGTTCCCGCTCGCGTTCAGCGGTGAATGGTTCTCGATGGAGCTGACCGAAGCGCTCAACGACGCCATGGGCGATGGAACGTGGCAATCCGCGGTCTACGCCGCCTGGGACGCGGCGCTGGTGGTGGGCCTGAGCCTCGGTCTCATCGTTGTTCTTCGCGCCACCGCCCACCGGGAGGGGGCCCTGGGCCGCTTCTTGACCGACACCTCGTACGGCACCTACATCGTTCACATTCCCATCGTGGTCTACACCGCGGTGCTCGTCGGCAACACCGACCTCTCCCACACCGGACGGCTCATCCTCACCGCAGTGATCGCCGTCCCGGTTTCGTTCCTGGCCGCAGCGGCTGTCAGCTCCATTCCGGGGGCCGACCACGTGCTGGGGAGTCGACGGCAGCGGCGGCGTCGTCAGACGGCGTCGGCACACCACGAACCGGGGCCGACGCACGGCGAAGTGGCCATCGAGACCTCCGACCTAGGACGGACCTTTGGTGAGTTCGAGGCCGTGAAGGGGGTGAACCTGTCGGTGAGGCGGGGCGAGTTGTTCTCCCTGCTCGGCCCCAACGGCGCGGGCAAGACCACGACCATCCGGATGCTGTGCTGCCTCCTCCAACCCAGCGGAGGATCGGCTCGGGTTGCCGGATTCGACACCGAGTTCGACCCGATCGAGGTGAAGCGCCGGGTTGCCGTGTCGCCCCAGGAGACCGCCGTGGCCGAGCACCTGAACGCTTGGGAGAACCTGAGCCTGATGGCCCGTCTTCACGGGTTCGACCGGGAGAAGACCCGGCGGCGATCCGAGGAACTGCTCGAGATGTTGGGGTTGAGCGGACGGGCCGACGAGCGGGTCAAGAACTACTCGGGCGGCATGAAGCGGCGTCTCAGCATCGCCATGGCACTTGTGTCGGATCCCGAGGTGCTGTTCCTCGACGAGCCCACCCTCGGCCTCGACCCGCAGTCCCGACGTGGCCTGTGGGAGCACATCGAGAAGCTCAAGGGTCAGATCACGATCGTGCTCACCACCCACTATCTCGAGGAGGCCGACGCTCTGGCTGATCGCATCGCCATCATCGATGGGGGCGAGGTGGTCGCCCTGGGCACGCCCGACGAGCTGAAGGAACTCGTGCCCGACGGACAGACGACGGTCATCGAGGCCGAGGTCGACGACAAGGCGCTCAATGCACTGCGGGATCGGTTCGGTTCGGCTCGCCGTTGCGACGGTTCTGTTGTGGTCGACGATCCCGACATCGATCTCGAGGACGTCATTGACGTGCTCCGACCGCTCGGCGTCGAGGTCCATGCCTCGTATCGAAACCGGGTCACGCTCGACGACGTGTTCGTCCACCTCACGGGAAGGCAGCTTCGAGAATGAGCTTTACTGCGTTGGCCGATCGGAACTTCAAGGTCATGTGGCGCGACTGGCTGTCACTGGGCGTGAACGTGGCGCTCCCGGTTGCGATGCTGCTGGTCATGCAGGCGCTCGAGGGGGTGGACGCATTCTTCGCGCCGACGTCGCTGGCGCCCGGTGTCGTGTTGTTCGGGTTCGCCATGCTCAGCATGACGTCGGCCATGGCCCTGGCCCAGGATCGGGAGAGCAGCCTGTTCGATCGGCTGTTGACCACACCGTTGCGCGCCAACGACTTCGTCCTCGCCTATTCGTTGCCGTACCTTGCGGTGGCGGTGATCCAGGCTGTGGTCGTCATCGGCGCCGCTGTGTTCCTCGGGTTCAACAGCGAGGGCAACGTGGCCCTCGTTGCCCTGATCCTCCTCCTGATGGCGATCCTGTACGTCGGACTGGGCATGATGATCGGCGCGTCGGTTCCCTACAAGCTGGTGACCGGCCCCTGGATGGTGGCCCTCATGCTCACGATCTTCGGTGGCACCTGGGTGAACCTGGACGACATCGGCGGCCCGTTCCAGGCGGTGGCCGACGTGTTCCCGTTCGCCCATGCGCTGGAGGCGATCCGGGGTGTGCTGCTCGAGGGCGCAGGGCTCGGGGACATTCTGGCCGACATGGTCTGGGTGGTCGGCTACACGGTGGTGATCGCAGTCCTGTCGATCGGCGTCTTCCGCCATCGAATGACGGTGTGATCGTCGACGGCCTGGGCCGACCGCGCCGGTCCGGCAAAGCGACCAGCCGCCACTCGCAGCAGCCGCACCGAGCTCGACGGCAATAGAATTCCCATCGATGGTCACAAGCGCGACTGACGACGAGTCGGAGCCGGCTCCGACATCGGATCGTCCGACCCGTTCGTTGCGGGAGCAACGACCTCGGCTGCGGGATCGGGTGCCGAACCGACGCGAGCGGTTCACCCCCGTCGAGCGCCTCCGACGGCGGGCCGTCGAGTCGGACAAACCGCTGGTCGTGGGCGACCATCGCTCGACGGTCACCGGGTCGACCCGGGGGCCGGCGACTCGCTCCGCGTTTCGTCTGGTGTGCTGGAACATCGAGGACGGGCTCGACATCGACGGCACCATCGCCGGGCTGACCGGGCATCCGAATCTCACCAACGCCGACGCCATCTGCCTGCAGGAGATGGACCCCGACGGCGTGGAGCGGATCGGGCAGGAGCTCGGTCTGGCATACCTCTATATACAGTCGTCGCAGGACGAGCGCACGGGGCGAGGTTTCGGCAACGCCATTCTGTCGCCGTGGCCGCTCGACGATCATGTCGTCGTGCCGCTCCCCCGCACGGCCAAGGCCTACGGGCGGCCCCGGGCCGCGGTGGGGGCGACGGTGACCAAGACACGGCCCTCGGGTGGCGCCATGGCGGTATCGATCTGGTCGGTCCACGCCGAGATCCCGCCGTTGTCGCTCAGTCGTCGGGTTGCCCAGTTCACGGCGGTCGCGGCTCGGGCGATCTCCCCGAACCCCGACCACCTGTTGCTGGCCGGCGACTTCAACACCACGACCAGTACCGCGGTGGTGGCCATCGACGAGCTCTACGCCATGTTTGGTCTGGAGCGGTTGACCGAACCGGCCGGGCCGAGCCTGCGCCGGGCGGGGCGGCTGTTTCACCTCGACCACATCTTCGGTCGAGGTCTGGATGTGCAGGGCGTCGGGGTCGAGCGCACGGTGATCGCCAGCGATCATTGGCCGATCTGGGTCGATGTCGTCCCGGCCGAGGTATCTACGGACTAGGCCGACCGGCTACCGACCAAAACGGGCGGCCAGAGCGGCGATGTGCTCGGGATAGATGTCGCAGCAGCCGCCGATGACGGTGGCGCCGGCGTCGATCCATTCGGCGGCCAGATCGGCGTAGCGCTCGGCGGTGAGATCGTCGCGGCGTTCGAGGATCTGGGTGTTGGCGGCGTAGTCGTCGGATTCGACATGGTGCTCGGCGAAGGCGTTGGCGTAGGCGCCCAGCGGGGTGTCGGGCAGAAGCGGTCGAAGGGCCTCGAGTGCGGGGCGGATGACCTCGGGTTGGGAGCAGTTGAACAGCACGGTCTCGACGTTCGCCGCCGACGGTTCGGTCAGCAGGGCCGCCACCACCGACAGCGGTTCGCCCGACCGCAGAGTCGCCTCGGCGTGGCCCGGTGTGTCGTCGAGGGTGAACGCCAGCCACACCGGCTTGTCGTCCGGGGCGACGGCGTTCAGCGTCTCGAGCAGGACACGGGCCTCGGTGGTGCTGGAGATCGTCTCGCCGATCCACAGGTCGACGTGGGGGATCTGCGGTTCGATGAGGGTCCGCCACCGGTCGGGCGCCGTCTCGGGTTCGAAGTCATCGGGAACGTAGGAGCCGCACACCGGGGGGAGCGACCCGGCCACTCGAATCGGCCGGTTGGCATCCGCCGTCGCTTTCCGGGCCAGGCGGGCGGCCAGCTCGACCAGCTCCCGACCCCGGGCCTCGAACCGCTCGGCCCCGATGTGGAACGGCACGACGGCGTAGGTGTTGGTGATGACGACCTCGGCCCCGGCGTCGATGAAGTTGCGGTGGGCCTGGGTGACCTGGTCGGGAGCTTCCAGGAGAGCGAGCGCCGACCATTCGGGTTGGCGGAACGGGGCGCCGATGCGTCGAAGTTCCTTGCCCATGCCGCCGTCGAGGATCGTGATCGTGTTCACCATCCGAATCTATCCGACCTGTCGTCCGGTCGGCCGGGCTCGGACTCCCCGGCCGGGCTCGGACTCCCCGGCCGGGCTCGGACTCCGTCGTGTCGTTCTGGGGTTCCCAGCCCCCAATTCCGGGGCCGGGGAACCCCAGGACCAGTCGAGCAAGGAGGTCGACGCCGGCGTGATCCGTGGCCGCGGTTGTGCTTCCTGGGGTAGGGTCACACCATGAGCGATACCACGCCCGGTTCGGCGGCGGGGCTGCGGGCCCTGATCGTGATCGACGTTCAGAACGACTTCTGTCCCGGCGGGGCGTTGGCGGTCGCCGACGGTGATGCCGTGGTGCCGGTGGCCAACGAGCTGCTGTCCGACGCCGATGCGTTCGACGTGCGGGTGTTGACCCAGGACTGGCACCCGCCCGACCACCTGTCGTTCGCCGTGAACAATCCGGGCCACGAACCGTACGAGGTGATCGAGGTCTCCTACGGGCCGCAGGTGCTGTGGCCGCCCCACTGCGTGCAGGGATCGGACGGGGCGGCGTTCCACCCCGACCTGGCGACCGACCGGGCCGACATGATCGTGCGAAAGGGTTTCCGACCGGCCGTCGACTCCTATTCGGCGTTCTTCGAAAACGACCAGACGACACCCACCGGGCTGGACGGGTACCTGCGAGCCCGGGGCGTTGAATCGTTGACGATGGTCGGTCTGGCCACCGACTTCTGCGTGCGCTACTCGGCCGTCGGCGGGGCCGGGCTTGGTTATGACGTGACCGTGGCGCTCGACGGCTGCCGGGCCATCGACCTCGACGGTTCACTCGACGGCGCGCTGGCGGAGATGGCGTCGGCAGGTGTGAACGTCACCGGCTGAACCATCGTCGGTGTCGTTCACGGACCTTCCCCTGCGACCGGCCACGATACTGCCGCCGCGCGCCGCCGGTTGATCCGGAGCCGGCGGTCGATCTGCGTCGACCAGACACCGGCGACGCCGATGAGACCACAGCCGATGAGGGTGAGGGCGTCGGGGGTTTCGTCGAACGCAACATAGCCGATGGCCACGGCCCCGACGAGTGCGCTGTAGCGAAACGGGGCGGAGACGCTGAGGTCGCCGACCCGCACCGTTTGGATGGCGAAGACGTAGCCGACGATGAGGAAGCCGCAGGCGAAAGCCAGGTAGACGAGCGCTCGGGGGGTCGGCGGATTCCAGCCGGTGAACAGCGTGAGGACGCCGGTCATGGTGGTGATGGCGACGGCGGTGACGAGGGCGATCGGCAGGGCCGGGGTGTCGGGGGCGACGCCTCGGGTGGCGACCTCCCGGACGACGATGATGGCGGCGCTGGCGGCGACCACGAGCGACCAGGCGGAGAAGTCGGCGGGAGTGGGTCGCATGACGGCGATGACGCCGGCGAAGCCGAGGCCGACGGCGAGGTAGTGGGCGGTGGTGACACGCTCGCCGAGGAACAGCGCGCCCACGAGGGTGATCGCGAAGGGGACCACCATGAGGATGGTCTGGGCGTTGGCGAAGTCGAGGTTGACGAGGGCGGCGAAGAACAGCGCGGTGGACACCACTTCGGCGGCGACCCGGATGACCACGGGGCGGTTGAGGATATGGCGGCGGATGGGTTGTCGTCGTCGGCGAGTGGCGGTGAACGCCGCGAACAGGCTGGACATGGCGATGCCCCGGATGAACAGCGCCTGGTAGACCTCGAGCCCGGCGTCGGTGGCGGCTCGGATGAACCCGTCGTTTATGACGTAGCCCAGCGATCCGATCACCATGTAGAGCGACCCGAGGGCGTTGGGCGACAGTGCGCTCGACAGGGGCTGCCCGGGTCGGGCCCATCGCCGGGATCGGAGGCCCGTCATTCCTGCATCGTAGTGGTGCGGCTCGGTTGCCGCGGCTCGGGACCTCGGCCTCTGTCAGCGACGTCGGGGCCGGGGTTTGATGGCAGTGTGACCAGCAATCGACGGTCGATCGTGGCCGCCTTCCGCCATGACCGCACCTGAGGCGGACGAACCGTTCTTGGACCCACTCACCCCGTCGTTCCAGGGCGGCAGGCCGCGGCTCGTGGCATTCGACTACGACGGAACCCTGACCGTGGCCGATCGGCCGACCCATGCCGTGCTCGCAGCCCTGGCCCGAGCCCGGGCCTTCGGGCTCCTCGTCGTGTTGATCACCGGCAGGATCCTCGATGAGTTGGTTGTCGAGTTTCCCGACGTCGCCGACCATTTCGATGCGTTGATTCTGGAGAACGGTGCTCTGGTGGACGTCGGCAGCCGGCACCTCACGACAGCGTCGGCGATCGATCCGGCCGTGTTGACCTCGCTCGCCAACCGCCGGATCGAACACCGGTCGGGCAAGGTCATCGTGGCCGCCTCCGCCGCCGATGAACACTCGATCGTCGACGAACTGAACCAGTTGGGTCTCGAATACCAACTGATCCACAATCGATCCGAGCTGATGATCATGCCGTCCGGCGTCAACAAAGGTGTCGGCTTCGAGGCCGCTCTCGGCGAACTGGGCGTCTCACCCCACGACACCGTTGCGATCGGCGACGCCGAGAACGACCACTCACTCCTCAACACGGCGGAACTCGGTGTGGCGGTGGCCAACGCCGTCGACTCGCTTCGCCGGGTCGCCGATGTCGTGCTCGACCGCCCCGACGGCGAAGGCGTCATCGACCTCATCGATGATCTCACCAGTACGGCGGCGCTCTGGCATCGACGACAACGACTCCTGCTCACGCTCGGAAACGACGCCGACGGGGAGCCGGTCCACATCCCGGCCCACCCGGGCAACCTCATCATCACCGGCGGCAGCGGCGGCGGGAAGTCCTATCTGGCCGGGCTGCTCGCCGAGCAACTCGTCGATCTCGACTATTCGGTCCTCGTCGTCGATCCCGAGGGGGACCATGTCGGACTCGACGCGCTTCGTCCCGCCGTCGTCCTCGGCGACACCGGGCCCGCACCTCCACCCGACATCGTGGTCAACCTGCTCAAGCGCAGCGATTCGTGCGTGGTCATCGATCTCTCCGCCCTCACCGGCGACGATCGACGCCGCTACCTGGCCGACCTTCCTGCCGCGGTCGAGATCTGCCGGCGGATGTACGGTCGACCGCACTGGGTGTTCATCGACGAGGCACACCGCAGCGTCTCCGACGAGGCGGCGGTGGGGGCGATCGACCTCGCCGGGTCGGGCTACTGTCTCATCACCTGGCGCCCCGACGAGCTACCGCCGCCGTTCGTGGCCGGAACCGATACGGTCCTTGCCCTCACCACCTCCGACCCGGGCCCTGACACCGTCGACCTGGTGGCCGCCGTCGCCCGCGTCCCGCGGCGCCACGTCGCCGAACGACTCGCCGGCCCAACGGGCAGTGTCCTGGTGGCCGCCCGCGCCCTTCCGGGTCAACTCAGGCTGGCTCACCTCGGAACCCGTCAAACCCGCCACTTCCGTCATGAACACAAATACGACGCGGAAGGAACCCCGTCACACCGTGCGTTCTGGTTTCGCAATCAGCACGATCAGCCGACCGGTGCCGTGGCCCACAATCTCCACGAACTCGAGACGGAACTCAGCCGCTGTGGCCGAAGTGTGCTTCGCCACCACGCGCCCCTCGGTGACTTCTCCCGATGGATCAACGACGTCTTCCACTACCGCCGGCTCGCCGCCCGGATCGCCGCCATCGAAGCGGCGATCAAGCCGTCGAGTCCGGCGGCAACCATCGACGCCGCCCGGCTCGAACTGATCCGGGAGCTGCACCAGCGCCATCACGCGCCCGCCGAGGGCAACCGGCCCTGATCGCCGGCGACGTTGGGCCTCGGGGGGTTCGGTCCAATGTCGCTGTCGTTGCGGGGCCCGTGCCTTCCTCGCCCGGGGAGTTTGCGGGTCGTTTCGTCACGGCCGCCCGTCGGCGGCGTTGAACCACGTGTGAGCGCTCCTGTCGTCGTCATCCCACCCGACCCTCTCCAGCTCGCGGCCGAGGTCCTTCGCCGAACCGGTGACGACATCGCGGCGCGAGCCCGCCGGCTCCAGCGTGCCACGACCTCGACGGCGCTGAACGGCGCCGACCCGGGTTTCAGCCCGGGGGTGTTCCGCCGGCGTCTGTCCACCATCCGGGCTCGGCTGTCGGCTGCGGCGACCGAGACGGTCGTCGACGTCCATTGCGCGAGTCGGACCGTGGAGCAGGCGATCGCGGCCGACGCCGTGCTGGCGGTGAGTGCGGCCGGCGGCACCGTGATTGCCTCCACACTCGTCTCCAGACTCGACGTCGACCGGGGCTCCCCGATCGTTGGCCCGGACATCCCGCTCAATCCGATCTGTTATCTCGGGGAGCTCGGCCGGCTGGCGAACGAACTCGACGAACGGCTGCAGGTCTCGGCCGGAGGGTGCGTCGGTGTCTGCCTCAATGTGGCGTTCCAGGACGGCGTGCTCACCACCTCGGTCGGAGCCGGCCTGGCCTATTCGATCGGTGCAGACATGACGCTCAAGCCCATCATGTCGGAGGAGGAACGAACCATGGATTGGGAGGAGCATCGAATTTTCTTCAGCGCATTTTGGGCTGGGGGCGAGGTGACGAAACGGGTGAACCCGGACGGAACGACGGAACAATGGACGCCGCGAGCGTCAGCCGGGTTGTCGCCACTCAAGGCGGGCGGCGGATGGGTGTATCAGTGGAACAGGCGGGACGAGGTGTGGGACCGGTGACGACTGAATCAGTCATGGCCAATGCAATCGTGGCTTGGATCGGCATCGTGTTGATCTTCGGCCGGGTGCTCTACTACCAGGAGGGCATCAGCAATGGCGACATCAGCTGGCCCAACGTCGACCCGATGCCGAGTGTCGGTGAGTTCCGCTCGGCGTTGGCGGAATCGGATCGGTCGTGGCGTAGTTTCGTCACGCTGGGTCGGTCAACAGAGGCTGGGGGCATGCTGTTGCTGTCCACCGCGATCTCGGTGATGACCGCTGTCATGATCCATCCGGCGATCGGTGTCGGCTTGGCCGTCGCCTTCGTGTTCCAGATCACCGTCGACATCTACCAGTGGGTGTCGGTCGATCTGGGCCTCATGCGGGCCAAGTGGGGCTGGTGGCTGCGGAACACGAGGGCACCTGGCTGATCGTCGCTCCAGGATGCCGATCGGGCCCTGACGGAACGTCGGTCGCCGGCAGGCCGTCGGGTCTATACTCGCGCCCGTAGCGGAGGCACGATGAGCTGATGACGAAGACACCACTGAGGGATCTCGTCGTCGTGTTGCCGGGGATCATGGGAAGTGTTCTCGAAGGCCCGGGCGGGACGGCGCTGTGGGATCCCGGATACGGAATGGCCCGGCGGTTGTTCGGACATCGGAAATGGGTCCGCGAGCTGACGATCACCGGCCTCGACGACCCGGGAGACACAAGTCATCTGAACGGCGTGCGTCCGGTCTCCCTCGTGGAGTCGAAGGCGATCGTGCCCGGCATCAAGCGGATCGGCGGCTACAGCGAACTGCATCAGGCCCTCGACAACACGTTCGACCTGGTCGAGGGCGACCAACACGACCCGGCCCGCCGGCGGGGCAACGTTCCCCCCAACTACTTCCGCTTCGCCTACGACTGGCGACGCGACAACCGGGCGTCGGCCATGCAACTCAAGGAGCTGATCGACGTTGCGCTGCCGGCCTGGCGGCAGTACCGCAGCGACCCGAACGCCAAGGTGATCCTCGTCGCCCATTCGATGGGCGGCATGGTCGCCCGCTGGTATCTCGAGGGGGTCGACCCCAACACCAACGACCGGCTCGAAGGGTGGCGCAACGTCCGCGACCTGTACACCTTCGGCACCCCGTACCGGGGCTCGTTGAACGCCCTCCAGTACTGCGTCGAGGGATTCAAGGTCTCCTTCGTCGACTTCAGTGAGGCGCTCCGGGGTTTCACCTCGGTCCATCAGCTCCTCCCCCGGTTCCCGGCGATCCTCGATAAGCGGTCCGGTTCGGGCCAGTGGATCCGGCCATCGGAGGCGCGCCACGTCGGGTCGCTGGACGCCGCCAAGGCCGAGGAGGCCCGGTCGGGTTTCCACGAGGTGATCGACGGCGGCGTCCTGGCCCACCGGGACACCGACGGCTACGACGACCGGATGGTCAGCCCGATCATCGGGTTCGGTCACGACACCGACAACTCGGCGGTGCTCACCACCGGCGGACTGGAACTTCGCGCCGAACCGGCGGTCAACACCCCGGCGGCGTGGCAGCGGGGCGACGGAACGGTCCCGTACGTTTCAGCGGTACCGCTCGACTACGACGGACTGGATTCGGGGTGGGACAAGGCCGCGCCGCTGGAGTTCGTCAACAAGAAGCACGGCACCATGCAGACCGATGCCGATGTGCTGGCCCGGATCATCGCCAACAAGGTGCTGGCCACCCAGGTCGACGGCGGTGCGGTTCGGGCGCTGCCCGACGAGGGTCCGGTCGAGCTCGCGACGAGGCTCGCCGGCGGCCCGCAGATGGGGTTGAACCTTCCCGACACGGTTCCGGCCGGTACGCCGGTGCCGGTCACCGTTCGCCTGGCCGGTGTCGATCCCGACGAGGTGGAGGTGACGGTGACCGACCTCGGGTCGGGTGCGGCGGTGGGATCGGAGACGCTGGTTCCCGACCCCGACGGCACGGTGACGTTCGCCCTCGCCCCGGGGGACTACGAGGTGCGAGCGGCCAGGAAGGCCTACGTTCCGGGGATCGGGTTGCTCCACTCCAGCGACCTGGTGGCCGTCATCCCCGAGGAGGATCAGCAGGGAGCCAACGATGACTGACTGGATCTGGACCACCGTGGTGGAGACGGCGTTGGCCGAGTTCGTCACCCCGCACCGGGCGGTTTCGGCGCTGGGTGGCAGACCGACCGTTCCCGAGCACACCAGCTACGATCTCCGATCGCGCCACGAATACGATCGGCTCATCCAGGCCGTCTACGACGACCTCTGTGAGCGTCTGATCGAGTACGACATCGAGCCGGTCAACTCGACGACGCAGAAACAGCGGATCCGTACCCCGGAGCAGGTGATCGGCTCCGAGACCCGGCCCGGTGAGGGCACGTGCCTCGACCTGGCGCTGCTCTTCGCCGCCGTCTGTCTGGAGCGGTCGTTGCGTCCGATCGTCGTGGTCTTCACCGACCACGCCCTGACCATGGTGTCGAAGGTCGACGACGTGTCTCAGCCCAACCATGCCGGATCGGGGGCGTTCAGCGGCGGGGTGTGCCGGGACCAGACGGCGCTGGCCGGTCTGCTGGATGCGCAGAGTCACCTGGCGGTCGAGTGCACCGGGTTCGCCGTCACCAGGACCGCCGCCGGTCGGACCGACGCCGGGTTGCTCACCTTCGAGCAGGCGTGCGGTGCCGGCGCGGCGGCTGTCAACAACAAGGCCCTCCGTTTCGCCATCGATCCCTACGCGCTCCACCGGGCCGGCGTCGCCCCGCTGGAAACGGAGCTGATCGACGACGGGCGCATGGCCAACTTCCTGCGGGGTGTGAACGACGCCGGTAGGGCTGTGCACGCGATTGGTCGGATCGGGCCTGAACTGTCGATGGTGTCGATCCCGGACGAGCAGACGACGGCGCTGGCCAAGGCGTTCAAGGAGGTGTCGAAAACCTACGACGTGGTACTGGACGTGGCTCGCGACTGGATCGAGTTGGCCGTGGCCGGCGACATCGGTTCGGACCCGAAACTTCTGTCGTCGTTGATCACGGGCGACATCGTTCACCGCATCGAGACCATGCGGGGCCACTGTCACACGATCCGCGATCTCTACTTCACCGACATCGAGCCGACCCTCCAGACCCTCCTGGCCGACGACCCCGACCTCCTGGGCTCTGTGGAGATGGAGTTCAACTACCTGATCGGTGCCGACGGCGATTTCTTCGATCTCGCCGCCCAGGTCGGCGAGTACATCGTCGACTCGGCGAGCCGGGCGCTGTCGCTCCAACAGTCGGGCGATGCCGAGGGGGCGAAGAAGGTGATGGCGGAATCCGTCATGCAGACCGGACTGTTGCAGCGGGCGCTCGGCAAGAACCAACGTGAGCTTCGCGAGGTGGTGCGGAGCCTCAACATCCCGCTGGAGCCCGATGACGGTCCGGGCCCGGGTCCCGGTCCGGGATCGGGTCCGGGGCCGTCCGGTCCGGAGCCGTCGGACGGGCCCGACGGCGGAGCCACGGTCAACGTCCATGTCGAGAGGGGGGCCGCCGTCGGTGAGAATCAGGGGACGATCAACCTGAACTTCACCGACTAGGCGGGTCGGCCACGTTGAGAACCATCCCGGGAAAGGTTCCATGCCGAACCGACGAGATCTGAACCAACACGTCGAGAAGGGTGCCGCGGTCGGTGAGAACCGCGGCACGATCAACATCACCACGGTTCTGCAGGACCACGGTCCGCTCGTGGGCATTCTTGCGCTCGTCGTCGTTGCGGCCATAACCGTGGTGGCCATCGTTGCCATCAGCGGCGGGTCGGACGATCCGGCCGGGAACCTGGCCGCCACGGATGGCGACGTCGACGGTGAGGCCGACAGCGGGACCGGCACGTCACCCTCGTCGCCCAGCTCGACCACCGAAGATCCGACGTCGAGCTCGGTCACGTCGACCTCGGCGTCGTCGACCTCGTCCTCCGCCACATCGACTTCGTCGACCTCGACCGAACCGCCGCCGGTGATGCCGTCCGAACTCGACGGGCCGGTGCTGCTCAATGCGCTGCAGTCGATGGGGGTCGAGCCCGACGTCTACCATCGCCCGAGCAACCTTCCGTCGGGTACGGTCACCTTCGTCAGTCCGCCGGCCGGCTCCGAGATCGCGGTCGGGAGCCGGCCGCGGGTCGAGATCTCCACCGGGCGGGCGTCGGACACCTACCGGCAGATCGTGCTGCGTGACAGCGTGAGCATCGGGGTCACCACGGATCTGGTGCCGATCCAGCAGGACGGCTCGTTCGGCACGAGCCCTCACATCGATGTTCTCACCGAGCTCATAGACCGGGCCTTCGAGAACCCTCCCCCGCTACAGTTCGTCCCCTTGACCGCTCAGAGTCGGTTCACCGCAACGGTGACGGGCGAGGTCGATGTGGAGCTTGGCGGCTCGGATCCGGAACGGGTGCCCGATGTGGTGCAGCTGCTCTACACGGTTGATGGCCGCACCTACTACTTCCTGGCCGGCACGGAGTTCGCCGGCGAGCTGCAGCCGAACCTCGAGGTGCTCCGGGCCGGCGGCTGACGACCGTGGACGCGGCCGGTGACCTTCGACTAGAGTCACCCGGTATCGGTGATCGGTCGGGGCTGATCGCAGACATCTACAGTGCGAGCTGAAAGGCGGTTTCGTTCATGGTGGCTGCGCGTTTGCGTGCCTGTTTCGTGGATCCGGTGGTTCGGGTGTCTCGGTCGAGTGGCCGGGGCGGCGTGCCAGGCGATGCGCTCCTCGGGTGACAGGGAGGGTGTGATGGGTGCTGTGAGGAGATTGGCCGTGGCGGCGGCTGTACTGCTCGTGGTCGCCGGGTGCACAGGCGACAGCGCGGCACCGACGACGTCGTCAACGACACCCTCCACCTCGACGACCGAGCCAACAACGTCGTCCACCACGACAACGGCCACAACGTCGACGACGGATCCGCTCTCGGACGTGGAGGCCGAGGTTGAGGCCGCCTACCTGCGTTCATACGAGGTGTTCGTGGAGTGCTACCGAACCCTCCCGGACTGTGATCCCAACGAGGTCTTCCCCGAGGTCTATGCCCCACCAACCTTGGCAGCTCAGATCTTGGGCGTGCTCCAAACCAAGGATGAGGGACTTGTTTACGGGCCGCCGGAGGATCCCGATCATGCTCGAACCGAGGTGTTCGAGATCCGAGTTGATGACGACTCGACAATGGCTGTCGTCACTTATTGCACGTTTGCGGCCGATCAGGAATACAGCGTGAACGCCAACGGGGATCGGACGCAGACCGATGACAACGGTTCGGTTCTGGTCGAGTGGGGCGACGCTGCGATGTTGTTGGGGGATGACGGCGTATGGCGGTTGTCGGAGTTCGTTGATGAGACAGGAGAGGTCGTTGAGTTCCCCCTGGATGAACTCGATCAACGGCTTTCGGAAGGGAAATTATGCGGCGGATTGTTAGACGGGTAAGCACATGGCTATTGGTCACAGCCATAGTTGTGACTGCATTCCCAGCCGCAGCTTTCGCTGCCCGTCCTAATGCAAGAACAACTGAAGACTCCCTGATTGGCACCGCGGTCATCGAAGGCGGGTATGGCGGGGGCGGAGGCGGTGGCGGGTCGTCAGGTTGCGATTATGTGCCCGCCTCGTCGACGTTGGCCGAGTCGCCGCTCGGCGAGCAGACGGTCATCGGTGGGTTCGAGTACCGGTATTATTCCGAGATCTGCGGCGGGTCGTTCGTGCGGACGGTGTGGATCCGGCAGTACGACCCGGCCGATGTCTTGCTGGAGGCGTTCGATCGCGTGGAGCGCAAACTTCCGGCACCGACGCCGCTTATGATCTGGCCCGATCCCGACTTCGATTGGGCCTACGCCCAGGTGCCGATCGACTTCCGGGCCGAGCCCGGCGACTGGCAGGCCTTCGAGGCGACCGCCACCGCCTCGACACCGGTGCAGACCGTGTCGGTGACGGTCAGAGCCGAGCCGGCGGAACTCGTCTTCGTGTCCGGTGATCCGCAGGGGGTCAGTCCCGGTGCTTCCTGTTCCGGTGACGGTCCGGTGGCCGGGTACGATCCGCTGGTGCCCGGGGCGTGTCACTACACGTATGTCAATGCGTCGTCGACGGCCCAAAACGGTAAGTCGTTCCCGGCAACAATCGGTATCAGCTGGGACATCGACTACTGGTCGACAACCGACCCGTCCTACTCGGGCTCACTACCCGCGATCACCCGCGAGACCGTGTTCCCGATGGAGGTGGCGGAGGTCAAGATCCTGGGGGTCAACCGACCGGCGGGATGAGTCGAAGCGAACCGCCTCGACTCCACCCCGCTTCCGCAACAGACGATTCCGCACCCCTAGAATCATGAGGATGGATCTCGTCGAGGCCTTTGACGATGACCTGGTGTCGGTCGTTGCGTCCAGCCAGTCGGTTCAGCGGGGGCGACGGTATGCCCGTGACGGGCGGGTGTCGATCGTCGATCTGACGGACCGCACGGTAACGGCGTCGGTGCGGGGCACGGTGCCATATCGGGTGGAGCTGTCGATCGTCGGCGAGCAGGCTCGCTGGCGTTGCGGATGTCCGGTCGGCGCCCGGGGTGAGTTCTGCAAGCACTGTGTAGCGGTGGCCGGCGTACTCGGCACCGAGACGGAGACGGACGGTGACCCGATCGCGGAGGTTCGAGTCGACGAGGACGATCCGGTGGCTCGGTTCGTCGGTTCCCTGTCGACCGGGCAGTTGGTGGATCTCGTCCTGGAGCAGGCCGACCTCGACGAACGGTTCCGCACCAAGCTGTCGAGAATGGCTCACCTTCAGCAGACTCCCGACCGGTCCCAGGCCGATGCCAGCGTTGAGTCGCTCGACCTCACGGCCATGAAGAAGCAGGTCACGGCGGCGTTCGGGCGGGGGTTCGTCTCCTACCGGGAGGCGCCGGCGTGGGCGGCCCAGGTCAACGAGGCCATTGAATGGATCTCCAACGTGTGCGATGCCGGGCACTTCCGCACGGCGGCCCTGCTCGCCGAACACGCTCACGCTCGAGCCGAGACCGCCGCTGAACGGGTCGACGACTCCGACGGCTGGATCACCGACATCTTCCACCGGATTGCCGCCATCCATGCCACCGCCTGCGCTGAGGGGGCGTTCCCGCCGGAGGATCTGGCCCGACGGTTGATCAAGCTCGAACTCAACGCCGAACTCGACACGTTTCACCGCAGCGCCATCAGCCACGCCGAGGCCCTCGGTCCGGAGGGTTTGGCGCTCTACGGGAAGCTGGCGCAGGAGGCGTTCGACGCGCTGCCGGCCCATGCGGATCGCCACGGCCGGGCGTTTCGGGTCCGGCAGGCCCGGGTCGCGCACGCCATCGCCACCGGGGACCCGGATCGTCTGGCCGAGGTGCTGGCCGACGACATCGGCTCCCCCTACGACCACGTGGAGATCATCGACGCCTACGCCGCGACGGGCCGAACCGAGGAGGCACTGGCCTGGGCCGACCGCAGCCTCAGCGAATTCGCCGACCGCCACCACCAGCTCGTGCCGGTCCGGGAACGGCGGGCCGACCTGCTGCGAAGCCTCGGTCGGAAGCAGGAAGTCGCCGACATGTACCGGGCGAGCTTTGAGGCAACGCCGACCGCTGAGACGTATCGCCTGTGGATCGACAACGCTCCGGATGCCTCGTCGGCTCGACATGACGCAATCGCCTTAGTGATCGATCGACTGCCAAGGGCGGCGCCGTCGGCTGTCGCCGCTGAAGCTCCGAGCGCCGATTCTCGCAGTGCGATCGGGCGGGTCGCCACCAATCGGGCGCCGATCCAGGCGGTCGAGGTACTGCTCGCCGCCGATGACGAGGAACAGGCGTGGTCCGTGGCGCTTACGCATGGAGCGACGTCGGACCAGTGGCGCCAGCTGGGACAACGGCGCCAGCTCACCGATTCGGAGTCGGCGATCACGATCCTCGCCATGGACGCCGAAGCTGCTATCAACCGCAAGAACCGATCCGGCTACCGAACCGCTGCCGCCACCCTCGACCGGATCAAACGCCTCGCCGACCATGCCGGCCGACCGGAGCTGCACACCGAGATCCTCGACGACATCAAAACCCGTCAGCAACGCAAGACGTCATTGATGGAGT
>Ga0224512_10000709_pt1 | contig 34240 bp, 26 predicted proteins | sample SF_May12_sed_USG_4_FD_169103 | JGI IMG/M metagenome (GOLD analysis project Ga0224512, IMG submission 169103) | Sediment microbial communities from San Francisco Bay, California, United States - SF_May12_sed_USGS_13 | ecosystem: Environmental > Aquatic > Marine > Sediment | place: USA... | reverse complement strand
TGGTGGCGCTCGCCTCCTCGGCGTCGATCGGCAAGGAGGTCTCGTTCGGCGAGGAAAAGATCCTCAAGGTCGCCAACCTCGAACATTACGATTTCGAAGGCACCGACATCGCGCTGTTCTCCGCCGGTTCGGCGGTCGCCGACATGCAGGCGCCGCGCGCCGCGGCGGCGGGCTGCATCGTCATCGACAATTCGTCCCGCTTCCGCATGGACGAGGATGTCCCCCTGGTGGTGCCCGAGGTCAACCCCGAGGCGCTCGCCGGTTGCCGGGAACGCAACATCATCGCCAACCCCAATTGCTCGACCATCCAGATGGTGGTGGCGCTCAAGCCGCTGCACGACATCGCGACGATCCGCCGGGTGGTGGTCGCCACCTACCAGTCGGTGTCCGGCGCCGGCAAGGCGGCGATGGACGAGCTGTTCAACCAGACCCGGGGAATCTTCGTCAACGACCCGGTGGTGAGAGAGCATTTCACCAAGCAGATCGCCTTCAACGTGATCCCCCATATCGACGTCTTCATGGAGGACGGCTCCACCAAGGAAGAATGGAAGATGCGGGTGGAGACCAAGAAGATCCTCGACCCCGCCATCGAGGTGCAGGCCACCTGCGTGCGGGTGCCGGTCTTCATCGGCCACGGCGAGGCGGTCAATGTGGAGTTCGAGAGCCCGCTCTCGGAGGACGAGGCGCGCGAAGCCCTGAGCGCCGCGCCCGGAGTCGTGGTGGTCGATCACCGGGAGGACGAGGGCTACGTGACGCCCGAGGAATGCGCCGGCGAGGACGCGGTCTATGTCAGCCGCATCCGCACCGACGACACCGTCGAATTCGGCCTGTCGATGTGGGTGGTTTCCGACAATCTGCGCAAGGGGGCGGCGCTCAACACCGTGCAGATCGCCGAGGAACTGGCCCGCGGCTACCTCTAGGGGCGGGAATGCGCCCGTCGTCACTGACGCCGGCGTGGCATCAGTCGTTACGGTTCCGGCCGCGGTCTCCTCACAAGCCGAGATCCGAGAGCCCGGGGTGTTCGTCGGGCCGTTGCCCGAGGGGCCAGTGGAACTTTCGGTCCTCGGCGGTGATCGCAAGGTCGTTGATGCTGGCGATGCGCCGCTGCATCAGGCCGTCGGCGCTGAATTCCCAGTTCTCGTTGCCGTAGGAGCGGAACCACTGGCCGCTGTCGTCATGCCACTCGTAGGCGAACCTCACGGCGATGAGGTTGTCGCCACAGGCCCAGAGCTCCTTGATCAGCCGGTAATCCAGCTCACGCGCCCATTTGCGCCTCAGGAAGGCCTGGATTCCCTCGCGCCCGTGGATGAATTCCGCCCGATTGCGCCAGGCGCTGTCCTCGGTATAGGCGAGGGCAACCCGCTCAGGGTCACGGCTGTTCCACGCATCTTCGGCCATGCGCACCTTCTGCGCGGCGGTTTCCCTGTCAAAGGGGGGAAGGGGCGGTCGTTCCATCTCGGCTCTCCTGGCAACAGGGCGCTGACGGGTACGGGATCACGCCTTGTGGCTGATCACCGCGAAGCCGCGGTTCCCGGTGCGGACGGCGACGCGGTCTTCGAGCCGGCGGTGCGGCGCGACCAGCATGACGGTGCCGTTGAACACGAAGCCGAACTCCAGCGCCGGCTTGCCGCCGGGCCCGGCCCCCGGAGCCGGGCCCGGAGCCGGGCTCAGTAGCGCTTATACGGCAGGAACTTTCCGTTCATGGTGACCTTGACCCGGTCGCCGTTGGGGTCCGGTACCCGTTCGACATCCATCTTGAAATCGATGGCGCTCATGATGCCGTCGCCGAACTCTTCCTCGATCACCGCCTTCAAGGTGGTGCCGTAGACCTGGACGATCTCATAAAAGCGATAGACCAGGGCGTCGGTCGGCACGTCCTGGCTGAGCGATCCCCGATAGGGGCAGGTGGCCAGCAGCTTGGCCTCGAACGGGTCGAGATCGAGGAGTGCGGCGGCGGCCTTGGCTTCCTGTTCGCTCATCTGCATCTGGCCGAGCAGCGCGGCGGTGGCCCAGACCGTCGATTGTCCGACCGCTTCCGCCAGTTCCGCCCAGGACAGGCCCTTGGCGGTCTTGATGGCGACGATCTTGGCGGTCAGCGCCTCGCGGGTGGTGGCGGTCTCGGCCGAGGTCTTGGGCAGGTCCGGCAGTTCGACGACGGTGTCTGACATTTCAGCTTGGCTCATGGGGGTGTTCTCCTTGTAGGCGGGGCGCAACCGCGCGCCCCTCGATGGATCAGGCAGTGGCGCCGTGGACAACGGCGGGCGTTCGGGCGGCATCATCCGCCCGGGGAAACACGACCGGAGGTTTGCGCGGGTCGACGTCCTGGACCATCTCCCGCAGGGTTTCCGATCGGCTGACCAGGAACTCGATCAGGTGGTTGCGTAAGGGGTAGTAGTTACCGTGACGGTGCATGTCGGCGCGGCTGCGCCCCTTGGGCAGGGTGTTGACCACGATCTCGGCGATGCGGGCCCGGGGGCCGTTGGTCATCAAAAGGATGCGGTCCGCCAGCAACAGCGCCTCGTCGATGTCGTGGGTGATCATGAAGGTGGTCTGACTGGTCTTGGCGCAGATATCGAGGACCTCGTCCTGGAGCGACCCGCGGGTCAGCGCGTCCAGTGCGCTGAACGGCTCGTCCAGCAGCATGATCCGCGGTTCGATGGCAAGCGCCCGGGCGATGCCCACGCGCTGGCGCATGCCGCCGGACAGCTGGGCCGGCTTCTTGTTCTCCGCGCCGGTGAGATGGACCATGTCGATATAGGTCTGGCAGTGCTCCCGGATCTTCGCCCTTGGCCATTGGGGCCAGCGCGAGCGCACCGCGAAGGCGATGTTCTGGATCGCCGTCATCCAGGGCATCAGGGCGTGGCTCTGGAACACGACGGCGCGGTCGAGCGACGGGCCGGTGGCTTCCTTGCCGTCGACGATGACGGCCCCTTCGCTGGGCTGGTCGATGCCCGCCAGGATGTTCAGGATGGTCGACTTTCCGCACCCCGAATGACCGATGAGGCAGACGAACTCGCCCCGGGCGGCGCCGAACCAAAGGTCTTCGAAGACGGCGACGGGTTCCGTTCCCTTGGGACCGGGAAAGCTCCGGGCAAGCCCTTCAACGGCAATGAGATTGTTGGGATCCATGGCGGGCCGCTCCTATTCGCTGTAGGTGACGAGTTTGGAGAACTGATAGAGCGCCTGGTCCAACACCATGCCCACCAGGCCGATGAACAGGATGGCGCAGATCACGTTGGTGATGGACAGGTTGTTCCATTCGTTCCAGACGAAGTAGCCGACGCCGGTGCCGCCGACGAGCATCTCGGCGGCGACGATCACCAGCCAGGCGATGGCAATGGAGATGCGCATCCCCGTCATGATGGTCGGGGCCGCCGCCGGCAGGATCACGCGGAAGGCGGTGCGCAGCCGCCCCACCTCCAGCGTCTTGGCGACGTTGAGCCAATCCCGGCGCACCGAGGCGACGCCGAAGGCGGTGTTGAGCAGCATCGGCCAAATCGAGCAGATAAAGATGACGAACACCGAAGAGACGCCCGAATCCTTGATGGTGTAGAGCGCCAGCGGCATCCAGGCGAGCGGTGAGATCGGTTTGAGAATCTGGATGAACGGATCCAAGGCCTTGTAGAACAGCGGCGACATGCCGATCAGGAACCCCAACGGGATCGCCACCGCCGCGGCGATGAAATAGCCGATCAGGACCCGGGCGAGGGAATAGGCGAGCTGGATGCCGATGCCCTTGTCGTTGGGACCCTTGTCGTAGAAGGGGTCGGAGATGTGCCGCCACATCTCCTTGGCGATGTCGAAGGGGGCCGGTAGGGCCGAACCGCCCTTGGCGGTGGCGCCCATGAGGGCGGCGTATTCCGGGTCCATCTGGGGCGCGGTTCCGGTGCCGCTCACGGCGAGTTGCCACCCTCCCAGGAACAGCGCGAGCAGCACCACCGAAAGGGTCAGGGCATGAAGGTTCTTGGATCCGTCCATCGTTGTGGCCTCAGCTCGCGCGGGTGATGGCGAAGCTCTTGGCGTAGGCGTCCGCCTTATCGGGCTCGAAGATCTTGCCCATGATGGTGTAGGGCCGGTAGGTCGCCTCCGGCGGCTTGAGACCCATCTCCTTCATCACCTTCTGGGCGTCGGTGGCGAGGTAGACCTCTTCGGCGACCTTCTTGTAGTCGATGTCGCCCTTGACGTAGCCCCAGCGCTTCATCTGGCTGAGGATCCAGACCGCCATGGAGTGCCACGGGAAGGGATCGAAATCGATCCGGTCGGGGACCTTGCGAACCTTGCCGAGGCCGTCGGCGAAGGTCCCGGTCAGGACCTGTTGCACCACCGTGACCGGCTGGTTGAGATAGTTGCGTGGGCTGATGGCCTTGGCGACTTCGACCCGATTCTTGCGGTTCGACGAATAGGCGGTCGCATCGATGATGGCCTTGAACAGCGCGAGGAAGGTGTTGGGGTTCTCGGTCACGAACTGCTTCGACGCGGCGAAGGCGCAGCACGGATGGCCGTCCCAGATTTCCTTGGTGAGCAGATGGATGAAGCCGACACCGTCGTAGACGGCGCGCTGGTTGAAGGGATCGGGCGCGAGATAGCCGTCGACGTTCTCGGCGCGCAGGTTGGCGACCATCTCCGGCGGCGGCAGGACGCGGATCTGGATATCCTTGTCCGGGTCCAGGCCATGCTCCGCGACGTAGTAACGCAGCAGGAAGTTGTGCATCGAATAGTCGAAGGGAACGGCGAACTTCATGCCCTTCCACATCTTGGGATCGCGCTTGTCCTTGTGCTTCTTGTGGAGGGTGATGGCCTGGCCGTTGATGTTCTCGACCGCCGGCATGGTCCAGGGCACGGCGGTGGAGCCGGCGCCGAGCGAAATGGCCAGCGGCATCGGCGTCAGCATGTGGGCGGCGTCGTATTCTCCCGACAGCGACTTGTCGCGGGAAACCGCCCAGCCGGCGGTCTTGATGACGTCGACGTCGAGTCCGTATTTCTTATAGAAGCCCATCGGGTGGGCCATGATGATCGGCGTCGCGCAAGTGATGGGCACGAAGCCGACCTTCAGTTTGGTCTTCTCCAAGGGCCCCGCCTTTTCCTGGGCCAGCGCCTTGGCGGCGCCCAAGGGAAACGCGGCGGCGACGGCGGCCATGGCGGTGGAGGCGCCGACCGCGCGGAGAAACGACCGGCGATTGACGTCGTCGGGGAAGACCGCGCGCATGATGGCCGATTCGACCGCGCGGCCGATCAGCGCCTCGTCGCCGGCATTGTCTTCCGCCCGCAGGCTTTCTCCCACGTCGTCGCCGGTGGCCTCGGCCTTGGCGACGATGGGATCGCTGCCGCGATCGGCATCGTGGGCCTCCTGGTTGGCGTGGCGGCCGCAACTGCAGCCGGTGGAGAGTTCGTTCTTGGGATCGAAGGGATTGGCGAATGACGATGGCATGTCTCAAGCTCCTGGCTGGCGGTGGATGAAAATTCCGCAAACGACCTAGTCTTCCGCAAAGTCTTCCGCAAAGTCCGTGCCAGGTCGTCCGCCGCCCCAACGGCAAACGAATTAATCCATAATAATCAAGTGGCTAGTGGACCGGCGCCCGCCGAACCCGGGCCGTGGAGGGCGATGACAACGGCACCTACACCCCCGGATATGCATAAAAAATATGCATACATAATAAATGATTATTTTTTATGCATTCTGGCCGGTGCCGGGCGGTCGCAGGCGGACTTGTGCAGTGGGAGCCTCGGGTTGGCCGCTCATGTGGGGCGGCCAGGGGAGGGGCTACGCCCGCTGCGGCAACAGTCCCGGGAAAAACAGGACGACGATGCCGAAGGTCAGGATCAGCACTCCGGCGGCGCGGCTGACCCACAGAATGCCGCGCTCATTGATTCGGTGGCGGAACAGGCTGGTGAGGGTGATGAGGATGGTCCACCACAGCACCCCGCCCAGGAACACGCCGGCGATCAGCGCCAGGGCCCAGATCGTCTTGTCGTGAATTTCGGCGATGTTGATGGCGGCGAAGACCGCGGCGAAGGACACCAGGGTGATGGGATTGGTGATCATCACGGCGAAGGCGGAAACGAAGTTGGCGATGTGATCGTCGACACCCTGGCGGGATCGGGGTTCACCGGTGGGGGGCTCCTGCTCCTCGCCTTCCTCTTCCTCCCGTTCCTGGGCTTCGGCGCGGCGGGACAGTTGGCGGGACAGCGCAAGCCGCAGGCCGAGGCCGACCAGGAGCACGCCGCCGCCGATGCGCAACCAGCCCTGCTTGGCCATCAGCTCGCCGGCGATGAAGCCGAGCCCCAAGGCGGCGATGGCGCCGAAAAAGGTGTCCGCCAAGGTGGCGCCGAGGCCGCAGATATAGCCCGCGATGCGGCCATGGGCGATGGTGCGGTGGATGCACATGACGGCGACCGGCCCAACCGGGGCCGCAACAAGGAACCCGACGACCAGGCCCTTGAGAAGGAATTCCGCGGTGTTCATCGACCCCCGGGGTTGACCCCCTTCTTCAGCTTAGTCGCTGTCATATCCCAGGCCCGGGTCCGACACAACCCGCCGCTGTGCCGCCCCTATGCCGCCCTGGTGCCGCCGCGGCGGCGGCCGGCCCGGCATCGGCGGGTCCGCTCAAAGCGATTCCAATTGGCGGCGCGGGCCTCTAGTCTCTCGGCGAAGTTGCCGGCCGCCCGGCCGGCGGGACAGGAGGGGACCGAGATTGATGGCCGAAGAAAACCGCAGCGGCGCCGATGCCCGCCCCAGGCGAAGCTGCCTCTACATGCCGGGCACCAACAGCCGGGCCCATGAGAAGGCGCGCGAGCTTGCCGCCGACGTGGTGATCTTCGATCTCGAGGATTCGGTGGCGCCCGCGGCCAAGGCCGGCGCCCGGGACCAGGTTGTCGCAGCGATCGCGGCGGGCGGCTTCGGGCGGCGGGAGATCGCGATCCGCGTCAACGCGATGGGCACGCCGTGGGCCGAGGACGACCTCCGGGCCGCCGCCGCGTGCCAAGCCGGTGCCGTCGTCCTGCCCAAGGTGTCGGGCCCCGACGACGTGCGCGCCGCGGCCGAGCTGCTGGATCGGGAAGGCGCCGGGGCGGCGCTGTGGGCGATGGTGGAATCGGCCCGCGCCGTGCTGGCCGCGCCGGAAATCGCCGCCGCCCACGGGCGCCTGGCCATGCTCACCATGGGGCTCGAGGATCTAGCCAAGGAACTCAAGGTGGAGGTGGACGGCGCGCGCACGGCGCTGCTCTACGCGTTGGAGCGCAGCGTTCTCGCCGCCCGGGCTGCGGGCCTCGGCATCATCGACGCGGTCTATCCCGCGTTTAACGACGATGAAGGCTTCGCGGCCGCCTGCGCTCACGGGCGGATGCTGGGATTCGACGGCAAGCAGGTCATCCACCCGCGCCAGGTCGCCCCCGCCAATGCCGCCTTCGGTCCCGATGCCGAGCGGGTCGCGGAGGCGAGGCGCATCGTCGATGCCTTCGAGGCGGCGGCTGCCCAAGGGGAACACGTCGCCGTCCTCGACGGCCGCATGGTCGAGGCCCTGCATGTGGAGGAGGCGCGGCGCCTGTTGGCGCTCGATGAGGCGATCGCGAAGCTCGAGGACGAAGCGGGCAGGTAGAACGCGGCAAGCCGGTAGGTAGTACGCGCCAAAGAGTAGCGGCGATCTTAGCCGCCAAAGAACCGCCGCAAGAAATTCGAGGGGCGCAAGAAATTGGGGCGTCAGGCGCGCAAGGCCTAATGTCCTTGCACTCCAGCCCCGAAGGGACCGGCCTGACGCCCCGGGAGCGAGAGCTGCCCCCGGCACATGGGAATGATGCGTCTCCTGCCTAGCCCCATCGCCCGATCACCGCGTCCCCAGGGAGAGATGCGATACGCACGACGTGGCCGGCGCCCCCGAAAGGGCTGCGGGACCTGGCGAAGGGTTTGCGGCTCTGCCGCCGGAGCATTTCCTATTCCCGTTGGAAGCTAAGGTTTCCCCGCTTCCCCGGAGTTGCCTCCGGCCCGAAAGTCTCCTCCCGGAGCGCCCCGTCGGAAAGTCGCCTTTCCTTGGGGGAGAAACGAATCATTTAGGGGTCGCCCCCGCGATGATCCGCCTGGAACCCGGGCCGTCCTTATCGGTTGGCCCGGTACGGCCCGCGCGCCCTTGGGGAGACACGCGAACCAGGAAACACCTGCCCTGCGGCGGGCTACGCAACCTCCACCCCGAAGACGAGCGGCCCGTGAAGACCGGTTTCTCGCGAAATCCCTCCCGAAAAAGGGCTCGTCCCCGACACCAAGCCGGTCATCGGAACGGCCGGAGCCGTCCTTCAACCCACTTCCGGAACCATCACCAAACCTGCAAGGCAAACCCGGAGGAGTCTCCTCGCCGATCCGGTCACGAAACCGGTACGCCCATGTACCATTGAAATGATCGCCCCGGTGGTCCGGAGGCGCAAGTTGAAAGTGCAATAAAAACCAAATTTCTTGTGCATTAAATCATTGATTTCTCACAGTAAGTACACATTTTATCCACAGATTTTTCCACAGGACTGTATTGATCCAATAAAACTCTTTGATATAAGACTCTGATTCAATGGAGTTTGTGCAGCGCGCAAATTGCGACTGGCCGGCGCCGGCGCCGCGACGCGCCGCCAAGGGCCGGGGCCGGCGGGCGCCGCTTGCGGCCGTTGACTTGCCGCGGGTCAGGGGCTAAACCCAAAGACACATTCGGGATCGCGCGCGGGTTCCCGCGGCGCAGCCTCTTCCCCTTGCGAAGGCCCTTCCATGGCTCAAGACGACCGGCCGCTTTCTCCTCATCTGCAAGTTTATCGGCCCCAATTCACATCGATTCTCTCCATCCTCCACCGCATCACCGGGGTTGCGCTCGGCCTGGGCGCGCTCGCCCTGGTGGCCTGGCTCGCCGCCCTGGCGGCGGGTCCGGAAGCCTTTGCGGTGGCGCGGGGGGTGGCGCGTTCCTGGCTCGGCTGCCTGGTGCTCGTCGGTTTCACCTGGGCGCTGTTCTATCACCTGTGCAACGGCATCCGGCACCTGTTCTGGGATGCCGGCATGGGGTTCGAACTGGAGACCGCGCGCCTGTCCGGCTATGGCGTGGTGGCCGCCTCGGTCGTCCTGACGGCGCTGGCCTGGCTGGCCGGGATCCTTGGATCGGGGGGCGCGTCATGAGCAGACAGGAGAATTTGAGAAGCCGGCTCGGCCGGGTCCGGGGGCTCGGCTCCGCCAAGGAGGGCGCGGCCCATTGGTGGGGCCAGCGCCTGACCGCCATCGCCCTGGTGCCGCTGACCTTCTGGTTCACCGCCTCGCTGGCGGGACTTTGGGGCGCAAGCCATGGCGAGGTCGTCGCCTGGATGCGCGGACCGGTCGCGCCGGTGATGCTGATCGCCCTTTTGGTGGCCGGCCTGCACCATCTGCAGCTCGGCCTGCAGGTGGTGATCGAGGATTACATCCATTCGGAAACGGCGAAATGGACCCTGGTCATCGTCGTCAAGCTGGGTGCGGCGCTGGCCGCCGTGATCGCCATCGTGGCGGTGCTGCGCACAGCCTTTGGGGCCTGAACATGACCGAAGCCTATCCCGTCACCGATCACCATTTCGACGTCATCGTCGTCGGCGCCGGCGGCGCCGGCCTTAGGGCGACGCTGGGCATGACGGCCGCGGGCCTGAACACGGCCTGTATCACCAAGGTGTTCCCGACCCGCAGCCATACGGTCGCCGCCCAGGGCGGCGTCGGCGCCTCGTTCGGCAACATGGAGCCGGACGACTGGCGCTTTCACATGTATGACACGGTCAAGGGCTCGGACTGGTTGGGCGACCAGGATGCCATCGAATACATGGTGCGCAACGCCATTCCCGCCATCACCGAGCTCGAGCATTACGGCGTGCCGTTCTCGCGCACCGAGGAAGGCAAGATCTATCAGCGCCCGTTCGGCGGCCACACGGTGAATTACGGCGAGAAGCTCGCCCACCGGGCCTGCGCCGCGGCCGACCGCACGGGGCACGCGATCCTGCACACGCTGTATCAGCAATCCCTCAAGCACAAGGCCCAGTTCTTCGTCGAATACTTCGCCATCGACCTGATCATGACCGACGACGGCGCCTGCGCCGGGGTCATGGCCTGGAACCTGGACGACGGCACCATCCACCGTTTCACCGCGCCGATGACGGTGCTGGCCACCGGCGGCTACGGCCGGGCCTACATGTCCTGCACCTCGGCCCATACCTGCACCGGCGACGGCAACGCCATGGCGCTGCGCGCAGGCCTGGCGTTGCAGGACCTCGAATTCATCCAGTTCCATCCCACCGGCATCTACGGCTCGGGCTGCCTGATCACCGAAGGGGCGCGCGGCGAAGGCGGCTACGTCACCAATTCCGAAGGCGAGCGCTTCATGGAACGCTACGCGCCGACGGTCAAGGACCTGGCCTCGCGCGACGTGGTCAGCCGGTCGATGACCGTCGAAATCCGCGAAGGCCGCGGCGTCGGCGAGGAAAAGGATCATATTTACCTGCATCTCGAGCATCTCGATGCGAATCTGCTGCACGAGCGCCTGCCCGGCATCTCGGAAACCGCCAAGATCTTCGCCGGCGTCGACGTGACGAAAGAGCCGATCCCGGTCCTGCCGACGGTGCATTACAACATGGGCGGCATCCCGACCAATTATCACGGCGAGGTCGTCAACCCCACCGACGCCGATCCCGACCGCGTGGTGCCGGGCCTCATGGCGATCGGCGAGGCGGCCTGCGTCTCGGTCCATGGCGCCAACCGGTTGGGTTGCAATTCCCTGCTCGACATCATCGTCTTCGGCCGGGCGGCGGCGCTGCGGGCGGCCGAGGTGGTCAAGCCCGGCAGCCCCAGGATGAGCCTGCCCGCGAGCGTCGGCGAAGAGGCGATCGCCCGGCTCGACCGGGTGCGCAATGCGTCCGGCGGCAGCCCTGTCGCCCAGATCCGCCAGAAGATGCAGCGCATCATGCAGAACAACTGCGCCGTCTTCCGCACCTCCGAGGTCCTCAAGGAAGGCGTGGAACTGATCGACGCCTGCGCCGAGGAGCTCACCGACATGGCGGTCAGCGACCGGTCTCTGATCTGGAATTCGGACCTGGTGGAGGCGCTGGAGCTCGAGAACCTGATGAGCCAGGCGGTGGCGGCGCTCCATTCGGCCGAGGCGCGCCACGAAAGCCGCGGGGCGCACGCCCATGAGGATTATCCCGACCGGGACGACGAGAACTGGATGAAGCACACGGCGGTGTTTCTCGACGGCGCCCACGATACGCGCCTCACCTACCGCCCGGTGCACCTCAACACGTTGAGCGACGATATCGAGACCATCCCGCCCAAGGAACGCGTCTACTGATCGAAAGCTGAAGGATCGGTTTCATGGTGGAATTCAATCTGCCCCGCAACTCGAAGGTGGGCGAGGGCAAGACCCACAAGGCTCCGGACGGGGCCGGCAAGGTCAGGGCCTTCAAGGTCTATCGCTGGGATCCCGACGGCGGCGCCAACCCTCGCATGGATACCTACGAACTCGATCTTGAGAAGTGCGGCCCGATGGTTCTCGACGCCCTGATCAAGATCAAGGACGAGGTCGATTCGACGCTGACCTTCCGCCGCTCCTGCCGCGAAGGGGTGTGCGGGTCCTGCGCCATGAATGTCGACGGCACCAATACGCTCGCCTGCACCAAGGCGATCGAGGACATTTCCGGGCCGGTCAAGATCTACCCGTTGCCGCACATGAAGGTGGTCAAGGATCTGGTGCCCGACCTCAACAATGCCTACGCCCAATACGCCGCCATCGAGCCTTGGCTCAAGACCGAAACGCCGCAACCCAGCGAGGGCGAGCGCCTGCAGAGCCCGGAGGAGCGTAAGCAGCTCGACGGCCTGTGGGAATGCATCCTGTGTTTCTGCTGTTCCACCTCGTGCCCCAGCTATTGGTGGAATTCAGACCGGTTCTTGGGCCCGGCGACGCTACTGCAGGCCTACCGCTGGATTGCCGATTCCCGCGACGAGCACACCGGCGAGCGCCTGGATGAGCTCGAGGATCCGTTCCGGCTCTATCGTTGCCACACCATCATGAACTGCACCAATACCTGTCCCAAGGGGCTCAATCCCGCCAAGGCCATCGGCGAGATCAAGAAGCGCATGGTGCAGCGCCGCTAGCCGGAAACGCCGGCCGGACCACGGCGCGCCGCCGGCGGCGCGGCCCAGTCCGTATTTTCATGTGCCGTATTTTCATCGGGAGAACAAGGACGCGATCATGACCGACAGCATCACCATCGCCACCGCCGACGGCGGCGCCATGCCGGCCGAGGTCTCGCTGCCCAAGGGCGGGCCGGGGGCCGCCATCGTCATGGTGCCGCCGATTTTCGGCATCGAACCGGGCACCCGCGACATCATGGACGGCTACGCCGCCGAGGGCTGCGTCGTGATCACCCCGGAAATGTTCTGGCGCACCGTGCCGGGGACGCTCGGCCGCGAGGGCGAGGAACAGGCCAAGGCGCGGGAAAGGTCGGACAATTTCGATGTCGAACAGGGGGTCAAGGATCTCGCCGACGTCGTCGCCCATGCCCGGTCGATGCCCCAGTGCAACGGCAAGGTGATCGTCTTCGGCTATTGCTTCGGCGGCCGCTTCGCCTATCTGGCGGGCACCCGTCTGGGGGTCGATGGCGCCGTCTCGTTCCACGGCGTCGCCATGGGCCAGCACCTCGACGAGGCCGATAAGCTCGCCTGCCCGCTGTCGATCCATGTCGGCGATTCCGATCCGGTGGTGCCGATGGACGAGATCGAGGCGGTGAAGGCCGCCATCGGCGCCAAGCCGGGTGTCGAGATCCGAGTCTATCCCGGCGTCGGCCACGGCTTCACCGGCAAGGGCCGGGCCAATTATGACGAGAGGGCGGATAGCGAATCGAACGCTGCGGCCCTGGCCATGATCGCGGCGGCTTGAGGCGCCGCGGGCGGCCCCCTCGGGCCTCCAGCCGGTGATCGCCCGCCCCGCGTGGACGGTGCGCCTCAATGCGCGCTGGGTGCGTATTCCGGGAAACCTGCGCGGCGGGCTGTGGATGCTGCTGGGGGGCCTCGGCTTCTCGGTGGCGTTGGCGATCGCCAAGCAGCTGACCTCGGAAATCCATTCCTTCGAGCTCAACTTCTTCCGCTGCCTGTTCGGCCTGGCGGCGCTGGCGCCGATGTTTCTGCGCGGCGGGCCCAGCATCGTCCGCAGCGACTGCTGGCACCTGCATCTGGGGCGCGGCCTGTTCGGCGGGGTGGGACAGATCTGCGTCTATTTCGCGCTCACCTACCTGCCGCTGGCCGTGGTGACGGCCGTGACCTACACCCGGCCGCTATGGCTGGTGGTGCTCGCGGTCCTGTTCCTGGGCGAATCCGTGCGCTGGCGGCGCTGGACGGCGATCGCCGTGGGCTTCATGGGCGTCCTCATCGTCGCCCGGCCGTCCCTTGAAGGGCTCGGTTTTCCCCTGGCGGTGCTGGTGTTCTCGACCCTGTGCCATTCCTCCGCCCATGTCTTTCTCAAGAAGGCAACGGCGGTCGACCGGCCCACCACCATCGTGTTCTATTACCTGGTGATCTCCACCCTGGTGGGGGCGGTCCCGACGGTGTTCGTCTGGGTGACGCCGACGCCGGAGCAGTTCGGCTGGCTGGCGCTGACCGGGGTGCTTTACGTCGCGGGTCAGGGTTTCATTACGTTGGGCTTCCGGGCCGGCGAAGCCACCGCCATCACGCCCTTCGATTACGTCCGCCTGCTCTACGCCATCGCTTTCGATATCGTGCTGTTCTCACATTACCCCGATGTCTGGACCATCGTGGGTTCGATCGTGATCGTCGGATCGACCCTTTATATCGCCCGGCGTCATGCCCGCCTGCGGCAGGCGCCCGACGCCCCCGGGCCGGGAGGCGGCCGCGGACCGGCCTGACCGCAGCGCAAAAAAGCAAATCATTTCCAAGCCTTGCGAGGGCGGTGCCGCACCTATAAAAGGGTGCGAACCGAGAGGCACAGAAAACCGCAGAAGGCCGAAATCATGGAACCACAGGCAGCGGTGGCGATCCATTCGATGCTTGAGAATGCGATGCAGGCCATCGTCATTCTCTCCGATCCCGCACGGATCGGCTTCCTCATCTCCGGCGTCTTGCTAGGTCTGGTGATCGGCGTCATCCCGGGGCTCGGCGGGCTGGTCGGCCTGTCCCTGTTGTTGCCCTTCACTTATGCCATGGATCCCTATGCGGCCATCGCCATGATGCTGGGACTGGGGTCGGTCACGGTGACATCGGACACCATCCCCGCCGTGCTGTTCGGCGTGCCCGGGACCACCGGCTCGGCGGCCACCATCCTCGACGGCTATCCGCTCGCGCGCAAGGGCGAGGCCAGCCGCGCCTTCGGCGCCGCCTTCACGGCCTCGGTGGCGGGCGGCCTGTTCGGCGCCTTGCTTCTGGCCGTCAGCCTGCCGGTGCTCCGGCCCTTCATGCTGTCCTTTTCCCAGCCCGAGATGTTCGCGATCTGCATCTTCGGCCTTTCCCTGGTGGCGGTGCTGTCGGGCTCGACCCCGGTCAAAGGCATGCTGGCCGCGGCGCTCGGAGTGCTGGTCTCGACCATCGGCGACGATCAGCAGACCGGCACGCTGCGCTGGACCTTAGATTCGCAATACCTGTGGGACGGCCTGCCGCTGGTGCCCTTCGCCTTGGGAGTGTTCGCCATCCCCGAGCTCGCGGACCTGATGATCACCCGCAAGACGGTGGCCGGCAGCAGCGAGCGGATCAGTTCCAAGGGCCAGTTCCAGGGGGTCAAGGACGTCTTCGAGAACTGGTTCCTGGTGCTGCGCTGCGGCCTGATCGGCGCCGGGCTCGGCTCGATCCCCGGGATCGGCGCCTCGGTGGTCGATTGGGTGGCCTACGGCCATGCGGTGCGCACCGTGCGCGGCGCCCAGGCGACCTTCGGCCAGGGCGACATCCGCGGCGTCATCGCTTCCGAGTCCTCGAACAATGCCAAGGAAGGCGGGGCGCTGGTCCCCACCATCGCCTTCGGCGTGCCCGGATCGGCCTCGATGGCCCTGCTGCTCGGCGCCTTCCTGATCCACGGTATCGTGCCGGGACCGAAGATGCTGACCGAAAAGCTGGATCTCACCTACACCATGGTGTGGTCGGTCGCCTTCGCCAACATCATCGGCGCGGGCATCTGTTTCGCCTTCGCCGACAAGCTGGCCAAGATCGCGACCATCCGCGCCGGCATTCTGGTGCCGGTGGTGTTGTCGGTGGTGTTCCTGGGTGCTTTCCAGGGTCACAAGTCGTGGGGCGATCTCTACGCGCTGATGTTTTTCGGCACCCTGGGTTGGCTGATGAAGCGCCTGCGCTGGCCGCGCCCGCCGCTGGTGCTGGGTTTCGTCCTGGGCGCGCTGCTGGAGCGTTATCTGTTCATCTCCTACGCCCGTTGGGGCTTCGATTGGCTGGAACGCCCGGCCGTGTTGGTGATTTTCGCGATCACCGTGGTTTCCCTCGGCTGGCCCCTGGTGACCCGCCTGACCAAGCGCGACGCCGCGGCCGAGGGCCCCAGCCGGACGTTCGCCGTGCAGTGGGACTACCTGCGCAATCCCGACCTGCTGTTCACGCTGTTGATCGGGGCGCTGTTCGTGATCGCCGTGGCCGGGTCGGTCGACTGGGACCTGGAAGCCAAGCTGACGCCGATGGCGATGGGCACCTTCGGGGTCGTCTTCACCGTGATCCTGGCGGCCTCCACCTTCCTCCTGACCCCACGCGCGAAGCGGGCGCCGGGCACCGGCGGGCTGGGCGGCGAGGCGGTCCAGGACGAGGTGCATTTCGATATTCAGGCGGATTACGGCGATCTCAAGTCGGGCACCATCTACGGGCGGGCGTTCCGGTATCTGCTGTGGTGCCTGGGCTATATCTTCGCCGCCCAGGTGATTGGCCTGATGCCGGCGATCCTGATCTTCATGCTCGCCTATATCCGGCTCGAGGGGCGCGAGAGCTGGGGCACGACGCTGCTGGTCTCCGGCATCATGTGGGGGCTCAGCTACCTGTTGTTCCATATCGTCCTGAGGGTGCTCTGGCCCCAGGCGCTGCTGGGCGACTGGCTGCCCATCCTGCGCGACAGCCGCTACCTCAACATGATGTGAGCCGCCGGGTTGGCCCCCGGCCCGAGGTGAAAAAAAGCGCCCGCGGGTTTCCCGCGGGCGCCTCTCTTGACCTGTGGGGATGCCGTCAGGACGATTTCTTCTTCTTTTTCTTCTTCTTGCGCACGCAGTCCTTCTTACAGTTCTTGGCATAGCCCTTCATGATGTTGCTCGCCTGGGTGACAAGGCGCTTTTCGGTCGCGAGAACCTCGGCGGTGATCTTGTCGAGCGATTCGCCGTCCAGCGGATCGATGTTGGCGTTGGCCTTCTTGGCGTCGGCCAGGAACTTCGGGTCCTTCATGGTCTTGTCGAAGGCGGCGCGCAATGCCTTGATGCGGTCCATGGGCACGCCCGGGGCCGAGATCAGGGTCCGTCCCACGGCGCCGCCGGCGAACAGGAAGCGGAAGATCTTCTTGTTGTCGGCATCCTTGGTCAGGTCCTGGGGCAACGGCACGTTGGGCAGGTCCTTTTCCCGTTCCAGCCCGTACTGGATCAGGGGGATCAGGTCGCCGCGCTGGATCTGGTCCCATTTGCGGATCTTCCAGCTGATCCAGGCGCTCGACTGGGCGTCGATATCGCCGCGTTCCTGGGCCATGGTCTGGGGCGCCGAGCCCGCGTAACCGCAGACCTGCTTGAACTTGACGCCCAGCAGTTCCTTGGTGGCCTTGGGGAACATGTAGCTCTGATTGTTGCGCCCGGAGCAGGAGACGATCACCTCATGCATCTTGGCGTCCTGGATGGTCGTGACCTTGTGCCCCTTGTTGATCATCAGCACCGGATTGACCGGAGTCAGGCGGCCGATGTAGTGCATCTTGGAGGCATCGTACTTGGCCTTCTTCGTGAACATCAGCTGCCCCACGGCCAGCGAATCGGCCAGGAAGCCCAGCACCGTGCCGTCCTTGGGGGCGGCGTTGTACAGGAAGTTGGCCGCGCGCGAGCCGCCGCCGCCCTGCAGGTGCTTGGTGATCATGTTCGGCTTGCCGGGCACGTATTGGGCCATGTGCCGGGCCAGCATGCGGGCATAGGCGCCGTAGGAACCGCCGACGGAAAAGCCGACGATGAAGGTGACGTCGCGGCCGGTGTAGAAATCGGCGACGGCGTCGGCCTTGGCCGGCGTTGCGCTGAAGGCACCCGCCGCGAGAACCGCGGCCAGACCCGCCGCGGTCATGGATTTAGGAAAGAAATTGCGTGTCATGAGAAATCTCCCAGCGTGCTTAGCAATAAATTGGTTGCTTCCTCCCGTCCCCGCCCGCGAACGCCGCCCCCGGTTTGGGGGCGGCGCATCCGGCTTGATAAATGGGGTTCGTCGTCATCGGTCTCAGGACGACTTCTTTTTTTTCTTCTTCTTGCCGCCGCAATTGGTCTTGCAGGTCTTCTTGTAGCCCTTGAGCGCGTCGGCCGCCGTCTTCACCAGGCCGGCGGGGGTCGCCAGTGCCTCCTTGGTGATCGCGTCGACTTCCTCGCCAGTGGCGGGATCGATATTGGCCCGCCGCTTCTTGGCGTCGGCCAGGAAGGCGGGATCCTTCACCGTCTGGTTGAAGGCGGTGCGCAGCGCCTTCAAACGGTCGGCGGGGATGCCCGGCGGGGCGATGATGGTGCGGCCGATGGCGCCGCCGACCGATAGGAACTTGAGGATCCGCATCTTGTCGGGATCGTTGGTCAGCTCGTGCATCAGGCGGACGTTGGGCAGCTCTTTCTCGCGCTTGAGGCCGATCTGCACCAGGGGAATCAGCTTGCCCGCCTTGATGGCGTCGATATGGCGGATACGCCAGCTCGCCCAGGCGCTCGACTGCGCATTGAGGTCGCCGCGCTCGAGCGCCAGCGTCATCGCCGCCGACCCGCGGTAGCCGCAGACCAGCTTGATCTTGGCGCCGAGAATTTCCTTAAGCGCACGGGGCATGATGTAGCTCTGCGAACCCGCACCGGTGCAGCCGACGACCACCTCGTTCTTGAGGGAATCCTCGAAGGTCTTCACCTTGTGGTCGGAGCGGATCATGACCACCGGGTTGATCGGCGTGAAGCCGCCGATGTAGTGCATCTTGGATGCGTCGTACTTGGCCTTCTTCGGATAGAGAAGCTGGCTGACGGCGATGGTGTCGGCGACCAGGCCCAGCATCAGGCCGTTCTTGGGCGCGACGTTGTAAAGGTAATTGGTGGCGCGCAGGCTGCCGCCGCCCGCCATGTGCTGGACGATGACGTTGGGCTTGCCGGGGATGTACTTGCCGATGTGCTGCGCGGCGAGCCGGGCATAGGCGGCATAGGAACCGGCCGGCGGATAGCCGACCAGGAGGGTGAGGTCCCGACCCTTGTAGAAATCGGCGACCGGATCGGCCTTGGCCGGTGCCGTCGTCAACGCGCCGAGTGCGACGGCAGCCGCGGCGGCCAGGCCGAGACCGGCCCGCGCCCCAGTGAACTGATGAATCATGAAACTTTCTCCCTTCGAAAGATGACCGCTGAGGCGGTTTGCCCCGAGGCCGAAACCAGTGGGCGGTGGCGAAATGTTATTCTTCTCTTGGCGTCATTCTGTCACAATTCGACATCGCCTTCCACCGTTCGCGCGGCGCCCGCGGAACGGGAGATCGGTTCCGGGCCACGGTTTTCCAACCGATCGCCGGCGGTGCATCCCGAATCCAGACCCGCTGTTCCCAGTCGGGCGCAATTGCGTTACATAGGGCGCCCGAAAGTCATGCAATTGGGAAACGGGCGCCGACATCCCGCATCCCGAGACGAGAGCCCGCAGGGCCGGGAGACAACCGCTGCCATGGTGAAAGCCACCGATCCATACGCGCCGACCCTGGAGCGGGAGCTCGACGCCCCGACCGAGTCCGGTTTCCGGGCCATCGGCCAGCCGATCCGCCGCAAGGAAGACCACCGCATGCTCACCGGGCAGGGGCGGTTCTCCGACGATTTCCGCGCGGCGGGCGAAACCTATGCCGCCATGGTGCGCTCGCCTTATCCCCATGCGCGGATCAAGGGGATCGACAAGGCCGCCGCGCTCGCCATGCCGGGCGTGCTTCTGGTGCTGACCGGTGCCGATTGCCTGGCCGACGGGCTGAAGCCGATTCCCCATTCGCCGGTCCCTTCCACCAAATTCGACATGAAGCTGACCGGCCCCGGCGGCGAAAAGGTGTTCGAGGGGCCGCACATGCTGCTGCCCGCCGACAAGGCGCGCCACGTCGGCGAGGCGGTGGCCGTGGTGGTGGCCGAGACCCGGGAACAAGCGATGGACGCTGCCGAAATGGTCGAGGTCGATTACGAGGAGCTGCCCTGGGTCGCCCATTCCGAGGCCGCCATGGCGCCCGGCGCGCCGCTGGTGTGGGACGAGGCGCCGGGCAATATTCTGGTCGACACCAGTTTCGGCGACGCGCAGGCGACCGACAGGGCCTTCGCGGCGGCCGATCATGTCATTGCGCGCAAATTCAACATCGGCCGGGTGACCGGCGTGCCGCTGGAGCCGCGCGCGGCGCTCGGCGTCTTCGATGAAGCAACCGGGCGCTACACCCTCTATGCCGGGTCCGGCGGCGCGGTGCGCCAGAAGGGCGAAATGGCGACGATCCTGGGCGTCGACCGGGAGAACATCCGCGTCCTGTCCTTCGACGTCGGCGGCAATTTCGGCACCCGCAACCGGGTCTATGTGGAGTTCGGCCTGGTGCTGTGGGCGTCCGGCAAGATCAAGCGCCCGGTGAAATTCACCTGCAGCCGCTCGGAAGCGTTCCTGTCGGACTACCAGGGCCGCGATCTGGTGACCAATGTCGAGCTTGCGATGAAGGCCGACGGCACCTTCCTCGCCATGCGCGCGACCAATATTTCCAACCTCGGCGCGCGCTGCGTCTCGCTCTCGCCCCTGGCCAAGGGCTCGGCGCTGATTACCGGTTCCTACGCCATCCCGGCGGCGACGCTCCGCGCCGTCGGGGTCTTCACCAACACCGCGCCGACCCAGGCCTACCGCTCGTCGGGCCGGCCCGAGGTCAATTTCGCGATCGAGCGCCTGATCGACATCGCCTGCCGGGAATTGGGCTTCGATCGGATCGAGCTGCGCCGCAAGAACCTCCTGCCGCCGGAAAATTTCCCGTTCCTCAATGCCATGGACACCCGCTACGACAGCGGCACCTACGAGGCCAATATGGACCTCGCCATGCGGCTCGCCGATTGGGACGGGTTCGAGGCGCGCCGCAAGGAAGCCGCCGCGCGCGGCAAGCTGCTCGGCCTTGGAATTTCCAACTACGTCGAATCCTCGACCGGCGCGCCGCGCGAACGCACCGAGATCACGGTGAAGCCGGAAGGCGCGGTCGATGTCGTCATCGGCACCCAGCCGAGCGGCCAGGGTCATGAGACCAGCTTCGCCCAGGTGGTGTCCGACATGCTGCACGTGCCGCTTTCGACCGTCAGCATCATCCTGGGCGACACCGACATCGTCAGCGTCGGCGGCGGCTCCCATTCGGGCCGCTCCATGCGCCATGCCGGCACGGTCATGAAGATGGCGTCCGACGAACTGATCGAAAAAGGCAAGAAGATCACCGCCATCGTGCTGGAGGTCCCGCCCGATAGCGTGCAGTTCGCGGACGGCCGGTTTTCCGCGCCCGACAGCAACCGCAGCCTCGATTTCCTGGAACTCGCCGCGGCCGCCGCCGATGTCGCCTTGCCCGACGACCTTGCCGACGGGCTGGCCGTGGTCACCGACAACGAGATGCACGAACAGGTCTTCCCTAACGGCTGCGCGGTGTGCGAGATCGAGGTCGATCCCGATACGGGTGCGAGCGTGATCGTGCGCTACACCGCCATCGACGATGTCGGGCGCTGCATCAACCCGCTGATCGTCCACGGCCAGACCCATGGCGGCATCGCCCAGGGGGTGGGCCAGGCGATGTGGGAGGAATGCCGCATCGATCCCGAATCGGGCCAGCCGGTGATCGGCTCGTTCATGGATTACGGCATGCCGAAATCCGATAATCTGCCGCACTTCACCACCGAGATCGTCGAGGTGCTCTCACCCACCAATCCGCTCGGCATCAAGGCGGGCGGCGAGGGCGGCACCACGCCGGCGCCGTCGGTGGTGGTCAGCGCCATCGTCGACGCGCTGAGGGATTTTGACATCGAAAACCTTGAGATGCCGGCGAGCCCCGAGCGCGTCTGGCGCGTCATCCAGGATGCCAAGGCCCGCCAGCGGGCAAGCTGAGGACGATACATTGACCGATACCTTGACGCCGATAGACCTGATCTGCTTCGCGGGCGCGCCCAACCTGCCGATCTTCGCCGCCATCGAACACGGCGACTTCGCCGACCACGGCGTTGCGATCAACATGACGACCACGCCGAGCTCGGCCTATCAGGCGGAGAACCTGATCAACGGCACCTTCCAGGTGGCGGGCACGGCGTTCGACAACGTCGTCGCCTACCAGGAGGGCCAGGGCGCGTTCACGCCGGAGACGCCGCCCGACCTGTTCGCCTTCATGGGCGCGACCCAGGTGCAGCTCGCCTTGATCACGGCGCCGGACGTAAAAAGCTTTGCCGATGTGAAGGGCAAGACCCTGGCGCTCGATGCGCTGTCCACCGGCTTCGCCTTCATCCTCTATGAGATGCTGGAGCGCGCCGGACTGACGCCCGACGATTACGAGATGGTCGCCGTGGGCGCGACGCCCAAGCGCTGGGATTCGGTGCGCGAGGGGGAGACCTCGGGAACCCTGGTGCTGGAGCCCTTCACCTCCATCGCCCAGTCCCAGGGTTTCAACGTGCTCGGCACCTCGACCGAACTGTTCGACGAATACCAGGGCGGCATCTTCGCTGCCTCCCGCGCCTGGGCCGCGGCCAACGCCGACGCCGTGAAGGGCTACATCGCGGGCTACCTCGCCGGGCTCGACTGGGTGATGGACCCGGCCAACCGGGAGGCCGCCGCGGCGCGGCTGCTGGAGAAGATGCCGGCGATCAAGCCGGGGGTCGTGGACAAGGTGATGGGGAATCTCCTCGATCCGAAGTCCGGCCTGACGCCCAAGGCCGCGGTGCTGAGCGAGGGGGTCAAGACGGTGCTGGACCTGCGGTCCAAGTACGGGGCCGGCGCGCCGCTCACCGATGCGGACCGCTATTTCGATCTCAGCTATTACAACCAGGTTCTCGGCGCCTAGGCGCCGGGCCAAGTCGCGGGTGCGTGAGGCGCCCGGCCAAGTGATCGGCGCCGAAGCGCGCCCGAAGAGTCAGGGGGGAACAGGCATGGAAATTCGCAGGATCGTCACCGGCCACGACGCCGACGGCAAGGCCATCGTCGAGCGCGATGAGATCATGGGCAACGTCAAGGTCATGCCGTCCGGCCATAAGGGCTGCGTCATGTGGGTGACCGACGAGACCCCGGCACCGGTGGAGGGATCGGAAGACCCGGCCCTGCGCGAGATGGGCATCGCCCCGCCGGCCCGGGGCAGCGTGCTGCGCATCCTGGAGCTGGCGCCGGGCAAGGCCGCCTTCATGCACCGCACCGACACCCTGGATTACTGCATCTGCCTGCAGGGGCGCTGCGCCATGAAGCTCGACGACGATGCCGAGGTCGAGATGAAGGCCGGCGACATCCTGATCCAGCGCGGCACCTGGCACGGCTGGGAGGGCCGGGGCGAGGAGCCCTGCCGCCTCGCCTTCGTCCTGATCGGCGGCGAAAAGCCCACCAAGCACCTGCACGAAGACCACTGAGGGCGGGGGGCCTCGCATCCCACAACGTCATCGCCCGGCTCGTCCGGGCGATCTGTTGCCCCCAAGAGATGTCCCGGAGTCATGCGAATGCGTGCATCGCACGACCCGGGGTATGACGTTTCTTTTCTTTGAGAATGGCGCCCGGTCAATTGCAAAGTCTGCGGTAATCCGCGACCTCCTTGGCCGCCGGCTGAGACAGCAAGACGGCGTCGACCCGGCCCATGATGAAGCGCCCGCCCATGGCGGAGATGGCGTCGAGCATCGGCCCTTCCCTGACGCCGACGCCGCCCTATCGCGTCGCCGTGTCAGCTGTAGGCGCGGTGGACGGGGCGCGTTCCAGGACCGCGCGAACCTTGCGGGCGAGATCCACCTTGCGATAGGGCTTTTGCAGCAGCTCACCGCTCGAATTGATGCCGCCCCCATCGTAGCCCGGGCGGTCGCTGTAGCCCGATGTGTAAAGGACCGCGATGCCGGGATGGCGGCGTAGGGCTTGCGCCGCCAAATCCGGCCCGCTCATGCCGCCGGGCAGGACGACATCGGTGAACAACAGGTCGACCCCAGGCGTGGAGCGCAGAATCTTGAGCGCGCTCTTGCCGTCCGACGCCTCCAGGATCTCATAGCCGAGGCTCCTCAACAGGGCGACCGACAGGGTGCGGACATCGGGGTCGTCCTCGACCACAAGCACGGTCTCGCAACGGGCCTGAGGAACGCTGTCATTGTCACCATCCTTGCCGTCTCGCTTGGTCTTACGGGAACGCGGCAGGAACAGCTTGAAGGACGAGCCTTTTCCAACCTCGCTGTCAATCACCACGTGGCCGCCGGACTGCTTGACGAAGCCGTAGACCATGGAAAGGCCGAGACCGCTGCCGTGCCCCACTTCCTTGGTCGTGAAGAACGGGTCGAAGACATGGTCGATGACGTCCCGGGCCATGCCGGTCCCGGTATCGGTCACCGTGATCAGCACGTAGTCCCCCGGCTCAACCCCGGTCCGGTCCGCCACTTCGTCGTGGTTCGGGCCGACGTTCGTGATTCGTATGGCGAGCGCGCCGCCGGTTGGCATGGCGTCCCGGGCGTTGATGGCAAGGTTGAGGATGGCGCTTTCCAACAGACTGGAATCCACTTCACAGGGCCATAGATCGCCGTCGACCGCGACCTTGACCTCGATCGTTTCGCCCAGGGCGCGGCGCAACAACTCGGTCATGTCCCCCACCAACTCCCCGGCATCGATCACCTGCGGGAACAGCGTCTGTTTGCGCGAGAACGCCAGGAGTTGACTGGTCAGAGACGCGCCCCGTTCGCTGGCACGTTTAACGGTGGCCAGGAACGGCTGGACATTGCCGCCACTCTGGACCACTTCCTCGGCTAGTTCGACGTTGCCGAGGCTCACCGCCAAAAGGTTGTTGAAATCGTGGGCGATGCCGCCCGTCAGCTGGCCCACCGCCTCCATCTTCTGGGCTTGGTGCAATTGCTGTTCCGCCTCACGTCGTTCGGTGATGTCCGTCACGGTCGATATGTAGCCGCCGTCCGGCGTCGGAACCTTTTCATAGGAATAGGACCGGCCATTGGCGAGCCTCGTTTCGATTTCCCCGTCGAAGTCATGTTCACCAAAATGTCCTTGTTCGGTCCGATAGCGGATGATGTCGGCTCGATTCATTCCCGTGTGGAGGTACCCGGGCGGCAACCCCAATATTTCCGAGTATTGGCGATTGTATGCGACCAGCGTGTGGTGGCGATCGTACACCGCGACGCCCTGCACCATGTGCTGGAATGTGGCTTCAAGCAGACGTGATTTTTCCGCTGCGTCCTCCTCCGCCTTCTTGCCGTCGGTGATGTCTTGAAACAGGTTTATCGTGTAAACCAGCGTGCCGTCGGCGTCTCTCACCGCCGACACATCGTTGATCACCCAGACGATTTCACCGTTCTTGCGGATAAGGCGTTTGGTGGCCTGAACGTTATCGACGATTCCGTCCACGATGCTCCGGCGGAGCCGGTCATTTTCTGCGAAGTCTTCCGGATGTGTGATGGCGTTGAGACTAAGGGTTGGCATTTCCTCCCGTGTGTAGCCCAACATCTTCTCGAACGCATCGTTTGCGGTAACCGATCTGTCGGGATGGTGCCTGATCATGATGCCGACCCCCGAATTCTCAAACGCCCCTCGAAACCGCTCCTCGCTTTCCTTGAGCGCGCTCTCTACCCGTTTGCGCTGGGTGATGTCGGTGTAGGTCGTGATGAAGCCACCCCCAGGTAGCGGCTTGCGATGATAGACATAAGTCAAGCCGTTGGTGAGATTGCGCTCTTCCGTGCGTTCCACGGGGTCTTTGGCCCGTTCAATGTGCCTTGTGATCCGATCCTTGTCGCCGCGGACCGCTCTTTCTTGCCAGCGGACGGTGCGTTTGCGGATGACCTCCTCCAGTGGCAGGCCTGGGCGCAGGAAGCCCGAGGGAAATTCGAACATCCGCTCATACTGGGAGTTGAACGCGACCAACCGAAGCTCGGCGTCATAGACGACATAACCCTGCGCCATCGTTTCGATGGTGGTTTCAAGGAGCGCCGTTTTTTCCGCGGATTCCCGTTCCGCTTGCTTGCGGGCGGTGATGTCGGTGTAGCTGATGACGCAACCGCCCCCGGGCATGGGCTTGCGGTGGTGAATGTAAACCGTCCCGTCACGAAGGGTGCGCTCCCTGATCCGCGCTGGGTTGGATTTGGCCCGCACAAACTGGCCGTTGACGATCTCTTCGAGATCCCCGTCGCCGTAATCCCCACGCTCGGCACGGTAGCGGACAATTTGCTTAAAGCTCGTTCCCGGGCGCAGGACCTCCGCGGGCAAGCTCAATAGTTTGGCAGCAGGATCGTTGTAGCGGATCAGCCGCATGTCCTTGTCGAAAACCATGACCCCGTGGCCTATTGTATCGATGGTGGTTTCAAGCAAAGCCGATTTTTCAGTTGCTTCTTTCTCCGCTCGCTTAAGGGCGGTGATGTCGGTGTAGCTGATGACGCAACCGCCCGCGGGCATGGGCTTGCGGTGGTAGCTATAAACCATGCCGTTGGGCAGGGCGCGCTCTCCGATCCGCTCGTGCGGAGACCTCGCCCGCTCAAGCTGGTCTTTGAAGATTTCTTCGACATTCCCCGCGCCGTAATCGCCACGCTCGGCACGGAAGCGGATAAATTTCCCCAAGCTTGTCCCCGGGCGCAGGATCTCCTCGGGTAATTCCAATTGCTCGGCGATTACGTGGTTGTGGCGCACGAGCCGCATGTTCTTGTCAAAAACTATGACTCCGTGGCCGATGGTATCGATGGTGGTTTCGAGCAAAGCCGATTTTTCTGCGGCATCGCGTTCCGCCTCCTTGCGGGCGCTGGTGTCGCGCACCGCACCGATGAACAGGCGACGGTCGCCCAGGAACATTTCGTCGATGGTGATTTCCAGGGGGAAACTGGAACCGTCCTTGCGTTTGCCCGTCAGTTCCCTGGGCCCGGCACCGATGATCGTCCCATATCCCGATTCCACATATCTGCGAAGGTAATCGTCATGCCGCCGCGCGACCGGCTCCGGCATGAGAGTCGAGACGTTCGCACCGGTCACCTCTTGGGCGCTGTATCCGAATATCGTTTCCGCCGCCGGGTTGAAGGATTCGATCAAACCCCTCTCATCGATGGTGACGATGCCGTCCGAGGCATTATCCGTGATCCCGCTGTTGCGGACCTCGCTTTCGGCAAGTGAGCGTTCCATCGCCCTCCGCTTCTCCGCCTCTTCCCTCAGCATTCGGTTGAGCCGCGCGATCGTGCGGTAACGCCACAATCCGATGGCCAACACCACGGCCGCTGCGATCAAGGAGATGACCCAGGCGAGCTTTCCTGTGGTCCAATTCGGCCGGGGCTCGGCGTCCCATTTGGCGGAAATGCGCTGGTAGGCGGGGGGGCCGACGAAGCTCTCCACCGCTGGCTTGGGGATCGCAGGAAGTGCGGTATTTCCTTTCCCGAAGCGCTATCCGCGTCGGACTTCCCTCGGCGAATTGCCGATGGTTTGGATGTGGTGTTCAACCCCTATTTCGCGGGCCACCTTCGACAGCACCGCCCGTGGGCCAGCCAAGGCATCCACGTGGCCGCCCCGAAGCTGCAAAAGGGCCAAGCGGAGATCGGGGAAGAGGTTGACATCGATATCCTCGCGCTTGGCGAACATGAAGAAGCCGATATTCGTTCCGGCTTCGGCCAAGCTTCGGCCAACCCGCTCGCCCGGGGCGGGGTTTTTCGCGATGGCGCCGTAAGGCATCTGAAGACAGGCGCCGAAAAGAACGGCGCCCGCGATTTTCGCCCAGGTGTGGATCACCGGCGCCCGAGCCCGCGAAAAAAGGCAACCGAGATCACGTTTCAGACCAATCTGCGAAAGATACGAGGACATATCTGTCCCCTTTACCAACGTTCCCCAGAATCAGGTCTTGTTATCAGTGTTAACGTTAATTTTTGGTTACCAGTGGCATATCGAGGCACCTGATTTGCGCAGGAATACAGGGCTTTTCAACCCGATGCCTCCGGTGCGGCCCAGATGACGGCGGGCTTGCCGATGTCCGCTTCGCGGGCCGGGCATGAGCGGCAAGCACAGCGACCAGGTTCTCTGAGGCGCACCGCCACCTGGCCGCCCGTTCTTGCTTGCTTGCTCGGATTATGGAGGAGGGCTCCTGCCGCCTCGCCTTCGTCCTGATCGGCGGCGAAAAGCCTACCAAGCACCTGCACGACGATCACTGAGGGCGGGTAGCTCCCGATTTGATCCTCAAGAGCGCGTCATCACCCGGTTTATCCGGGTGATCTCCAGATGCCCCGCATGAAGCGGGGCATGACGTTTCCTTACTGGGGCATGACGTTTCTTTCCTTTGGAACGGCTCTCTTTGGAATGATTCCTCTTTGGGAATGACCCCGGGGGCATCCCCATTCACTCTTCCGTCATGCCCCGGTTTATCCGGGGCATCCATGGACCCCCCGGATGAACCGGGGGGTGACGTGTCGTGTTGGTGGGGGCTAGTGGCCCTGCCTCAGTTCGAAAGCCTGCGGTAATCCGAAACTTCCTTGGCCGCCGCCTGGCCGAGCAGCACGCCGTCGACCCGGCCCATGATGAAGCGCCCGCCCATGGCGTAGATGGCGTCGAGCATCGGCCCTTCCTTGATGCCGCCGATGCCGATGGCCTTGCCGTGCGCCTTACAGGCATCGGCCATCGCCTGATAGGCGGCGCGCACGTCGTCGTGATCGAGTTGGCCGGGGATGCCCATCTCGGCGCAGAGATCGTTGGTGCCGATCAGCAGCATGTCGATGCCGTCGACCGCGGCGATGGCCTCGGCATTCTCGATCGCCTTCGGGCTTTCCAGCATGGCGACGCGCATGGTGTTCTGGTTGATGATCTCATAGGCCTCCGCCGGCTTGACGCTTTGCCCCGCAAGCGGCCCGAGACCGGCCAGCGAGCGCGATCCCAAGGGCGGGTAGCAGCTCGCCTCGATCACTTGGCGGGCTTCCTCGGCGGTATCGACATGGGGGACGATCACCCCCTGGGCGCCGCCGTCCAAGACCCGGCTGATGTGGTGATGGCCGTGGCTCGGCACGCGGACCAGGGCCGCCAGCCCGGCCATGGAGGCGGCCAGGGAAATCTGGGCGCAGGCTTCGATGGACATGGCCGAATGCTCGAGGTCAAGATAGAGGCAGTCGTAACCGGACAGCTTGGCGATCTGCACCACCTCGACCGTGCGCGAATAGCGCACCGTCATGCACAGCGCCAAATCGCCCGCCGCCAGCTTTTCCTTCAGCTTCAGCCCCAAAAGGTTGGGATTGCCGTCTTCGCCAGCCATGTCGCGCTCCCCTCGATGCCGAATTGTTGGCGTTGGGGGTAGCGCATCACGCCTCGGCGCGCAAACCTTAACTCGCGCCCGCCGTCGACCAGGATGGGTCCCCCTTATTGCCTCGCCGCACACGCCGCGATACCATGGCCGCAAGCGCCCCGGGGTTTCTCCGAGGGGCCCAGAAACAAACGAGATTGCCGGGTTTCACCCGCCTTCACCGGCAGCCGCGTACGGAGGACACCGATGCTTTCACGGGAAGAAAACGAACTGCTGACCCGCGTCGGCCCGGGCACGCCCATGGGCGCCCTGATGCGCCGCTACTGGATGCCGGTGCTGTTCTCCCACCAGCTGGATAAGCCCGACGGGGAACCTAAGCGCGTGCGGGTGCTGTGCGAGGACCTGGTGGCGTTCCGCGATTCGGATGGCCGCATCGGCCTGATCGACGAGGCCTGCCCGCACCGCACCGCTTCGATGTTCTTCGGCCGCAACGAGGACTGCGGCCTGCGCTGCGTCTATCACGGCATCAAGTTCGACGTCGAAGGCAACTGCGTCGACGTGCCCTGCCTGCCGCCGGGAACGGCCGAGAACCAGATCAATGCCGTCAAGAAGAACATGAAGATCAAGGCCTATCCGTGCGCCGAGGCCGGCGGCGTGATCTGGGCTTATATGGGGCCCGCCGACCTCAAGCCGGAGCTGCCCGACCTCGAATGGATGCGGGTGGGGGACGATCAGAAATTCCCGACCCGGCACATCCAGGAATGCAACTGGTTGCAGGGTCTGGAAGGCGGCTACGACGCGCCGCATCTCACCTTCCTGCACAGCGGCACGGCGGAAGAGAGCCGGCGCATCGTGCCGTCGTTCTACGAGGTCGTGCCGATGGATTTCGGCTTCGTGGTCGGCACCGGCCGGGATTTCGGCGGCGACGAGATCATGTGGAACATCAATGTCATGGCCATGCCGTTCCACAAGATCATCTCGTCCCAGCCCCATGCGGCCCATATGTGGATGCCGATCGACGACGAAAACACCATGCTGTATTCGATCGATTTCCAGCCCGACCGCCCCTTCACCGAGGAAGAGCTCGCGCGGTCCAAGGACTTCCACGGCATCCACACCGAGAATCTCCCCGGCACGGACATCGCCATCCGGAACAAGGCCAACGACTACCTGATCGACCGGCAGCTTCAGGCCGGCGGCGACTCCTACACCGGCATGCGCGGGCTCGGCATCCAGGATTGCGCGGTCCAGGAATCCATGGGGCCGATCGCCGACCGCACCAAGGAACACCTCCTGATCGGCGACACCGCCATCGCCCAGATCCGCAAGCTGCTGTTGCAGACACTCAAGGACATGGAGGCTGGCAAGCCGCTGCCCGGCACCGATCCGTCGAGCTTCCGGGGGGTGCGCTCGGCGCGTTACGAGGCGCCGCGCGGCACGGTGTTCCTGGATGAGGTGGATGACCGCATCCGCGTCGCCGTCGATGCCTGAGTAAGCCCGTCCGCGGCAGGACACCTATCAACGAACCCCAATAATACCAACCACACACCAGGGAAGAAACACTGCTATGAACGGCGCCGAAGTCCTCGCTGAAATTCTCAAACGCGAGGGAACCGATTTCCTCGCCTGCTATCCCCGCAACGCGCTCATCGACGCTTGTGCCGCGATCGACATCCGGCCGGTCCTGTGCCGCCAGGAACGGGTCGGCGTCGGCATGGCCGACGGCTATTCCCGCATCCGCCGGGGCAAGCAGAACGGCGTCTTCGCCGCCCAGCACGGGCCGGGGATCGAAAACGCCTTCGCCGGCGTCGCCCAGGCCTTTTCGGAAAACGTGCCGGTGCTGGTCATCCCGGCGGGGTTCAACGGTCCGCGCCAGCATGTGCGCCCGACCTTCCGCGCGGCCGAGGTCTATGCCCCGGTCACCAAATGGTCGGCCATGGCGCACACGGTGCAGGAGCTTCCCAATCTGATGCGCCGCGCCTACCAGGCGCTGCGGACCGGCAAGGGCGGCCCGGTGCTGGTGGAGATCCCGATCGGCGTGTTCGATGCCGAGTTCCAGGGCGAAATCGACTACACCCCGGTGCCGGTGCAGCGCGCCGCGCCCGATCCGGACGGCGTGAAAAAGGCGGCGGCAATGTTGCTGGCGGCCAAGCATCCGGTGCTGTGGGCGGGCCAAGGCGTGCATTACGCCGAGGCCCACGACCGGCTCGCGGCCCTGGCGGAGCTGATCCCGGCGCCGGTCGCCTGCACCAACCCGGGCAAGAGCGCCATCGCCGAAAGCCACCCCCTGGCGCTCGGCGCCTCGACCCGCTCCCAGCCCAAGATGTACGCTGAATTCATGAAGCGCGCCGATGTGGTGATGGCGGTGGGCTCGTCGCTCACGCGCACCTCCTTCGGCCCGGGCATCCCGGCGGGCAAGACCATCATCCATTCCACCAACGAGCCCGCCGACATCAACAAGGACTACGCCGTCGACCTCGGCCTGCCGGGGGACGCGGGGCTGGTGCTGGAGGCGCTGATCGAGGAGGTCGGGCGCCAGAAGTCCGGCACCGACAATTCGGCGCTGGAAAACCTCAAGAGCGAGATCGCCGCCATCAAGGCCGACTGGCGCGCGGAATGGAAGAAACATTCAGAATCGGATGAGGTGCCGATCAACCAGTACCGGGTGCTGCACGAGCTGATGCGCGCCGTCGATGGGCACGACACCATCGTCACCCACGATTCCGGCAGCCCGCGCGAACAGACCCTGCCGTTCTGGGAGACCCAGCGGGCGGGCTCCTACATGGGCTGGGGCAAGTCGACCCAGCTCGGCTACGGCCTCGGGCTCAACATGGGCGCGAAGCTGGCGGCGCCGGACAAGCTCTGCATCAACGTCATGGGCGATTGCTCCTTCGGCATGACCGGGATGGACATCGAAACCGCGTCGCGCAACGGCATCGGCATCCTGACGGTGGTGTTCAACAATTCGGTGATGGCCTGCGAACGCCACGTGCTGGAAACCGCGACCGAGAAATACGGCGCGCTCAGCGTCGGCGGCAATTATTCAAAGGTGGCGGAAGGGCTCAATGTCGCGTCCAGGCGCGTGGAAGATCCCGCCGCGATCGCGGGCACCCTGAAGGAAGCCATCGACACCACGGAAAAGGGCCAGCCCTACCTGGTCGAGATCGTCGCCAAGGAGGGCTACGACTTCTCGCGCTACCAGGACCATACGTCGTAAGGGCGGTAAGGGGCGGCCCCTGGCCGCCCCGCCTCGGCGTTCCCGCCGCTTTTCCTCCGTCATGCCCCGGCTTGGCCGGGGCATCTATAGACCCCCCGGACGAGCCGGGGGTGACGGTCTTTTGTGGGGAATCCGGACCCTTTGCTTTTCCAATTGTGAGGATGCCGGCACAACCACCCGGAACGTCATCGCCCGTTTTATCCGGGCGGCCCGTGTCGCCGCGTTCCCGCCGCCTCTCCTCTGTGATGCCCCGGCTTGACCGGGGCATCCATAGACCTCCGGACGTGCCGGAAAACGCCTTGTTTAAAGAAACCTTTAATTAAATGCTTGTTTAAACAAGGGGTTTTTCACGCGGTGTGCGGGGGACCCTAATCGCCCTCGATGTCGAACTTGATCCCCTGGGCCAGCGGCAGGTCGTCGGAATAGTTCACCGTCGCGGTCTGGCGCCGCATATAGGCCTTCCAGGCGTCCGAGCCGCTCTCGCGCCCGCCGCCGGTGGCCTTCTCGCCGCCGAAAGCGCCGCCAATCTCCGCTCCCGACGGGCCGATATTGACGTTGGCGATGCCGCAGTCCGACCCCGCGGCGGCGAGGAACCGCTCGGCCTCCTTGAGGTCCCGGGTGAAGATGCAGGACGCCAGGCCCTGGGGCACGCCGTTGTGCAGGGCGATGGCCTGATCGAAATCGGAGTATTTCAGGATGTAGAGGATCGGCGCGAAGGTCTCGGTGCGCACGGTCTCGGTCTGGGCCGGCATCTCGACGATGGCCGGGCGCATATAGGCGCCGCCGTCGGGCACGCCTTGCGTTACCGGACCGCCGCCGTGGACGGTGCCGCCTTCCTGGGCCGCGACCCCCAGCACCCGGTGCATTTCATCGCCGGCGCGCCAGTCGATCAGCGGGCCGACCAGGGTCGCGGGATCCAGCGGGTCGCCGATGCTGATGCCGTCATAGGCGGATTTCAGGGCCGCCAGAAGCTGATCGGCGACCTCCTCATGGACGATCAGGCGGCGCAAGGACGTGCAGCGCTGGCCGGCGGTGCCGACGGCGGAAAAGACGATGGCGCGCAGCGCCAGCTGCAGATCGGCCGAGGGGGCGACGATCATGGCGTTGTTGCCGCCGAGCTCCAGCAACACCTTGCCGTGACGCGCCAGCACCCTGGGGCCGACCGCGGCGCCCATGCGGGTCGACCCGGTGGCGCTGATCAGCGCGATCCCGGGATGATCGACCAGCGCCGCCCCGGCCTCCGGCCCGCCGATGATCACTTGGGCGAGGCCGTCGGGCGCATCGGCGCCGTAGCGCGCCGCCGCGCGTGCGAACAGGGCCTGGCAGGCGAGCGCGGTGAGCGGCGTCTTTTCGCTGGGTTTCCACACGACGCTGTCGCCGCAGGCCAGGGCGATGGCGGCGTTCCAGGCCCACACCGCGACCGGGAAGTTGAAGGCGGTGATGACGCCGACGGGACCCAGGGGATGCCATTGCTCCATCATGCGGTGGCCGGGGCGTTCCGAGGCGATGGTGAGGCCGTAGAGCTGGCGGGACAGGCCGACGGCGAAGTCGCAGATGTCGATCATCTCCTGCACTTCGCCGCGCCCTTCCTCGGCGATCTTGCCGCATTCGATCGTGACCAGCCGGCCGAGGTCGTCCTTGGCGGCGCGCAACTCCTCGCCGAGCAGCCTGACCAGCTCGCCCCGCCTTGGACCCGGCACGGCGCGCCAGGCGGCGAAGGCCCCGGCCGCGCGCGCCACGGCGGCGTCCACCTCTGCCGTGGAATGGCTCGGAAGCCTGGCGATCTCGGCGCCGTCGATGGGCGAGCGCACCGCGAGGTCGCCGGCGGCCAGCCCATCGCCGGGCACGCCGAGGCGGCCCAAAAGGGCGGCAAGGTCGAAGCGGTCGGTGCCGGCGGTATCCATGGTTTGCCCTGAGCCTCAGCTTTGCCCCGCCGCTGTCATCTTGAAGATGCCTTGGGCGTTGGCGGCATCGAAGCCGAGATCGAGGCCGCTGCCGTCGGGCAGCGGATCGCGGGAGATGAATTCGTAAAACGAGCCCGGGACCTCCCGCGTGACCGCGGTGCCGTCGGCAGCGATGAAGTCGCGGGCAACCAACCCGGCGCGATAGGCGGTCTGGCGCACGCGGCCGGAAGCGGAGACCTCCACCGTGTCCTTGATGGGGTGGTGCGCCGCGCGTTCGGCCTCGGCCAGGGCGGCGACGTCGGGCACCCGGTCGGTCGCGTGGTTGAAGGCATTGCCTTCGGTCGCGATCCAGGCCATCTCCGCCGATTCGCGCAGCAAAACCTCGTAATCAGCCAGTGCCGGGGGCACGTGCTGGCGGTCGAAACAGGCGGCAAGGACGGGCAACAGGCGGGCCGCGTCGGCGAGCGGCAGGCCGCCCTCCGCCGCAAGGCGGTCGAGCAGGTCTTTCGCGTCCGGCGTCAGGGGATCGCGGG
>Ga0224512_10000708_pt1 | contig 34309 bp, 36 predicted proteins | sample SF_May12_sed_USG_4_FD_169103 | JGI IMG/M metagenome (GOLD analysis project Ga0224512, IMG submission 169103) | Sediment microbial communities from San Francisco Bay, California, United States - SF_May12_sed_USGS_13 | ecosystem: Environmental > Aquatic > Marine > Sediment | place: USA... | reverse complement strand
ACAATCGAATCGGGCCAACCAACGCAAAGACCGCTTACAGGAAAAAACATGACCCGCCCACCGTAGATGCAAAAAACCGCTACCGGAGACTTGACACGCGGAGATCCCTCATAGAAGGAAAATCAATTCCGCTCATTTCAACCGTCCCGCCGGTCGCAGCGGTTGCTCGCCGATTCAGGTCATGCAGAGGTGGGGGGGGTACGGACATTTTGCGCCTGTGGAATGTGAATTTGCAAATCATCCGACTAGGGCGCATCGGCCACGAAGTGATGCAGCCGCTGATGCTCCGAGCGCACGTTTGCAGGCGCCAAATGCGCCGCCATCGGCTCTAACCTCTTGCGCTAAACCAGCAGCAGTAGCCCCGTGCAGTAGCCGCGAAACGGCCCGACCCGATCCGCATGCCCAAGCGCTCCAGCGATCAATGACACATATTCCTCAAACCGCTGCGTTCCTGCATCCATCTTGGCCTTGACACGGTGGTTGAAGATGAGCACAGAATACCTGGTTTCTCATAACACCGGTGACCCGTGACCGCTGACCGGAAAATAGTGAGGGGTACTAATGATGAGAGATGGTGACGATTAAGGGTGATGTACGGCGTCGCGCGTGTTCTTCATCACCATTTTCCATCACCACTATTCATCACTTCACGCGGTAAAGCGTAGCCAATGCGTCGGAGCTAGAAAGTGAAAGCTGTTCGGATGGAAAGGACCGGCGGGCCGGAGGTGCTCGAGCTGGTTGAAGTGCCGACGCCGGTTCCGGGCCCGTCGCAGGCGCTGGTCAAGGCGCACACCATCGGCGTCAACATGCCGGAAGTGCTGGTTCGCAAAGGCCGCTACGGCTGGATGCCTCCCCTGCCCACGATCCCCGGTATCGAGATGAGCGGCACGATCGCCGCGCTCGGCTCCGAGGTCAACGATTTCAGCCTCGGGCAGGCGGTTTATGTCTCGGCCCGCGAGCTTCCACACCGCTGCGGGTGCTATGCCGAATACATCGCCGTGGATACCCATGCGCTGGTAGAGGTGCCGCCGAAGGTCGACCTTGAAGCGGCCGCCACGCTCGCGAGCTATCAGGTCGCGTGGCATCTTCTCTACAGCGCGACGCGAGGCTTCGAGTATGACTCGGTGTTGGTCACGGCAGCGGCCGGCGGCATCGGCTCCGCCGCGGTTCAGCTTGCCGCTGCCGCAGAGTTCAAGGTCATCGCGCTCGCGAGTTCGCCGGAAAAGGCCGCATTCGCCAAACGCCTTGGCGCAAGCGTGGCGGTCGCGCAGACTGAAGAGGGCTGGACCGACAGGATCAGGGAAGCGACGGAAAACCGTGGCGCGGACCTGATCCTCGATGCAATCGGCGGCGCGAGATTCCCCTTGCTTTTTGATCACCTCGCACGGCTTGGTCTCGTGATCCAGTACGGACAACTGGCGGGCTTACCGGAATCGGCGGCGGTCTACGACGCGATGCGCACCCGGATGGGCCACAGTCCCGCGCTGCGCCTCTTCTCGATGCACACGTTTGACGACAATCCTGCCAGGCGCCGTGCCTGCACGGAGACGTTGCTGGGGCTGCTTGCCCGAGGTGCGATCGGCCCCGTTATCCAGCAGCGCCTGCCGCTCGCCGAGGCAGCCCGTGCGCATGAGCTCCTCGAAGGGGGCAAAGTGCTCGGGAAGCTCGTGCTCAAGCCATAGCGGGTTTTGATAAGGCGTGACGCGTGACGCGTGACGGGTGACGGGTGATGGGTGATGAGGGACTGGTGAGTGGAGCCGGCTGATCCTTCCGCCTCCATCCTTCAGGCGGAGTCCGTGATGTTTAACTCGGCATTCAGAAGCCTCACCGCAAAGGAAGTAAAAGCCTCACCGCAAAGGCCGCCAAGGACGCGGAGGAAACTAACAGCCTCACCGCCAAGGCCGCAGAGGACGCTAAGGGAACAATAATTAATGAAAACCCCAAGGACGCGAAGGCAACGCCAAGGGTGGCATACAGGGGAGCCAGTGGTCCGAAAATCCCGGACAGACTTACCGCGTTCTCGAATTCTTATTTGAAATACTCGGCGTCCTCGGCGTCCTTGGCGGTAAAGCTTTTCTCTTCCTCCGCGTCCTCTGCGCCCTGGGCGGTGAAGCTTTAGCCCGTGACTCATCACGCATCACTTTGTCACTTGTGGGAACCAGGCGCTGTATCTACCATTCATAACGACATGTCGAGAAAGCAGCGCCGATCTGGCAAGCATAGATCCGGGGACAAAGCTCCGGGGGCAGGGCATCGCGCCGAGGCGCGAGTGGCGGAGAGCCGGGCCGGCGTCACCCGCGGGCGCGGTCCGCATCCGCTCGACAACTGGCTGCTCGGGCTTGCCCTGGCCGGAATCATGCTGACGTCCTACCTTACGTTCGTCGCGTGGTTTGGCGAGCATCCTGCGTTCTGCGGGGCGGATTCCGATTGCGGCCTGGTGCAGCAAAGCCGCTGGTCTACCTTGCTGGGCGTGCCGGTCGCGTTTTGGGGCCTTTTGACTTACGCGCTGCTCGCGCGGCTGGTGTGGCGTCTGCGCACCCGCCCGGGCTCCTGGCGAGTGGCGTTGACCATCGTCAGCGTCGGCGCCGCCGTGAGCTGGTATCTCACCGGCGTCTCGGTGTTCGTCATCGAGGCGCTCTGCGTCTACTGCCTCATCTCTTTCGGAATCGTCAATGCGCTGCTGGTGCTGTTGCTGGTGCGCAGGCCCGCGCACATGCCGGAGCACGCGTGGGCCAAATCGCTGCCGGTTCCGGTTGGCTCAGCCGTCGTGATCGTGTTCGCGTTGTTCCTGCATTTCAGCGGCCTCTTCGACCCTGCCGCGGGGCCCGAGAAGCCGTACCTGAAAGCGCTTGCCGTCCACCTGCGTGATTCCGGCGCGCGCTTTTATGGCGCGTACTGGTGCCCGGCCTGCCAGCAGCAGAAAGCCTTGTTCGAGGCCTCCGCAGAGCGTTTGCCCTACGTCGAGTGCACGCCGAACGGGCGCAATGGCGCGCAAAACTTCGCCTGCGTCGCGAACGACATCAAGGACTTTCCGACCTGGATCATCGACGGCCGCCGCCACACCGGCGTGGTCCCTGTAGTCGAGCTGGCGGCCCTGTCGCGCTTCGAGTGGCCAGCCGATCGAGCCCCGAAACAATGAGGGGCGACAGCCCCTATTTTCTAACGAGTGACGAGTGACAAGTGATGAGTGGTGCGGCCGTCCACCAAAGCTTGCCAAAGAGAGGCAAAACGGCGCATTCTGGTCAGACCGAGAAGGCGGACAGATAACAACCGGAGCGCGCTATGGACGAGGAAGAGCTAAGAGACCTGGCGGACGCAGACATTCACGCAAAGATGTCAGGAGCGGGCGATCGCTCGCCGGAGCACTACCGCATGCAGCAGGAGCTTGACCGGCGGTTGATAAACCGCGTCTCGCGGGAGTACCTGCGCTGGTCCCAGTTCGCTGCTATTGCCGCAATCGTGGCCGCGGCATTTGCGGTTATGACGTTTATTGCGCACTGGTGACGTTTGCTCAAAATGCGTGACGGGTGACGGGTGATGAGTGACGAGTGACGAGTGACGGGTGATGGGTGACGAGCGATGACGTGCGGTGCAGTCCATTCACTATTCACCACTCACCATTCATTGTTTGTTGCCTACGGCTCGCCGGGCTGACGGCTTTCGGCAACAATGGAGTAAGCGACATGCGCAGGCACCATGACATGGGCGGAATACCCGACGGGCCAGTGGACACGAGCGCGCACGACGCGGAGCTATGGGAGAAACGAGTGGATGCCGTGCGCAATCTGCTCGGGCAGAAGAATCTGCTCCGCACCGACGAGCATCGCCGTCACATCGAGAATCTCCCGCCCGGGGACTACGACGGCCTCAGTTACTACGAGCGCTGGATTCTCTCGATCTCCAACCACCTGCTCGAAAAGGGCGTCTTCACTGCCGACGACCTCGGCCGCAAGATGGCCGAGGTCGAAGCCCGCGAGGCGAAGGACCGGGAGCACTACAAATGAAGTCGCGCTTCCACGCTGGTGACGCCGTGACTGTGCGCGCGGCCTACCCGCCGGGCCACATCCGCACGCCGCACTACATTCGCGGCAAGCGGGGCGTCATCGAGCGCATCTGCGGCGAGTTCGCCAACCCCGAGGAGTTGGCCTTCGGCCGCGACGGGCTGCCTAAGCGCCCGCTCTACCGCGTTCGCTTCGGGCAGCGGCACGTCTGGCCCGACTACGGCGGCGCGCCGGAGGACACGGTGGACATCGAAATCTTCGAGCACTGGCTCGAGCCCGCAGCAAGGGAGGCCGCGACATGAGCGAGCACGCGCACGGACACCCTCACGATCACGCGCGCACGTTTCAGCGCGATCACGACGACGGCAGTCCGCTTCCCTATCTGCAGGTGATGGAGATCGCCATGCGCGAGTTGCTGATCGAGACGGGCGTCATCACTCCCGACGAGGTGCGCCGCCAGATCGAGCGGATGGATGCGCGAGGGCATTCGCGCGGCGCCCGCGTCGTTGCCCGCGCCTGGACCGACCCCGAATTCAAGGCGCGGCTGCTCGCGAACGGGCGGGCGGGGTGCGACGAGATGGGAATCACCGATCTCGAGGCACTGCACCTCGTGGTGGTCGAGAACACCGAGAAGGTGCACAACGTCATCGTCTGCACGCTGTGCTCGTGCTACCCCAAGCCGCTGCTGGGGCTGCCGCCCGCATGGTACAAGTCGCTTCCCTACCGCAAACGCATGGTGCGCGAGCCGCGTGCCGTCCTGAAGGAATTCGGCCTGGAGCTTCCCGAGGACGTCATCGTGCGCATCCACGACAGCACGGCCGACATGCGCTACATGGTGTTCCCGCGCCGGCCCGAGGGCACGGAGAGGTGGGGTGAGGAAGAGCTCGCCGCGACCGTGAGCCGGGATTGCCTGATCGGCGTCGCCTTGCCGCGTGCTTCACAGCCGTGACGAGTGATGCGCTAAAGCTTTACCGCTGAGGCCGCCAGGGCCGCGGAGGAACAGAAAAGCCTTACCACAAAGATCGCCAAGGACGCGAAGGATTACAAATAGGGATGCAGAGATGCGGCAAATCTGTCATCCCGACCACGGATTTTCTATGCCGCTCTTGGCGTTCTATTAGCGTCATTGGGGTATGCAAATATTGTCATTGCCTTTGCGTCCTCTGCGTCCTTCGCGGTAAGGACGTTATTTTCCTTGGCGCCCTTCGCGGTCTTGGCGGTAAAGCTTTTCTGTTCCTTCGCGTCCTCTGCGCCCTCCGCGGTGAAGCTTTTCCGTTCCTCCGCTCCCTTCGCGGTTTTGGCGGTAAGGCTTCTCGCCGCGACTCCGCCGATTCACCATTCATCACTCACGTCGTTCAAAAATAATCGCGAGAGACCCCATTTCTCTCGATTGACTCGGCGTCGGTGATGCACTGAGGGGCGGCGAGTTGCGATACCCTGCGCAGCAGCGCACGGCAAAGCCCGCTGTGCGTGCTGCTTTTCCCGCATTTTCACGAGGAAGGTTCCGATGAAGCTACCCACGCTAAGGCAGTTGAGCGGATTCGCAATGATCGTCAATACCCTTCTACCCGCGATCGTGGTTGTGACGCTGGCCGCGATGATCTGGAGTACCGCGAGCTCCATCAAGCGCAATACCTGCGCGACGATCAGCCAGGTCACGCAAGCCGTGATAGGGTCTGATACTGATTGAAGTCTGAGGGCGTGACTGGTGACTGGTGACTGGTGACTGGTGCTGAAATAGTGACGGCTGATCACTGACAGCGGCTGAAGAGGTGTCGAGTGATGCGCTAAAGCTTTACCGCTGAGGCGCGAAGGGCGCCAAGGAAAACAACAGCCTCATCGCCAAGGACGCGGAGGACGCCAAGGGAGCAATAATCAATCAAAACCCGAAGAACGCGAAGACAGCGCCAGGGGTGGTGTACAGGCGAGCCAGTGGTCCGGATATTCGGGACAGACTTACCGCGATCTCGAATTCTTGTTTGTAATACTTTGCGTCCGCGGCGTCCTTCGCGGTAGAGCTTTTCTTTTCCTTCGCGTTCTCTGCGCCCTCCGCGGTGAAGCTTTTCTGGTCCTCCGCGCCCATCGCGGTCTTTGCGGCAAGGCTTCTGGGGGCGGTTCAGTCCATTCCCGATTCACCATTTACGGATTTGATCGGGGCATCGCGCGACGGGATGCGCCACAGCCATATTGCGAGCAAAACGCCGAGCACCGCGAGACCCGCCTTCAAGTACGGCTCGGCAACGAAAAACACGATCGAGACTGTCAGCGTGCCGGCCATTAACCCGATGGCGAAGAGCTTGGTCCGGTAACGAATGCTGCGGTAGCGGCGCCATTCCCGGATGCTGGGCCCGACCGTGGGGTTGTTGAGCAGCCAGTTATAGAAGCGCTCCGAGGCACGCGCGAAGCACGCCGCCGCCACGAGAAAGAACGGCGTTGCTGGCAGCACCGGCAGGATGACGCCCGCGACGCCAACGCCGACGGAGCAAAAACCTAGGGCGACGAACAGCACGCGCATGGCGCGTGAGTCGTGCTTGCGCACTTCGTGCGAGTAATCGATTTGTTGCTTCACGGTGAGGCTTTTGCTTTTCTTGGCGCCCTTCGCGGTCTCAGCGGTAAGGCTTTTGATCGCGGTTCATTCCATTCGCGCCACTGTCATCGGCTGTTAATTGCGCTTGGGCAAACCTGCCATCCCTCGTAGCACTTCTATGAACGCGCAGCTGTCGAGGTCCGCCAACCCCTGCTGATAGGCTGCCTGCTGCATCTGGGCCCACAGGCTTGTCACGAGCATCGGCGCCCCGAAACGCGAGCCCTGCTCGAGCGCAAGACGTGCGTCCTTGAGCGAAGTTCGCACCTGGCCTTCCGGCGAAAAGTCCGCCTTCAGCATCTTCGGGCCCTTGTCGATCATGGTCTTGGAACTGCACGCGGCATCCTGCAGGACGTGCAGCAGGCTCTCGCCTTCCATGCCGGCTTTCATACCGAGCACCAGACCTTCGGCCAGCGCCAATCGGTTGCCGAACAGGATGAGATTGATGATGAGCTTCGTCACCGCCCCGGATCCGACCGCGCCCATGCGATAAGCCGCCCGGGCAAAGCCGTCGAACAGCGGCTTGGCCGCTTCGAAGTCCTCGGCTGTCCCGCCGGCAATTACGATCAGATCCTTTTTCCAGGCCATGGCGCTGGTGCCGCTCACGCACGCATCGAGAAAGCGGATGCCCCGCTTCGCGAGCTCGGCGCCGAGCTTCTCGGAATCTTCGGGCCGGGAGGTGGAGGTGTCCGCCAGGATGAGTCCCTTCGCGGCGGACTCCGCGACGCCGTTCGCGCCCAGGACCACTTCCCTCACGATGTCGCTGTTCGGCAGCGACGTGATCAGCCAGCGCGCGCCTCGGGCCGCCTCCGCGGGGGATTCGACTGGTGTGCCGCCGCTCTCATGCAACTGGGCCAGACGCCTCTCATCGAGGTCGAATCCTTGCACCTTGAATCCGCTTTGCAGCAAGTGATGCGCAAACGCTTGTCCCATCAGTCCAACGCCGACGATACCGATGCATTCAGCCATGACGATACCTTTTTAAGATACTGCGTGACGAGTGACGAGTGACCAGTGAACGGTGAATTTACGATTCACGGGAATTCCGGTCCATTCACCATTCACGGATTTTCAGTAGCCGAGCTTCCTGTCCACCACGCTCTCGAGCGGCTCTCCCGCCACAAAGCGCCGCGCGTTGGCGAGGAACACTTCTGCGACCGCTTCGTCGCGGTGCGGGTGGAGCCCGCCGATGTGCGGCAAGACCACGATACCCTCGGTCGTCCAGAACGGATGGTCGGAGGGCAACGGCTCCTTGCGGAAAACATCGAGCACCGCCCCGGCGATGGTCTTCGAGCGCACGGCCTCGATGAGATCGTCGTCGACAACCAGCGCACCGCGCGCGAAATTCAGAAAGTAGGCGCTCGGCCGCATAGCGCGAAAGCGTTTCGCATTCATGAAGTTCTCGGTCTCGGGCGTTGGCGGCAGCAGCAACAGTACGAAATCGGATGCGCCGAGGACGTCATCGGTCGCCTCCGGCGGGTAGACTTTCGCGACGTGCGGGATCAGCACCGGCGAGCGCTTGGTGCCGATGACCTTCAACTCGAGCGCATCGGCCTTGCGCGCGAGCTCCCGTCCGACCGCGCCGAGACCGAGGATGCCGAGCGTCTTGCCGACGAGCGGCTCAGAGATGCGGCGGGTCCAGCGGCTCTCGCGCTGATCCAGCACGCAGGCCATGAAGGGCTTGGTAAGGAAGAAAAGCGCTGCCAGAATATTTTCCGGCATCTGCACGCGATGCGAGCCGCGGGCGCAGGTAAGGATGATGTCCTCGCGCAAGTCCCGATCGGCAAGCCATTGGTCCATGCCCGCTGTCGAGCTCTGGATCCAGCGTAACCGCGGCATGCCGGCGAGAACCCCCGGGGCAGGCCGCCAGCCGAGAAGCACCTCACAACGCGCCGCGAGCTCGGCGGGGATCTTCTGGTCGGCACGCACGCCATGGAATTCGAACCGCTCGGCCAGGCTGGCACGCGCCAGCGCCTGCTCGTAGACGTTCGCTTCGTTCATCCAGACAATGCAGACGGGTTTGCTCATGGACCGAGACTCCTGACGGTCGAATGTATCATAGATAAGATGAGAAAAAGTGATGATTGATGGTGATGGCTAATGGTGATGGAAGTTGGTGATGCCGCTACCCTATCACTTCGTCACTGATCACCCGCCAACATACTGAGTGGCGTGAATGGTGAATGGACAATGATTAAAGCTTCACCGCAACGGTCGCTAAGGACGCGAAGGTAACGCTAAGGGTGGCATACAGGGAAAGCTCTGGGCCATCCTGCCGCCTTCATCCTTTACGTCCCGTCACCCGTCACTCGTCAGTCGTCACTCGTCAGTCGTCACTCGTCACTCGTCACGCTTTTTGTGCGCGAAGCGCTTCATAGCACCCTTGCGCTGAGGCATCATAGGGTTCATGCGCCGGACTCCGCTCATCGCCCTGATCCTCGCGCCCTTCGTGCTGTGGGCGGTGGTGATGATGTGGGACCGCGTGCTGCTGCCGCTCACGATGAAGATGTGGCGCAGCGAGTTCGCGGTGCGCGCGCGCCTCGCGAGCGGCGATCCGGAGGCGCGGTCAAAGGCGCTGCAGGACGCGGCGGCTGCGCGCGAGCCGGACGCAGCGGCAGTGGCGATGCTGGTCGAATCGGCGCGCAGCGATCCGAGCGAGAAGGTGCGCTTCGTGGCGCTGCGGGGCCTGGGTGGCGTCGGCCATCGCCAGGCTTTGCCGGACGACGCCATGCAGATGCTTGCGAGTACGGTGCTCACCGGGCAGGACGATGCCGTTCTGTCGGCGTCCACAGAGGCAGCGGGCAAAGTCGCGGCGAAGAATCGCATCAGCGAGGATGTGGTGCAACGGATCGTGCGTATTCTCGAGCAGCGGCATTTGACATGGCTCTACAGTACTGCGATCAACGCGCTGGGCGACATCGGCGCTGCGCAGGCGCTGCCCGGGGAGGTGTTCACGGCCATGAACGCACGCTTTGCGACCGGTAAGCGAGCGGGCGAGCGCGAAGACCTGGCACGCGCGTTCAGGACCATCGCGAAGGGCATGGGCCCGCAGCTTCCTCTAGCCGTGCTCGACGCGCTAGCCGCGGCGCTCGCGGAGGACAAAAACTACCGCGTCCGGGTCCACGCGATCTACGCGCTGGCCTACTCGAACGCGCATTACCCACTGGCGAAGCCGCTGCTCGCGGCGGCGACGCGGGATCCGCTCCGCAACGTGAGCAACGCCGCGGCGCACGGCGTGCGCATCATCGACGGTAACCAGCTCTATGCGGGCCGCGAGCCGATGGCAGTGGCGCTGGATCGCTCGCTGCCGGTCGAGAGCCGATTGAAGGCCATCGGTCCGCTGCGGGTGAACCGGCGCGATGTGGCGTGGCGCGAGGGGGTTCTTGCACTCGCGCGCGACGACGATCCTCGCATCGCCGCCGCCGCGCTTGAGCTCTTCCCTTACATCGACGGCTCGCCTGACGACGAATTCGACAAACGCAAGCTGATCCCGCAGCTCACTGCGGCCATGTCGCACCCCGATCCGCAAGTGCGGCGCGCCGCCTACGGCGCGCTCGGCCGGCAGTTCGTCCACAACTCGCGCTACAAGCGCCGCGCGCAGGATTTCCGCCCGCAGCTCGAGACCGGCGCGAAGGACCCGGACGCCAAGGTTCGAGTGGTCGTGCTCGCGACGATGCTGCGAGCCGAACCGGGCGACCAGCAGCGCGAGCGCATTATCAGACAAGGCTTGGCGGATGCCGATCCGTTCGTACGACGCATGGCCGTGAGCTGGCTCGGCTCGCCGCGCACCGAAACCGACGAGCGGCAGGCGCTGATCGCAAGCGCGCGTCAGGACCCGGACGCCGGCGTGCGCCAGACGGCTGAAGCGGCGCAAAAGCAATGGGAATCGCGCAAGCGCAGCTGGCCCGTGGAATGGTGGAAGCTATGGCAGGGGGGCGAGTATTCCAAGCTCGGCCTGATGGCGCTCACGGCCGTGACGGTGGCAGCACCGGTGATCATCGGCCTTGCGTTTTTTATCTATTTCACGGCGCGCCTGCTGACCTATCTCTACCAGCGGCGCTGGCGCGCTTTGGCGGTCCTACCGGTGATCGGCGTATGGGCCGCGGCCAGTTACGGCATGTTCATGCTGTATTTCGTCGCGGCCCACGCCGGCCACCTCGACCGCTGGGAGACTTTCCAATTAGCCGGTGTGCTGTGGCTGGCAATCGCTTTTTATGCGGCGATTGGCTGGGGGCTGCATTTTGCAGTAAGGCGCTAGATTTCTCGAGGCGTGACCAGTGACCAGTGCTGAAAAAGTGACGACTGACGGGTTTTGACCCCGTGACTAGTGACTGGTGAACGGAAGTAGAGATTTGTTCTTTCTTGCGGTTTGGCGGTTCAATTTTGAAGTTTACCGGCGTCCATCGGCGGTTAAACGATTTTGCTCTTGTTTTTGGTATTTCTAATCTCTGGGTAGGTAAATCTGTGTTTATCTGCGTTTATCTGCGGCTAATTCTGGGTTCTGCACGCAGTCCGATTTACGATTCACGATTTACGGAAGCTCCGGTCCGTTCACCATTCACGCCCTTTCTCAGGCTGAGAGTTTCCAACCGATCCAGTCGCATACCGCCCTTCCCATTACCAGCTCCAGATCGGGCCCCTTGAGCCAGGGCAGCTCTTCCGTGAAGAGGGTGATGCACTGGCGCCAGGAGCAGGGCATGCGGGTGATGTCGGTGCCCCAGAACATCCGGGTGGGACCGAAGGCGTCGAAGATCTGCTTCAGGTAGTTGTGAATGTTGCGGTACGGGTAGGGCTCGCTCGAATAGCTGGGCGCGCCGGTCGCCTTCACGGCGACGTTGGGGTACTTGGCGAGGGCGAGCAGATCGCCGAGGTCTGCGAAACTTGCGTCATCCTTGCTGCCGCGGGCGCGAGCCATATGGTCGATCAGGAGCCGCAGCTTCGGGTGCTTCGCGGCGATGTCAGGGATCGCCTTGGCGCGACCCGGCGCCAGCAGCAGCCCTACCGGCAGCCCGGCGCGCTCGGCCGCCGGCCAGAGCCAATCCATGGTGCCGTCGATGAGCCAGTTCTCCTCGCCCGGCCGCAGGAACGCGAACCGCAGCCCGAGCATTCCGGGTTGTTTTTTCCAGGTATCGACCAGCGAGTGGTTCTCCGCGCGGCCTACGTCAAAGTAGCCAAGCACCGCAAGGCGGTCCGAATGCTGCCGTGCCGCTTCGATCGCGACCTCGTTCGCCTTGTGGTCCCAGCTTGGCGGATGCAGCACCGCCGCGCGCACGCCAGCCTCATCCATATCCCGCAACAACTCCTCTTTGGTATAGGCGGAGACCTGACGGTGGACACTGACCGGCGTTCCACTCGTCCAGATATGGACCTGCGAGTCGACGATAAGCATGGTTTTTCCTTCCTCTCTGAAGATGGTGGAGCACTGGCGGCTATTATGCCCTACGTGCGGACGGGTGACGGGTGACCGGTGATGGGTGATGGGACGGTCGACTCACGACTCGCCAATCACGACCCACCGCTCCTTTTATTTTCTGCTAGACTACGCGCTGGTCAATTTCGAAAGGAGGTGATCCTGTGAGAGACCCTAAAGGCAACACCGGCATGCGTGGCTCGAACAGCGGATCAACCCGCGAATTGAGGACGTTCGACCGGCGCTAGGCCGGCGTGCCTTGGCAATACGAACGCCCCGCGGACCTTGCGTCCCCGGGGCGTTTTCTTTTGTGAAGTCAGAAGTCAGAAGTCAGAAGGCGGAAGGCAGAAAGCAGAAAGCAGAAAGCAGAAAGCAGAAAGCAGAAAGCGGAACAAGTTGAACCGCCGAGGCGCCGCGAGGAGCAAGAACTTAAGTTGAACCGCCAAGACGCCAAGCGCGCCAAGAAGAACAAACGTCCATTCATCATTTAACATTCAACATTCACAATTCCGCGCTCAAGGAGCGCGGCCCGAGGCCTTCAGCCCCTTCTCGAGCCCGGCGAACGAATAAGTGGGCAACGTCATCAGCCAGCGGTAGCCCTTTGCAACGAGCGCCTCGATGTTCTTCGCGTCCGCGTGCGGGTGGCCGCAGACCACGTTGTGCGCCTTGCAGATGGCCAGGATCTCGTCGATCGCCGCCGCAACCGTGGGATGATCGTACTGTCGCGGCAGGCCGAGATCCTGCGAGAGGTCGCCTTCCCCGATCAGAACGAAGCCGATCCCCGGCACCTGCTCGAGTATCTTCGGCAGGTTCTTGATCCCGCGTACTTCCTCGCACTGGATCCCGACCAGGATTTCGCCCTGGGGATTGAGCGGCCACACATCGGCGCGTTTGTAGTACTCCTGCGCCGTGAGGCCCCAGTACGGCGCGGCGTTCTTCGGCGCGTCGCCCCGCTGTCCGGGCGGCTCGTAGTTTGGCGCGGACGGGGGCCGCGCGTAACGGCACGCGACGACCGCATTGCGGGCTTCTTCCACCGTGCTGACGTGCGGCCAGACGATGCCGTAGACGCCGATATCGAGCACCTGCTTGGCGATGAACTGGTTCATCTCGCCGCCGTTCACGGGAATGCGCACCATCGGCGTGACGGCCGGTGCGATGCTGCCGGACCTGAGGATCTGCCGGCGATCGAGCATGTACTGCATGCAGTTGCGGAGCAGCTGCACGTCGAACGGGTTGTGCTCCATCTCGAAGACCACGGCGTCGTACGGCGCCGCGTTGATCGCCTGCGCCATCCCGATCTCCGGGGGCGCGAAGGTCGTGATGGCGGGCTTGCCCTGCTCGAGAGCCCGGATCGCGCCGTTGAGGCGGGGTATTTCAGCCATTGCTGGGTTCCTTTCAGGTTGGCGCGCGGGAAGGGGTGCGCACTCGCGTGCGGGAAAAGCTTCCACTTCCTCCGCGCTCGCGTCAAGGGGCACGATTACCTACTGTGTCAAAGCGGAGAACGGCGATGTCCTGGCCGGAATCGGCAAGAAAAATCGCATGATTTCGCGATCGGGATGATCCCCGTCAATCACGGAACATCGTGTTCGCGGCCTTCAGGAACAGCGTGCGATTGACGCCGTCCGAGTGCAGGAACGCGGCGGCATCGCGCACGAGTTTCTCCACTCCCGCTTCCTTCATGTAACCGTGACCGCCGTGGATCTCCATGGTCCAGGTAGCGATCTTCCAAGCGGACTGCGAGGCCATCGCCTTCGGCAGCGCGCCGAGCGTCTTGTCCCAGCCGGATTGCGGATGGTCCGCGAGCCAGCAGGCACGGTGGATGTACGAGCGCGAGGCATCAATTAGCATCCGCATCTCCGCGAGCTGGGCGCGGATGCCGTCATGCTCGACCAGACGTTTGCCGCCCTGCACCCGCAGCCTGGCCCATTCGATGGCCTTGCGATGCAGCGCGATGGCGACACCCAGCACGGTAGCTCCCGCGTAGGCGTTGGACTGAGGCGAGAACTGGGCAAATACTTCGGAGCCTTTGTTGATCTCGCCCACCACATTTTCGTCGGGAATGACGCAGCCCTGGAAGATGAGCTCGGCATTGTTCGCCAGTCGCTCGCCCATCTTGTCGTGAATCCGCCCGATCGTGAAGCCGGGATGGCCCCGTTCGAGCAGGAAGCACGTCGAGCCGTTCGCCATCGCCTTTTGCCGGTCCGTCTGGACCATGACGAGGTAGTGGCTCGCCCGGTTGCCGTTGGAGATGAAGTGCTTCATGCCGTTCACGATCCAGCCCCCGCGGGTGCGCTCCGCGCTGGTGCGAAACGGCACTGGCTGGTTGGTGTGCTTGTCTGAGCCATTGCCGGGCTCCGACATGCCGATCGCGAGCACGCCTCGTGGATCTTTCGCGAAGACGGGCAGCACCCGCGCGCGCTGCTCGTCGTTGAAGGCTTTCTCCATCAGTTGGGCGATCTTGAAGGTCTGGGCCATGACGACCGAGACACCTATGTCGCCGATCGCAAGCTCCTCGACCACCATCGCGGTGGTGAGCGAGTCGAGCCCGAGCCCGCCCCACTGCTCCCCGAGGGTCATGGTGCGGATGCCGAGCTCGTGGGCTTTTTCCACAAGCTCCCACGAGAAACACTCTTCGGGATTCTGTCTCGCGTCGAGCGCGGCCGAGCGCGGCTTGATCTCCTGCTCGACGAAGCGACGGACCGTGTCCAGGATCGCCTGCTGATCTTCAGTTAACACGAACATGTCGTTCATGACGCACTGTGCTCCAATGGATGAAAATCGGTGGGGGACAGCCATCAGCAGGTCGACGCCCGCCATGCAAGCGACAGACGCGGTCTCCCGTCTGAAAAAGCGCAATTGGTGAGCCGAAACATGATACCGCGTGACCGGCACCGCGGAAACGATATTCGCTCCGTAATACTCCATGTCCTCTCGTCTCGGCGGTTCAAGTCCTTGGTGATACAGTGCGGCAGTGACGAAGCACTGACTGAATGCACGTGAGCACACCTTCCGTTCGCCTCATCGCCACGATTTGCTGCGCCGAAGCGCTGAGCATGACGGCGTTCTCTGCCTTCGTGACGCTGCTGCCAGTGCTGGCGCCCGAGTTCGAGCTGAACAATGCCCAGGCGGGCTTGATCAGCGGTATCGTGCTCGGCGGCTACATGGCGGGCGTGCCCATCCTCGGTCCGCTCACCGATCGGGTCGACGCGCGCCGGGTGTACTTGGTGGCGGCGATCGTTGCCGCGAGCGGCGCGCTGGGGTTTTCCTTCGTGGCGAGCGGATTCTGGTCGGCGTTCGTGTGCCAGGCGCTGATCGGCGTCGGACTGGCGGGCACCTACATCCCCGGAATGAAGGCGCTGACCGACCGCCTGGAGGGTCCCTTGCAGAGCCGCGGCGCCGCCATCTATGGCGCCACCTTCGGCGTGGGCGCCAGCGCATCGCTCATCCTCGCTGGCGCGATGGCCGAGGCCTTTGGCTGGCGGATCGCCTTCCTGGCGGCGAGCGCCGGGCCACTGCTTGCCGCCGCGATCATCGTGCTCGCGCTGGAGCGACGGGTACCCCGACCGGCCACGCGTCCGGCGCTGTTCGACTTCCGGCCGGTGCTCCGCAATCGAGCCGTGCGTCCGTACCTTTTCGCCACGGCCGCGCACTCGTGGGAGCTGCACGCGACGCGCTCATGGCTGGTCGCCTTTCTCACCTTTGCCGTCGGTCTGCGGAGCGGCGCCGAGAGCGTGCCGGTTTCCGTTGCGCTAACGGCGGCGGTCATCTTTCTGCTCGGGCCGCTCGCCAGCGTGAGCGGCAATGAGTTGGCGTTGCGCTTCGGCCGCGCACGCGTGATGACCTTTGGACCCACGCTGTCCGCGATCGCCAGCTGCACCATTGGATTCCTCGCCGGCTCGCCCTGGATCGGACTGCTGGTGTTCGCAGCCGTGCACATGTACTTCATCGGCATCGACGCCGGCACCATGACCGCAGGCGTGGTGAACGCGACCGAACCTGCGCACCGCGGAGCCACTTTGACCTTGTACTCCCTCGTGGGTTTCGGAACCGGCTTCATCTCACCCACCGTATTCGGCGTGGTGCTGGATCTCGCCGGCGGTCGCGGGGAGCTCGTTGCCTGGGGACTCGCGTTCGCGAGCCTGGGGGTGGTCGCGCTGCTGGGGGTGATTCCGGCGCGGCGCCTTGCCCGGCTTCAAGAACGGTGACGGGTGACGAGTGATGAGTGATGAGTGGCAACGCGCGGTTTCGTCTATTCACTATTCACCATTCACGGATATCAAGGCACTAATCGGCGGCGAAGGGTACCCGGCAGTTGTAGTAAGCTGAGTTAACTTATATGGACAAGAGCGACCACCCCCGACTGCGCCTGCTGATGGCTCCTGGCACCCTGCCGAGCCAGGGCAAGGACCGGATGGACTTCCTGCGCTACGGCCGCAGCGGCCGTCCGCGCATGACCGGCCAGGAACTGCTGGCCACGCTGCCCGAGATCGAAGCGGTCGCGCGCGTGCACGTGGACGAGGCGAATCCGCACGATGTTGCGACCCTGGAAGATCTGCGCCGGTTGGCCATGCGGGCTGAAAGCCTGTTGCGGCTTCCCGAAGTGGACGGACTCGTCCTGGTCCACGGCACAAACAGTCTGGAAGAGACGGCGTATTTTTTGAACCTGACGGTGCACAGCACGAAGTCGATCGTGGTAACGGGCGCGCAGCGGCCGTACACCGCGCTGAGCACCGACGGGCCGGTCAATCTTCTGGATGCCGTCAGAGTCGCGAGCGCGCCCGAGACTCACGGCAAAGGCGTTGTCGTCGTGACCAATGGTGAAATCAACGCGGCGCGCGATGTGACCAAGACCAATACCTATCGCGTGCATACCTTTCGCAGCCGCGATGTGGGATTGCTCGGTTATGCGGACGCGGACAAGATCGTGTACTACCGTACGCCAACCCGGCGCCATACGATCGACAGCGAGTTCGAACTCACGGCGACAGAGCGCGTGCCAAACGTCGACATCCTCTATATCCATGCGGGTTCCCGCCCGGGTCAGGCGGACGCCGCGATCCGGCAGGGGGCGCAGGGGCTGGTGGTGGCGGGCACCGGCGCGGGCGCGACCGGAAACCTGGCCAAGGAGTTGGCCCGCATCGCGGCCAGTCGCGAGGCGGTGGTCGTACAGGGCTCCCGTGTGGGTGAAGGCCGGGTCGTCCAGCACAACAATTGGTACATGCCGGGCATGGTCGTGGCAGACAATCTGTCTCCGCACAAGTCCGCGCTGCTGCTTGCACTGGCACTAACGAGAACCCGTGATCCAGAGGCGATTCAGACGATCTTCGAGCAATACTGATGGCCTGGTCATTGCGTGACCCGTGACCGGTCACCGGTGTCGACCGATGATTCCAAGGGGTCCTGGGGATTCAGTACCCCAGTAAGGACGCGATGAGATCCGGGGCACTTTTTGACAATCTGGAGGTCTCATTCCGACTCCTCCCAATCCGGCGCGGCTGGCAAGGGGGCCCGCTAACACCGCACGTGAACGAGAACGACATGAGCGTCACGATTGCACTGCTCAGCATCGCCGTCATCGGTGTCTTCGCCTATCTGATGTTCGACTGCCTGATCCCGAAAGACCCGCCCGACGGGGAACGTCCCCCCGATTCATAGAAAACCGCCGTATATGGGGGATGGAGGGCTGCAAACCGGTTTCTTGAGACGGGTTTTGGTGACAAAATAATACGGTCCATTTTCAGGAGAGTTCCCGGTGGCGGACCAAGAACGCAGGGTGGAAAACCCGCCCGAGATCGACCTGCACGAGGTGGAAACACTGCTCGAGGCCCTGGAGCGGGATCTGAAACAAGTGCAGGGCGGCACGCGCGATGTCCAGGTGCTGCGAGACGAAGTCGAGACGCTCAAGAATGTGCTGAGCTCCCCGGTGCGCAGGCACCATTGGGTGCGAGACGGCTTGCACGCGATCCACGAAGGTTTCGAAAACGTCGTGGACTCGGCAGTCGCCGAGGGCCTGCGGGCGAGCCGCTACATCGCCGAGATCGGGCGGATGCTCGGGATGTAAGGCGCGGAACTGCTATTGCAGTGACTAGAACCGGTCTCAAGAAACCCTGTGAGACCAGAAGATCATAGTGACTGGCCAAGTGAGCCGTGAGTCGTAAATCGTAGCTGGTTTCTCTCTGCGTCTCCGCGGTTCCCACTACGGCTTTTCGACACGGAGCAGGACGATCCGGTCGTTGTAAGTGTCGATGACCCAGACGTGCGGCGCGCGGGCAAGCACGGCCTCGGGCTTGTAGAACGCGTTGGGTCCCCGGCCGCGCTGGCCGGTGCCAAGCACGCCGAGGAGGCGATGGCGGCGGTCGAGGAGCAGGATCCGGTGGTTGTATTCGTCGGCGAGCCAGACATGCTCACCGTCGAAGTGGAGATACTTCGGCTCGTTGAGCTTGAGGGCGGCGCCAAAGCTGGCGCGGTGTTTCATGTCCGCGCTGAAAACCTGCACGCGGTGATTGCCCGAGTCGACGACGTAGATGCTGCCGTCGGCCGCCGCCTCGATGTCATGCGGGCTCGCGAACTCGCTCTCACCGTCGCCATAGCGCCCGACGGTGCGCTCGTGCCGGCCATCGCGGAACAGGCTCACCGAGCCGCCGCCCGTATTGGTGACGAAGACCCGGCCGTCCGGGGCGACCGCGACACCCTCGGGGTTCGAAAGCCCTTTGAGCTCGCCGACCAGCTTTGCCTCGGCACCCTTGACCTCATAGATCGCGACGCGGCCATTGCCGGTGTCGGCCACCAGCAGACGCCCGGCCCGGTCGAACTCGGCGTCGTGCGGGCGCGACAGATCGTTTGCCCCAAATTTGCCGACCAGCCGGAGCGTCATCGCGTCCAGCACGACCATGCGGCTGTTCGCCATGTCGGTGAGATAGATGAGCTTTCCGTCGGGCGAGAATGCCGCGTCGTGCGGCTGCGCGAGACCGTCCGCGAATTCGGCGAGTTGCGAGACCTTCAGCGACGATTGCGCCATGGCGAGCGGCGCGAAGAAGACGAGAACGGCGAGAACGATGGCACGCATGGGCGTGAACTCCTGTACGGGGCGGATTTCAGTTCGCCTGGATTTCGCCGAGGACGCGCGGCGTCGCGGAGCCGTCGAGCTGAAGGATCGTGCCGCCGCCTGAGAGGGCGAACTCCCCGGTGATGGCCTTGATCGTGACCTGGTGCGTCACCAGCACCACCGGCAGTCCGTCGGCAGGAAGCTTCGCGAGAAACGCGCGCAGCGCGGCGATGCTCGCTGCGCGATCCTGCGGCCGGTCGAAGAACGAGTTGAGTGCGGGTAGCTCCTTGACCGGTCCGAGATCGAGCAGCCGCGCGGTATCGAGGCAACGGCACCACTGGCTGGAATAGACCCACGCGCGCGAGACGCCGGCACCGGCGAGGCGCTGGCCCAGCTTCACCGCCTGGGTGCGGCCGGTCGCATCGAGGTTGCGCTGCGTCGAGCAGTCGCGAAGCATGAAGTCTTCCGGGTCCCCAATGCCCGGCGCGAGCGCATGGCGCAGCATTAGCACGCGCCCCGGCTTGGCGAGCTCGGCAAGCGGCAGTGGCTCAGCCGCAGGTACGGGGCTGATGAGAAGCGCGAGCAGAGCACCCGCAAAGAGGACACGATAGACCACGGACGTATTATGGCTGATGACTGACGACTTGAAACCCTGTGGCTAGTGACTGGAGAAAAAAAGGGGGCATGACTGACGAGTGACGGGGTTGAAGAGCGTAACGACTGACGGCGGCTGAGGCGGTGACGAGTGATGAGTGATGAATCGGTGCGCTCGACAAGCGTCCCGTTGCCGATAGAAAATGACGGAGATGGGATGCGTTCGCCATCACGCATTCTTGAACGATACCAACAATCACAAGGATACCCATGAAAGCTGACAATATTCTCGCCACGATCGGCAACACGCCGCACATCCGTGTAAACCGCCTGTTCGGCGCCAAGCACCAGGTGTGGATCAAGTCCGAGCGCGCCAATCCGGGCGGCTCAATCAAGGACCGCATCGGCCTGTCAATGGTCGAGGACGCCGAGCGCAGCGGCAGGTTGAAGCCCGGGGCCACGATCGTCGAGCCGACCTCGGGCAACACCGGGATCGGGTTGGCGATGGTCGCGGCCGTGAAAGGCTATCCGCTCATCCTGACCATGCCCGACAGCATGTCGATCGAGCGCCGGCGGTTGTTGCTCGCGTACGGTGCCAAACTCGTGCTGACGCCGCGCGAGAAGGGCATGCCCGGAGCGATCGAGCGGGCGCAGCAGATCCTCGAGGAGACCCCCGGCGCGTGGATGCCGCAACAGTTCGAGAACGAGGCGAACATTGCAGTGCACCGGGACGCGACGGCCAAGGAGATCTTGAATGACTTCCCGAAAGGCGCGGACGTGCTCATCACCGGCGTCGGCACCGGGGGCCATATTACCGGCTGCGCGCAAGTGCTCAAGAAGGCCTGGCCCAAGCTCAAGGTCTACGCGGTGGAACCTGCTGCGTCGCCTGTGATCTCGGGTGGCAAGCCCTCGCCGCACCCGATCCAGGGCATCGGCGCCGGTTTCATACCAAAGAACCTCCACACGCAACTCCTCGATGGGGTGATCCAGGTCGACGCCGAAGCCGCCAAGGAAATGGCGCGCCGCGCTGCGCGCGAGGAGGGGGTGCTGGTGGGTATCTCGTCGGGTGCGACGCTTGCCGCAATTGCGCAGAAGCTGCCTGAGATTCCTGAAGGCACGGTCGTGCTCGGGTTCAACTACGATACCGGGGAGCGGTATCTTTCGATCGAGGGCTTTCTTCCTACGGAAGCCTGATAAAGCGTGACCGGTGTCCCGTGACCGGTCACAAGAAAATGGTGATGGGTACTGGTGATGAAAGATGGTGATGATTCGTGGTGATGTACGGCATTGCGTGCATTCTTCATCACCATTTCGCGTCACCATTTTCCATCACCATTATTCATCACTTCTCCTGTATCGTCGGCATTCATCGGCGGCTCAATTCAAGCTACTCGCGGGCGAGGGGCTTGCCGGAGAGCCAGTCGGCGCCGCGGGCGTAGAGCCGTTCCACTTCGGGCCCGCTGAGGCCGGGCATGTCGCGCTTGACCGGGTAGCCGATCCGCGACTGCAGGTAGGCGAGGTGGCGATAACCCTCGGGGAACTGAGCCAGTAACGCGGCGTCGAGCTTGAGCTCCGCGCCCGGATCGATCGGGTCGATGCGGTCCTTCTCGTAGATCGGCTGGCGCAGCACCATGCCCCACGCGCCACTGCGCTTCTCGAAGAAATCGTAGAAACGCCCCGTGCACACGACGTCGCAGAGCACGTCCTCGACGTTGGCGCGTTGCGAGATGGTCATCTTGGTTTGCGCGACGGCACGGTTGCCGGCAACGTCGATCGAAGAGCCGCCCAGGAAATGGAGGATCCTCACGCCCCGGTCCCAGCCGTCGATGGAGGCCGTGATGAATTCCTCGAACGGGGCCTGGCACCAGGTGGCCATCATTACTCCGTCCGGATGCCACACCGAGCGGAAGCGGTCCCAATGGCCGGCGTCGCGCCAGACAGCCCAGCTCTCGACGAGCTGGCGTATCCGCAGCTGCTCCGTCCTCTCATCGGTCATTTCATTTCTTTCGCGCCGCGCTCGAGCCCGGCCCGGTTCAGGTGTGGTCAATGTTGCCGCGGCTTAGTTCCAATACAGCATGGCGACGGCGACACACGCGATGGCCCAGAACACGCAGAATTCCATGCCGCCAAGGTTCCACAGCCACTTGACCGAGCCGTTGAAGAAGCACACGGCGACGGCGGCGACCGCGAGGCTGGCCGCGGCGAGCAGCGCCGCCCACGGGGTGTAAATGGCGAACAACAGACCCAGCGCGGCCACCGTCTCGACCACTATGGCAAGGCGCATGTAGAACACCGGTGGCTTGAACCCGGCCTTGACGAAGAAACCGAGGGCCGGCGGCGGATTGCCGACGACCTTGAAATAGATATGTGGAAAGAAGAACAACGCGCAGATCAGGCGTAACACCACGGCGCCGTTGCTAAGATCGAATGCAGAGGCGGCTATCGACATGACAAACTCCTGTGAGTGGCCAAGGTTAGATTACGTCATAATCCTGGAGGCGTGAAACGTGAAACGTAAATCGCGTCCCATGCAGAACCCAGAATTAGCCGCAGATAAACGCAGATAAACGCAGATCAATGATCGTAAATCGTAAATCGTAAATCGTGAATCGAGTAGATCGAATCTAACGTAGCATCACCCATCACCCATCACCCATCACCCGTCACGATGTATTTCACTCCGGAACGACGGCCACGCACTGGATCTCGACCATCATGTTGGGCCGCGCCAAGCCGGCGACGGTAATGAGCGCGCTTGCCGGATACTTTGCGTCCGGGAAGAACTCCTTGCGGATCTCGATGAAGCGGTCGCCGTATCGCGCGTCGATGATGAAGACCGTCATCGTGACAATGTCGGAAAGCTTACCGTCTGCCTGCGCGAGCGTCGCGGCCAGATTTCTGAAAGCCTGGCGCGACTGGCCGTCGAAGTCGCCATCAAGGGCCTGGTCGGTGCCGTGCGTGCCACCGTGACCGGCCACCCAGATGATGCGCCCGCCCTTCGTCATCACGGCCGACGAGAACGCGCGCTGCTGCTGCCAGTCCCCCGGATAGAATTTCTTTTCCATGATGTTGCTCCAGGTGCTCCGATCGGAGGTCAAAACAAGGGATTAGGTGCTTGTTGGAAGCAGAAACAACCTCTCTGCGCGTCACGCATGCTCGAAGCGGGTGGATCATGGCACGCCGGCTTTTGAGCTAGTATGCAAGACGGTGCCGTGCCGGACAATCGCGATTTTGGACTGGAGTGGAGAGGCCCGACTTGCTGCTAGAAGAAGCAAGAAGCCGTCTAAAGACGGCCGGATGGCTTAACCAGTTTCGCAAGGGCCTGTGAGCAGCGCGGATTTGACGAGGTGAAGATGCGATGACAACACATAGCTTTGTAAACAGCGAGGCGCATTCGCCGGACACCCTGTACTCGATGGTGAACTACGAGCTGCCGTTTTCGCCCGAGGAGTACGCAGATCGGCTCCGGCGCGTGCGGGGCCAGATGGCTCTGAAGGGCGTGGACGCCGCGATCGTGACCATGCCGCGGGATTTTTCATGGCTGACCGGCACGCGGGTGGACTACTACAGCGCGGAGAGCCCGCAGTGGCTCGTCGTGTGGGACGGCGAGACCGTAGGCATCGTGCGCCGGCTGGAGGCCACAACGCACCGCTGCTCGTCCATCGTGAAGCATTGGGTCGAGTACCCGGATGAAGGCCCCATCAACCCCTACGACCCGGTGCTCTACACGGCCAAAACCCTCGAGCGGCTGGGGCTCGCGGAGAAGTGCATCGGCGTGAACCTCCGGGTGACGCCGGTTGAGGACTACAGGCGGCTGCAGGAGCTGCTGCCGAAGGCCCGCCTGGTGGATTTTCGCGTCGAAGGGGCCCGCATGCGCCGCTCCGAGCTGGAACTCGCGTGCGTGCGCCGCGCGAACGACGTCAACCGCGCCGCGCTGGCCGAGACCATAGAAGCGCTGGAGCCGGGCTGGAGCGAGTGGGACGTCGTCATGCACCTGTGCCAAGGGCACGAGAAACGGCTGGGCGAAGAATACTTTTACTCCGCGACGGGCGCCACCGTGTGCCAGGTCGGCGAGCACATGCTGCACATGCATGTCATCCGGACGCCGGCGGAGCGCAAGAAGCGGCGCGTCGCCCGCGGCGACGGGATCTGGCTGGAGCCGGGGATCTTCGTGAAGACCTACGTGGGATGCATTATCCGCACCGCGTGGATCGGCGAGCCGCCGCAACGTGTGCGCGAGGCGCTAGATGTGGTGCACGAAGCGTTTGACCGCATGGTAAAGGTGCTGGCGCCGGGCCGCACGGCGCACGACGTGGACGCGGTGGCACGCGACTATATCACCGCGAAAGGCTTCGAGATCCAGCACCGCACCGGGTACATGGCCAACGAACGCTGGACGGACGCCGGGATCCTCTCGCTCACGCCCGGCAATCCGCTCGTCATTGAGTCGGGCCAGGTGTTCCACTGCCCGATGCACGTTTTCCTGCCCGGCATCGGCTACATCGGATCGAGCGAGCAGGTGCGCACCACCACGAGCGGCTGCGAGGTGATAGGGGACGTGTCGGTGTGTCCGCGCCGCCTCTACGTCAAGTAACGCGCGCTACGCTTGGCACACATCGTGCGCGCAGTCGAGTGCACGCGCGATGCCGGCGTCGGTGATCCCGAGGTGCGTAACGGCCCGCAGCCAGCCGCCGCCGACGTGCAGCAAGCGCACGCCGCGCCGAGCGAACGCCAACACCAGCGCATCGCCATCGACGTCCTGCAGCCGCCAGTACACCATGTTGGTGGGCAGGTCGGAGATCTGCACGTCGATTGCGCGTCCCGGCGCAGAGAGGCCCCGTAAGCCGCGCGCGAGCATCGCGGCGCGGCGATGATCCTCCGCGAGGCGCGACCGCGCGCGCAGGCCGAAGAGCGCCGCCGCGGCGAGCACGCCGGCTTGGCGCATCCCGCCGCCCAGCCGCTTGCGCAGCTTGCGGGCGCGAGCCATCGCCTCAGCCGTGCCGGCGACCGCCGAGCCGACCGGGGCGCCGAGCCCCTTCGAGAAACACACCGCAACGGTGTCGAAACCCGCGACGAGATCGCGCTCCGCCTCGCCCGCCGCGACCGCGGCGTTCCAGAGGCGTGCCCCGTCGCAGTGGGCGCGCAGCCCCAAGGCATGTGCCTTGGCCGCGATACGGGTCATCTCGCGCGCGGTGAGCACCCGTCCGGCAGCACGGTTGTGAGTGTTCTCGACGCACAGCAAGGTCGTCGTCGCAGCGTGGAGCTCCTCTCTGCGGCAGCGCGCCTCGACGGCGGGATCGGACATGCGCTCGGGGAGGGGCACGAGGTCGAACTGCACCCCGGCCAGGGCAGCGCCTCCGCCCGCTTCGTAGAGGTAGACGTGCGCGCCCTCCTCGCAAATAACGGAGTCGCCCGGCCGCGTGTGCAACAGGATCGCGATCTGGTTGGCCATGGTGCCGGAGGGCGTGAAGACGGCCGACTCCTTGCCCAGCGTCGCCGCAGTTTCCTCCTCGAGCGCCCGGGCCGTCGGGTCTTCCCCGTAGACATCGTCTCCAACTTCGGCCGCCATCATCGCCGCGCGCATCTCCGCGGTCGGCTGGGTCAGGGTGTCCGAGCGCAGATCGACGATCTCGTGTTGGCTGGCTGTTGTCCTCGGGTCGCTGCTCACGGCGGGAATCTCCTGCTCCAAGCCTAGCAGAGTTCGTCAGGCGCCGCTTCTTGGGCTACGATGCGCAGTGTCCAGCACCTGAAGAACAACCACCAAGGGGAGACTCACAATGCTTTGGGCCGTTTCGTGCACAGACCAACCGAACACCGCAGCGATCCGTGAGAAGGTTCTGCAGCCCCACCGCGATTACCTGCAAAGCCAGAAAGGCATACTCGTGCTCGCGGGTGCGACACAGACCGACGACGGCAAGGAAGCGATTGGCAGCCTGTTTGTCGTCCATGTAAACAGCCGAGCCGAGGCGAAGGCCTTTTCGGATGGCGACCCGTTCACGCAGAACGGCGTGTTCAAAAGCATAACGATTACGCGCATGCGCAGGGGCCAGTGGAATCCCGGGGCAGCCGAAGGCGCCTGACCGGGCCGAAAAGAGTGATGAGAACTGGTGATGGAAAGTGGTGATGAGAACTGGTGATGGGTAAGCCGCATTAGCCGGCTCGCAGTTTCCATCACCCTTTAGGATCACTAGTAATCATCACCATCATTCATCACCATTTCTTCCTCACCGAAGGGGAAAAAAGTGATAGAGATCGAGCTCGCGGAAATCGAGGACCGTATACCCACCTATCCGTCGCAGGCCCAGGCCGACATTCGCTGGCTGACGAAGGAGCTGCGCAAGCTGCGCAATGACGACAGCCGCCACCCGGAGCCGCCCGCTTCTGCGATCTACGATCCGCTCACCGGCCTGCTGAGCGGCGGTGCCTACGGCGTGCGCTTCGCCATGGCCCGGGCAAGGGCCGGCCGGAACAAGAAGATCTTCGCGGTGATGTCCGTCTACCTGCCGCTCGCGAAGAGCGTGGCCGCCGGTGCGTTGAGCAAGCAAGATGCCGAAGAGACGCTCAAGCAGGTCGCCATGCGCCTGACGGACTGCGTGCGAAAAACCGACACCGTTGCCCGCGTCGATCACGAGAAGTTCGCGGTGATCCTCGAAGACCTGGTGTTACCGGAAAATGCAGAGCGGGTGAAGCAGAAAGTACAGGCCGCGCTAGCGGAGCCCGTGAAGCTCGGAGAACGGGCCACGTGCGCCGAGTTGAGCATCAACCTGCAGTTCTTTCCGACGTCGCGGCCGGCGGAGTCCAGCGTGCACTGAGGAATTGGTGATGGATATTGGTGATGATTAATGGTGATGAGTACTTATACGTAGCGACAAGAGGGACGGATCGCGTCCATCCTCCGAGAGCGCTCTTCATCACCGTCTCTCATCACCATTTCTCGTCACTTGTTTGCGGCCTTAAGGGGAATTCCTCCCTCACGCACCCAGCGATAGCGGCTCGCGAGGGAATCGGAAAGCGGACGGCGCCGATCGTCATCGACGGCGATCCACATGCGCAGCAGATGCCGTTCGCGCCCGGGTTCCGGGTAGTCCTCGTAGCCCTCCCGCGCGTGCAGCAGGATGTGGTTGTTGATGAGCTGAATGTCGCCTTCCTGAAAATCCATGCTGAGCATCAACTCGGGGCGGTTGGCGATCTCCTGAACTCTTTCGAGGGCCTCGCGCTGGGTGGCTGTGGGCCGGTATTGCTCGCCATGACGCGCGGCGGAATCGTAATACGGCAGGCTGTTGATCCGCGTAGTTACCCGGCCGTCGCGCTCGCTGAACATGGGCAGCGTGAACCAGGGCTTTTCGCCTGCGGGCTCCTCGCCGCGCCAATCGACATGGAACGTGCCGTAGAGCGCCTCCAGCAGATCGGGGCGCTCGTCGCGCAATACATTGTGTATGGTAAGCGCGCTCACGAGCTTGCTCGCGCCGCCGGACTTGGCGGTGCGCAGACAGAACAACCCGAGCACGTCCACGGGCAGCATGTCAGTGTGGAAATCCATGCGCTCGTTGGTCTGATAGGCGCGGGCGCTGGGGTCGGCTTGAATCCGGCCTTCGTCACGCACGTGACCCAGAAGGTGTCCTCGAGCGTTCTGCGACACCGGGTTGCCAAGATGCACGCCCAGGCCCCAGTAGATGATCTCGCATTCCTCGTCGGTGTAGCGATCGCGCGGGATGCCGCGCACGAGAGTGAAGCCCCGCCCGTTCTCGACTTCCTCCAGGATGCGGTCGAGTTCGGCGGAAAAGCGTGGCAGCGGAAAGGCGTCCGCGGCGAACGGAATCCTCGCGCCAAGACGCTTCGCATGCGCAAGCGCCGCTTCGATCTCCTTCACGGACGCCGCGTCTACGCGGTAGATACAGGCGTCGTCGTGCTGAATATAGGGGCCGATCCAGGCGCCGGAGCTGGTGATGACTTCGCGTTGGGATCCTGGCAAAGCGTTGTTCATACGCAAAGAGAATCGATCAACGTTTACTGATGCCGGCAGCCTTGATCAAGGCCGCAAAGCGCTTTTTCTCGCTGCTCACCAGGCTCGCCAGATCCTCCGGGGAGCCCGGCCACGGTTGGATGCCCAGGTTTACCAGCCTTTTCTTCAAGGTGGGCGACTGCAATGCCTTCGTAATTTCCTCATTCAGACGCATCACGATGCTACGCGGTGTACCTGCCGGGGCGTATATGCCGTACCAGATTGAGATCGTGAGACCCTCGTAGCCGGCTTCGATGCCCGTTGGCACGTCGGGCAGCTGGGGCACGCGCTGTTTCGAGAGTACCGCCAGGGGGCGAACTCTTCCGGCCTTGATGTAGGGCATGACCGACGGGACGGAGACGACCACTTCGTCCACCTCTCCGGATATCAAAGACAATGCCGCGCGGGTCGCGCCTTTGTACGGCACATGGACCATCTTGATCTTGGCGATGTGCTGAAGCATCTCGTTGGCGAGATGGTTGGTGGTGCCCGCGCCGCCGGAGCCGAAGTTGAGCTTGTCGCTATGGGTCCTTGCGAGTTTCACGAACTCTTTCAACGATTTGGCCGGCACCGAGGGGTGCACGACCAACACGTTCTCGATCGTGGTCATCCGTGCCACCGGGGTGAGGTCCGTGTCGGCGTTGTAATTCAGTCGCTTGTAAAGCGATGGGCTGATCGCAACGGTAGGTGAGGACAGCACGATCGTATAACCGTCGGGCGGGGCTTTGGACGCTACCTCGAGCCCGAAATTTCCGCCGACGCCCGGGCGATTGTCAGCAATAACGGTCTGCCCGATCTGCTCGCTCAACTGCGTACCCAGCGCGCGTCCCTGGATGTCGCTCGGTCCACCGGGCGGGAACGGCAGGATGAGGCGCACGGGTTTGCTCGGAAAGGACTGCGCGAAGGAGGTCGCGCACAAGAGCGCCAAAAGAATCGACGCGACAACTGCACCACTACGGCTGAGAACGCTATGCATGATTTCCTCCTAGGAATTGATGACGACGGGTCCGGCTATCAGCACCTGATCACCGAAGTGATGCCGGATTCGAACGCCTGTTTGGTTTGGTTTCTGGTAATTCCTGGTGGCACTTTACTACGTATTTTCCGCCAGACAAAACGTTTGCAGCCCGCCCCGGTTACCCGAGTCCGGGTTCCCGTAGACATTCCTGCGGCAATCGATCGGCCACAATGTCACCCGATCATCCTTGGCATGGTGTTCATCGACGTTTTCCCGCGGCAACTTGCCTTGCGCCTGCATGAGCCACAGGATGGCGCCGTACTGGGCGATGCGGCGCCGGCGCGCCTCTTTTGACACTCGTAAAGTTGCTGCTTACCATCTGGCTGACTTCTGTGGATGCTGCGCGCGTGGCGCCGGACTGTTGTCCAGTGCGGCGCGTTGCCGTTCGGCAGCAAGCCACTTCAAACTTGGGAGTGCAGGAATGACTGAGGTCGCGCGAGCCCTTCGTGACAAGACCGCGGTGTGCGGCACGGGACTACTGATCGGCGATTACCCGGACCAAACACCGCTTTCGCTTGCCGTGGAGGCTTATCAACGGGCCCTCGATGATGCGGGGCTGAAACGCGAGGACGTCGATGGAATCATCATGCTGTCGTTCGGATCCGACTACGACCGTTTCCTCGAGGCCGTCGGCACCGACGTTCGCTACGCCTACCAGGGATGGAGCCACGGCCGTTTTGTCGCCCCGATGCTGCAGCATGCCGCGATGGCGGTGGCAACCGGCATGGCCAAGGCCGTGGCGATCGTGCACGGCCGCCGGCGCAAGGCCTACGGGCAGACCGCGGACCACGAGATGTGGCGGCAGGGCCTCGGCCCCCACGGGGAAAGCCCGGCCTACGGCGCGCTGGGGCCGGTGTTCGGCGCGGCGATCGCCGCGCAACGTTACTTCCACATGTATGGCGGCAGCAATGTCGACCTCGCGCCGATTGCGGTTGCTTTTCGCAAGCACGCTCGCCTCAATCCACTCTCGGTGCGCCGCGATCCAATGAGTATCGAGGACTACCTGAAGTCGCGCTGGATCATCGAGCCGCTGCGCCTGTTCGACTGCTGCCAGAACAACGACGGTGGCGCCTGCCTGATCATTACCTCGGCCGAACGCGCGCGTGACTGCCGCAAGCCGCCGGTCTACATCTCCGGCATGCAGGGCGTGCATGCGGGCCGGCAGTTCCATAACCTGACACTGCCCGGCCTGGGCGTCGCGCAGCAGGAAGTCTACAAGTACAAGCCGACGAAAGAAGACCTCCACGCCTACCAAATGGCCGGCATCACCAACAAGGACGTGGACGCACTGATCACCTATGACGCGTTCAGCCCGCTCGTTTTGTTCGGGCTCGAGCGCTTCGGCTTCTGCGGGCCCGGCGAGGCACGCGAATTCGTCAAGGACGGGCGCATCGAGATTGGTGGCGAACTGCCCGTCAATACGTCGGGCGGACTGCTGTCCGAGGGACATGTCATTGGCTGGAATCTTTTCATCGAGGCGGTGCGGCAGCTGCGCCATGAATGCGGCGAGCGCCAGGTCAAGGACGTCAACATCGTCCAGTACGGCAGCTTCCTCGGGGAATCTGTCATCTTCCGGAGGTAATACCGATGCAGCCCTCGCTTAAACTCAAAGACGACCGCACGGGGCGCTACCTGCCCGTCATCTATCCGGAAGAAATTCCGTTCTGGGAAGCCGCGAAGCAGCGCGAGCTCAAGTTGCAGCGCTGCAACTCGTGCGGAAAGGCTTGGTACCCGATTGGGCCGGCCTGCCCATTCTGCTTCTCGACGGATTTCGCGTGGTCGCCCATGAGCGGGCGCGGCACGCTTCATAATTACGTGATCTATCACAAAGCGTGGACGCCCTGGTTCGAGAAGCGCGTTCCCTACGCCGTCGTGCAGGTGCAGCTGGAGGAAGGCCCGCGGCTCACGACGAACTTGCTCAATTGTCCACTCGACGCGATCCGGATCGGAATGCCGGTCGAGGCGTCATACGAAGATATCACCGACGAAATCACGCTGGTGCAGTTCAGACCGGCGAAGGCGGGGAACTGATCATGCGGGCGAAACAACAGGCGAGCGGCGCAAGCGCGGCGCTGCTTGACGCCGACCTGCCCGAGACCGTGCGTTTGAGCGTCGACGAGGCCACAGCGCTCGGCCGTGGCGCGCTCGAGCGCGTGGGTTACGGCGGCGAGGATGCCGCGATCATCGTCGACCAGCTGGTCGATAACTCGCTTTGCGGCTACCGTTTCGCGGGATTGCCGCGCATTCTCGCGATCGCCGGCGACGAGAAGACGCAGCGCAATCGAACGGCCGTGCGCATCGTGCACGAGACGCCCGTTTCCGCGCTGCTCGACGGCGGCAACAACGTAGGCTACATCGCGGCGTACCGGGCTACGGAAGTGGCGATTCGCAAGGCACGCGCGGCCGGGATGGCGTCGGTCGGGGCCTATAACAGCTATTACAGTGGCCGCAATGCGTATTTCGTCGAGAAGATCGTGCGCGAAGGGCTCGTCGCGTTCCACGCCTCCAGCGCGTATCCACGCGTGCTGCCGCCGGGGGGCGCGCGGCCGATGCTCGGCACGAACCCGATCTCTTTCGGGTTTCCGTCCGATGACGGGCCCGTGATCTTCGACATGGGCACCGCGTCGTTCATGTGGGGCGAGGTGATGCTGCACGCGCATCTCAAGGAGCCGTTGCCCGAAGGCGTCGGCTTCGATGAGCATGGGAACCCATCGCGCGATGCCGCCGCCGTGCTGAAGGGCGGGGTTGCTCCTTTCGGCGGGCACAAGGGCTACGGGCTCTCGTTCGCAATCCAGGCGCTGGGGCTGCTCGCGGGTGCGGCCCTCGCTAAGGGGCAGGTGCGCGATTATGCGTTCCTCTTCTGGGTGGTCGATCCGAACGTGATGCTGCCCGGGGGCGAGTTCCCGCACCAGATGTCCGAATACGTGCGCCAGATGAAGGCGACGCCGCGCCAGCCAGGCGTGGACGAGATCCGCATTCCGTCCGAGCGGGCGATGCGCGAGCGCGAGCGCCGGCGCAAGGAAGGCATCGTCGTCGAGCGCGAGGTCGTGGAGTCGTTGCGGGCGCTGTGAGCCGGGACGAACGACAGATGGCAGATAAAGATCAAGGTGCGGAAGGCCCTCTCGCCGGCATTCGCGTGCTGGACGTCAGCATCATGGCCGCGGGGCCGTGGACCGGCGCGCTGCTCGGGATGCTCGGCGCCGAGGTCATCAAGGTGGAGCCGCCCGCGGGCGACGGCACGCGCTGGGTCATGCCGACCCAGAAGGGGATGGGCACGAACTTCATCTCCATGAACGTCAACAAGAAGAACATGACGCTCGACCTGAAGCACGAGCAGGGGCGCGCCGCCGCACTCGCGCTGCTCGGCACCTGCGACGTGTTCGTGCAGAACTTCCGCGGCGGCGTGATCGAGCGTTTGAAGCTCGACTACGAGTCGGTTCGCAGCGTGAATCCCGGGCTCGTGTATTGCTCGATCTCGGGCTTCGGCGAGACCGGGCCACTGTCGAGGGCCGGATGCGCTGATCCGATCATGCAGGCGTTCTCGGGATTCGCCCGCGCCAACGGCGCGCCCGGCGAAGGCGTGGAGGCGTTCCGCTTCACCGGGTTCATCGACCTCTCTACTGCCGCGGTCGCCACCGAGGCGATCCTCGCCGCGCTGCTTAACCGCGAGCAGACCGGCGCGGGCCAGAAGGTTGAGGTTTCAATGCTCGAGGCCGCGCTGGAAATCCAGTACACCCGGATTGCCGAGCTGCTGGGCGCGGGGCTGGTGCCCGTGCCGCGCGGCAGCACATCGCCGGCGCTCGCGCCGGATCGTGCCTACGCCGCGCTCGACCGTTACATTTTCCTGACGGTGCACAACGATCGGGAATGGGGGGAATTTTGCGCCGCGATCGAACACCCGGCGCTCGCCGCCGATTCTCGCTTTCTGACGAACCAATCGCGCGTCGAGAACCGGGAAGCGCTTGATGCGGCGATCGAGCCGATTCTGCGGGCGCGCCCGGCGATCTGGTGGTTGCGGGTGTTGCAGCGCCATAGCGTCGCGGCCGGCTTGGCGCACGATTTCGAGACCTTCCAGCACCACGCCCAGATCCTCGACAACGAGATGATCGCGCGTCTCGACACGCCGCATTGGGGAGAGATCTCCGTCGGCGGCGTGCCGTGGCATTTCTCCCGGACGCCCTGCGCGGTCCGGGCCCCGGCCACGCCCGGGGAGAATACGGAAGAAATTCTGGCCAGCCTTTCGGATACGGCTTCTGCGGACCGGGTGGGGCGCAATGGTGCTTAAAGGCGTGAAAGTCGTCGAGTTCGCCGAAGGCGCCGCAGGCCCGCTGGCCGCAACGCGCCTCGCTGATCTTGGCGCCGCGGTCATCAAGATCGAGACGGCCGAGGGGGATTGGATGCGCCGGGCCGTGCCTGCCATGTCGCAGGACGCGATGAGCGCGTCCTTCTTCCATCTCAATCGCGGTAAGCGCTCGCTCGCGCTGGGCCACCGACCGGCTGAAGCGGTGCCGCTGCTGCGCGCGCTGCTGGCCGCGGCGGACGTGTTCATTACGGACCGTGATGCTGACGAGCTCAAGCGGTTCGGCATCGGAGCCGTTAGCGATGGGGTATACGCCGACAATCCCCGCCTCGTCTCGGTCCACGTCAGCCCGCTGGGCCGCAAAGGCCCGATGGCACGTCAGCGCGGATCCGAGCTGACGGTACAGGCGATGGCCGGATACACGCGTTACCTTGGCACCCAGGAGCAGCCGCCGCTCAGGCTCGGCGCGGATGTCGCGTCCACGGGCACGGGCATTTTTGCCGCGCAGGCGGTACTGGCCGCGCTCTACCGTCGCAATCGCGATGGTCGCGGGCAGCGCGTCGATCTCTCGCTCCTGAATTCGTTGTTGTCGATGAAAAGCATCCACCTCGCGGCGCAGTCGGACCCCGACGTGTATTCGGGCCCGCGTGTGGGTGGAGCGAACAACCCGCCCGAACGAGGCTGGAAGACCGCCGACAAGCCGATCTTCTTCGCGTTCGGCGGCTCCGTGGGTGCGGAAGGGCGGGCAGGCTGGGTCGACTTCGTGAAGGAAGCGGGCTTCAGCCGGTTGCTCGACGATCCGCGCTTCGACAAGACCGGCCGCACGACGACCGGACACGGCATCAGAGTGCACGAGGTGCGCGAAGAGTACGAGAAAGAATTCGCGCGCTTTCCATCCGAGGCGCTGGTTTCACTGATCCGCAAGCACGCGGGCAATGTCGCCGCCTACATGAGTGCCGATGAAACGATGGCGCACCCGCAGACCGCCGCGCTTGGAATCGTCAACGAGGTCGAAACGCGCGAGGGCCACAAGACGCGGGTCCGCGCGTTTCCCGCCCGGTTCTCCCGCCTGAAGCCACAGACGAAAGGCAGGGCGCCAGATCTCGGCGAGCAGACCGAAGCGATTGCTGCAGAGGCCGGCATCACAGGCCCCGCGTTCAGAAAAATGGTCGAAAGCGGCGGGCTGTTGCCGCGCGCAGGGGATGCTTGAAGACCGGCCTCCGGCCGTGACCTTCCGAAGCCGGTGACCGGTGATTGGCCAAGTCTCAGCGATCGTCCAACACTCGTGTCTCAGCGATCGTCCAACACCCTGGTGTGACTAAGCAAAGCATTGAATAACGGGATTGGACCAAAGA
>Ga0224512_10000707_pt1 | contig 34357 bp, 26 predicted proteins | sample SF_May12_sed_USG_4_FD_169103 | JGI IMG/M metagenome (GOLD analysis project Ga0224512, IMG submission 169103) | Sediment microbial communities from San Francisco Bay, California, United States - SF_May12_sed_USGS_13 | ecosystem: Environmental > Aquatic > Marine > Sediment | place: USA... | reverse complement strand
GCCGACCGCCGCCGTGTCCATCCCGCCATCGACGTCAGCAATCCTGTAGGCGAAGCCGTCCAGGCCGGTGAACCCGGTGTTGGGCTGGTATCGAAGCGTGTGATCGCCGTTGACCACCACCCAACCGTTCACGGCCTGGGTGACGCCCACCACCCTCAGGACACCGCCGTCGGGATCGCGGTCATTCGCCAGCACGGCGATGTCGACGACCATGCCTTCTCTCGTCACCGCCTCGTCGTCCACCGCCTCGGGCGCGTCATCGACGGCATCGATCGCGATCGACACCGTCCCCGTGTCGCTCCCGCCGTGCCCATCGTCCACCGCGAAGACGAATCTGTCCGGCCCGCTGTAGTCGGCCTCCGGGACGTAGGACAAGTCCGGAGGCGCTCCGATCAGCGAGCCGTGCGCCGGGGGTCTCTCGATCGTGAATGTCAGCCGATCGCCATCCGCGTCGCTCGCCACCAACGCAATCGTCAGCGCCGTGTCCTCATCCGTTGCGACGGCCTGGTTCTCGGCGACCGGGGCGTCGGCGACGTCGTTCACCTCGACGCTGACGCTCGCAGTCGCCTTCCCGCCGTGGCCGTCATCCACCGTGTAGGCGAAGCCGTCCCGGCCGGTGAACCCGGTGTTGGGCTGGTACCGGAGCGTGTGATCTCCGTTGACCAGCACCCAGCCGTTCACGGCCTTTGTTACGCCCACCACTCTCAGGACACCGCCATCGGGGTCGCGGTCGTTGGCCAGCACGGCGATGTCGACGACCATGCCTTCGCGCGTCACCGCCTCGTCGTCCACTGCCTCGGGCACGTCATCGACGGCATCGATCGTGATCGACACCGTGCCGGTGTCGCTCCCGCCGTGCCCATCGTCCACCGCGAACACGAATCTGTCCGGCCCGCTGTATTCGGCATCCGGGACGTAGGACCAGTCGGGAGGCATTCCGATCAGCGAGCCGTGCTCCGGTGCTCTCTCGATCGTGAACGTCAGCCGATCGCCATCCGCGTCGCTCGCCACCAACGCAATCGCCAGCGGCGTGTCCTCGTCCGTCTCGACGACCTGATTCTCGGCGACCGGGGCGTCGGCGACGTCGTTCACCTCGACGCGAACCGTCGCAGTCGCCTTCCCTCCGTGCTCGTCAGCAACCGTGTAGGCGAAGCCGTCCAGGCCGGTGAACCCGGTGTTGGGCTGGTACCGGAGCGTGTGATCTCCGTTGACCAGCACCCAGCCGTTCACGGCCTTCGTTACGCCCACCACCCTCAGGACACCGCCGTCGGGATCGCGGTCATTGGCCAGCACGGCGATGTCGACGACCCTGCCTTCGTCGGTGGTCACGCGGTCATCCGCGGTGATCGGCGCGCGCCGCCGCACGTCGTCACGCGCCACGGATGCCGTCTGCTCATCGCGACGGGTGACGTGGCCATCGCCAGGTTCCGGCGGCAGCTCTCCGAGAGAGGACGACGGCGCGACGCCGAGCCCCACGACCGCCGCAACGACCGCGAGGATGATGCGACCCAGCCGTGCTGCAACGAGCAGTACGTTCGAGATCTGGATGACCGCGCTCATGGCTCGAAGTGGCAGCTGCCGCACTCTTCCTCGTCCTCGACGGAAAAGGACTCGTCTCCGTCATGGCACATTCCGCACCAGCCCTGCTCGTGAAGCTGCTCGCCCGACCAGGTCATCCGCGGCACGATCATGCCCGCCCGCCGCACCAGCGGAAAGGCCTCTCGGTGACACGCGGCACAGTCGGGCTCTTCCGCATCGACGTGCATCGCATGGCTGAACTCGACCACGCCGGGACTCTCTTCGCCCGGTGGGTACGACATGTCCGGCGGTAGCCGAAGCACCAGCCGGTTCGTCGGTGCGGACATGAGCATCGCGGGCCCGGCGCGCTCCCCACCGAAGCTGCTGAAGTCGAAGGTGACGGCACCCTCGACCAACACGATCGCCAGGGCTACGAGTACGCCCCTGGAGACCCAGCGCACCCACGGATGGGTCTGCACTTCGATCCGCGCCGCCTCGTAATCGCCATCCAGACCAGGGGATTCCGGGAAGACCTCCAGGAACCTGGCGGCCAGCGTGAAGCCCACGCAGCCCATGACCACCAGGAATCCCGTCACGGACAGCTCCAGCAGGGAGGGGAAATAAGCCGTTTCCATGCCGGGCTCCAGGAAATAGTCCTGCCCCATGGCACCCTGCATGCCGGTGATGCACACGTTGAGCCGATTCAGGATGAGTCCCACAACGACCAGTAGGGCTGCGACGAACAGACCGCCACGGTTTCGCCGCACCATGGGCACGGAGAACATGATCATGGGCAGCACGACCCCGAAGACCAGCTCTACCTGGAACAGGAGCGACTCGGGAGACCGCACGAAGAGGAGATCAGCGACCCCCCGGATGAGCAGATCCTGTAGCTTGATGATCGAGTAGAGCGCCAGCACCACCACGATCGCCCGACCCACGTCCTCCAGTAGATCGTGTTCGAGCCGCCGGCCGAAAGCTCGCGCGCTGATGAAGGACTCCACGATGACCATGCTCAGGCCGGCGGCGATGGCGCTCACGAAGAAGGCCACGGGCAGCATGGGCGTGTACCAGAGGCCGTGCATCTTCTCGGGGACGATCACGAACAGCGTGCCCAACGAGGACTGATGCAGGGTGGAAAGCAGCACCCCCACGATGACGAGCGGAACCGAAAGCCCCCGGATGATCCGCGCGGGCTTCTCCAACCTCAGGCGCTCCAGCAGCATGGGGCTGAACTCGAGGGCCAGGACCGTCGTGTAGAGCATTACGCACCAGGCCACCTCGAACAGCGCCGAGCGGGTATTCCACATGATCAGCGGATGCCAGATCCGGTAGGGACGGCCCAGGTCGAACAGCAGGGCGAAGATGACCAGCAGGTACCCGAGGAATGCCGTCAGCACCGTAGGACGGACGATGGGCCTGAAGCGCTCTAGATTGAAGATGTAGACCGTCGCGGTGATGGTGAATCCGCCGGCGGCCAGCGCCACTCCCACCAGCAGGTCGAAGCCGATCCAGAGGCCCCAGGGGAACTGATCCGACAGGTTCGTGGCCGCTCCCAGTCCCTGGGTGAAGCGGACCACCGTGGCCCAGATCCCGATGCCCGCGACCGCGGCGGCCAGCACCCTCCAGAAGCTCAGGACAGACCAGAGCCGCTTCATGGTCGTCACTCCTCTTCGGCGCGCGTGCGGTCTCCACCCGCTCCGGGCTCCGGGCCTTCGTCCTGCGACGACGATGCGATGCTCTGGGCGTCCGCCGGCGATCTGGGCGTGCCGCTCAGCGTCTCGCGGCGGTTGATGAGCCACCAGAGCCCGAACATGAACACTCCACCGGTGAGCACGACGTTGGGGATGGTCGACAGGATGTTCCAGATCAGCCGCGGGTAGGCCTCGACGTCCAGCTTCATCGGGAAACCCAGCCGCTCGAAAGGCAGGCTGGAGAGGTAGAGGACGGAGGTTCCGCCTGCCTCCTTCAGTCCATAGATGTGGTCCACGTAGCGCTCCGGGCTCCGCCGGATGCGCGCGCGTGCCTCGCGGATCAGGTCGTTCCGCTCGCCGAACATGGTGGCCTGAGCCGGGCAGGCCTCGGTGCAGGCGGGCTGCTGGCCCTGCTCGACCCGTTGGTGGAAGCACATGATGCACTTCTGCATGCGGGGCAGGGCGCTCTGCCACTCGTACTTGGGCACCCGGTACGGGCAGGCCAGCATGCAGTAGCGGCAACCCATGCAGGCGGACTCGTCGTACACGACCGGCCCCTCCGAGGTCTTCCGGAGAGCGCCCACCGGGCAGACGGAGACGCAGGCCGGATCCAGGCAGTGCATGCACTGCCTGCGGACGTTCAATCCGGCCCGCTCTTCGACGCACGTCCAGGTCTCGGAGTTGAGATGGCGCGCCTCGTCCCTCGGCAGATCGTTGATCTCCTTGCAGGCGTAGACACAGGCTCTGCAGCCGACGCACCGGGTGATGTCGGTCAAGATGCCCAGGGCCATCGCACTCGCCTCCTCCCGCGTCCGTCACAGGCCTGCGATGCGGCTCCGCACGTACGCATGGACGCGTCCGCTCCCGTCGTCGACGGGAGCGGCCGGGACGTGTCGTACTCCCGCCCGGCTCGCGGACGGCGGGGACGCTTGCGGGCCCGGCTAGCGGTCTCGAGAGAGATCGGGCGAAATCGCCCGCTGCTCCCGACGCCGCTTTCTCAGCTGGAGAGCCGCGTCGATGGCGACCAGCCCGAGGATCAACAGGACGACGAAGATGGCAACCATGAGGCGTGCCTCGTGGAAGACCCGCACCGGCCCGCACGGACGAGCGCCATCGCCCGCCGCCAGCCGTCCTTCGCGTATTGCAAGAGCCATACCACCGCTCGTACCCATCGCATCGAATCTCTAACTGCCTGAAAACACAGTGCTACGGGACGGTGCGCGCAGGCTGCCGGGCCTGCACCGCAGGGGCGCTGCCTGGGGTGTGCCTCTACAGTCCGGCGGGCGAATCGACACAGTCCGCGACTGCGTCGGGCGCTCGCCCCGAGCGAGCCACCCCTCATCCCAGGGAGCCCGCAGACTGCTGTTCCGGTGTAGGTCCTCGGCCGCGCGTGGGACACGGCTGCTCGCGGACACCTCGTTGGCCTCGGCTATTCGAGGTCGCGTGCCAGCGTCCCGGTCACAGGTGCCATCCGGCGTCCACTTCGTCACCCAGGTGCTCATGCCGGTACTGCTCGACCGGCATCTTGCCGGTGAGCCAGGAAGGATTCATCGGATACACGGCCGGATTGAAGATCGTCGAATACATGTGCCAGATCAGGATCGAGATGGTCGCCAGCCACGCCTCGTAATAGTGGATCACCAACATCACGTCGAGCACGCCCTTGGGCACGATCCTCACGAAGTAGTTGTCGAACCACAGCATCGTGCCGGTCACGGTCATGATGACCATTCCCCACACCAGCGCCCAGTACTCGAACTTCTCACCGAAGCCGAACCTGCCAAAGCGCGGCCTCTCGTCCGAAAGCCCCAGGTTGTACCGGAGCATCTGACGAAGCTGAACGAGATCGCTCAGCGAAGGAAAGACATCCCTGAGGAATTCGCGTCCTCGGGTGCCGCGCAGGTAGAAGAGGTGCGCCAGCGACAGCAGTACCAGAATCACCCCCGTGGCCCGGTGAATCGTGTTGCGCAGCGGGAACCCGCCTTCCCTGCCGAACAGCAGCGTCGCCCACCACGCGTCCGAGAACCGAAGCGCGAAGCCCGTAACGACCATGACGAGGAACGCGATCATCAGCCCGGTGTGCTGCAAGAGCTCCCATCGCGTCATGCGTCGGACCTGCTCTGCGCGCAGCACCTTCCCGAGCTGCCGTCGGAAGTCCATAGCGATGTAGAGGAGCATCCCGAAGAGGGTGACCGTGATCATGATCATGTACATGACCGCAAAGAAGTCGGGCCAGCCGCTCATACGCGTCCAGCCGATTTCGTGGATCTTCGACTGAGCCATTTCTTCGGAAATGCCCGGATGACATTCGCCGCAGGTCTGCTGCAAATTGTCGACATAGATCGACGAGGTTTCATCCGTATGCGGCAGTATCCGGTGTGCACCATGACACGAGGCGCAATTCGCAACCGAGACGTCACCCGCCTTGCTCTTCAATCCGTGATAGGAATCGATGAAGGAAGCCAGGCGTCCCGCCGGAATCCCGTATTTCTCGTTGAGTGTGGCCGACTCGTGGCAGGGGGCGCAGGTCGCCTCCGCCACGTGGCTGGGGCTGACGGGCGAGCGCGGATCGTCGGGCGAAATGATCCGGTGCTCGCCGTGACAGTGGGTGCACACGGGCGACTCGGTCTCCCCCCTCGCAGTCAGCTGCCCATGAATTCCGTCCCAGTAGTCTTTTTCGATGGCTTCGTGGCACCGACCGCATGTCCGGGGAATGGCGAAGTGATTGATCGTGGATTCCGGATCACCCGGAGAGAGGATCCGGTGCGCCGTATTGTCGGTGGAATGACAATCGTTGCAGGTCGCGGCCTTGTAGCGACCGCCAGAGGTCGCCTTGCCGTGCACGCTCTCCCTGTACGTCTCGACCGGATGCTTCGGGAGGAATTTGTGGTTCAGTGTGAGGGCATAGTCCTCGTGGCAGCTTCCGCACGTATCGGGCAGATTCAGGGGATGGACCCGCGAAGCCTCGTCGTCGGATACGAGGATTTCGTGCGTGCCGTGGCAGTCGGAACAGCTGGGGAGGTCTACGTCCGTTCCGACCGCCAGCCTTCCGTGTTTTACGTAGACCTCCGCTTCGTCCTCGTGGCAGTCTTCGCACGCGACGAGATCGAGTTGCTGCTCGTGTAGGTCGACCTCTGCGTCGGCGTGACAGTCTTCACACTCCAGGTCCTCGTGTACGGAGCTCTCGATCAAGTCCGGGGTGACGATCGGCGCGTCCTCGCGACCTTCGTCGTGACAGTCTCCGCAGGACTCGGCCTCGATCTCCTCCTCGGGAGCTGCGTCTTCGAGATCCGCTTGGGCGGCCTTTGCGAAGCCCACCCATCCCAGCAGCAGCAGGACGGAGACCGCCAGAGCGACTCGCGGCTCGAGGAAGCTCGTGCTGCTGCGCGCTGCGATGCCCGACATGGCGACTACTCTCCGGTAAGGCGGCTCGCCATGGCGACGTAGATCAGGATCATCAGGCCGACGCCGATCAGGAACGCGATGAAGCCGGCGGGCAGCGCGATCTTCTTCCAGGCATCCCACTCGTGACCCGCACGGTGCTGGTCCAGTGTCCCGTCGGCGACCCAGCGCTCGTACAGCTTCCCGCGCTCGTGCATCAGCTCCGACTTGGACATTCGGCCGGAGAACATCACGGGATCCATCGGGAACTTGTCGGGTCGGAAGTGCACGTTGAAGAAATGGAAGGTGAAGATGAAGCCGGCCGCCAGCAGCGCCTCGTCGGAATGGATGATGTGAGCCACATTGATCGACCAGCCCGGCAGGAGCAGGGTGAAGAATTCGGGGAACCACATGATCAGTCCGCTCGCACCGATCATCGCCACGCCCCAGAAGACCGCCATGTAGTCGAACTTCTCCCAGTAGGTCCAGCGGTCGAACTGCGGCTTGGGTCCCATCCCGAAGAACCACTTGTTGTGGGCGATGACGTCCTTGAAGTCCTGGATGCCGGGCATCGGAGAATCCGGGCCGGTGAGCGCCGCGCCGATCTTCTTGAGGTCGATTCTTCCGGTCTCCGAATTCAAGAAGCGCCGCCGCCCCTGGAAGAGCGCGTAGAGAACGGCGCTGACGTGGACCGTGAAGTAGAAGATCGTGACCAGGGCTCCCACGCGGTGGAGGACGGCCGCGACGGCCTGGCCGCCCATGACGCCGAGCAGCACCTTGGCCCAGTCCGTGTAGTAGAACTTGAGCGGCATTCCCGTCATGACCAGAAGCAGGAAGCTGACGATGACCAGGCCGTGCAGGAAGCGGTCCAGCGGCGTGAAGCGGGTGAACTCTTCGGTGTCTTCCCGGACCTGGTTCTTCACGTCGCGCCACTCCCTCGAATCGCTCATGTAGAGAGCCATGGAGCGATAGAGCCACAGGAGAGTGTGCAGTGCGAAGAAGGCGAAGGTTCCGATCAGAAGCCAGGTCATGCCCCAGAAGACGTAGTAGAGCTGGGGATAGGCTTCCCGGTCGGAGTGGTTGGCGTGGACCATGTAGCGGGCGAAGTTCGCGTTGGCGGCCGGGTGACACTTCTTGCAGGTCTCCACCCGTCGTTCGTCGCTGATGTACGAGACTGGATCGTGGGTCTCGGCGATGTCGTGGTGGCCGTGGCAGTCGTAACAGGCCGCGACGTCCTGGCGACCCAGCGCAATCGCCTTGCCGTGGAAGGTGTCGCGGTAGCCGGCGAGCTGCTCTGCGTGACAATCGCCGCACATCCGGTCCGCGTGCAGGCGGAACTCCAGACCCGAGGGCAGCTCGGAGACGTGCGAGGGATGGCAGGTGGTGCAGACCGGGGCGCTGACGTCGTGGGAGTTGAGGGTCATTCCGTGGACGCTCGCGTTGAAGACGCCCTCCACCAGGACGTGACACTCGCCGCAGGTCTTCGGCACCATCTCTCTGCTGACCCTGGAATCCGGGTCTTCCTTGGACAGGATGTTGTGGACGCCGTGGCAGTCATTGCAGGTCGGAGCCACGATCAGTCCGTCCACCAGCAGCGCCTTCCCGTGGATCGAGTCGACGAAGTCGGACACCGCCGCGTCGTAATCGATGGGGCGGGAATCGAGGACGACTTCGCTCTCGTGACACTCGGCGCAGGTCTTGTGGAGGTTGAACTTGTTGGTTCTGGACTTTCGATCCGAAGAAGGCAGGATTGCGTGGTTGCCGTGGCAGTCCTTGCAGGTCGCGGCTTCCTCGTCTCCCTTCGCGTGCCATTTCCCGTGGATGCTCTTGTCGTACTCCGACACGACGTCGGTGTGGCACTCGGAGCCCGCGCAGTTCAGCGCGAGCGGCTCGCCCTCGTTGTGGGGGGAGTCCTCGAAGTCCTGCGCGCCCCGGTGACAGCCGGTGCAGTTCTGCTCCTTGTGAACCGAGTGCCGCAGGATCGCTTCGTCCACGTAGAGCTCGAGCCCTTCGCCGCGTTCGGTGTCCGCCTCCAGCTCTTCGTCCTCGTGACAGCCCAGGCAGTCGGCGTTGTCGAACTCCTGGTAGTCGTCCTCGGTGTAGACGGGCTCCTCGATCGCGGCGGCGGCAACGGATGCGCCGGCGAGCAAGGCGAGCACGACGAGCGGGAATGCGATCCTTGGCCGATGCGACATGAACCGTCTCCTCCCGCTACGCTGGAGCCCTGTCACTATGGGCTGCCGCGCGCAGGCTCGCTGCGCTGGGGGGAGCGCGCCCGGTCGATGCAGGTCTCTCCCCTCGAGCCGCGCACGCGCACCCCGGGCCCCACGTCACGAGCAGCGCCCCGAGAACCTCGAGGCCCTCGTGTCCGGTCGCAGCGGAGCGACGGTCACGCGCCCGATGGGTCGGCTCGGACCCTCGGGTCCCCGGGGTGGCATCGCAAGCTCTGTGCCAGACTGGGGCACGGCCGCCCGAAGCGACGAAAAGCCGCTGCGCCACGGGGCGTTAGCGGATCGGGTGCGCGCCTCGACCGCCGGCGGCGGGGATCGGCCTGGGACAGCCCGCCACGCACCCCGGACACCCTGGGGCAAGAAACCCCAAGCCGGCTTCGCTCCGGCTCGGGGGGTACGACGCGGGCGCCGCTCCGTGCACGCGCATCGGGTCCGAGATAGCGTGGGACCGGTGGCAGCGTATCTCGCCGGGAATCTCGCGTTCCTCCACTCGGCGATCTGCGACGGGCTCGCACGGCAGCGCCCTCCCCTACCACCACGCCCACGGCTCGGATCGCAGGCCTGACGTCCCCGTGCGCTTTCGAGTCCGGTACGACTGTCCCGCGGATCTGGTCGCCGACAGCGAGCAGTTCGCCGCGGGCGGGTTCCTCGTCCGCGTCGAAGCGCCGCCGGGCCTGGAGCTCTACGCGGCGGTCGAGCTCGAGATCGCGACCGCGGAGGCGAGCGTCTCCCTGCCGGGGCAGGTCGTGCAGACGGTGCCCGGCGTCGGCGTGGCGATCGCCTTCGCCGCAGACGACCCCGAGCTCGCCGCCGTCGTCGCGTCCGCGCGCGCGGCGGGCGGCGCCCCCGCCGGAACCGCCGCGCACTCGATCGCGACGGACGCCGCGCCGGCGGGCGCCGGTCCGCACGAGGCGGGGGACAACCCCGCCCAGATGATCCATCGGGCCCGCCACGGCAACCGCGACGAACGCATGCAGATCATGCGGGGAACCAACCACTCGCTCCAACAGTACGTCCTCCAGAACCCGGGTCTCAAGCTCGACGAGGTTGCGACCATCGCCCGGATGGCGACGCTGGCGCCGGACCTCCTGAAGGCGATCGTCGACCGGCGCGAGTGGGCGCAGCGGCCGGAGGTGGCGCTCGCGTTGGTCCGCAACCCCCGGACGCCGGTGCCCCTCGCGATCCGGATGCTCGACTTCGTCGCGCCGAACGACCTGCGTCGGCTCGCCAGGGGGTCGAGCCTGCGCATGCCGGTCCTGCGAGCCGCGCGCAAGAAGGTGGTGGGCTCCTAGCCCGGATCGCCCGCGCCGCGGGTACGCGATCCGCCGTCGTGGGCGCTACACTCCGATGCGGGGAAGGGGGGGACTCCAGGCCGTCCCATGCTGCAAGGATACGTGCACCCGGACTTCTGGGCTGTCGCCAAGCTGCTCGGTCGGCAGATCCCGCGCTCCCGCCCCGGCGGGGCGGCCGTATGCGTCTATCACCGGGGCGAGGTGGTGGTGGACCTGTGGGGCGGTAGCCGGGACGAGTCCGGGCGCCCCTGGGAGCCCGATACGCTCGCCCTGTCCTACTCCACGACGAAGGGCGTGACCTCCACGCTGCTCCATTTGATGGTCGATCGCGGTCTGCTCGACTACGACGACCCCGTCGTGAACCACTGGCCCGAGTTCGCGCAGTGCGGGAAGGAAGGGATCACCCTCCGCCACATCCTGTGTCACGAGGCCGGCCTGTACGGGATCCGGTCCCTCGTCGACCACGGCCGCCGGATGCTCGAATGGGACTACATGGTCGAGGCGCTCGCCGACAGCATTCCCGCCCACGCGCCGGGAGAGGCACACGGCTACCACGCCCTCACCTTCGGCTGGCTCGTGGGCGAGCTGATCCAGCGGGTCGCGGGCGGCTCGTTCACCGAGCTGCTGCAGACCGAGATCGCGCAGCCGCTCGAGCTCGACGGGCTCCACATCGGGCTGCCCGGGGACCAGATGCACCGAAGAGCCCAGCTGATCCCTGCGGCGATCTCGCGCTGGGCTCCCTCGGAGCGGCGGATCGCCCGCATCGGGCTGCCCCTACACCGCGCCCTGCGCCTGACGCGGCTGCCCATCAACCTGTCCGAGGCCGCCTCGGCCATGGTTCCGCGGGGCATGGACGAGGTCGACTTCAACTCGGAGGGCTTCGCCGCCGTCCCGATCCCGTCGGCCAACGGCATGTTCACGGCGCGATCCCTGGCGAAGCTCTACGCCACCCTCGCCAACGGGGGCGAGTGGCAGGGCCAGCGCCTGATCTCGCGGGCGACGCTTCGCCGCGCCGCCGAGGTGCAGAACCGGGGCATCGGCCGCGTGATCCCCTTCCCCATGCACTGGCGACTCGGCTACCACCGCGTCCCCACCCTGCGCGTCAAGGTGCCCCGCGGCTTCGGTCACTTCGGCTTCGGCGGGTCGGGAGGGTGGGCGGACCCCGACCGCAACTTGTCCGTGGCGATGGTGCTGAACAGCGGAACGGGGACGCCCTTCGGCGACGTGCGGATGGTGCGGATCGGAAGCGCCGCCGCGCGCTGCGCCGACCGCCGCTGAGCCGGCGCGGCGCGGGGATCCGGTCAGGGACTTCGGGCGGGCCGCGAGGCCGCGGCGCGCGTGCCAGCGCTCTCCCCCGAGCGGCGGATTTCCACGTCCGCTGCCTCAGCGCAGCCCGACGACGACGCCGTCGTCGAGATCGATCGACTCCGCCAGCGGCCGGCGCGGCAGCCCCGGCATGCGCAGGATGTCGCCGGTCAGCACCACGAGGAACCCGGCCCCGGCGTTGACCAGCACCCGGCGCACGGTCAGGTCGAAGCCCTCCGGGCGCCCCCGCAGGCTCGGGTCGTCCGAAAGCGAGTTGGGCGTCTTGGCGATGCATACGGGGAGACCCGCGTAGCCCAGGCGCTCGACGTCCTCGAGGTCGCGCTTCGCCGCCCTCGCGAAGTGGACGTCGCCGGCGCCGTACATGCTGCGAGCCACCGCCAGGACCTTCTCGGGAACGGGATCGCTCCAGTCGTAGAGGGGCCGGAAGGGACGGCTGCGCCTCTCGGTATGCACGAAGAGCGTCCGCGCGAGGTCGAGGGCGCCCTCGCCACCGCGGGCGTGGTGGTCGGAGACGGCGAAGGGAACCCCCAGTTCGTCGCAGCGCCGGCGCACGATCTCGATCTCCGCCTCCTCGTCGCCCGCGAAGCGGTTGAGCGCGACCACCGGCGACTCGCCGAAATGACGGATGTTCTCCACGTGCTTCTCCAGATTGGGCAGGCCGCGGCGCACGGCGTCGGCGTCGGGCGCGGCGAGCGCGCGCCGCGGGGCGCCCCCGTGGAGCTTGAGCGCGCGCACGGTGGCCACGAGCACGACCGCAGCCGTGTCGAGGCCCGCGCTCCGGCACTTGATGTCGAAGAACTTCTCCGCGCCGAGGTCGAACCCGAAGCCGGCCTCGGTGACGGCCCAGTCCGCGAGATGCAGCGCCATGCGCGTGGCCAGCACGCTGCTGCAGCCGTGAGCGATGTTCGCGAAGGGGCCGCCGTGCACCAGGGCGGGCGTTCCCTCCAGCGTCTGCACCAGGTTGGGAAGCAGCGCGTCGCGCAGGAGGGCGAGCATCGCGCCCGTGGCCGAGAGCGCCTCGGCGGTCACCGGCTCGCCGTCGTAGGTGAAGGCGAGCAGCGTGCGCTCGATGCGGGCCCGGAGATCCTCGGCGCCGGTCGCCAGGCACAGCATCGCCATGACCTCCGAAGCCGCGGTGATGTCGAAGCCCGTCTCGCGCGGAACCCCCTCCTTCGCGCCGCCGAGGCCGACGATCGCGTTGCGGAGCGCGCGGTCGTTCATGTCGAGCACGCGCCGCCAGAGGATGCGCCGGGGGTCGATGCGCAGCGCGTTTCCGAAGTAGAGGTGGTTGTCGAGCAGCGCCGCCAGCAGATTGTGGGCCGAGGTGATCGCGTGGAAGTCCCCGGTGAAGTGCAGGTTGATGCGGTCCGCCGGAACGATCTGGCTGTAGCCGCCCCCCGTTGCTCCTCCCTTCACGCCCATACACGGCCCGAGCGACGGCTCTCGCAGCGCCAGGCAGACCGACTCGCCCAGCTTCGCCATGGCCTGGGCGAGTCCGATGCTGGTCGTGGTCTTTCCCTCGCCGGCGGGCGTGGGCGTGATGGCGGAGACCAGCACCAGCCGCGGCTCGCCCGGGCGCGAGCGCGGTCGCTCGAGCACCGAGAGGTCGACCTTGGCCATCTCGCGCCCGTAGAGATGCAGGTCTTCCGCAGCCAGACCGAGCCCGGCCGCCACGTCGCCGATGGGCAGCGGCGTGACGGAGCGCGCAATCGCGACGTCGTCGTCCATGGTCCCGTGAGCCTCCTCTCCGCGAGCCTACCCGAGGTGCCCGCCGCGTGTGTGCGCCACGGCGAGCGCCACCGCATATTCACGGGCCAAGGCCTGAGGGGAACGCGATGAACGGCCTGGTGCTGGGCCTGGTTTCGGCCCTCCTGTTCGGGGCGTCCACGCCGGCGAGCAAGGTCCTGCTGGCCGATCTCACGCCGTTTCAGCTGGCCGGCCTGCTCTATCTCGGCGCGGCCCTCGGCGTGGCGCTGCCCGTCGCGCTCGAGCGCCGGCGCGCGCTCCGGGTTCGGCTCGACGCTCGCAACCGCGCCCGCCTCGCCGGAGCCGTGTTCTTCGGCGGCGTCCTCGGCCCGGTGCTCCTGCTGATGGGGCTCCGCACGGCGGCCGCTGCGTCGGTATCCCTGATCCTGAACCTCGAGATGGCGGCGACGGCCGCTCTCGGCGCCTTTGTGTTCCGGGAGCCGCTCCACCGCGCGGGCTGGATCGGCGTGACGGGCATCGTCGCCGCCGGGGCGCTGCTCTCCGGCGAAGCCGGCTGGCCCGGCGTCGCCAGCGGCCTGCTCGTGGCGGCGGCCTGCGTATGCTGGGGCTTCGACAACCACCTCACGGCGCTCATCGACGGCATCACGCCTGCGACGAGTACCCTGGTCAAGGGGGTCGCGGCCGGAACGACGAATCTCTGCATCGGCGCCGCGCTCGCGCCGGTCCAGGCGTCGTGGCCGACCGCGGGCGCAGCGCTCGCCGTGGGAGCGATCTGCTACGGCGCGAGCATCTCGCTCTACATCGCCTCGGCGCAGCAGCTCGGGGCGACACGGGCCCAGGGGCTGTTCGCGAGCGCGCCCTTCTTCGGAGCGGCGCTCTCCTTCGCGGTGCTGGGCGAGACGCCGGCGCCCGTCCACGCCGCCGCGGGCGCCCTCCTGGCGCTCTCGGTGCTGCTCCTGTTTCGTTCGCAGCACGGCCACGAGCACACCCACGAGGCGGCCGTGCACATCCACAGCCACCGCCACGACGACGGCCACCACGGCCACGCGCACTCCGACCTGCCCGCTTCGACGCGCCACACGCACCGGCATCGCCACGCGCCGTTCGCGCACGCCCACCCGCACTGGCCCGACCTGCACCACCGGCACCGGCACTGATCAGGCGCGGCCGGAAGGGCCGAGCACGGCGTCCAGGTAGGGGACGATCAGGGCGCGCGTGTCGATGCGCGCGCGGATGCGGGCGCACAGCAGGAAGGTGCCCGCGAGCTTGCGGTGCAGGAAGATGGTCTCGGGCGGCGGGGCGCGCAGGAAGCCGCGGCGGAACGCCAGGTCGAAGCCGGCTTCCCGGGCGCGGGCCGCCAGGCCCGAGGCTCCGAAATCATACACACCTTCGTGCCGAAGAGGCTCCCCGACCAGCAGGATCAGCTCGGCGACGGCCCGGGCGCGGTCCTCCCGCTCGTCGCCGGCCAGGTACCCGATCTCGACGGCGATGCGCCTCACCTCTTCGAGATCCGCCGAGATCATGCCGCGGCAGATCCGGGCGTAGCGCTCCACGAACTCCGCGTGGAACTCGCGCGCCGAGCCGAAGTCCAGCAGCACGATGCGATTTGTATCGGGCTCGATGAGGTAGTTGGCGAAGTTCGGGTCGGTCTGCATGAAGGCGAACTCGAAGAGCTCGCGGAACACGAGCCGCTGCAGTCGCAGCCCCGCGTCGTCCCTCAGGCTCTGCCGGTGCTCCGGGCCGCGCAGGTCTTCGATCGGGCGCCCGTCGGCGCGGTCCATCGCCAGGATCCGCGTCGTCGTGTAGTCGTCGTGCACGCGGGGAACACTCACGCCGGGATCGTCCGCCACCAGCCGGCGGTATCGGCGCAGGTGCTCGGCCTCGAGCCGGTAGTCGGCCTCCTGGCGGAGCTGACGCTTCGCCTCGCGAATGAGCTGCGTGACGTCGAGCTCCACCGGCACGATCCGCGTCAGGCGCAGCAGGCTGGCCAGGTTGTTCACGTCGCTGTCGATGCTGCGGGCGACGCCGGGATACTGGACCTTGAGGGCGAGGGCGCGGCCGTCGGAGGTGACGGCGGCGTGCACCTGGCCGATCGAAGCCGAGGCGATCGGCTCGAAGTCGAATTCCCGGAAGCGCGACTCCCAGCCCGTGCCGTACTCGCGGCCCAGGATGCGTCGCACCTGGGAGACCGGCATCGCGTCCGCGCTGGCTCGCAGGACGGCCAGGGCATCGGCGAACTCCGGGGGGAGGAGGTCCGCGCCTTCGAGCGAGAGCAGCTGTCCCAGCTTCATGGCGGCCCCGCGCATGCGCGCGAGCCGGCGCGCGAGCCTCGCCCCGCGGGCTCCCGAGAGAAAGACGCTGGCCGCATTCGCGGGTGCCGACCCGGCCAGCCGCCGGGTGCCCGCCGCCAGGCCGCCGGCGGCGAACTCGCCGGCCATCCACCCGATGCGGAGGAGCCGCTCCAGCCGTCCCGAGGGCACCCGCGTCTGTCGGCGCGGCGCTTTCACGGCCGTTTTCCCGATCGCTGCGGCGGGGGTGCGGCGAGCGCCCGGCTCAAGCCGGGGGGCGCTCGCCGTCCGCCTCCACCGCGCGACGTCCCATCATATTGAGCTTGTAGCGGCGAATCGTCGCCGGTTCCACGCGGCGGCCCTGCTCGTCCTCGAAGGACAGGGCGTCCATCGGGCACTGCACGACGCAGGCCCCGCAGCGAACGCAGCGCTGGTCGTGGGCCAGGTCGACCTGGCGGACCCCCTCGCGCTTCTCGTAGCAGGCCTCGGGACACACCTCCCAGCAGGAGTACACGCCCTTGCAGCGCTCGCGGTCGAGGGTGATGCGCCAGTGGCGCTGCTCGAAGAAGCTCGCGCCTTCGATGGGCGTCGTCCCCGGGTAGTCGAAGGTCAGCACCGCCACGAGCAGTACGACCGCGACCGCCGCCATCGCGAACGCCAGGAGGCCGCCCCCGGCGAGTGCAACCGCCGCCAGCGAGACCGCGAGCGCCGCCCCGCCGAAGAGCAGACGCCGGGGCCCGGGCAGCCGGTCGTACACGAAGAACAGCGCGACGGCCAGCAGCAGCGACAGGGCGACCAGCGGCGGGGCGAAGGACGGCCGCAGCAGCGCCCCGACGGCGCCCGTTACGATCGCTGTCGGCGCGGCCCAGGCGGCCGCCATCTCGAGCCGCTCGACGAGACCGAAGCGAACGTGACGCATGGCGTCGGTCTTGCGCTCGCCACCGGCGAGGTAGCCGGGAATGTCCTTCGCGTAGACGGGCCCGAAGCGCACCCGCCACCGGCAGCGCCGCGACACCTCGCGCGCCTCCACCCCCGTGGCGGCGAGCTGCGGGAGGATCGCCCGGCGGTGACGAACGCGATCCTCGACGCCCGAGGTCTTGAGGGCGGTCACCACCTGGTGGGTCGAGAGGTGGCCTCCAGCGGCCGCGCACCAGACGTTGATGCCGCCCGCCGGGGCCACCACGAGCCACGCGTCCACGCCGCGGAGCGCGCGCAGCACGCGCCGCACGGTGAGGTCGTAGTTCCCGGTGACGAGCACCGGACTGAAGGGCCCGGGCTCGCCCACCGGGCGCAGCCCCGGCTCCGTGGGCCACGGAATCAGCCGAAACGCCGTCTGCAGGATCTCGAGCGCGACGTCGCGGACCCTCATCGCGGGCGCTCCGCAACGACGACCGCCAGACGACCGAGCAGCCAGCGCCGCTCGCTCCGGACCTCGAAGCCCGCGGCGGCGACCTCCCCGGCGAGATCGCGGATCGGGTGCGAGGTGGAGCCCGCGATCAACCAGGCCAGGGCGGCCTGGGGCCCGCGCAGCAGCGCGTGCAGCAGCCGCTGCCCGGTGGAGCGCGGTTGGACCTCGTCCGCCGCCACGAGCGCTCCCCCCGGACGCAGGCGGAGGGCCAGCTCGCGCAGCACGAACGCGCGCTCGCCGGCGGACATCTCCGACAGACACAGGCCGGCGACGGCCGCGTCGAAGCCCGCGGCGGGCAGCGCGTCGATCTCGGACGCCGTGCGCTCGATCCAGGTGACCGCCCCGGGCGGCGCGGCCGCGAGGCGGGCGCGAGCCTGCTCGAGCATCTCCGGGTTCTGGTCGAGCGCCGTGACGCGCGCGCCCCGCTCGACGAGGAGGGCGGTGATCGCACCGGTTCCGCAGCCGATCTCCAGGATCCGGACTTCGGGCTTCGCCGCCGCGGCCTCGGCGACGGCCGCGTGCACGCGGGAAACCCGCCCCAGCGTCAGCCAGCGCATGCCCGCGTCGTAGCGGTGGGGCGCGGACTCGAGCCAGCGCATGAGGGCCAGCGAACTCACGGGGCGAGCGCCTTGTGCACCACCCGCACCAGCGCGTCGCTCAGAGCTCCGGAATCGCCGAAGGCGCGCGGGTCGACGAGCACCTGCAGCAGCAGCCCGTCGACGGCGCCGATGGCGACGGCGGCGGCGAGCCCGGGATCGAGGGTGGCGTCGATCTCTCCGGCGCGCTGCCCCTCCGCGACGAGCTCGGCCAGGCGGCGGCGCGCGCGGCGGAAGAAGGGCCGGAACAGGCCCGCCCACTGCGTGCGCAGCTCGGTGAGCAGGCGGCCCGCCGTCGCCCACCCGTCGAAGACGCCCGCGAGCTGCGCGGTGAGCCGATCGATGCGCGCGAGCGCACTCCCTTCGCCGTCGATCGCCGCGTCGAAGAGGCGCTCCTCTTCGGCGAGGAGGTCGCGCACCAGGTCGCGAAGCAGCGCTTGCTTGTCGGGGTAGTAGTGGTACAGGCTCGAGCGGCCCATGCCCGCCGCGTCGGCCACGTGGGCCAGGCCGGTGCCCGCAACGCCACAGCGCGCGAACACGCGCTGGGCGGCGCGCCGGATCTCCCGCCGCTGTGCGGCGGCGTCCACGAGCTTGGGCATCCTTCCTCTCCGGGCCCGTCGTTTTCGACAGTATTGTCGAAATAAAGTGCGCTGTCAACCGGGACCTTCCCGGCGCGGCGCGGCCGTTGCGTTGGTGATCCGCATCACTCCACAGCTCCGGGGGCTCTGGCATAGTCAGGCTCTCGAGGGACAACCGCCCGGATCGTTGCTGGGGGGTGGGAGGTTGACGGCTCGAGCCCGCGTCCGGCTGCGGCCGGACGCGCCCCCTCCCCCGCCGCGTGAAACCCGGCGCCCGATCCGCGCCGACGCGTGCTGGGCAGCGCTCAGCGCGGCGACTGGCGCACCTCGCCCGTCATGGGGACGAAGCGGACGGGGAACACGCGTTCGACGCGGCTGCCGGTCGACGTTCGCGTGTGGACCTCGAGCTGCTGGATGCCGTCGCCCACCGGAATCACGAGGCGGCCGCCGACCACCAGCTGCTCCAGGAGCGCCGGTGGAACGATCGGCGCCGCAGCCGTCACGAGGATCGCGTCGAAGGGAGCCGCCTCGGGCCAGCCGCGGTAGCCGTCGCCGTGTCGCACTCGGACCGACCCGTAGCCGAGGTGCTCGAGGGTCCGTGCGGCCCCGGTCGCAAGCGACTCGATGATCTCGATCGTGTAGACCTCCGCCACCAGCTCGGCCAGCACCGCCGCCTGATAGCCCGAGCCCGTCCCGACCTCGAGGACGCGCGACTTCGCGTCGACCTTTGCCAGCTCCGTCATCACGGCCACGACGTACGGTTGGCTGATCGTCTGACTGCTCCCGATGGGAAGGGGCCGATCCTCGTACGCCGACTCGCGCCGGCTCGGCGGCACGAACTCGTGGCGCGGCACCTTGCGCATGGCCGCCAGAACGCGCTCATCCGCAACACCGCGCGCCTCGATCTGATGCGTGACCATGCGCCGGCGCTCGGCCTGGTACGCACCGCGGGGGGCAGGGGCCCCGGACGCAGCAAAGCCGAGCGACGAGGTGTTCGGATCGCCACAGGCGAGCAGCAGCGCCGGCGCCGCCAGCGCCGCGCGCCACGGCGCGGCCCGGCCGAGGTGGAGTCGGCGTGCCAGGACGCTCAGTCGAACCCTCCGGGGTCGCAGCCCTGCTCGCGCAGGCGCCGACCCGCGCGCGACCGCAGGACCGCCACCGCCGCGCGGGTCCGGTCGCGAAGGGCCGCGCGATCCTCGAACCCGAGCCCGTCGGTCGGAATCGGCTCCCCCACCTCGACGGCCACGACCCCGCGCCGCAGACGCAGCCGGCCCTTGGGCCAGATCGCGTCGGTGCCCGCGTGCGCGACCGGCAGGACCGGGAGGCCGAACGCGAGGGCGGCGGCAAACGCCCCCATCTTGAACGGCAGCAGGCTTCCGTCGCGCGAGCGGGTGCCTTCGGCGAAGAAGAGCATGGAGACGTCCGGGACGCGCCGGTCCATCCCCTCGCGGATGCGGTCCACGTCCGCCGCCGTCCGCGTCCGCACCACCCGCAGGTTTCCCGAGAGCCGCAGCGCATGCCCGAAGATCGGGATGCGCATGATCTGCTGCTTGGCGACGAAGCGGATGAACAAGCTTGGCAACGCGGCGAGAATGCAGACCGGATCCCAATCGCTCGCGTGGTTCGAGACGACGACGCAGGGCCGGCCCTTCTCGACGTGCTCGACGCCGCGCACCTCGAGCCGCGTGCCTCCGACCCGGAGGCAGGTCCGGGCGAAGGAGACGAAGAACCCATGCTGGGTCGCCGTCGAGGCGCCGGCGAGGGCGATCACCAGGACGACGGCGCTGTAGAAGACCACCGCCGCCGGAAGCACGAGCAGCGCAACGGCGGTGCGCAGAAACGTGTCGATGCGACCCCCGGTGAGCACGCAGAGAGCGTACTGCATGCGCAGCCGCCCCCCTAGAGCACCACGATCGCCCCCTTCTCCTCGAGCCGCGCGCGCAGTCCGCGCACGTCGAGGTCGGCGGGGTCGATGCCCGCCCGAACCGCGAGCGCTGCAGCGGTCCCCGCCGCCTCGCCGGTCGCCATGCAGGCGGGGATCTCCTTGGTGGCGTGGTGCACGCGGTGATCCACCGAAATGCAGCGGCCCGCCACCAGCAGGTTCGGCAGCTCTTTCGCCAGCAGGCAGCCGTAGGGAATGTGGTAGACCGCGCCGTACCGGGTCCAGTGACCGGTCACCGCCACGGCGTCGTCGAGCGCACGGTCCATGTCCTGCCGCCCCAGCACGCGGCGCCCGTGCAGGCGCCGGCTCTCGGTGATGCCCAGCTGATCGGCGATCCGGCACAGGTGCGCCTTCGAGAAGCCGGGAAGCTCGCGGCGCACGCGCTCGACCTCCGCCATCACGCGCTTGCGGCATTCGATCTCCGCGTAGGTGAGGTCCTCGGGCGAGGTGGCGTCGATCCGGCGCGAGACCTTGTCGGTGGCACCCCAGGGAAACAAGACCTTGCCCTCGCCGATCGCGCGGAAGCAGCCGGCGCCGGCGTCGATTGCCGCGCTCACGTCGTCCACGCCGCCCATCGTGAACCAGAGCCAGGGCAGGACATCCTCGCGCTCGTGGCCGCAGCCGGCGCCCGCAAAGACATCGCCGTCGCCCGTCGCGTCGATCACCGCCCGGGCGCGCACGGCGAAGCGCCCCGACTTCCCCTGAAAGGTCACCCCCGCCAGGCGGCCGTCCTCGACGATCGCATCGCAGGCCCAGGCGTGGAAGAGCAGCCTCGCCGCCGATTCCTCCAGCATCTCGCTCAGCGCAAACTTCATGCCCTCGGGGTCGAAGGCGACGGAGTAGCGCACCCGGTGTGGCCCGTGTCCCCACAGCAGACCCCAGCGGAAGTCGCGCCGAACCCGCTCCTCGTCGCTGCTTCCCCACTCCGCGCGCGGCGGAAAGTAGGCCTCCCCGCGGCGCGCCAGGCGGTCGGTCACCTCCTGGCAGAGGCCGCCCACGACCTGACGGCCGCGACCGTCGTCCAGCGTGAGCAGGAGGATGATGAGTCCGCCGGTGGCCAGCCCCCCGAGGTAGCCGTACCGCTCGACGAGCAGGACGTCGGCGCCGTTGCGCGCGGCCGCGACGGCCGCGGCGACCCCTGCCGATCCACCTCCCACCACCAGCACCTCGGTCTCGTACCGGACGGGTGTGCGGCGCGCCGGCTCTTCGAGAAGCGGTAACGAATCGTCGCTGGGGTCCATGTCGCCCTGCACACGGTAGCGCGCGCTATCGTCCTCGCTCCGGCGAGGTTCGGGCCGGCTCACGAGAGGGGGCGCATCGGCACATGAAGTCGGCCGTTCGCCTCGCCCTCCTGGGTGTCTTGTGGCTGGCCTGCGACGCCGGTCCGGCCCCCGAGGAGGTGTGGTTCCCGCCGCCGATCGCGGAGCCCAGCTTCCCCTACTACGGCGGGCCGCTGATCCTGGTCGACGCCGCCCACTTCAACACCCACACGCTGGAGCAGCGCTACCGGCCACTCGCGAAGATCGCGCGACTCGACGGCTACCGCGTTCAGTCCTCGACCGCACCCTTCTCCCGCACTTCCCTGGCGCCCGCGCGCATCCTCGTGGTTGTCAACGCGCTCCACGAGCGCAACCGCGTGAAGCCGCCCCCGATGGCGACCGACTGGTCGCTCCCCACGCCGTCGGCCTTCACCCCCGACGAGATCGGCGCCGTTCGGGACTGGGTCGACGACGGCGGCGGCCTGCTGCTCGCCGCCGACCACATGCCCTTCGCGGGAGCGGCCGCCGCCCTCGCGGCGGTTTTCGGCGTCGGCTTCGACAACGGCTTCGTCATCGACGAGGAGGTCGAGCGCTCCGTCGGCGATGCCGCCGCAGCGGTCTCGCAGGTGACGGTGTTTCGCCGCGCGGACGGCGGGATCGCCTCCCATCCCGTCACGGACGGCCGCGGCGCGGACGAGCGAGTCGACGCGGTCGCGACCTTCGGGGGGCACGCCTTTCGCAGCGGGAAGGACGCGGCGCCACTGCTCGTCTTCGGTTCCACGGCGGTCTCGCTGTTCCCGAACGTGGCCTGGGACTTCCGGCCCGACACGCCGCGCGGCTCCGCAGCCGGCTGGCTCCAGGGGGCGGCGCTGACCTTCGGCCGCGGGCGCGTCGCGGTGTTCGCGGAGGCGGGGCTCTTCGGCGTCCAGACCAGCGCGGAGGGCGAGCCGGTCGGGATGAACGCACCCGCGGCCGCCCAGAACCCCCGGTTGCTGCTCAACGTGCTGCACTGGCTCTCGGGGCCGCTCGACGGCCGAGCGGGCCCGAGCAGCGAGGCGGCGCGATGAGCGGGGGGGGGCGCCGCGTGCTCGACGCCGTGCTCGAGACGCTGGTTCCGGAGGGAGGCGCGTTTCCGGAGGGAGCGCCGACGTTTCCGCTGGCGGAGCGGGTCGAGGAGTTCGTTCGCGGCGCCGGCGCCGGCACGGCCTTCCGGTTGCTGCTCTACGGGATCGAGCTGTATCCGCTGCTCCTGCCGCGTCTCGGGCGGCGGCGCTTCTCGCGGCTCCCGCTCGAGAAACGCGAGCGGGTACTGGCGGCGTGGGAGGCGTCGCGGTTCTGGCCCCGGCGGCAGGCACTGCACGCGCTCAAGATGATCGTCCTCTCGCAGTTCTACGGGCAGCCCGAGATCCACGCCCGGCTCGGCTATCCGCACCCACTGGCCCGGGTGCCGATCGACGACCTGCCGGCGCCGCGAGAGACGCCGTGACCGCGAGCGCAGCGCGCGACCCGGAGATCCTCCGCGATAGCGCGGAGGTGGTGGTCGTGGGGACCGGAGCCGGGGGCGCCGTCGTTGCCGCGGAGCTGGCGGAGGCCGGCCTCGACGTCGTGCTGCTCGAGGAGGGCGAAGACGTCGGCCGTCGCGACTTCACGGCGGACGCCCTCGCGCAGGTGCGCCGGCTCTACCGCCAGCGGGGCCTCACGGGCACGATCGGCAACACCTACATCCCGATTCCGCTCGGCTGCGCCGTCGGCGGCACGACGGTCATCAACTCGGGAACCTGTTGGCGGGCTCCGCAGGAGGTGCTGTCCCGCTGGGAGCGCGAGTTCGGGATCCCGGATCTCGTGGATCGGGGTCTGGCGGTCGAGTACGAACGCGTCGAGAGCGCGATCGGCGTCGCTCCGGTTCCCGAGTCGCTGCGGGGGCCCGGGGACGAGCGGATCCGGCGGGGCGCCGAGGCGCTGGGCCTGCGCGGCGAGGCGATCCCGCGCAACGCGGTCGGCTGCCGCGGGACCGGGGTCTGCATCTTCGGGTGCCCGCGCGACGCCAAGCAGTCGACGAACGTCTCCTACGTGCCGCGGGCGCGAGCCGCCGGCGCGCGTCTCTACGCCCGCTGCCGCGTCGATCGGATCGCCATGGACGGGCGGCGCGTGCGCGGCGTGCTCGCGACGCGACGCGACGCGCGCGGGCGAGCGGCGGGGACGTTCGAGGTGCGCGCACCCCGCGTCGTCGTCGCAGCCGGCGCGCTGCTCACCCCGGTCCTCCTGGCGCGCAGCGGCCTCGCCCGGCGCAGATCCGCCGTCGGCCGCCATCTGCGCATCCATCCCGCGACCCGCGTGCTCGCCCGCTTCGACGAGCCGGTGCGCGCCTGGGCCGGCGTTCCCCAGAGCTACCACATCCACGAGTTCGAGTCGGAGGGCATCTTCCTGCAGGGGATGTGGCTGCCGCCGGAGCTGCAGGCGCCGGCCGTCCCCGGGGTCGGGCGTGTGCACAAGGAACGCATGGCCGCTTACGATCGCCTCGCCTCGTTCGGCGCGCTCATCAGCGACACCTCCAGCGGGCGCGTCCTCTCGCTGGGCGGCCGCCCGCTGGCCTGGTACCGGATGAACCGCGACGACGCGCGGCGTCTGCTGCGCGGCATCGCGATCGTGGCGCGGGTGTTCTTCGCCGCCGGCGCCCGCGAGGTCCATCCCGGCGTCCGCCAGCGGCCCGTGCTGCGCTCGATGGCAGAGGCCGAGGCGCTCGAGCACCTCGCGGTCCGCGCCTCCGACCTCGACCTGATGGCGTTCCATCCCATGGGCACCGCCCGCATGGGGAGCGACCCGGCGCGGTCCGCCGTCGACCCGACGGGCCGCCTGTACGGCGCGTCGGGAGTGTGGGTCGCGGACGCGAGCGTGTTTCCGACCTCGACCCGCGTGAACCCGCAGGTCACGATCATGGCGATGGCCACCCGGATCGCGCAGCGCCTCGCGGAGGCTCGCGAACGCTGAGCGGCGGCGGCGGAGGCCCCGCCGGAGATCACCGTCTCGGTGTAGGATGGGGGCAATCATCAGGAGGCATCCATGGAGCTGAAGGATCGAACCGTCATCGTGACGGGCGCGGCGCGGGGTATCGGTCGGGGCATCGCCGAGGCGTTCGGCCGCGAGGGCGCGCGCGTGGTCGTCGCCGACCTGGGATCGTTGGCGGCGGGGGCCTCCGGGGCCTGGTCGTACCGACTCGCGTCCAAGGACGACCTCCAGATGGTCGCGGACGGCATTCGCAGCCGGGGCGGAGCGGCCCTCGCCGTGGAGGCGGACGTCAGCGACGCCGACTCCTGCCGGAACCTGGTGGATGCGGCGCGGGAGCGCTTCGGCGGACTCGACGTCCTCGTGAACAACGCCGGCCTCGTCCAGATGGGCGCGATCGAGAGCTACGACGAAAAGGACTGGGATCGGCTCTTCGCCGTCAACGTGAAGGGGGTCTTCCTCGGGTCCCGCGCCGCGATCCCCGCCCTTCGCGAAGGCGGGGGCGGCGCGATCGTCAACATCTCCTCCATTGCCGGGAAGCGCGGCTATGCGGGCCTCGGCGCCTACTGCGCCTCGAAGTTCGCCGTGATCGGCCTCACCCAGGTGATGGCCCAGGAGCTCGGCGGGGCGTCGATCCGCGTGAACGCCATCTGCCCGGGTCTGCTGGCGACGGCGATGTGGATCGATCACCTCTCCGTCGGGATCAGCGGGCTCGTCGGCAAGCCCGCCGGGCGCGAGGCGTTCGAGGAGTACGTGCGCCAGAATACGCCGCTGGGTCGGGAGCAGACTCCCGACGACATCGCGGAGGCGGCGCTCTACCTCGCGCGCGCCGACAACGTGACGGGCGTCGCGCTCAACGTCGCCGGCGGGACCGAGATGAGCTAGGAGGCCGATCTTTCCGACTCGCGCGGCCTTCGGCCTTACGGGCCGACGCGCAGCGAGCCGGAGGCGAGCGAAGGCCGGAGCCCGAGCGCGAGCGATCAGCGAGTGCGAGGCCCGGCTGGGCTAGGAGGCCGACTCGAGAGTCGGCCGACGCGCAGCGAGCCGGAGGCGAGCGAAGGCCGGAGCCCGAGCGCGAGCGATCAGCGAGTGCGAGGCCCGGCTGGGCCAGCCCGGGCGGCCGCGGAGGAGGCGGATGGCGCCGGAAACGATTCGCCTGGGTTGGCTGGGCTGCGGCCGCATCGCCGATCTCCAGTGCCTCGGCTACCTCGATCACCCGCGCGCCGAGATCGTCGCGGTCTGCGACCGCGACGAGTCGCGGGCGCGAGCCCGCGCCCAGGCGTGGGGCGCGCGGCGCGTCTACACCGACGCGGAGAAGCTGTTCGCCGATCCCGAGGTGGACGCGGTCGAGATCCTGACGCCCCACCACCTGCACGCAGCTCACGCCGTCGGCGCGCTCGAGGCCGGCAAGCACGTCTCGCTCCAGAAGCCCCCGACCCGCACCCTCGAGGAGCTCGACCGCGTCGCCCGCGCGGCCGCCCGCAGCGGGCGGGTGCTGCGGGTCTTCGAGAACTTCGGCCACTACCCGCCGCACCGACGGGCCAAGGCGCTGGTCGATGCCGGCGAGATCGGAACGCCGCTCTCGGTGCGGGTCAAGACGGCCGTCGGGCGCTTCGCGGACGGCTGGACGGTCGGTCCGGAGAGCCAGGCATGGCGCATGGACCCGACGCTCTGCGGCGGTGGCCTCACGACCTTCGACCACGGCTATCACTGCTTCCAGATGGCCCGCTGGTTCGTCCCGTCCGAGGTCGAGCGGGTACACGCCTTCATCCACTGGACGCGGCTCGGAGACCGGGATCGCATCGACGGACCGGCGCTGATCTCGTGGAAGTACGCCGGCGACCCGCCCCGCTTCGGGTCCTGGGAGGTGATCGCCTCCTTGGGCATGCGCGTGCGCTCGGACTACTACGCGAGCGACGACCGCCTCGAGATCCACGGTAGCGAGGGCATCGTCTGGGTGAATCGCTGCACGGGAAAGCTCCTCGAGGAGCCGTCCGTCGTGCTCTATCGCGAGGGCGAGACACGTGCCTTCCACGACCTCCCCGCGGACTGGGCGGAGTCGTTCCGACGCGGCGGACGCGATTTCGTCGACGCGCTGATCGAGGGACGCGCGCCCGAGCAGAGCGCGGCCGAAGCGCGCAAGACACTCGCCTTCGCCCTCGCCGCCGCGCGCAGCGACGCCGAAGGGCGCGAGGTGGCGGTGTCCGAGATCCTGGGCGGATAAGCCACCGGTGGACCTGCTCTGGGCGCTCCCCCTCGCGCTGCTCGCCCTGTGGCTCGTCGCCGAGGCCGTGACGCGAGCCGTCCTCGAGTTTCCGCTGCGGGTAGACTTCTACGGCTCGGTCTCGCGAGACGCAGTCCGTTCGTGGCAGGCGCTGCACGGCGTGAAGGTCGCCGCCGGGCCCGGCTGGCTGCACCTCGGCTGGATCGCCGATCCGGAACGCGAGGCCTACCGCATCGAGCGGCGGACGGGCGAAGTCTGGCAAAACGTCGGCCGGACCCGCTACGGCTCCTGCCTGGTCCGCGGGGCCGGAGACGCCTTCCGCGTGTGGGCGCGGCCGAAGGCGGGCGGCGGCGACGAGCGACTGATCGGTGAGGCGTCCGCCGAAGCGGCGCCCGGAGGCGCGGCGCCGCCGCCGCTGCAGCGACCGGAAATCGCCGGCGGCTGGCGCCCGCTGTTCCGGCCGAGCCGACACGGTCGCTACGTGAATGACCACGACGTCTATCGCGACAGTGCGGGACGCTGGAGGCTGATCGGCATCACGAGCCGGACCGACGGCGACTTCGGCGCCGAGCGCTATTTCGGCGTCGGCGTGAGCGAGACCTTTCCGCCCGACGTCGAGATGCGCGAGGAGGCGCCGGTGGCCGACTTCGGTGAGCTGGCCTGGGCGCCGGAGGTCGTGGAACCGAACGCCGCCGGCGAGGGCTACGCGCTCTTCTGGTCGCCCCACCGACTGTCGCGCATGGATTCCGCGGACGGGATCCACTGGGGGAATCCCCGGGTGGTGATGTCCGCGCCCTTCCACCGCTTCTTCCGCGACCCGGCCGTCGTCGAGGTCGCCGACGGTCAGTGGCTGCTCTACGCGACGGCGCGCGGTCGCTACTTCTCGCGCATCGACACCTACCAGAGCTTCGATCTCGAGCGCTGGCAGTACATCGGGGCGGCCCTGGATTCGTCGTGGGGAAGCGAGCGCAATTCCCCCTTCGCCTCGATGGAGTCCCCGGTCGTGCTGAACCGGGCGGGCCGCTACTACCTCTCGTTCACGTACAACAACGGCTCCTGCTTCTGGCCGGGGCTGCTGCTGCTCCTGCACGTCTGGCCCGGGCGGGAATCCTACGAGGAGACGCTCGTCGTGCACGCCGACAACCCCTACCGCTTCGGGACCTACCGCGGACGCGACCGCACGCCCAACCTCGTGGCGCGGCTGCGCACGCACGCGCCGGCGTACATCCACGACCCGGAGAGCGACGCCTGGTTCATCACGACCGCCGGCTGGCCTTGGGCCGCCACCCTCACCGCCGGTGAGGTGGCCGTCGCACCGCTGCGCTGGGCGCCGATTGCGTAGCGCGATTCGAGGCGCCTCGCCGCGGGTGATAGACTGAGACGCCCGGCCTACGAGGGAACTCCATGGCGACGCCCGAACCGAACCGCGACCGCGCGCGCGAGTCCGCGCAGAGCCAACCCCGCGGTGTCTTCGGCGGAACCGCGTGGTCGGTGGGGCGCATCCGCGGAATCGAGCTGGCGATCGACCACAGCTGGCTTCTGATCTTCATGCTGATCACGTTCTCGCTGGGCAGCCAGTTCGGGAACGCGCACCCGGAGTGGAGCAGCGTCGCGTCCTGGGGCGCGGCACTCGTGACGAGCCCCCTCTTCTTCGCCTCGATCGTCTTGCACGAGCTCGGCCACAGTCTCACGGCGCAGCGCCTCGGCGTGCGCGTCCGTTCGATCACGCTGTTCGTGTTCGGGGGCATGGCGCGGCTCGACTCGGAGCCCCGGCGCCCGCGCGACGAGGTGCTGATCGCCGTGGCGGGGCCCCTGGTGAGCGTGGGGCTGGGGCTCGGGTTCAGCGCCGCCGCGGCCCCCCTGAACGACGCCGCGGGTTGGGGCGGCGTCGCCGGGGCCGTGCTCGGTTGGCTCGGGCGGATCAACCTGATCCTGGCGGCGTTCAACGTCGTCCCGGGCTTCCCCCTGGACGGCGGCCGCGTCCTGCGCGGCGCGGTGTGGGGCCTCACGGGCGACTTCGCCCAGGCGACCCGGATCGCCGCCGCCTCCGGTTCGATCTTCGCGTACTTCCTGATGGCCACGGGCGCGGTGGCCGCGCTCTTCGGCGGTCAGATCGTGGGTGGGCTCTGGTTCGTGTTCATCGGGTGGTTCCTGCTGACGGCGGCGCGCGCCACCGTCGGGCAGATGCTGATCGAGAGGATGCTCGCGCGGGTGCTCGCGAGGGACGCGATGGAGTCCGTCCGCGACGCCTGCGTCTCGGGATCGGAGAGCATCGCCGACCTCGTCGCCGAGCTGGTGCTGCGCACCGGGCTGCGAACCTTCTACGTGGTGGACCGGGAGGGGCGGCTGCTCGGGCTCGTCACGCTGCGCGAGCTCGCGGGAATCCCACCGGAAGCGCGCGCACATACCCGCGTCGATGCGGTCATGCTGCCGGCCGCGAGCCTCGCGGTGCTCGCCCCCGTCGAGAGTGGCTGGACCGCGTTTCGGCGCATGGCGGATCACAACGTGAATCAGCTCCCGGTCGTGGCGGAGGGGCGCCTCGTGGGCGCCCTCACCCGCGAGCGGCTCATGGCCCTGGTCCAGGCGGGTGTCGCGTTGACGCCGGACACCGGGGCGACACGGCGGCTTTCCCGGGCGTAGGCGAGGCTCTTCGTCGGGGGATCGCGCTCAGTGCGGGGGAGCGATGCGGCGGCTGCGTTCGAGGAAGCTCGCGGCCAGGGCCTCGGCCTCGCCGATGCCGAGGGCCTGGGCGTACTGCAGCACGTAGGCCCCCAGGTAGGGCTCGGGCGGCAGCTCGTCGAAGCGCTCGTCCTCGATGCGGTCGAGGCGGCGGATCCGGGTGCGGTGGCTGAGCTCCGCCAGCGGAATCCCCAGGTGCTCGCGACACTGTCGCAGGTAGCCACCCGGTTGCGAGATGTCCAGCGGCGGCAGCGCCGGGCGCGGGTCGACGGTCGCAGGGCGGGACGGACGGGCCGCCCGGACCGCCCGCCCGGCGGGCTCCTCCCAGGCCAGCAGTCCGTGGGTCGCGAGCGGCGGCCCGTCGCGCGCCTCGGCTCGCTCCCGCGCCGACGCGTGGCGCACGACGAACTCCGCCTCCACCAGGCGATCGGCGATCGTTCCGAGGCTCTTCGCGAAGGAGCAGCCCGGGAAGAGCTGGAGCACGGGCTGCCGCCGGCTCACCGCCACGGGAACGCTGGCATCCAGCTCGAGGGCGCCCAGATAGTCGATCGGGGTGCCCAGGTAGAGATCGCAGGCGGCCGCAACCTCCAATCCGACCTTGTGGTGCTCGAGCTTGTCGACCTGGTTGACGATCAGCATCGGCCGGAAGGCCCGGGCTCGCTCCGCGAGCTGCCGCCCGACCCCGCGGTCGATCTCCGACACGGCCGCGATCAGCTCGCGGGGCGACTGCATTCGCCGTCTCGTTTTCCCGGCCAGCACGTGCTCGAGCACCGGCCGGACCGACGGATCGCGGGCCACCGCGCGCAGCGATCGGTAGAAGGCGGCCTTCAGGAAGTGGTACGCGTTCTCGATCGAGGTGGGCTCGGGCACGACCACGAGGATCCCGCGCCGTGCCGCCAGGAAGAGGTCGAGAACGTTGTAGGCGCTGCCGGCCCCGAGGTCCAGCAGCACGTGGGCGACGCCGAGGCGCCGAACGTGGCGCAGCAGCTTCTGCTTCTGCGAGTGGTGGGGATTCGCGGCGTCGAGCATGCCGTGCGCCCCGCTGATCAGCGAGACCCCGGGGATCGAGGTGCGACTGACCACGTCTTCGAGGCTCGCCACCTCGCCGCTCAGGAAGTGCGAGAGGGTGCGCGGGGGGTTCGGCACGCCCAGCACCGTGTGGAGATTCGCGCCGCCGAGGTCGGCATCGACGACGATGCAGCGCGGACCGCGGGCGGCGAGGGCGATGGCCAGATTGGCCGTCACCACCGTCTTGCCGACGCCGCCCTTGCCTCCGCCGACGGCCCAGACACAGGGCGCCGCGGCTGGGGACGCCTGGCAGCGTCGCGCGCTATCGAGCTTGCGAGGTGCCTCGTAGGTGCGCATTCGTGAACCCGCTCGCCCACCGCAACGCACTCGCGCCGTTTCGCGGGCGTGCTCCTTCTCTGGTGAGTGACCGCCGCCAACGGTTGGTGACGACTGCGGCGAAGCGCGCGCAGGTCTCGCGCAGCCCGTGCGCAACCCCGCCGGTCGGCGTCGGCATCGGGGTCAGCGTCGGCCTGCTACGCGACTGCCTTCGCCTCGCGTAGCGCGGCGATCTCCTGGCCGCTGAAGCCCCAGTCGGCGAGCGCCTCGTCGCTGTGCTGTCCGGCGTGAGGGGGCGGACGCGAGATCTGCGGCTTCGAGCGGCCGAAGCGGGGAGCCGGCGCCGGCTGGCTCGCGCCGGCAACCTCGACGAAGGTCCCGCGCGCGCGGATGTGCGGGTGCTCCTGGCACTCGGTCATCGAGAGCACGGGGGCGAAGCAGACTTCGCTCCCCTCCATGATCTCGCACCACTCGTCGCGCGTCTTCTCCTTGAAGATCGCCGCCAGGCGCTCCTTCATGCCGGCCCAATGCGAGCGGCTCATCTGGGGCGGCAGGTCTTCGCCGGCCAGACCCGTCTTTTCCAGCAGCTCCGCGTAGAACTGCGGCTCGATCGAGCCGATCGAGACATAGCCGCCGTCACGGGTCTCGTAGACGTCGTAGAAGTGGGAGCCGGTGTCCAGCATGTTCGTGCCGCGCTCGGGCTTCCACCATCCGCTCTGCAGCGCGCCGTGGAAGATCGTCATGAGCACCGCCGCCCCGTCCACCATGGCTGCGTCGACGACCTGGCCGAGACCCGATTGCTCGCGCTCGAACAGCGCGCACACGATGCCGAAGGCCAGCAGCATCCCGCCGCCGCCGAAGTCCCCGACCAGGTTGAGCGGGGGCATCGGCGCCTCGCCGCGGCGTCCGATCGATTCGAGGGCGCCCGCCAGCGCGATGTAGTTGATGTCGTGGCCGGCGGCCTGGGCGAGCGGCCCCTCCTGCCCCCAGCCGGTCATGCGCCCGTAGACGAGGCGCGGGTTGCGTTCGAGGCAGACGTCGGGCCCCAGCCCCAGCCGCTCCATCACGCCCGGTCGGAATCCCTCGAGCAGGGCATCGGCCCGATCGACCAGGCGCAGCACGGCGGCGAGAGCCGCCGGCTGCTTGAGGTCGACGGCGACGCTGCGGCGACCGCGCGCCAGCAGGTCGAGCGATGGATTCGCGGGGTCGAGCCCGATCGCGTTCTGCGACCGGTCGATCCGCAGGATCTCGGCCCCCATGTCCGCGAGCATCATGGCCGCGAAGGGTCCGGGCCCGATGCCCGCGAACTCGATCATCTTCACGCCTGCGAGGGGACCCACGGGTTCTCCTTCATCTCCAACAGATCCGCGACGGCGGGAGCATAACGCAGTCGCTCGGTGGGCCGGTTCCGGTAGACTGCCGCCATGCGATACGACGACGGGAACGGGGGTGGGCGCTTCGCCGGCAAGGCCGCGCTCGTGACGGGAGCCGCTTCGGGCATCGGCCGGGCCGCGGCCGAACGGCTCGCTGCGGAGGGCGCGCGCGTGCTGTGCGCCGACGTGAACGCAGCGGGCGTCAAGGAGACCGCCGCCGCGATCCAGACGGCGGGCGGCGAAGCCGTCGCCCGGGTCTGCGACGTGGCGGATCCCGCGGCCTGTCGGTCCGCCGTCGCCGCCGCGCTGGAGGCCTTCGGCCGCCTCGACGTGCTGTGCAACGTGGCCGGCGTGGGGATCAGCGCGCACGCGACGGAGATCGGGATCGAGCAGTGGCAGCGCGTGATCGCGATCAACCTCTCGGGCACCTTCTTCACGTGCCAGGCGGCGATTCCCCACCTGCTGGAGACGAAGGGCAACATCGTCAACACCGCCTCCGCGGCCGGGCTCATGGGCATCGCGTACACGTCGGCCTATGCCGCCTCGAAGGGCGGGGTCGTGATGCTCACGAAGGCGCTCGCCGTCGAGTACGGTCGCCGCGACCTGCGCGTCAACTGCGTCTGCCCCGGCGGCGTCGACACGCCGCTCGCCCAGGGCTTCCTTCCGCCCGAGGATCCCGACCCGTTCCTGCTGCAGCGCATGCAGCTCGTGCCGCGCCTCGCCGAGCCGTGGGAGATCGCCGCGGCGATCGCCTACCTCGCGTCCGACGAAGCCCGTTACGTCAACGGCGCCGCCTTCTCGATCGACGGCGGCCAGGTGGCGTGACCGGCCCGGCGGCAGCGCCGTTCAGCCCGCGGTCAACGCCGCCAGCAGCGGGCGCGCCTTGTCCAGTGTCTCGCGCCACTCGGCGACGGGATCGGAGTCGGCGACGACTCCGCCGCCCGTGTGCACGTAGGCGCGGCCTCCGGCCAGCAGGATCGTGCGGATGACGACGCAGAGATCGGCTCCCCCACGCGCGTCGAGGTACCCGATCGCGCCGGAGTAGACGCCGCGTCGCACCGGCTCGAGCCCGTCCAGGATCCGCATCGCGGCCAGCTTGGGGGCCCCGGTCATTGAACCTGGCGGAAAGGTCGCGCGCAGGAGGTCCACGACGTCGCGGTCGGCGCGCAGCCGCCCGCGGATCGTCGATACCATCTGAAACACCGAGGCATAGGCCTCGACCGCGAAGAGCTCCGACACCTCCACGCTGCCCGTCTCGCACACGCGCCCGAGGTCGTTGCGTACGAGGTCGACGATCATCACGTTCTCCGCCCGATCCTTCCCCGAGAGCTCGAGCTCGCGCCGCAGCAGCGCGTCTTCGGCCTCGTGTCGGCCGCGAGGTCTCGTGCCCTTGATCGGACGGCTCTCGACGCGGCGGTCCGCAACCAGGCGCAAGAAGCGCTCCGGCGAGCTGCCTACGATGGCGACCTCGGGCAACTCGAAGTAGCTCGCGAAGGGCGCCGGGTTCGACCGGCGCACGCGCCGGTAGAGGCTCCAGGGGTCGGCGTGCGCCTCCCGGCCGATGCGGTGGGTGAGGCAGACCTGGTACGCGTTGCCGGCTTCGATCTCCTCCTTCGCGCGATCGACGGCCTTGAGGTACGTGCTCCGGTCGACGACATCGAGCGGGGCCGCTCCGCATCGCGGCTCCGCCGCGCGCCGCGCCCGCGAAACCCGGCGCGAGAGCGGCGGCGCCAGGATCCGACGGCACAGCCCCTCCGAGGCCCGGGCAGCGGCTGCGCGCGCAAGGCGCTCGTTTTCGCCGAAGCCGAGTCCAATCGCGCAGAGCCGCCCCTGCCCGTGGTCGAAGGCGAGCAGCCGGTCCACGAACAGGAGCACCAGGTCGGGCAGGCCGAGATCGTCGCGACCGCGCAGGCCGACCGGTTCGATGCACTCGGCGAGCTCGTAGCCCAGGTAGCCGACGGCGCCGCCCGCGAACGGGAAGGGAACGTCGCACGCGGCCGACGGGCGGGGCGGCAGCAGCGACCGCAGCCACTCCAGCGGATCGCCGTCCGCGGCCGTCCGCCCCGGCCGAAGACCCGGGCGGACGGCGCGGCGACACTCGATCTCGACGCGCGTTCCTCGGGCGCGCAGCACGGCGTAGGGATCGGCGCCGGCGAAGGAGAAACGTCCGATGCGCCCGCCGCTGAGCGCGCTGTCCAGCAGCCAGGGGTAGGGGTCTTCGCGCAGTCGCTCGAATGCGGCAAGCGGACCGGCCGGCCACGGGAGTTCACGACAGGCGAGGACGCTGCGTCCCGGGAGGTCGAGCACGATCGGGGTCTCCAGAGGCGCGCGAGCGTACCCCACGCACCCGCTTGCGTCAGACTCCGCGCCCGCGGACGCGAATCGATGGGCTAAGCTCCCAGCCGTGAAGCGGCGCTGTTTCTACCACGCGGGCTGCCCCGACGGTTTCGGCGCGGCGTGGTCGGTGTGGCAGGCCTGGGGAGGCGCGGCTCGCTACGTCGCACAGAGTCATGA
>Ga0224512_10000706_pt1 | contig 34366 bp, 21 predicted proteins | sample SF_May12_sed_USG_4_FD_169103 | JGI IMG/M metagenome (GOLD analysis project Ga0224512, IMG submission 169103) | Sediment microbial communities from San Francisco Bay, California, United States - SF_May12_sed_USGS_13 | ecosystem: Environmental > Aquatic > Marine > Sediment | place: USA... | reverse complement strand
CATGAGCTCGGTCCACTGGCCGTCGCGGAACACGTGGATGCTGGGCGCGGTAGCCGTCTTGCTGGCCTGGGCAGCGGCGTAATTCGTGGATGAGTACCCGTATTCCACCCAGCCGTACAGAAAGAGGATCAGCCGGCGTGATGGCGTAAGATCAGCGAGACGGTCGCCAAAGTCGAGTTCGACAAAGTGATCCTCGGCGAGCCCCATGAAGCAGCCGTCCACACGGGTCGCACCGGCGCAGCGTCGATCGACGTGGCGCAATTCGTCGGTGACGTCGACACCGCGGTGGTCGACGGCGTGCAACGGCTCAATGGCTTCCCGGTAACAGTAGATCTCGGGCGCAGGCGGCGCCATGCCGATGGCCATCATCTCGTTGGGATAAACCTCGGTCCCGCCGGGGTGGTCCACCGCGATCAGCTTGGCCTCGTCGAAGTAGGTCACCTCCTCGAGCGGTGTCAGGCATTGCAGGACGTACTCGCCGTCGCGCGGTTCGAGCCGGGGGATACGCAAATATTCCGTCGGGTCCGGCTTGGCGTAACTCCCCGGGGCCAGAAAGTAACCCAATCCGCCCACGCCGCCAAAATCGGCGACGAACTCGAACCTCGACCCGTTCCAGGCAAACAGGTAAGGGCAAGAGGACGTTTTGCGCTGTAGTTGGGTTACCTCGAGTACCCGGTCGGCGGCGATCTCGAGCTCGGCTTGCAGCACGCCGTCGGGCCAGACGATCCGCAGCCAGTCAACGGTGGCGTTGTCGCCGAGGCCGGCATGGATTCTTGCCGGCGACATGGCCACCGGACCCGAGTTGCCACCCACCACAAACTGCTGAAAGACCGCACCGGTCTTGATCTCCACACGCGCCCCGATCGCCCAACTGTTGGAGCGGGCCTTTCGATCCCGCTCGCGGGTTCCACGCAGATCCAACTCGATCCAGTGCCCCCCGGGTGTGGCGTTGGTGATGAGCAGCGGTTCCTCAGCGATCGGCGCCAGAAGGATGTCGCATGTCCCGTCACCGGTGAAATCCGCGACAACACAGCTCGCGTCTCCGGACATACGAACAGCGCCCAGGAGATTGCCGGGATCTTCCTCGACGGCGTTTACAAACCGGCGGCGCGGCCAGTCATTAACCAGCAACGCCGGCCCGCGACTACCGTCGCGGCGCTGCGCATCGGCGATCACGATGTCCAGGTCGCCGTCGTTGTCCATGTCGGCAAACTGACCGCCGGTGCCTCGAAGCCAGCCGTGCTGGTCGGTAAAGCTCTGATCTATAGCGAAGGTGAACGTACCGACGTTGAGGTGCAACTCGAGCCCCGCAGCGGAGAATACGAGAAGGTCCCGGTCACCGTCCTTGTCGGGATCGCCGGAGGTGGCGCTTGCCACACCGCGGACGGACAGGCCCGTGGCCGATGATTCGAAGATACGATACTGGCCGACTCGGTCGTTCACCCACGCGATCGGCGCGGCGCCACCGGCGGGAAAGATGACCAGGTCCAGGTCGCGGTCAATGTCAAAGTCGTCTATCACCACATTCGCCACCGGCGTGTCGTCCAGTGCCAGGCCCAGTGCGGCGGCGATATCGGTATACGAGCTGTCGCCGTTGCTGTTGTAGACGCTACCGGACGCGGGCACAGAACCACCGCGCGCCGGTACACTCCCCTCGGCCAACCGGAACGCCAGGAAGTCCAGGTCCCCGTCGCTATCGAGATCGACCAGCCGGGCATAGTGGGTGAGGGTGCCGGGGCCGGTCACAGCGGCCGCGACTTCGTCGGTGCGCAGGCGACCTTCACCGTCATTCGTGAAAACCTGGTCGGTGCCGGCGCACCCCAGCCAAAGATCGAGGTCGCCATCGTTATCGATATCGCCGAAGCAAGGCGAGACTCCGTGCTGGGCGAGCTGCTGTCCCTCCGAGAAACCACCCGTGCCATCGTTCATCCACAGGACCGTGCGTCCTTCCTCTCCCGACGCGGTAAGACATACGTCGAGATCCCCATCGCCATCGACATCCCCGGTGGCGATGCCGGGCAGGTCTACGGATCCTTCGCCCCAGTCCCACGACGCTGGCTGTGTCGGCAAGCGAGTGATCTCGGGCAATAGTAGAATGCGCCGCGTGGGCGAGGTATCGGTCGACGGCAGCGGCAGGTTGTCTGCCCCGAGTACCTGGTAGTACTTACCCACCGTGCCGTAGGTCTTCTGGACGACGAAGCTACCACCGCTAAGCTCGGCGGCAACGAGATCGCCGAAGCGCGTGAAGAGTTTGGCGGCCTCCTGACGACGGTTCGTGCGCTGGTACTCGAGCGCAAGACGGTACACCGCGGATATGAAACCGCCGTCGTTGGCAACGACTTTCTCCAGCATCTTCGCACCCTCATCTTTGCGCCCAAGGGCGAGAAGGGCCTCGGCGCACTTGTAGGCCACGTAGGGGTCATCGCTATCACTCTTGTAGACGGCCTGAAAATGTTCCAGCGCATCGGTGTTCTCCCCCACGTGCTGGTGGTAGAGACCGAGACCGAAGTGAGAGGGCAGGTGGCCGGGGTCGGATGCCAGGACCGCCTCGAAGACGTCGCGGGCCCGGTCGAGGCCCTGCTGGCCCTCCTGCACACCGATCATGTTGAGGTAGGCCAGGCCCAGGTTGAAACGCGCGGCGTCCCAGTTCGGTGCGTACTGCAAGACCTCCTCGTAGGCTCGCGCCGCCTCCGAATACCGATACTGCTCCATGAGAGCCCCACCACGATTGAACTCGACCAACGCCTTGGCGTACGCCGCCGAATTCTCGGGCGAGCGCTTTTCGGTGTCATTCCCACCACACCCGGCAAGCACGCACGCGACAATGATCGGTAGAACGGTTGTCATTACTTTTCCCATTCGAGTCTCCTCTTGGCGTCACGAATGGCGCGGCTGGTCTTCTCCGTGTCCAAGTTCGGTTCGTGCGTCCACTGACCGGGCGCGAAAAAGGTTTTGCGATAAACCGAGTAAGCTTCGCTGCGAAGGTGGGCGGGCATATGGTGGCCGAGGCGTGTCTGTCGCTCGTGGCGAAGGGCGCTAATATCAATCGGCGCCACGACGATCTTGGCGCCCGCTCCCGGGTCCGCCTGCGCGAGTATGCGCCCGTCGAAGTCCACGATCATGCTTCCTCCTGGCCACGAGAATGGCGGGTAGTTGGAGAGGCTGGCCGCTTGATTGGCGCCCACGACATAGGCGATATTCTCCAGGGCGCGACAGCGGTTGACGATCGTCCACCAGTCCATGGGTGCCGTCGCACCCCACGGATCCATGTACGCGGAGACCCGGATCAACACCTCCGCCCCACCAGCGGCGAGCTGGCGTAACACCTCGGGGAATAACCAATCATAACAGATCGCCACGCCGAGGGCACCGATCGGCGTCGAGGCCACCGGAAAGACTTCCTCGTCATATCCCTCCAGATCGTGAGGACTCGCGTGCACCTCCCACGGGATCCACGGATTCACTTTTCGATACTTGCTGAGCAAACCCTCGGGGCCGATGAGGCACGTGGTGTTGAACACGCTGCCGGGCCACTTCGGGTCCTCTTCCAGAAAGGTGCCGGTTTGAATGTATACGTCGAGTTCCTTGGCCACCATGGCGTACCGTTCCGTGTGCTCGTTTGGGATGGGTACGGTCAAATGGCGGCGTAATTCCTCGGATGTCGGGTAGACCGGAGCCGCGTGCGCAAACTCCGGGAAGACGATGAGCTTTACCGGCAGGAAGGGCGAGTACCCCTCGACAGCCATTCGCACCATCGCGATCATCTCGGACACGCGTTCACCGATTTTGTCGCGCCGCGTTGGATTGGGAAGATCGATCTGACAGGCGGCAGCCGCATAACGTAAGACATTCATCGCTCGGGCTCCTTACAAGCTGAATCCCACGTTTCGTGATCAGGGAAATATACAAGGGTCGACCGGCGCGGGCACGACGTCGCCAATGCACCGCAGATCGTGGATACCATTATGACCAAAAAACACCCAGTCGGAAAGAAGATTTGGTGGGGATCGCGACAGGCGAGCGCCGACGCCGTCTCACTCGGCGTCTTTGATCAGAAGGCTCAGTTGCTGATCGAGCTTCTTGTACTCGGCTTCCATCATAGGCACAGAGACCTCTGCGCGCTCCCATGTCTTGAGCGCCATCCAGTGACGCGCAAAGAAACTCCGGCGGCTAGCGCCTTCGGTCAGGATGGGCCCGCCACCCGGAGTTCGGGTATCGCCTTCGCGTGTTGGTGCTGCGGCGGACAGTTTGGCCTGGCTTAGTCTTGCCGCTTGCTGAAGCGCTCTTTGCGCTGCCTGGCGATCGCCGCGTTGCCATTCGAGGTAACCTGTCAGGTACTGTGCTTCAATACTCTTGGCGTTGGTCTGCATGGCCGTCGCGAAATAGGTAAGCGCTTGCTCTCGTTGGCCCTTTAGCAGATACACCTCGCCCAGTTTGAGGACCGGTCCCGTCTCCTCTTTATTGATCGAGTGCGCTCGTTGAAACTCCCGTTCGGCGATCTCCAGATCAAAGGGTGCCCCCTGCGCTCCACAGGAGTGCACGGCTCCCAGCTGGATGTGTGCCCTCGTACTGAGCGGATTCACCTCGATCAACTGCCGCCACATTGACACGGCGTCGTCGTACTGATTCAGTTCGAACATCACGTTACCCAGATAGTATAGAGAATCTTCGTGTCCGGGATCGATACTCAATGCTTGCCGATAGTCGGCGGCTGCTTCCTGCCACGCACCCTGCCGCATAAACCCCGTCGCCCGTCGGTAGACCTCCCAGAAGCGCCGGATCTCGTTTTTATGCTGTGCCGAAATCTGCGGACCGGACTGCACGTCGTCATCGGCCGCATGGCGTTTTCGCTTCGATACCGAGATCGCCAAGAAGCCGGCTAACAAAACCATCCCGAAGATGACGGCCATTCGCTTCACTGTCCACACCTACTACCGGTCTTGATCCCGGTCTGTTCGTCCTCGGTGACAACGAGGACTTGATTGACCGCGATATCGGATAGTATTTGTATCGCCCCGCTGGGCCAGGTGATCACCAGCGAATCGACTCTTTCGGCCTTTCCCAGCCCAAATAACTCCTCCCCAACCGCATTCTGCGAATAGTATGAGGAGCCGCTGCCCACCTCTCGCATCGCTCTGACATCACCGGCGGCCAGGCGGAGTTTGGCTCCCACGCCGAAGCGGTTGCTGGCGCGGCCTATGGTGCGCACCTTCAACCAGTAATTGGCGTTGCCGCCCTCGTTCTTGAGGAGCATTGCGGATCCTCCGTTCACCACCACGAACGCATCGTTATCACCGTCGTTGTCATAGTCGCCCACCGCCAGTCCCCTTCCCACATAGCGCTTGCTGAACACTTCACCGCTGACCGTACCCACTTCGAAGAAACCGTCTTGCGGTCCGCGGTTCCAGAAGAGGAGCATGCGCATGGGAGCCAGGAACCGGGGATCCTGGTTCTGCTGAAACGTGCTGCCGTTGACTACGAAGAGATCCAGTCGACCGTCGTTATTGAAGTCGACAAAGGCTGTACCCCAGCCGATGTAGTCGAGTGCAATCTGACCCAATCCAAACTGGTCCGCAACATCCGTAAAGTTTACCGCCGCGCCGCCGCCCGCACGGACATCAGCAAAATCGGAGAGCATATTATTATAGAGAGCGTTCTCCTGAGCGATCCAGTGCGTCACGAACAGATCCATATCCTGGTCACCATCCCAGTCGCCAACGGCCAACCCCATCGCCCCCCGATAGTCGGCCACCCATGCATTGTGGCTTATATCCTCGAACGTGCCATCTCCCCGGTTGTGGAATAGCACGTTATCGGAAACGTCGTTTGCCACATACAGATCGGGCCACCCATCATCGTCAAAATCACACCACGTCGCCGACAAGCTGCGGCCGGCTAAGTTCTCGACCCCCGCTGAGTGGGTCACATCCCTGAATGTTCCATCCCCCTTGTTGCAGAAGAGCAGGTTGCGGTGCGGCTCGTAAGTCGACGGATTTAGTGCAGCGGGTACCGGAGCATCATACTGCCGAGATTTCGCGCGCGCGGCCTCGGCCTCATAGCTGTACTGCACGTAACCGCACACGTAGAGATCAAGAGTCCCATCGCGATTGTAATCCCCCCATGAGGCCCCTGCCCAATAGCCCTCGACTCCTCCTATGCCGGCCTCCTCCGAGGTGTCTGCAAACGTCCCGTCCCCTCGGTTATGGTACAGTACATTCACGCCGTAGTTGGTCACAATGAGGTCGAGAAAACCGTCGTTGTCGTAATCTCCCCACGCAGCGGCCTGCCCGCACCCGCGGTAACCCACGCCGGCCTGGGCCGTCACGTCCTCGAACGTGCCATCCCCCCGGTTACGGTAGAGGACATTGTGGGCGGGCGAGGATGCAATCTGTTGTGCGGACATGGTCAGCGGTCCGACCTCGTTTACTACATAGAGATCGAGCCAGCCGTCTCGGTCATAGTCTCCCCACGCGGCACCGGAGCCCATGTCCTCGGGCAGCTGCGTGGTGCGCTGTCCCGAGAAATGCCTGAAGTCGATACCCGCTGGCAACGAAACGTCTGTGTAGGTTACGGGGGGATAGTCCGAAGGCAGAGAGCGGGACAATTCGTCCGTGAGCCCCTCGATCGGCTCGCCAGGGACATACGGCTTTGGGGACGGTTTGAAGATGACAACTGCCCCCACGATCAAGGCCACGGTTCCGCTGATCAAAACCGTGAGGGCAATACGCCGCTGGCGCCGAGACCACGTGTTGATCACGACCAACCTCCTCGGTCAAGTGATGGAGATCGTCTCCGCGTCATTCCCGTTTAGTCGACGCGTGACTGGGCCCGTACGACCTCAATGATACCCGTGGTCTCCGATATCGTCGTCACGGGTGTGGTCAGACCCGAGTCTTCTCCATACAAGAAATTCAGAAGAAACTGGTCGATCTTGCGGTACTGGAGCTTGGCCTCCACATGCAACTTCTCAGTACCCGATGGCGGCGCTTCGAACTGAAACGTTTCGACATCCTGCGGCTGCTGGTCACCGGTGTGCAGCGTCGCTGGGCAGTTGAAGGAGTACTCGGCCACATCCGAAAAACCCGGGAAGAGTGTTCGCCGGTAACGCACCCCGACCATCTCCCACAGATTGTGGCGGTCGATCAGATTGCCATACTGATCCACCGCCTCGGCCTTGAAGATGAACGAGCCCGGTTCGATGAAATGTGCGTCGTCCCGGGTTCCCGAATCATACACGATGTTTCCTTCATCGTCTTTTACAACCACTTCCAGCCACGCCTGGATGATATCCAGCGGCCCGGTCGGGAAATCGTGCCCCACCTTGTTGTTGGTGATGACAACCTGAACTTGAACCGGCTCCCCGGGTGCGATCTCTTCCGGCAAGTCCAGCTCAATGGGCACGGCCGGTCCCTTTTGCCACTTGTCGGCGATTTCCGGTATGTCTATCTCACCTCGCAGCCACTTTTCTGTAAGTGCGATATGTTCTTCCCCGCCTGGGAGCTCGTGGAGCCTCGGCATAAATTGGTTTGCCCCCAAGAAGCGGTGACTGCGATGCTTCTTGTCCTTTGACGAACGATTGTAGTCCAACGCATCTCCGCTACCCGGATCCTTCGAGCTGGCGACCAAGGGCATATGGCACTCCCGACACTCGATGGTCTGGGTGGCGTCGCCTTCCTGATTCCAACGGCTCTTACGCCAGTTGTCGAACTGGTTCTGCAGCTGCACCCAACCGACCTTGTTGATCTCTTGATCGATAAACTGTTTATGGCACGCAGCGCAAAACTCCGGGCTCTTAAAGAGGCGGTGGCTCAAACTCTCAACATGTTGTCTGGGATACGCGCGGATTAGAAAATTGCTCAGCATCCGCGCCGTCGCACCCTCCTTCATTTCGTAGGCATACCGCTCCGGTTGCACGATGACGTAGGCGGCATTGCCCTTGACGTCCGTTTCCTTTATGGCATGGCATGCGAGGCAGGAGACCCCCTCCTGATAGCCGGCAAGAGAGGTGAGGTCTTCTACAAAGACATTCTTTGTACCGGAAAAGAGCGAAATAGGATCGTGACATCCTCCGCAGTAACGGGTGGACTCCGGCCCGTTCTGTTCCCCCATCACGCTTTGTACTTTCTGGAATGCCGCATCAAGTGCGGAGTAACGATGTGCGCTCGGCTCCCACTCCTTTAGGATCTCCTCGTGACAACCTTCCGTCCCGCACGACCGTGAACCCGACAGCGACCGCGCATCAAACGCCCCGCCGGTCGAGGTCTGGGCAAGGCTCGGCATGAAGGGCTTCTCCTCGCCGTGCGTATAATTGTAATCTTCCGGAAAAGCATTGTTGAACTCCACGGGCTCATAGGCATACATCCACAGCGCCGTTACCGCAAAGAGGATAACCGTTACACCCACGGTTCCCCACCCGAACAGACGCTCTGCCGCCACCACCGTTGACACCCTCTCCTTGTCTCTGACCCTCCAGTTTCTTATCACCAACGCGATGACGTGCGGCAGCGCGAACGCGATCAAGGCGAACGTGGTGACGATATGCACCGTGTCCCACGCATAACTTATCCGCGTCCCGAACAGCGCCTGGACCGTTAACACGATTCCGGAGACCCCGCAGACAAGAGTGGCCACCAACGATAGGTATCCCGTCACCTTGACATGCGTGAGCGTCTGACGGCGATAGACCAGCCAGTGGCGTATCTGGTACCACGTGTAAGGGAGGATAAAAATAACACCAGCTACGGTGTGAACCAGGACCATGAACTGTATGGGCAGGCTAAACGGCATCAGATAAATCGCAAGCCCGGTCAAGGTCTCGAAGAGCAGCAGTCCCATGACCAGAATTGCTAATTTCGCCCGCCATTCTCTGGCACGATCGTTCCTCAATCCACTGTTGTCTGTGTTCACAGCCGTCCTCCTTTGGCAGTTGCTCCTGACGTGTTACACATCTTCACAACCGGCAAACAGCTAAATGCCTCTGATTCTCCGGGCTCCCAATTGGAAATGCTGGCCACCAGGATAAAAGGCCGGCCATAATGGTCTTCATTCATACAGTCCGGGGCGCCCCTAAGTAAAAAATTGTAAACAACCGTCGTGACAAGTGCATATTATATCACGTTCTAGACATACAATCAATTTCGTCGCCTACGCGAGAATATTGACTTTTGTCAATGAAATCAGCCCTATTTGCCATGGTATCGGCTGGACACGCAGTTATTCTCTGCCATTTGCTTGTCCGCGTCGAGTGAAGCGGCGAAGTCGACTCCCGACCCGTACAGGTTCCCCCAAAAAATGATGCATTTGCATCATTATGAAACCGCCCTAGGGGCTGGTATAATTCATGCGAAGCACAGAGAAGAGGTCGTGTCGCCAACCGGGAGTTCGCGTGGTGGTACAGATCTTTTCGCGGGAGTCGTCGCGTCACGGCGCATCACATGCGACGACGGGAAGTACGCTTTCCGGTCGGACAACAACAAGCACATGCCGAGACAGGAGGAGTTATGGCGATTCTCGATGTGATGATCACCTGGATCCACGTCCTGGGAGCTGTGGTGTTCCTGGGAACGATGTTCGTTGGCACGTTCGTGCTCATGCCAGTACTCAAATCTCATCTGGGTTATGAACACAGACAGAAGTTTGTGGTGAACTTCATCCCCAGAGTACGGAGCATCGTCCGCGTCTTCGTCGCATTGTTGGTGCTCACCGGTATCGGGCGAGCCATCTTGCTTCACTTTACGCACGAAGGACCCGCGAGTACGGCACGGCTGGGTGTCTTCGGGCTCAAGATCTTTTTTGCCGCTATTCCCGTGACCATCTTCCTCGTAGCGCCCAAGGTCCTCGGCAAGACCAGCAAGGAAGGCCTCTGCTGCGACCCGGATGCGGAAGATCCGCCCCTGTTCATGGGGGTCATGACCTCCACCGGTGCAGCCCTGCACTACACAGCGATCGCGGGCGGATGGCTGGCCGTGCTCTGCGCGGTCATCCTGGGCCACATGCGCTGACCGCTGACGGCGATTTGGCGCTGGAAGGCGCTTCACTTTGGGAGGACGATCACGATGAAATCTCGTCGAGCCACTTTTCTGTTCTACGCTTGCCTGGCTGGCCTTGTACCGTTTGCCACTCAGACTTCTTACGCATCGAACGGCATGAACATGATCGGTTTTGGTCCGCAGTCCGTGGCCATGGCCGGCGCTGACCTGGCCATCACCAACAGCCCTAGTGCGATGAACATAAACCCCGCGGGTATCGGTCGGTGTGTGTATCCACAGATCGAATTGGGGTTAAGCCTGCTCAGGCCATCCTTGAGCCACGCAGATGGCTTTGGCAACGACCGGGAAGACGTGGCGCAGCGTTATCCGGTGCCCTTTCTTGCCTATGTCCATCCCGTGCGCGATTTCACGTTTGGGATGGGTGTGTTCGTCCAAGGCGGGTTGGGCGCGGAGTACGAGGGTTTTACGACGCCCTTTTCGGCGATGGCCAACTCCGGTATGTTGCCCCCCGGATTCTTTGCTGGTGACGCGGTCCCGATCACGGACAACACGCTGACCAGTATCATGCACGCGAAAATCACGCCCACCGCGGCCTGGCGGGTTCATCCCTCCCTGACGGTGGGGGCGAACCTCAACCTGAGCTACGCGAGGGCCGAGATGAAGCTTTTCCCCAACACGTCGGTGATGGCCGATATTGACCGCAGCGGAACCGAGGGAGACAGCCCCCGCGACTTCTTCTCGGGCATGCACGTGCGCGACATGTCCAGCACCGGCTACGGAGTGCGGGTGGGTTTTCAATACGAGGTAGGCGCGCTGACACTCGGCGGAGCCTATTGCACCGAGACCTCTCTCGACTTCGAAGACGGCACCATGACGCTGAACCTATCGTCCCTCGGATTGGGCAGGGTGGACTATGACGCTACCGCATCGGGCCTGTCGTGGCCCGCGCAGGCGGGCGTGGGCGCGGCTTATCAAGTCAGTCCCCAGTTCTTGCTTGCCGCAGACGTGGACTGGGTCAACTGGTCGGATGCCATCGAGACCCTCACCATAAAGATTGCCAACCCCGATGTGCCGATGGCGCCCCCGTCAAGAGAGATCCCTTTCCAGATGGACTGGCAGGACCAGTGGGTGTGGGCCGTGGGTATAGAGGTGACACCGGTTGAGGACTGGGCGTTCCGCCTGGGTTACAACCACGGGGATACACCCATTCCAAGCGCGACGTTGAAACCCCTCTTCCCCGCCATCGCCGAGAACCACGTGACGGGTGGCTTCGGCGTCACCCGCGGTCGCTGGAGCCTGGATCTCGGTATGGAGTACGTCATCGAGGCCGAGAAGACGAACACCAGCCTCGACCCGGCGGCGAACCCCTTTGGGCAAGGGTCACAGGAGACCCTCTCCCAATTTGTGGGTCATCTCATGGCGCGTTTTGCGTTTTCGAGTTAGCCTATGGGACTCAACTAGAAGGCCGTGTGGAAAGTTGTCCGCCACGTCGGTTTCAGACTCCACCGCAGCAGTTTCCCCTCGCGCCGTCGGCGCCGTGTCCAGCTCACCGCCATCACGGTGACGAGACCGCCCGTGTCGCCTCTGCGTATCTTGTTTACATTTAAACATATAGACAATCATATTTCTTTACGGGGTGCGTCTAATCATTTTCGATTAAAAAGCTTGACATGCGCTTGATATATCTTTATTATTCTGGACAACTAATAGACAGGACTGATGCTTTGCTCGGTCCAAACCCAAAACATCAGGAGGATCTGCAATGCGGGTTTCAAGGATGCAATCGATCATCGCCTTGGTATTGGTGGCCGCTGTCATGGTGACGAGTGGCGTCGAGGCCGGCCCCAAAGGGGACACCATCGTCGACGTCGCCCTCGCGGCGAACGCGCCCGGCGGCCCTTTCGCCGGTCAACTTAGCACGCTAATCGCCGCGCTTCAGGCGGCCGATCCTTCCGTCCTCTCGACGCTGTCCGGTAACGGCCAGTTCACGGTGTTTGCGCCGACCGACCAGGCATTCGCCAACCTCGGACTCAACGCGGGCAACATCGCCGGCACATTTCCCCAGGAGACCCTGACGCAAATTCTGCTCTACCACGTCGCACGTGGCCGCCGCGCCGCAGCTGACGTGACCAGCTCGAGTCAGATTCGTACGCTTCAGCGGGGATTTCTTAGTGTGTCCGGCGCGTCCTTGGGTGACTTGGTAGGCCGCACAGCCAATATCGTCGTGACCGACATCGAGGCCGCCAACGGCATCATCCATGTCATCGACGAAGTGGTTTTGCCTTTCAATCCCTAGGACTCTCGGCCCTCTAATAGAAGGCCAGATGGCGGACAGGAATAGCTATTCAAGGCCGTCGGTCGTTTGCGGGCCTCAACGGTGGTAGACCGAACCCGGGGCGGGCCAGGGGAACTCGAAGCATCGGTGCCGCGTGCATCGTGCTCGCCCCGGGAACGGAAGAAGAGTAGAATGTTAGATGGAGACAAAATGACACGGCGCCTCAACGCCGTGTCGTTCCAATAATGAGCGGATTCACCGATAACACACCTGACAAGCGTCTCGTTTTGATAACAGGCGCCAGCGGTTATGTGGGGGGGCGCCTGGTCGGACGTATCGATTGCGACCGGTACCAAATTCGGTGCCTCGCGCGGCGTCCTGAATTTCTTCGCGACCGACTGCCGGATGATGTCGGCGTCGTTCAGGGTGATGTGCTGAACGAGGCCGGCCTGGTCGAGGCGCTCACCGATGTCGATACCGCGTATTACATGATTCATTCGATGGGGTCCAGCGGCGACTTCCAGCGTGAAGACCGGCTTGCGGCCGGCAATTTTGCTCGTGCGGCCAGCACGTGCGGTGTTCGTCGCATTGTTTATCTCGGTGGGCTGGGCGATTCGCAGCACGAGCTATCCCCTCACTTGTCTAGCCGGCATGAGGTCGGCGAGATATTGCGCACGTCCGCAACGCAGGTCATCGAGCTGCGAGCGTCGATCGTCATAGGATCCGGTGGCCTTTCCTTCGAACTCATCCGCGCTTTGACCGAACGGCTCCCCGTCATGACTACACCACGATGGGTATCGGTGCCAGCTCAACCCATCGCTATCGAAGACCTGCTATCTTATCTTGTCAAGTCACTGGAGATCGATGTGGAGGGCAACCCGATTTATGAAATCGGCGGTCGCGATGTCGTTTCCTATGGCGACCTGATAAGCGAGTACGCGCGCCAACGCGGCCTCAAGCGACTCTTGATCCCGGTGCCCGTTCTGACACCAGGCCTGTCCAGCCGATGGCTGGGTCTGGTCACGCCGGTCTATGCACGGATCGGGCGCAAACTGATCGATAGCCTGAAGCATCCAACCATCGTACGTGACCCCACGGCCAGTGACGTGTTTGCGATCGAACCCATGGGCGTGCGCGAGGCGATGGCGGCCGCCATGCGCAACGAAGACCGTGAGTTCGCCGCGACACGCTGGTCGGACGCTCTGTCGTCGGCGGGAGAGATCACGAGTTGGGCGGGAGTGCGTTTTGGGAATCGGCGCGCCGACACCCGGGTGGTCCACATACCTGTAAGTCCTGGCAAGGTGTTCGGTGTTCTCTCGCGGATCGGAGGCGAGAACGGATGGTTCTACGCAAACTGGCTGTGGCGCCTCCGCGGATGGCTCGATTTGCTGGCCGGCGGCGTGGGGATGAGACGCGGCCGCTCCGATGCGAGCCACCTACACGTGGGCGATGTCGTCGACTGCTGGCGTGTGGAATCGGTTATCGAAAACCAGGCCATCCTGCTGGCCTCGGAGATGAAGACACCGGGACGCGCCTGGCTTAGGTTTGACATCAAAGAAAGCGAAGGAAGATCCATACTCCGGCAGACGGCTCTGTTCGATCCCGTTGGAATTCTCGGTCTGGCATACTGGCATGCGCTGTGGTTGGTCCACCAATTGGTGTTTGCCGGTATGGTCCGCGGCATCGCCCGGGCATCGGTGCGTTCGCCCAATAACGAGACACGGGTTGGCTCGGGCGAGCACCTCAATGGACTCGCAACCCCCACGGAGGATCAAAAGTGATCGCGAGAACGGCCATCGTCATGCTCGTGGCCTTGACAAATGGAACCGCGTGGGGCGGTGCCAGCCCACCGGTACCCGTGGCACATGTCGAGCTCGAGAAGTACGTGGGTCTATGGTATGAAATCGCCAAGATTCCCAACCGCTTTCAGAAGAAATGTGTGCGAGGCACGACGGCTCAGTATTCGATCCGCGGTGACGGGAAGATCGAAGTGATCAACAGCTGCGTCACAGAAGACGGCGAGATTAAGAAAGCCCAAGGAATTGCGAAAGTAGAAGACAGGGTGTCGAACGCTGAGCTCAAGGTCAATTTCTTCCGGCTGTTGGGGCTGCGGCTTTTCTGGGGAGATTACTGGATCATTGGTCTGGGTGACGACTACCAGTACTCCATCGTGGGCACACCCGACAGGAAATATGGTTGGATTCTAAGTCGCACGCCCGACATCGCTCCCGATGTGCTCCAAAGTATATTTGAAGAGCTCACAAATCAGGGCTACGACCCCGAGGATTTCGAACGAACCGCGCACTAAACCAACGACCACCGTAGACGGCGCATCGTCACCGATAAGGCCCGCAGCCACCAGAGGGGGGTCGTCAATAATCCCGAGTCCAGTTGACTTCCAAACCTGACTGCTGCTGCTGACCGATGAAGGTTTCCAGGCGTAGCGTCCGCGTGAGGAAATACTCGAGGTCGACCAAAAAGGCCGCACGCTCTTCCAACGACTGCTCGTACTTCAAGAGTGCCCTGCGCGTGACATACTTGCCAAGAGTCAGCGTCGAACGCCCCGTTGCTTCCCCGCGTGAAAGCGTGATCAGATCTACATGCATTTGCCGCGAAAGACGCGAGGCCAGCTGCGTTCCAAATGTCGCCGCGGTTTGTGCAGCACGCTGCTGCACCAAGCCCACCTGATCCGAGTTCAGCTCTTCCATGCGCTTGCCGAAGACCAGAAACGACATAATGTCACCCTCCGACATAGCAGGCTCCGAACTCAGAGTGACCTCAGGCTCCTCGGTCGTGCCCAGCATGCGAACCGTGATCACCATACCCTCCACCGTTGTGGTGAGCTCGAGGTCGAGCGACGGGTTGATGTTGTCCTCGCCGTAAAACACGGCTTTCCCGCGCGATATCTTGAATGTCCGACCCAGGAACAGTAGTTGGCCGCGGATCGCGTTGAGTTCACCAGTGACGGTGGGCACGTCGCCCTTTTGCGTTAAGGTTAGATTGCCGGCCAGTTCGACGTCGAGACCCTTGCCGCGTATCCAAAGTGCGGATGGAATGACCAGTGAAACGTTGAGGTTGATGCGCGGCACAGGAGCCTTCGCGACTGTGCTGTCCTTAGGCGCGGCGGACTGGCCCGATTCTTCGCGTCCCGCTGCCATCGTCCGCCACAGGATGGACTCGCCTTCGCTGGGATGCAAGTTCTTGGGCTTCTCCGGGACGGTGATCACGCTGTTTGCGATCTGAATCTCCCCCTCAATCGATGGCGATTTGCTGGTGCCCGCCAGTCGCAGCTCGCCCATACCCGCAACGCGGGTGCCGTTGGCGTGTGTGAACTTTAGCTCCCTGCCGGTCACACGGCCCGAGAGCGCGGCTTCAGCAACTGGCCCTTCCAGGGCCAGGTCGAACTCGAGCCTACCCTCGATCCCGACGTCCTCGGGCAATAGTGGTGCGAGGCCGGCGAGCCCCAGCCCACCTGATGAACAACGCATCACCACCGGGCTACGAGCGGCCAACGCGGCCGTGGGCGGTGAGAGCGACCAAACGACGGGCAGGCGAACGACGCCGTCGGCCACGGGTTTGCCTCGCTCAAACACGCGTGCGTCGGCGACAAACCCAACCCCCTGCGCGGGATCCAGCTTCGCCAGTAATGCCGACATGTTGTTGCTCCGCACGGACCGCGGTACCTCACCGGGTAGCGCCCACGCCGAGAGGTGGGCGGCGAGATCAACGCGGTAGCTGGCCAGAGGCGAACCAGCGGGAAAGCTCACGCTTACGCCCGCACCGGCCTCGGGCCTGGCGCTGGTGCCACCGATCCACAGGCGACCGTCTAAGTGGGCAACTTCCCGAGCCGCGTCACTCCCAGGCAGGGGGCGGCGGTCGGGAAGTGGGAAACCTTCCAGGTTCATAAGGACAGACACCACGCCGTCACCGAGTCGCGCGCGGGGCGGAAAGACATCAATCGTACCCGGAAACTGAAAGGTTGCGGAGGCGAGATCGCCGCCAACATCCGACAGTACCATGTCGCCCTCGATGCTATCGCCGGCGGCCGTCGCATTGATGCGCGCCGCCAGGGCCGTTCGCTCGCCAAGTTTGAAGTCCGACACGACGAGCGATCCCCGGACGGCGTCTGTTCCACGAGCGGCCAGCGACGCGGTGACGCGTCCGGGCCATAGCTCCTCGGCAAGGGTGAGCGATTTGGGTTTGGGCGGTAGCTCAACGTCGACATGCACCTCGACATCCGACGAGTCGGGTTGGGCGAAGCCGTGCGCGCGCAGCGTCCCCATTGATCCAGACAACTCCACATCTTCGAGTGTCACCCGCGCCCGTTCTGGGTGCACGCGAACCCGAAAGGGGTGCGAGGCGCGCAGACGTTCTCCCCTCATCTCGAGCATCAACGAGTCGGTGTCGAACAGCCAGCCGTCCTCCCGGCTGACGTCCAGGCGCTGGGTGAACGCGAGGTCGCTACCGGTGGCACCCATGGTGACCCGCGCTGGCAACGGTTTTCTCTGGTGCGAGTCGAGCGTCGCAGCCAGCGAATCCAAGGCGAAGGCTGCGGAGGAGATTCCATTCGGGCACGACACCCGCAAACTCAGATGGTCTCGCGACCAGTCACCATGCGCGACGATGGCGGGCACGCGGGTACCGCCCTTGTCGTAAGCCGCGCTCAGCGACGCGCGAACGCGTGGAACCTCCCGGCGGCCGCTGAACGACACATCGGCCTCACCGGTCACGCCCACGATGGCGGGGACGATGCGCTCCACGATGTTGTCGGCGTCCCACGACACGGCCGCCTCGGCGTCCCACTCGCCGTCACGGACTCCACCGCTTGCCAGCACACGCAGCCCTGGCAGCGCGACGATCGCGGTGTCGATCCGGCTGTCGTCCCCGCTCACTTGCACGCGCACCACGCTCGAATCGATCCACCCCGGCGAGGAGACCCTGAACGTGCCACTAACCTCTCGGCCACCCGAAGAAAGGTCTGCGATCGCGACGATCGTCCCGCGAACCGTATCGGGCCACGCGGCGGCGACCTCGGCGCGCTTTGTCGCGTCGGGTAGCAGATGCCGCAAGAGTATCGCCGGTGGACCGCTCCAGTCGCAATCGACATGCAACTCACCGCGGCGCTTGCGGGACATCGATCCGTGCAATAGGTATCGCCCCGCGCCGCCTGCGATCGTGAGGCGGCGAACGCGCACGTCGCCTTTTTCACCTACATGGATTTCGCCAAAGCGCCCTTTTGGTGTGCGTAAGGGCACGCGTCTCTCGGTCAAAACGAGCGGTGACAACTTGATCAACCAGTCCCCGGGGCGCTCGACCGTGGCCTGGGCGGCGAGGTGCAGCTCCGCAGCCACGATGGACACGTCGAGATGGTAGGGCGGGGACGCCAGCGACGGCGCGTGAAGCCGAAGCCGAGAGTCGGTCAGCGCGAATCCGTTCACGGCACCCCGCGCGTCGAGCCACGCGTCGACACGGCCGTCGGCCGACAGTGTGCCGGTACCCGCTACCGCGAGGTCCTTAATACGGGTGTTCAAGGTATCGACCGCTACTGCGCCTCCGTGAAACGTCAGTCGCGTGTCCAGGCCACCGAAGGGTGGTCGCTCGTCGACGTGTACGCCCAAGCCCGATGACCCATCGGCACTCCGCTCGTAGCGCCCGCTGAAACCGACGTCGAGGGTGCTGAAGTGAGGGAGTTTCTGGGCGCGAGCCCGGACGATGGTCGGGAGCGAGTCGCGCGCTGGAACGTGCAGAGTCCCCTGGAAATCGACCGAGCTGACGTCGAACTGCCGGCGCGCGAGCCGGGCGGTTACGTTGAGCTCGATGTTCGCGGCATCCGCGCGCCCGGAGTCGGCTAGTGCCACGTGGAGGTCGATGGCGTCCTTGCTCGGCGAAAAAAGTTCGAATGATACGGCAAGACCGGACGCGACGCGGCCACGTCCCTCTCCGTTCAGGACGCCGCGGTCGATTTCTACGCGAAGACGGGTATCGTCAACGCCGAAGCGTCCCGCGGAGTCTGTGAGCTGAAGTCGATCGACGGCGATCGACGGCGGCCGCCCATCGAAGAGGTCAATCGATGCCAGCACGTCGATCGACTCGATCGCGCGCTCGTCGGTGAGGCGAAGTCGCGGCGCGTCCATCTCCAGACGCTCCACCGCGACCGCAGGCACCCCCGGCAGCGAGCCCGGGCGCAGGAACCCGCCACCGACGTCGCGCTCGGGCGCCGCGGCACCGCTGTCCGCGGCTCTGAGCCGCCTCCTTATGGCGGGCACGTCGACCTCGAGGCCGAGTAAGATGCACTCGCGTACCAGCAGGCGATGCGACGCGAGAGGTCGTAGTGCGATGGACAAGGTAAAACGATCGACAACGGCGAGCGTGTCGCCTTCATCGATCCACAGGACGTCATCGACCTCGATGCGCGAAAGGGCCTGCCAGCGCGCATGGCCGACGACCAGGCTTCCCGGCAACGATGCACGCCCCTTGCTCAACGCGAACGAGAGCACGCGGTCACGAACTGGCTGGAGCAAGAGCAACGCTGCGGCGACTACCGCCACAACGACCAGTAATGCAAGCGCGTAAAGCGAAGTGCGCAGCGTTCGTTTGTAGATGCCTCGGGATCGCGTACCCATGTCTAGAACGGATTGCCAATCGCAATGTGAAAGGCGAACCGCTTTTCGTTCGATTGAAAGTCAGTGAGGCGATAGCCCCAGTCTGCCCGCAGCGGCCCGACCGGTGTTTGTATCATGACGCCCGGTCCTACCGCTACCTCGACGTCGTCGGCGTCCAAATCCTCTACGTGACGCCACACTTGCCCGACGTCGACGAAGGCGGCGCCGCCGAACTTCCACACAAGCGGGACGCGCAGCTCAACCGTCGCCGTCAGCTTGAGCTCGCCACCGATGGGCGATCCCCCATCGTCCACAGGTCCCAGGCGACGGCGCCCGAAACCGCGCATCGAGGTCGATCCTCCGGCAAAGAAACGCTTGTTGGGGAGTAGGTCAACCGAGCGCCCGATCGGTTCGGCCAGGCCGGCGTTGACACGGCCCCCCAGCACGACGCCATCCCCCAGCCGTTGGTAACGCGTGGCCGAGCCTTCGAACAAAGCGAAGTGGTTTTCGGTGATACCGCCGGGCGGTGCGATCTCGGCGTTGAGCCATAGCACATGGCCCTTGCTCGGATAAACACGATCGTTGGCGCTGTTGCGGCTCAAGCGTAGCGAGAAAATGGTCAGGAGCCCGCCTTCGTCAACAAAGGCCTCCGGGTCGTCGGTCTTACGTTCGAGATCCACCCAGTTCACCTCCACGCCTACACGCCCCGACGCGATCAACGACAAGCGGTATGTCAGGCCGAGTCCGCCCCCAACGCGCAAAAGCTCGTAGCTTTCCTCGTCTTGGCGCTCGCCGCTCAGCGAAAGGGTCGCACGCGTCCGCGCGCCGAGAAGTACCGGCCACCACATCGACGTCTTTGCCGTCTGTGAGAACTTCGACGCCGTGCTTACAAAGCTTACACCGCGTCCCCCTTTCAAGAGATTTCGGTGTTCCCAGCGAAAACGCCCCCGCAGCAGGTCATCGGACCAGTAGCCCAAACCCACTTCGACCGTTCGGGGACGGCGCTCGAGTAGGTCGGCCTGTACGTCGAGCAGGTCGTCACCGGCGTCCACCGTGGATACGCGGACCTGCCGGAACAAGTCAAGCGTGCGCAGGTTCGTACGCACGCGGTCCATGGTGGCGGGCGAGTACGGTTGACCGCGCTTGATGCCCGCACTCTTCTGCACCAGATGCGCGAGGTCGGATTGCGTCCCGGTGACGCGCACCTCGTTGAAGCGATAAGCACGACCGGGTTTTGCCTCCAACGTCACCGTAACGCTCGTGGAGTCCAGCCATTCCACGTTTGTCTTCACCTCGGCTTGCGCGTAACCGGCAGACTTCAGAGCCGACACCAGGTCGCGGACGGCGTTATCCAGCCCGTCGTCGGAGAACGCCTTACCACCAACCAGCGTGTGTACATAATCGATCTCCCGTGGGACGCCGCGAATGGAAACGGCCCCCAGAGTAACGCGATGGCCCGGCGTGATGTTGAGGACTACCCTGAGACTCTTTCCCTGTTCGATCGGCTTTAAGTTAGGCTCGACGCGCGCGTAGGGAAACCCACGCCGCGCCATGAATAAGCGCACGCGCTGTAGATCCTCGTCGAGAACGGCGGGATAAAAAGTAACGCGGCGCGTCCGGTACACCACCCTGCGCTCGGAGAGCTCTAGCCCCGACTTGAGCGACGCTGCCAACGTCGGTTCGAGGCCGCGCACCTCGAGCGTGCGGACCGTCCATCCCTTGAACTCGCTACCCCGACCGCGTGCGCCCTGGCCCCGCACCTGCGCGAGGGCCCACGCAGCCGTGAGCGCCAAAGCGAAGAAGATGTTGAGTGCCAACCTCGTCAAAGCCATGTTGTTGCCACCATGAATGCCAAGTCGCCCATGATTAGGTCCGACGGAAGCAGCCAGTCGGGCAGCGAGCCATAGGGCCAATACGGACGACGTGACGGTCAAGTTAGGAGAGTTCGGTAGAAGCCATACCCCTCGATCGACTCATCCACACACGCGATAGCGGCGACCGTGACGTTGCCTCCACACGTTTCCTTTAAGATACACGAGAACGGCACATTCCCAAAGGCTTCCACAAAGGTTGTACTGCCCGTGACGGAAGGAGTCCAGGGCGTGGGTGAGATCACCGTCATGTCGTCGAGCGGAACGGGCCGTTCACTGACTCGAATTGAGCTCCGAACCGGCCGGGATGAGCCGGCGCATTAAATGTCGAAGTCTCAGCCAAAAGCTTGCGACGCCGGCATCCGGCGAGTAAAATCGACGGATGCAGCGCAAGACTGTTTCCCATTATAGAATCGATGGCGAGCTCGGTGCCGGGGGCATGGGTGTGGTCTACGAGGGCGTCGATACCCGGCTCGACCGTAAGGTCGCCATCAAGTTTCTCCCCAAGGGCGTGAGCGCCGGCGAGACGGCCAGAAAGCGCTTCATCACCGAGGCCAAAGCCGCCTCGGCGCTCGACCATCCCAACATCTGTTCGATCTACGACATCGGTGACACGCCGCAGGGCGATATGTTTATCGTCATGGCCCGCTACGAAGGGCGATCGATGGAACACTTCGTGCGCGAACAACGGCTCACCGTCGCCGAGGCCGTGGCGCTGGTGATCCAGATGGCCGATGGCCTGGCGAGCGCGCACGCCAAGGGTATCGTTCACCGCGACATCAAACCCTCCAATGCCATCGTCACAACCGATGGTCTCGTGAAGATCCTCGACTTTGGTCTGGCGAAGATGGCGGATGGCGAGAGCATCACGCGCACGGGGACCTCACTGGGAACGCCATCGTATATGTCACCCGAACAGATCGAGTCACAGCCCTTCGATCACCGGACCGATATCTGGTCGCTCGGAATCTTGTTGTACGCGCTGATCACCGGTGAACAGCCGTTCAAGGGCGATCATCACACGTCGCTCTTCTATGCGATCCTGAGTACCGATCCCGAACCGATGTCTTCGAAGCGCGCCGGTGTTCCCGAGGGCCTCCAGGCAGTTTTCAACAGGTGCATCGCCAAACAGGCGACGGAACGTTATGAGAGTTGTTCGGATCTCGCCTCCGATCTTCGCGCGATCGCGCGTGTCCTGGACGAAGAGGCCAGCGGCGAATTGTCGACGCAAGCTGTGACGCGCGCTGAACGCCAGCCGTCGAAAAGCGGGCGCCCGCGGGGTACCACGTCGTTTACGCGAGGGTCGCGCTTACGCGTTGCCCGCGTTCTGGGCATCGTAGCTGTCGCTGTTGCGATCGCGGGGCTTGCATACTTCGGGCTAAAAGGCCTCAAAACACTCACCGCCAAATCGCCTCTTCGTATCGCCGTGGTGCCGGTGCGTGTATCCGGTACCAACGAAGAAGGGGCGGCCGTCGCCTCCAACGTCAAGCTGTCCGTTGTGCGCGGACTTCTTTCGCTCGAAAACGTCGCTCCCATCGAAGTCACGCGTGCAAGCGATCTCGAAGGCGGCCCCGCACGGATCGCAAGCCTGGTCGCGGCCGATGAAGTGTTGGAGACGTCCTTGAGCGAGCGGGATGCCGAATGGGCCATTGAGCTTCGCCGATACGACAGGGACGGCACGACGATTGGAGTGCAAAGTTTTTTGGTCCCGAAATCCAAATCACTGCTCACTGCCACGGCGGTTCAGTCGCAGATTGCAAACGTCTACCCGGAGATTGCAAGCAGCGGCGGTGCCATGGCGCTCGATGTCAAGACGGAGGACTACAACACCCATCTTCGTCAGTTGTCATCTGTGCAGGGAGGGATGACGGAAGCTCTGGCTTATAGCATTCTGGATACGCTGGCGATGGTGACTGCATCGTCGCCCCGGTTTGCCGATGCCCATATCTTGGATTCGGGTACCGCAAAGTACCTCTATGCAAGTACAGGCGATGAGACGATGTTGCAGCGAGGTTATGCCTCGGCTGAGAAGGCACGTGCACTGGTGCCACGGGATCCGCGGCCGATCCGCAACACGTTCGAACTCGCCAAGCGAGCCGGAGACATGCAAAAGGCCCTTGCGGCCGCCCGCGATTATAAGGAGAGGGACCCGTCCAACGTCGAAGTTATGCTACTGGAGGCGCAGCTTGCCGAGCTACGAGGTGAAACGGCTGAAGCATTGCAGCTTCTAAACCAGGTCGTCCATCGGCGGTTCTCACGCGACTACGTATTTCGACTCGCTGATGTGGAATACCGTACGGGCAGAGTGGACGACGCTCGCGCACATCTCGCGGAGTTGCTCGATCGTTTTCCAGGTGATCCGTTTGCACGGGCGCGGCTCGCCGAGATCGAGCTGTTGTATGGCAAAATAGCCACCGCAGAGACGCTTTACTCCGAGATGGTGGCAGAGTTGCCCAACGTCGCCAATCTGGTCAATCTGGGTATCGCGCAGGAACTCCAAGGTAAGTACGGCGACGCAGCCACGAATCTCGAGCGCGCGCTGGGTTTGGCTCCCGGTGATGCGGTGACCATGTTGAACCTCGCCGACTGCGAGAAACTCGCCGGTCACGCAGCCCGGTCCGATTCGCTCTACCGTGAGGTCATCGACCTTATCGATCAGCACTCGGGATCCGACAGCTGGGATTTTCAACTCATGAAGGCTCAGTGCCTGGCCCATGTCGGCCAGCACACGCAAGCGGTGTCGCTGGTGCAGGAAGCGTTGCGCAAAGAGTCTGACGACTCCGAGGCACTGTATATGGCCTCGCTGGTCTACGCCATTGTGGGAGATCGCAATTCCGCCCTTGCCAACGCGAGTCAGGCGCTGGACAAGGGCGTGCAAGCGGTTTGGTTCGGGTTGCCCTGGTTCGACGCGATTCGTGATGATCCGGCATTCTCCGCGGCGATCGGCGGGCAAACCTCTGACGGACCTTAAGGTGTCGGCGGCGGCGGCTCTGTGTTCTTGATCTTTGGGTCGTCACTCGGATGATATCCCTCCACGTGCGTGGTGGCGCCGCTCCCGGTATCGACTTCGACCCAGATCTTGTAACCGTATTCTTTGTCTCCGACCCCAGCCGTCACATTGTTGTTGTCGGTCAAGATGAGGTCCGACGGTGAACCGGTCTTCGCCGCACCATAAACCACATGGTTGGCGTTGTTCATGAGTTTTGTATGCTTGTCAGCGAACACGTGCTCGGGAGCATAATCGCCCGTTGGCTCGTCCGGCTTTCCGAACTCGACTCCGACGATCTTCGCGCTATAACCGCTCGGTAGCGCCGGTACGCACCGCAAATCGAACTCGATATCCGACTGTGTCCTGTTGACGTCGATCGTCGCCGACGGAACCGTGACTTTCCCGGTCTGGTTGTTATAGGTGATGGTCACCTTGTGGTCAGCCATGAGAGAACCTCCAGGGATTTGGGTGGATAATGTGCGGGAATCGCCGACTCGAAATGACGGAAGGTGCCCCGCTTGTGCATCCGACCAGTGTAATCGTTTTTTGAAAGCACTGCAAGCGGGTCGACGACGCGTGAAGACATCGCTCGAGATTGCGATTTGTTTCACCATCGCGTGGCTTGATGTGACGCCCGCGCTGTCAACTCAAATTGACACTTCGTGCGACAACATGCGGGCCACTCGTGGCTTCGCCACCGCGCGCCGCTACATTGCCAAGCCGCCTGGCGAACGTGCTCGCCAACCAGGATTGGACCTGGCAGGTGGGCCATCGTCGCGTCCCTTATGAGCCATACGAGCGTTGCGACGGGTTCGGCTAGCCCGCGAGCGCTCTTGGTGTATAATGTTGCAAAAGCATCGAATGCGGTTTGGGATAAAGTGCAGGGTAGCAGCAGGACCGAGAAAGGGAGGCGATGACGATGCCTGTCAAAAAACTGAGGGACTTTTTGGACAAGAATAAGGTCAAGTACGTCACTATGAGTCATTCGACGGCGTACACCGCGCAGGAGATCGCCGCATCGGCGCACATACCCGGCAAGGAACTCGCCAAGACTGTCGTGGTAAAGCTCGACGGCAAGATGGCGATGGCCGTACTGCCGGCGTCCTACAGAATCGATTTTGATCTTTTAAAGGAGGCCTCCGGAGCCAACAAAGCCGAGCTCGCCGGTGAAAAAGAATTCAAGGACACGTTTCCGGGATGCGAGGTCGGCGCCATGCCACCGTTTGGTAACCTGTATAATATGGATGTCTATGTGGCGGAGAGTCTGGCCGAAGACGATGAGATTTCGTTCAACGCAGGTTCTCATACCGAGCTCATTCGATTGCCATACGGAGATTTCGCACGGCTGGTCAAACCGAGGGTCGTTAAGTTTTCCGCAAAGTACCGGTAAGTGTCTCTGGCGGCGCCGCGTCGGCGGCACTGAATTCCCCACCGGTGTCTAGTCAACTGGCGGAAGGAGACGGTTCAACTCTTCAAACCAGTTCAAAACGACCTTTATCGGCTGCATGTTCACTTCGCCATCGCTTAGCGCCGCCACAAATCGGTCGCCGTCCGGGTGTAAAACAAAATCGAGCAATTCCCCACCCAAATCGTTATTGCTGAACAGGGCTCGCTGTGGACCAATGGAAAACTGGGGCGAGTGCGTAACCTCCACCACAAACATGGTGCCGGCATTCAGGAAATAGATATAGCGCCCGTCCGCTGACCACTGGGGTCTGGCTCCACCTCCGACCGACACCTGGTGGCGTCCGCCTCCCGGTGCCACGGTCTGCACAAAAACATCGGAGGTTTTGCCCCTCTCCGAAGCGTAGGCCACCCACTTTCCATCCGGCGAAAAGATGCCGTAACTCTCATCTCCGGGAGTCTGAGCCACCGGTCTCACCTGTCGCGCGTCGGGATCGAGAACGTGGAGATCCTGCTGATTGACGTCACCGGCATACCGAGAGAACAATATGTCCCCCCCAGTCGTGGCGATGTCGTAAACCGACAGATCCGACCTTTCCTCACCATAGAATAGCTTTTTATCAGAACTACCGTCGGCGGGCACGACGTAGAGCTCGAACGGCCCGCGATCCAGATTCCCGGCGAGAAGCGCGCTGCCATCCGCCATCCACGCGATGCTGTTGTAGCCGCCATCGAACGTAACCTTTGTCATTACGCCACGCGCAACCTCACCCACGAATATATCCACACCGTCCGGCTCATAGACGACCGCGGCGATTCTACGGGCGTCACCCGACAGCTCGATGTTGTCGAAATGCATCTTCTCACCCATCAGTGGGTGGACCGCCCCTTTCATGTCGATCCACACGATTCGCCGCCTCGGCTCGGGAACCTCCAGATAGGCAAGGGTACCGTTATGCGACACGGCGTACGTCGCATCCCCGTTGGCCGGTCGGATGTTGACATTGCGTAGCACTGGAACAGCGTCTCCCAGCACCGTTGCGGCGTCTGCATCAAACCGCGCGGCCATCACATCCGAGCCCCGGGTGAACAGTAGATGTCCCGATTTCGTGTAGACAGACCGGGCGGCTCCCTCGAGGACGAGACGGGTCTCCCCGGTCTCCAGGTCGACGACACGGATGTCCGTGTCGCTGACTCGGGTTCGCCAGGCGGTATACAAAAGCCGTCGCCCGTCGGGTAGAACGTGCGGCCACCACACCCCGAACTGCTTATCCGTCGTATCGGGCCGGGCCACCTCTGTCCCTCGGCCTCCGCCGCTCGGCAAGACAAAGAGTCCGCCGGTCATGGTCGGCGTGAAGGTTATCCGTCCGTCGGGTAACCACCCGTTGCCGACATCCTCGCCTGTTTCTTGCAAGATAACTGGCGCCTCTTCGTCGATCGCAATTTTCTTTAGCTTGCCGCCACCAGTGAAGAGGATCCAGCGCCCATCGGGAGAGAACTTCGGATTATTGGCGAAGTCAGTCCCATCGAGCACGCGAAACGTTTCGTCCGCCAGGTCGCGTACACACAATTTGTTGTTGTCCTCGACCCCTACGTACGCGATGCGCCGTCCATCGGGTGATATGTCGACGTACTGATCGGTTCTTTCCGCGACCGGCAAAAGCGGGTTCAACTCAAACCGACTGACGTCTCCCCCGCTCGTTTCGGATACTCGGTTCCGGCCGGACAAAACCATGGCGGTCACCGCAGCGCCGATCACGACTCCGGTCAACAGCCACAGCCATCCGCGTGAGCGTCTACCCGCCCGACCAGTGACCGCGCTGGCCGCAGACCCCGGACCCGACGCCGCTCCCGTACCACCAACCGTTTCCTCCAGCTCGATCACGGCATCACCGATGTCGCGCAGCCGGCGCTTCAGGTCTTTTTGCAGGCAACGTTCGAGGATTCGACGCACGCCGACCGGGGTGCCCGAGGGCAACGCGTTCCAGTCCGGCTCGCGTCCAAGGACAAAAGCAATGGTGTCGCTCACTGTCTCACCGGCGTGACTCTGACGCCCCGTGAGCATCTCGTATAGCACACACCCAAACGACCAGATGTCGGTCCGCTTATCCAGCTCCTTCCCCCGCGCTTGCTCCGGAGACATGTACGCAGCCGTCCCCAGAATGACGCCGGCGCTCGTGGCTGCGGACACAATCGTGGGTGACTGGGTCAAATTGGCTCCGGACTTATCGGGGTCGAGCGCTTTGGCCAGTCCGAAGTCGAGCACCTTCGCCGTCCCGTCGGGCGTGATCATGATGTTGCCCGGCTTGAGATCACGGTGAATGATTCCCTGTTCGTGTGCGACGTCGAGCGCGACGGCGATCTGGTGGGCGATGCCAAGTGCTTCGCGCACCGGCATGGCCCCGTTCGAGATCTTCTCGGAGAGATCCTGACCCTCGACGAGCTCGAGCGCCAGCGCGCGACGGCCGTTGTCTTCTTCGATCCCGTAGATGGCGGCGATGTTGGGGTGATTGAGAGAGGCAAGGACTTTAGCCTCGCGCTCGAAACGGGCGAGGCGCTCGGTATCCTGCAGGAACGCTTCGGGCAGCACCTTGAGCGCAACATCCCGGGCCAGCCGCGTGTCGCGCGCGCGGAACACCTCCCCCATGCCACCGGCTCCCAAGGGGCCAACGATTTCATAGTGTGCGAACTTTTCGAGCATGAACGAGAGTGTAGGTGATTTTTGTCACGGCCACAAGGCGTTCATAACGTATTGATTACGCCGACGGTTGTGTCGCGTGGCTACCCTGAGATATTAGGGGATGCCAGTCAGCAACTTAGAACCTCTCGACTCCGGGGTCGGGGCTTCTTGCCATCGCTTTTCGGGGCCGCGCGGTTTATAATCGCTCACATGCCTCCCCGTGCCCTTTCGATAAAACGCCCCAGCACGCGTATGCGTTCGCTCGCTCTCCTGGCGTGCACACTGTGGCTCGTCGTGAGCGCCACGACAGCACCCGGCTACGCCCAGGAGAAGTCAAACCCACCGACCAACCGCGACATCACGGCCCCGGAGATTTCCGTGGCGATGGATCTTCTGATGCGAGCTGGCGCCCACCAGGCGATGTCTTACCTGGACTCGTTGCAAGCCGTTTGCGACCGTCAGCCGCTTTTTCTCATCACGCGCGGTCGCGTTCTCATCGAGTTCATTCCCATCGATGACCACAAAAAAGATTTCACCAAGGAGATGTCGAAGGCTGCCCTGTCGGTGTTCGATCGGGCTATCGACATCTGTTCGCAGCGCATGGACGAGGGCGACCCTGACCTGCGACTCCAGCTCTACCGCGGTTGGTCGTGGATGCAAAAATCGCACATCCGCGCACTCGGCCGAAGCTTTTACACGGCCGGGCGAGACGCCGGACGCGGCAAGAAGGATCTCGAAAAGTATCTGGGCGCGCACCCCGACGACCCATCGGCAAACGGTCTGCTCGGCGCGTTTCTTTATTTTACGGACGCGATCCCCAGCATCTTCAAGTTTCTGTCGAAGCTGCTTTTCCTGCCCACTGGGGATCGCGACCGGGGTCTGGATTTGATGCAGCGCGCCGTGCGAGAACACAATCCCTTCGAGGTCGACTATGTGCAACTCTTGAACAACGTCTACGTCTTCTTCGAAGGCCGGTACGAGGAAGGATTGCAAGGGGCGACGGAGCTGGTGGATCGCTACCCGGCGTACCCGCGCCCGGTGATCGCCCTGGCGGTTGCGAGCCTCTTTGCTCCCTCGGGGCATGCTAAGTACATCGATCGTGTGCAGCGGGTCATCTCCGAGCTCGAGGCCAGGGACCCGCGACAGGTGGACTTGGGCTCACTCAACATTCTACGTGTGGCACGGGCATACACGGAGCGATTCCTGGGCAACCCGGACCACGCGATGGATCGGTTTGAGAGCATTGTCGGTGACTCCCCGCAGCGGCCCGACTGGGTAGAGAGCTTCGGCCAGTTCCAGCTCGGCCAGCTGTACGCCGACGCAGGTCGGATCGATGAGGCAGGTCAAATGCTTCGCTTGACGATCGACAATAACAAAAGCGATCTGTTCCGCGACCCGGCAAAAAAAGTGCTCGAGGATTTGGAGAGCTTCACAGACCTACTCGAGAGACCCGCCAAAGGTCCCGACGGGCGGTGGATTAAAAACATCTACACGGCGGGCAAAGATTCCCTCACGGCCGTCGCGGCGCGCTGTGAGACGCTCGCCCCGACTTCCCTCCCAGCCGCTTTCTATGTCGCCGAGTGTCGCCTGTTGTTGGGCGAGCTGGACGCGGCGATCGACGCCTACGATGACATCATCGAACGTGAGGCGCCCGCCTGGCAGCACACCTATCAAATGATTGCTTGTACGCGCGTCGCGGAGATCGTCGCGCTTTCCGCAGACTACGAGCGAGCCGCGGAGTACCAGAAGCGAGCGCTTGATTTCTACCAGAACGAATATCGCGTCGACTGGATGATCGAGGGGCGTCAGCAGTATTTCGAGCGTCTGGGCAATGGCGACGGACACGCACCCGCGCCGACGCTGTTATTCGTTCCCGAATAGGGGCTTGTCTTATCGACCCCCGAAAGTCGTCCCTGTTTTTTTGTGCTTGACGTTCTCCTATAAACATAGTAGTTTACCTATAAGCCTAGTAATTCCAACAGAGGAAAGGATATGGCGAAGCGAAACAACCTGACGCCGGCGGAATGGGAAATCATGGAGGTCGTCTGGGCACTTGGGACTGAGGCGACCGTGCGCGAGGTTCTCGAGCGCGCCTATCCCAAAGGGGAAAAGGCATATACCACCGTGCAGACGGTGATGAACACGCTGGCGAAAAAAAAGCTCCTTCGCCGCAAGAAGACGGGGATGGTCAACTTCTACCGCCCCACGTGTTCGAAGGACGACATGGCGCGGGCCGAGATGACGACGATGGTGTCGAGGATCTTCGGCGGGTCGATACCCGCACTGGCGAACTCGCTATTGTCACTCGATGACTTCAGCCTCGACCAGATCGAGGAGATCAAGAAGCTCCTGGACGAAAAAGCGCGGGAGCTGAGGGAAGGTGACCCGTGATCGATCTGGTGAACAACGCCGGCTCGGTGTGGGCGGAATATTTCGGCCTGGCGGTGGTACAGAACACCGTCTTCCTGGCCCTGGTGTTCGTCGTGCTTTATCTACTCAAGAACGCCTCCGCGAGCACAAAGGTGGTCGTGGGGTCAATCGGGCTGGCCAAGTTGCTGCTTCCGCCTTTTCTGCCCGCGCGCGTGGCGTTTTCGTCGTACGAAGCCGTGCACGCGCTGCCCCATACCATCACGTCTCCCCTACTCGGTCGCCCGCTGGGGCCCGATCACGAGACCGTGGCGGCGGGCTTCGAGATGCTCGGTTTCGCGTTCGCGTTGTGGGTGTTGTGCGGGGTGTTGTATTTGCTGACGATGGCGCTCTCTACCGCGCGCCTGGCGTGGAAGCTCAGAAATGCCGTCGAGGTGACCGACGACGCCACACGTGCCATCATTCGCGATCGGCGCGTGCGCGTGTACAGGTCGGAGCGGATCGGCATGCCGCTTTGCCTCGGTATCTTTCCCCGCAAGATCTTCGTCCCCGGCACGTGGGACCAGTGGACGGGCCGCTGCCGTCGAACCGTCGTTCAGCACGAGCTGGCGCACATCCAAAGGCGCGACGGCGTCTTCCTCGTGTTCCAGACCCTGACCCTGGCGGTCTATTTCTTCCATCCATTGGTGTGGCTTCTCAACCGGCGGTTGAACGAGTACCGGGAGATGGCGTGCGACGATGCGTCGGCCGGGTTCCGCCCGGCTTCGCGTATCGAGTACTCCCGGTGCCTCGTCGAGATCGCCGAGTCGGTGATGCACAACCCCGTCGGGTGCGGACCGGCGTCCGCGCTGCTCGGCCGCAAGCACGAACTCTTGAGCCGGGTCACATATCAAATGAAAGGGGAAATCACGATGTCGAGGAGGAAAACAGGAATCGTGCTATCTGCGCTTGCGCTGATCGCGCTGCCGCTCTCTTGGTACTACATTGATGCGACGACGTCCGATTCGTCCGTCAACGCTTCGCCGGCGTACGCAGCGAGTCCCAAGGCGGCACCCGGTGAGAAGGCGGGCGGCTCGTCGCACATGCAGATTGTCAAGGTGTCGATCGGCGGCAAGAGCGAGCTGGCGATCAACGACGCGGCAACCTCCTACGAGAGTTTCCGCAAGAACATGGAAAAGACCGTGGCGGGCATGGAAGATAAGGTCGTCGTCGCCCTGGCGTGTGACGACGGCGTGCCCATGGGTACGGTGTTCAAGATCCACGCTCAGCTGCGCGAAATGGGCCTCATGAAGATGTCCTACGTGACCAGCGAGGGCAAGGATCTCACACTCATGCTACCGCCGCTTGACTATAAGAAGACACTGAGCGAAGTACCCGAGAAGCACATCTCAACGTTGGCGGTCAAAGGCGGCGGAGTGCTGGTCCTGCAAGGCAAGAAACTCAAAACGGCAAGGCTCGGCGACGAGATCAAGAAGATGCTCGCCATGGACGACAAGATGATCTTGTCTGTGAAGATTTCTGAGAAGGCGACGTACGGCGACTTCATGACCGTGCTCGATGTCGCGAAATCGGCGGATTGTCCGCGAATCCTCATCAACGATCCGACGGGCTAGGCAGACGATCGACCTGCCGTTCAAGCTTCGCCCAAGAACCGGACTTCCTTCGTCGCGGCGTTCACCACGAATACGCGGTCGTTATTATTATCGGTGTCCGACGGAAACACGAAGAATCCGAGGGCTGCGTTGGAGTAACTTGTCGCGTATCCGAGAATCATCTCGCCGTCTTTGAAATTGACCATTATTTTCTTGCCAAGACCCTTTCTCTCAGCGTTTAGACTACCCCGACGATCTTTGTCTCCCTCGTAGGTTTTGACAAAGAAGATGGCCTTGAGTTCCAAAACGCGTACCTCTTTCATTTTCCCCGTCCCGTTGACCATTACGTGAAACGTGTCCTTTGTGGGGAAGAAATCGCTGGTCGTCCCTTTCAACATGGATCCATCGACGAAACGTGCAACAATCATGTTCTGCACGTGACCACCCCCTTTAGACTCAATGCCTTCCTGGGTGCCCGAGCCCATTCGGTGATACTCCGTTTTGAGGCCGCGGGCATCGCCCCCGTACGGATAGCATTTGTTGTTCAATGACTTACGTCAGATAAGGCCAGGGCACTCACATGGGTACCCGTTCGCAATATCCTCTGACGACCACGCAAGATCGAGGCCAGTTCGGGCCCTCTTGAAGTTGTGGTGCCCCGATTGGGAAAATGGCACGAGCTGCCGGGTCAGGTCCAGCTTGCGGTGATCGCTTTGGCCGAAACCGGTGATCCCGAAACCTCGGCCCGACAATGTGCTCCCGCCACAATCTGTCCGCGCGAGTCGGGGGATTGGAGCGGGCCCCCACCTTTTTCATGAACGTTTTTCTTCTCTCGTGTGTTCTATGATCACAAAGGGGTCTGCGAATACTCCACAGGAGGGAGTCCGTCATGTTCCGTCACGCGACAAAGATCTTTGCTGGATGCTTACTGATCGTTGCCGGCACCGTCACACTCGTGCCCGCACAACCCCCCTCCGTTCCCAGGATGACGGAGCGGATACTCGACAAGGCGTCGTATGTCGAGCTCGCAAAGCAGTGGAAGGAGTACATCTCCAAGAACGGGGAATCGCCGGAAGCGCTGATCAACATGGGGATCGCTCACGAGTACAGCGGGCAAAAGGAAGCGGCCATGGCGGCGGCGCGGCGCGCGGTTGAGATCGGTCCGGACCATGCGGAGGCACTGGCATATCTCGGCAAGTTGCTCGCGAAGTTCAATCAGGACCTAGACACGGCGACCGAGTATCTCGAACAAAGCATCGCGCTCGCCCCCGATCAACAGTATGCGCTCACCGAGCTCGCCACGATTCACCTGAAGCGGGGTGAACTGGCGAAGTCGAGGAAGGTATTCAAGACTGTTTTCGAACAGCGGATCTTCTCCCGTCCGCTTCAGGATTACGCTTATAATATGTTGATAGGGCTACCAACGGGTGCCATTCTCGTGACCAACGGCGATTGGGACACGTTTCCACCGCTCGCACTGCAGTCCGGGATGGGTTTCAGGACGGACGTGGCGGTTGTCAACCGGAGCCTCCTACAACTGAGCGACTATGCGAGGGCTGTTTTTGACACGTATCCCGCGATCAAGCCGAAGGGTAAATTGGAAATGGTGGACGGTCCGGCATTGCCAGCCACGCTGCTCAAAAAAATGGTGGCCGATGACGACATCGCCGTCCATTTCGCCGCTACCGTCGCGATCGGGGCGCTCGGCTTCGAGCCCGACCTGGTGCTCGACGGCGTGGGCTGGCGCTCCTACAAGAAGGGACGCAGCCCGGAAGCGTCGGCGGTTCTGTTTCTGGGCACGTACCGGTTGGACTCGGCGACGGATTGGAGCTTTGCGTGGGACCTCGTCCCGAATGTGTCAAGAATGATGAAGAACTACGTTGCGTGCGCAATCCAGCTCGCCCAGGATGCGGGTGTCAGCAATGCGACGAAGGAAAGACTCCTCGACCAGGCGTCGGAGATCGCCACTTTCCACGATATGGAACAGATGTTGGCTCTCATCGAGTCTTGCAGGCAAGGTGAATAGAGAAAAAGCAGATCCGAGCGACACCGAGCTGGCCGCTCTGGCCCAGGAAGGCGACGTGTTGGCGTTCGAGGCGATCTACGACCGCCATGCCGCGGGAGTCTCCAGGGCGCTGGCCTCATACGCGGGGCCCGACCGGGACGTACTGGATGATTTGACACAGGACGTATTCTTCCGAGTCATCGACGGCATCGCCACCTACGTGCCTAGTCATCCGTTTTCGCACTGGCTCTACACGATCGCTGTCAATGTCGGACGCAACTACGTGCGCCGACAGTCGAAGGTGGTGTTTCTCGATCCGCACGAGTTCGAGGGAATCTCGAGCGCAATGGATGGGGGTGCCGACTGGTCGGAGGCGGTCACCTGCGCGAAACTGATGCGGCTGGTGGCGCGTCTGCCGGAGACGATGCGTGAGGTGGTGTCGCTGAGAATCGGGTCGGGAATGTCATACGGTGAGATCGCGGAGATCCTCGGAATACCGGATGGAACCGCGAGGAGTCGCATGCACAATGCGCTCGGCGTGTTGAGGAGACAGATCGGGTTGCCGGACGCCGGAAAAAAGGAGAAAGGATAA
>Ga0224512_10000705_pt1 | contig 34390 bp, 28 predicted proteins | sample SF_May12_sed_USG_4_FD_169103 | JGI IMG/M metagenome (GOLD analysis project Ga0224512, IMG submission 169103) | Sediment microbial communities from San Francisco Bay, California, United States - SF_May12_sed_USGS_13 | ecosystem: Environmental > Aquatic > Marine > Sediment | place: USA... | reverse complement strand
GACGTCGGCGTCAAAGTACCTGTCGTTGTGCGCCTGGAAGGAACCAATGTAGACAAGGGACTTAGGCTCCTCGATAACAGCGGACTGGACATTATTGCAGCCGAGGATCTTACCGACGCAGCGAAGAAAGTGGTTGCCGCGGCGGCCTGACGAGATAAGTTAATGAGTATTCTGGTCAACAAGGACAGCAAGATTCTCTGCCAGGGCATCACGGGTAACCAGGGATCCTTTCACACCGAACAGTGCATCGAATACGGTAGCAGTGTCGTCGCTGGTGTCACGCCGGGCCGCGGCGGACAGAAACATCTCGGCGTCCCAGTCTTTGATACCGTTCGGAATGCCGTGGACGAAACTGGCGCCAACGTCAGTATGATTTACGTGCCACCACCGTTTGCGGCAGACGCCATACTCGAAGCGGCGGATGCGGGCATCGAACTGATCGTCTGCATAACCGAGGGCATTCCCGTCAATGACATGGTCAAGGTCAAGTCGGCACTGCGAGACTTTGACTGCAGACTGATCGGCCCCAACTGCCCCGGCATCATCACGCCCGGCGAATGCAAGATCGGGATCATGCCCGGGTTCATCCACAAACCAGGCCGCATCGGCGTCGTGTCGCGTTCCGGAACCCTCACGTATGAGGCGGTGTACCAGACGACGACCAACGACCTCGGCCAGACAACCTGCATCGGCATCGGCGGAGACCCGGTTCGGGGCATGGACTTCATTGATTGTCTCGAATTGTTCGAAGCGGACCCGGACACCGACGGCATGATAATGGTCGGGGAAATCGGCGGCACGGACGAAGAAGCGGCGGCAGACTTCATAAAAGACAATGTCACCAAGCCTGTCGTCGCCTATATTGCGGGGGTAACAGCACCGCCTGGCAAACGTATGGGCCATGCCGGCGCGATCATTGCCGGCGGCAAGGGAACGGCTGAGGACAAGTTCAAAGCGCTCGATGCGGCCGGGGTGGTCACGGTCAGATCGCCGGCCGAACTTGGGTCCAGAATGCAGGAAGTTCTTGCCGGCTAGCATCGCACTGCATTCAATGAACAACTCGGTCAAAGTCGCCCTGGCACAGCTCGATCTCGCGGTCGGCGACGTTTCCGGCAACACGGCGAAGATAATCGATTACGCGAGCCGGGCCCGCGATGAGCAGCGCGCGGATCTCGTTATCTTCCCCGAACTCAGCGTCTGTGGTTATCCGCCCGAGGACCTTCTGTTTCACGCGGGATTGCGCCATCGTGTGGAAAAGGCCGTGGCGGAAATTCGAGACAAGGTCTTTGGTATCACGGTGTTGATCGGTTTTCCCGAATACGAAGACGACGATATCTATAACAGCTGTGCCGTGTTTCTTGATGGACGCGCGATCAGCCATTATCGCAAACAGCTCTTGCCGAACTACAGCGTGTTCGACGAGGAGCGCTATTTTACGGCGGGCAAGCATGCCGCGGTTTTCAAGCTCAACGGTATTCGCTTCGGGCTCATGATCTGCGAGGACGTCTGGCAGAGTGGTCCCATGGCCCGAAGCCGCAGTGCGGGGGCCGAGTGCGTCATTGCGATCAATGGTTCGCCCTATGAAGTCGGCACGCAGGCGAAACGCGAGCAAACGGTTCGCGCCCGCATCGCGGAAGTTGGCGTTCCCGTGATTTACCTGAATATGGTCGGCGGTCAGGACGAACTGGTGTTCGACGGGGGCTCGTTTGTCATGGACTCGGATGGCGACGTTCGCTTTCGGGCGCAGCCGTTCGAGGAAAGACTGTACGAGGTGGTGCTCGAGGGCACCGCCAAGGGCGTCGTCCCGGAGCCCGCCGACTGCGCCAGCCCCCTTGCTACAGAGGAAAGCGTTTACCGCGCCCTGGTGACCGGGACGCGCGACTATGTAACGAAGCACGGATTTCCTGGCGTCGTGATCGGCCTGTCCGGCGGCATCGATTCCGCCCTGGTACTGTCGATCGCCTGCGACGCGATCGGCGCGGACAAGGTGCGCGCCGTAATGATGCCGTTCCGCTACACATCGACGATGAGCCAGGAAGACGCCGCCGAGCAGGCAGCTACGTTGGGAGTGCGTTATGACGTCATCCCGATCGAACCTATTTACGATGCGACCGTGAAGCAACTGCAGCCGATTTTTGGCGATCGCGAAGCGGATGTCACCGAGGAGAATATCCAGGCGCGCTGCCGCGGATTGCTGCTCATGGCGATCTCGAACAAGACCGGCCGCATGCTGCTGACGACCGGCAACAAGAGCGAAATGGCTGTGGGTTACGCGACCTTGTATGGCGACATGGCCGGTGGCTTCGCGCCGATCAAGGACTGCAGCAAAACGCTGGTTTATCGACTGGCGCGTTACCGCAATTCCCTTGGCAAAGCGATTCCTGAACGCGTAATCACGCGCCCGCCGTCGGCCGAGCTACGGCCCGGCCAAAAAGACAGCGATTCGTTGCCCGCTTACGACGTCCTGGATCCAATACTCGAGGCGTTCATCGAGGAAGATCTGTCGGTCATCGAGATAAGCGAACGGGGCTTTGATCGCGATACGGTGCTTCGTGTCCTGGAGATGGTCAAACGCAATGAATACAAGCGGCGACAGGCGCCCCCCGGTGTGCGTATCAGCGGCAGGGCATTCGGCCGTGACTGGCGGTATCCGATCACCTCCGGCTACAAGTTCCCGGACTAGAAGCGGTCTCAATTGAGGCCAGTTGGCGGAGAAACGCGACTCATGGATATTATTGAGACCGTTTCTAGTTATCCTTCGTTGGGAAAGTTCGCGGCCAGGACTTTTCGCGTGTCTTCCGCGAGTTCTTTCATGCCGAGGTTTTCGTACGCCGCTGCCATGATCTGAAGTGACTGCGCGTTGCCCGCGGCGCCGTTGAACTGCTCGAGCGCCGATCGGGCGCGATTGAGCGCCGCAACGTAGGCACCGCGACGCAGGTAGTAATCGGCGACGTGATTCTCGTATTCGGCCAATCGATTCTTGATATAGAGCATGCGCTGTTCGGCGTCCGGTGCGTACTGGCTGGACGGAAATCTCTCGACGAGGCGGCGCAGCGAGGCGTAAGAGCGCTCGAGTTCTTTGGGCGGGCGTTTGCTGGTGTCTTTGCGGAACCAGCGCTCCAGGATTCCCGGATCATCCTCGAAATAGGACAGTCCCTGGATGTAGAGCGCGTAGTCAACGCGCGGATGAATTGGATTTTCGCGCATGAAGGTCTCGGCCGCTTCGATTGCCTGCTCCTTCTGGCCACTCTTGTAATACGCGTACATGAGCTCCAGCTGGATTTGCCGCGACAAATCGGAAAATGGATAGCGCGCCTGGATGGCCTCGAAGATCTGGATACCGCGACGATAATTGCTGCGCGCGATCGACTGCTGGGCTTTCTCGTAAGCCTCGGTAATATTCTGGACTTCCGTCTGCTGCTCCTTGTTGCCTGCACAGGCGACCAGGGTCACGCCGAGAATGAGGATCAGGAGCAGGCGAGCGCGCTTCATGATTTCGGATTTAAGTTGCATACTCTGGTGTCGTTCCTACGAATAAGCCGCCGGTCCGCCGAGACCGGGCCGGCGAGTATACCGCAATCCAAAGCCAATCCATGAGCGAAGCACGGCAGACAAGACCCATCCCGGTGGAACTCGCCGGCCTTCGATTGGACCAGGCCCTCGCGCGCATGTTTCCAGAATATTCGAGAAGCCGGCTCAAGGAGTGGCTGCTGGCGGGCTCGATTACCCTGGACGGCGAGCGCAAACGTCCGCGCGACGCGGTCTCGGGTGGTGAAATCGTATCGCTGCAGCCGCAGGCCGATGCCGGCGTCCGGTCGGAACCCGAGCCGATAACGCTCGATGTCGTGTTCGAAGACGAGGATTTGCTGGTTGTGAACAAGCCCGCCGGCCTCGTCGTGCACCCTGGCGCGGGCAACCCGGCAGGCACGTTGATGAACGGGTTGCTGCACCACGCAGCTGCGCTCCAGCAGCTTCCACGCGCCGGGATTATTCACAGGATCGACAAGCAGACGAGCGGCCTGCTGCTGGTCGCCAAATCACTGCAGGCCCACACTGTGCTGGTTCGTCGGCTGGCCGCTCGCGAGATATCGCGCCACTACCTGGCGGTTTGCAACGGTGTGTTGACCGGCGGCGGGACGATAAACGAACCCATCGCAAGGCATCCGGTAGAGCGCAAGCGCATGAGCGTACGGCAGGACGGAAAACCGGCCGTAACGCATTACACCGTTATCGAACGTTTTCGTGCGTTTACCTATGTCAGCGTCAGACTGGAAACCGGACGCACGCACCAGATCCGCGTGCATTTTGCGCATCGCCGTCATCCGCTGGTCGGTGACCCGGTCTATGGCGGCCGGTTAGCACTGCCGGCAGGCGCCTCGGAGGAACTGATCCAGATGCTGCGCCGCTTCAAACGCCAGGCACTGCACGCGGCGCGGCTGGCATTCGTCCATCCAGTCTCGGGCGAACCGCTCGAGTTCGAGGTGGCGCCACCGGCCGACTTCCGGGCATTGCTCGATGTCATGCGCTGGGACGCGAAAAAGGCATGAGCGGCGATTGGATCGCTGCCGACTGGCCGGCGCCGGATTCCATTGTCGCCGGCACGGCCTTGCGCAACGCAAGCATTGCGTCGCTGGGGCTGCCCGGCGAGCCGTGCTGGTTGAACCAGGTGCACGGTGTGAATGTCGTTAACGTGGGTCATTATGAATCGCCTCCGGATGCCGATGCGTCGATAGGCCGCAACATCGGCGATGTTTGCGTCGTGCGCACGGCGGACTGCCTGCCCGTGCTCGTTTCTGCGATCGATGGCACGGAGATCGCCGCAGCACACGCCGGTTGGCGTGGACTTGCCGCTGGCGTCCTCGAGGCGACCGTTGCCAGAATGGCACATGTGCCGGCCGATCTGCTGGTGTGGATGGGTCCCGCCATTTCCCAGGCAGCGTTTGAAGTCGGCGGCGAGGTGCGAGACGCCTTTATGGCAAAGGATCCGGGGGCCGCCGGCTATTTCGCGAAAAACAGGCGGGGCCGCTGGCAGGCCGATCTGTACGGGCTGGCAAGACGCCGACTGGCGACGCTCGGCGTCACCCGCTTTTACGGCGGCGATTTTTGCACGTTTACCGACACCCAGCGGTTCTTTTCGTATCGGCGAAACCCCGCCTGTGGCCGGATGATCAGTTTTGTAGCCCGGCGCTCATAGGGGCGCGCCCGGGCACGGGACCCACTCGGGCCCTTGAAAACAGTGACGGCGCCGCAATCTAAGGACCACGCGTATAGTCGCCGGTGTTCCGGCCAAGAGGATTGCCATGCGTTTGGACAAATTAACAAGCAAATTCCAGATGGCGCTGGCTGACGCGCAGTCGCTCGCCGTTGGCCAGGATCACCAGTTCATCGAGCCCGCCCACGTAATGGTGGCGCTACTCGATCAGCAGGGCGGCAGCGTGCGAGGCCTGCTGACGAAAGCGGGTGTCAACGCGAATTTATTGCGCTCCCAGCTTGGCGACGCCATCGACCGAATGCCCAGGGTCGAAGGTGCCGGCGGCGACGTTCATATCAGCTCCGACCTCACGAAGCTATTTAACCTGACCGACAAGCTGGCGCAGGAACGGGACGATCAGTACATCTCGAGCGATCTGTTCGTGCTCGCGGCAATGAATGACAAATCGCCGCTGAAAAGCGTCATGGAAGGGGCCGGTGCCGTGCGCGGCGCGATCGAGAAAGCGATCGATGATTTGCGCGGCGGCCAGCAGGTCAGTGACCCGAATGCAGAAGACACGCGTCAGGCCCTCGATAAGTACACCATTGATCTGACCGAGCGCGCCGAGCAGGGCAAGCTCGATCCAATCATCGGACGCGATGACGAAATTCGTCGCACCATCCAGATCTTGCAGCGTCGCACCAAGAACAACCCGGTTCTGATCGGCGAGCCCGGTGTCGGCAAGACCGCGATCCTGGAGGGGCTCGCGCAGCGCATCGTCAATAATGAAGTGCCCGAGGGATTGCGCGGCAAACGCATACTGTCACTCGACATGGGCGCCCTGATCGCGGGCGCGAAGTTTCGCGGTGAATTCGAGGAACGCCTGAAGGCGGTGCTCAGCGACCTTGCGAAACAGGAAGGTCAGATCATTCTTTTTATAGATGAACTGCACACGGTGGTCGGTGCGGGCAAAGCCGAAGGTTCGATGGATGCCGGCAATATGCTCAAGCCGGCGCTCGCGCGCGGCGAACTGCATTGCGTGGGTGCAACGACGCTGGACGAGTACCGCAAGTACCTGGAGAAGGACGCGGCCCTGGAACGACGCTTCCAGAAAGTGCTGATCGACGAGCCGACGGTCGAAGACACGATCGCCATACTGCGCGGCCTCAAGGAGCGTTACGAGGTACACCACGGCGTCGAGATCACGGATCCGGCAATTGTTGCCGCGGCGACGTTATCGCATCGCTACATCAGTGACCGGTGGCTGCCGGACAAGGCAATCGACCTTATCGACGAAGCGGCGTCACGCATTCGAATCGAGATCGATTCCAAGCCCGAAGCGATGGACAAGCTGGAGCGCCGCATCATCCAGCTGAAGATAGAAAGAGAGGCGTTAAAGAAAGAGTCGGATGACGCGTCCGTGAAACGCCTGGAAGACCTGGAATCCCGCCTCGACGACCTGGAGAAAGAGTTCGCCGATCTCGAGGAGGTCTGGAAAGCCGAAAAGGCGATGATGCAGGGTGCGGCGCAGATAAAGGAAGACCTGGAACGCGCGCGCATCGAATTCGACACGGCGCACCGCGCGAACGACCTCGCGCGCATGTCGGAGCTGCAGTACGGCCGCATTCCGGAGCTCGAGAAACAGCTCAAGCAGGCCGTGCAGGCAGAGACCGCGGAGACAACGCTACTGCGAAACAATGTTACCGATGAAGAAGTCGCCGAGATCGTGTCGAAGTGGACCGGCATACCGGTGAGCAAAATGCTCGAAGGCGAAAAAGAAAAGTTACTGCAAATGGAATCCGTCGTGCAGACGCGCGTCGTCGGTCAGGACGAGGCGGTTACGGTCGTGGCGAATGCGATTCGCCGGTCACGTGCAGGCCTGTCGGACCCGCGGCGGCCGATCGGTTCATTCCTGTTCCTGGGGCCAACCGGTGTTGGCAAGACCGAGCTAAGCAAAGCACTCGCGAATTTCCTGTTCGACACGGACGATGCGATGGTTCGCCTGGACATGTCAGAGTTCATGGAGAAGCACTCGGTCGCACGACTTATCGGTGCGCCTCCGGGCTACGTCGGCTACGACGAGGGCGGCTATTTGACGGAGGCGGTTCGCCGTCGACCGTACTCGGTGATCCTGCTGGACGAGGTGGAAAAAGCACACCCGGACGTATTCAACGTGTTGCTGCAGGTGCTCGACGACGGCCGCCTCACCGATGGCCAGGGACGCACGGTCGATTTTCGCAACTCGGTTGTCGTCATGACATCGAATCTCGGTTCACAGCTCATCCAGGAGATGGCGGGCGAAGAAAACTACGAGGCTATGAAAGCCGCCGTGATGGACGTCGTTGGCAGCCACTTCCGGCCCGAATTCATCAACCGTATCGATGACCTGGTTGTGTTCCATCCGCTGAGCCGGGAGCATATCCGCAAGATCGTGGATATCCAGCTGGGCTACTTGCATGCGCGCCTGGCCGATCGCGATATTCGCATCCACCTGTCGGATGCGGCACGCGACAAGCTCGCCGCGGCCGGCTTCGATCCCGTCTACGGGGCCCGACCCTTGAAGCGGGCGATCCAGCAGCAGGTGGAGAATCCCCTTGCGCAGGAGATTCTCCAGGGCAAGTTCAAGCCCGGCGACGTTATCGAGGTCGGGGTTGCCGACGACAAGCTCGATTTTCGAAACGCGGCGTAGTGAGAGGTCTCGCGGCCGCGACTCGCTCCTACGCTATACTTACGGGCCTTTCGGCGAGATCTGGGAATAACGGAGTTTTTTGGAAATGCCGATCTACGAATACGCGTGCACCAACTGCGAACATGCATTCGATGAGCTGCAGAAAGTCAGTGAAGCTGCATTGGTTCACTGCCCCAAGTGCGGCGAACCGTCGCTCAGGAAACTCCTGTCGGCGCCGAAGTTCCGGCTGAAGGGCCAGGGCTGGTACGAAACCGACTTCAAGACGGGCGACAAGCGCAACCTGCACGGTGAGTCCGAGAAAGACGGTAAGACCAAAGAGGCCGCGCCGAAGAAGACTGACGCCAAGCCGTCGTCCGACGTACCGGCGAAGTCACCTGAAAAAGCAAAGCCCGACGCCAAAGTGAGCACAACGTGAGGCGGGGCGCTTGAAAGCGTTTCGCCGCTACCTGGTTGCGGGGATCCTGGTCTGGGCGCCGCTGGCCGTTACCTATTTGCTGCTGAAGTTTGCGGTCGGCATCATGGACCGGACGCTGCAGTGGGTACCCGCGAGGTATCAGCCGGGTTTCCTGTTGCAGCAGCTGTTCGACACGGCGGAACCGGTTCACATACCCGGTCTCGGCGTTATTCTTGCGGTCGCCGTGCTGCTGCTGACCGGTGTTCTGGCAGCCAACTTCGTGGGCCGCGCATTTGTCGGCGGCTGGGAATCGTTGATGCACCGCATTCCCGTGGTGCGTTCGATCTACTCAGCCGCCAAACATTTTGCGGAGGTCGTATTTTCGGACTCGGGCCAGTCATTCAAGAACGTACTGTTGATCGAGTATCCCCGAAAAGGGCTCTACAGTCTCGCGTTCCAGACGTCGAGTAATCTCGGTGAGGTCCAGGGCCGCACGGGCGAAGACGTAGTCTGCTGTTTCGTGCCGACGACGCCGAACCCGACATCAGGGTTCATTATCGTCGTGCCGAGAAAAGACATCACGGTGCTGGATATGACGGTGGACGAGGCGCTCAGAATGATCATCTCGCTGGGCGTCGTTGTCCCTACGTGGAGCAGGGACAAAACCGGCGAATTACCCTTAGAAGAGCCAAACGAGTCGGCTTGATAAGCCAGACAGCACGCCGTACCATTCCGCCTCCTTTTCAGGGCTTGACCTTTAAGGTTCACGATGCGTAGTCACTATTGCGGGGAGATTAACGAATCTCTCGTTGGCCAGGAAGTCGAGGTATGCGGCTGGGTCCACCGGCGGCGCGACCACGGCGGCGTGATTTTTATTGATTTGCGTGATCGTGAAGGCCTGCTGCAGATAGTATTCGACCCCGATCGTGCCGGGATTTTCGCCGAAGCCGAGCGCATCCGCTCCGAGTACGTGCTCAAGGTGAAAGGCCTCGTGAGGCCACGCCCGGAAGGCACCGTCAACCCGAACATGCGGACGGGCCAGGTCGAAGTGCTGGCCCACGAACTCGAGACTTTGAACAAGTCCGAAACGCCGCCGTTTCATCACGACGAGCAGGCCAACGAAGACATCCGCCTCAAGTATCGCTACCTTGATCTGCGGCGTGAGAATATGCTCGGCAACCTGGTGCTGCGCCACAAAGTGACGGCTGCCATGCGCAGCTTCCTCGACAGTCACGGATTCGTTGACGTCGAAACACCGATGTTGACGCGTGCTACGCCCGAGGGTGCCCGTGACTACATCGTTCCGAGCCGCACCAACCCCGGAAAGTTTTTCGCACTGCCGCAGTCGCCGCAGCTCTTCAAACAGCTGCTCATGATGTCGGGCCTCGATCGCTATTACCAGATTGTGCGCTGCTTCCGCGATGAGGACCTGCGCGCGGACCGCCAGCCCGAATTTACCCAGCTCGACGTCGAGATGAGCTTCGTCGATGAAGCCGCCGTGACGAACACGATGGAAGAACTCGTGCGCTACGTTTTCAAGGAGACGCTCGGCGTCGATTTGCCGAACCCGTTTCCGCGCATGACGTATGCCGACGCCATGCGGCGCTATGGGTCGGATAAACCCGACCTTCGCATCGATCTCGAACTCGTCGAACTCTCCGACCTAGTGAGTTCGGTCGAATTTAAGGTATTCGCCGGGCCAGCCGCCGATCCGGAGGGCCGTGTCGCCGCGCTGTGCGTACCCGGCGGCAGCGACATGAGCCGCAAGGTCATCGACGGCTACACCAAGTACGTCAGTCGCTTCGGCGCACGCGGGCTTGCTTACATCAAGGTCAATGATGTTGATGCGGGTAGCGGCGGCCTGCAGTCGCCGATCCTCAAGTTCCTGCCCGATGATGTCGTTGCGGGCATAATCGAGCGCACGAATGCGGCGACGGGCGACCTGATCTTCTTTGGCGCAGACAAAGCCCGCATCGTCAATGACGCGCTGGGCGCATTGCGCGTGAAAGTCGGTGAAGACCGCGGGCTTGTCGCCGATCGATGGGCGCCGCTCTGGGTCGTCGAGTTTCCGATGTTCGAAAGGGATGTGCAGTCGAAGCGCTGGGTGGCGCTCCATCACCCGTTCACCGCACCGAGCATCGACGACGCGGAGGCGCTGCGCGCCAATCCCGGGAAAGCGCTGTCTCGCGCCTATGACATTGTGCTCAATGGTTCCGAAATCGGCGGTGGTTCGATCCGAATCCACGACCAGGATATGCAGGCAGCGGTGTTCGACCTGCTGGATATCAGCAAGGAAGAAGCGGAAGAGAAGTTTGGCTTCCTGCTCAAAGCATTGCAGTACGGCTGTCCGCCGCACGGCGGCATAGCGTTCGGCCTCGATCGAGTCGTCATGCTCATGGCCGGCGCCGAGAGCATTCGGGACGTGATCGCGTTTCCGAAAACTCAGACAGCCAGCTGCCCGCTGACCAACGCTCCAGGCGATGTGTCCGCCGAGCAGCTAAAGGAAGCGGGCATCCGTCTTCGAGTAATGCGCAAGGAATGACGGCGATCGACACGGTCGTCTGCGTGCACGGTTTCTGGTCGCATGGAACCGGCATGTACCTGATCAAGCGTCGGCTGGAAAAAGAGTTCGGCTTTCGAGCCCGGCTGTTCAGCTACCGATCCGTCCGCGGCACGCTCGATGATAATGCCGCGGCGCTGGCCCGCTTCATTCACGAACAGGGCGTTGACGGCGTGCACATCGTCGGGCACAGCCTGGGCGGCGTACTCGCTTTGCGCATGCTCGCCAACGACCCCGACGCATTGCCTGGCAGGGTGGTCTGTCTGGGTTCGCCGCTGACGGGTTCGCGCGCGGCCGACTTCCTTAGCGAACGAGAATGGGCCGAAGAGATTATCGGACGCTCTCTGCCGGTCGGGGTGGTTCATCAGGCGGCAAGCGAGTGGGCGAGCCATGTTTGCGAACAAAGAGAGATCGGCGTCATCGCCGGCAACGTACCCCTGGGGTTCGGACGGCTGGTCGCGAACTTCAAAGAAGACAATGACGGCACAATCGCGGTCTCCGAGACGCGGATCGACGGCGCCACGGATCATCTCGTGATGCCGGTGAGCCACAAAGGCATGCTGGTTTCGTCCGACGTTGCCGATCAGGCCGGTTCTTTCCTGAAGCGCGGCGAATTCCTCCGCGAACCTTAAAGATCAGATCAGCCTGTCATCAGGCCTCGACGGTCTGTATTTGCTCCCATAGCATGGAGAATTCCTCTCGCCCCGGAGAAAGCACGATGGGCCACCTGAAGTTGTTATCGGCCTGCCCGATCGCCCTTCTGCCGGCGGCCTGTTCGTCGCTGTGGAATCTGCGCGTCGGTATCGCATTTGTCCCTGGCCAGGGGAGGTCGTAGCGCCATCTCTGAGGCAACCAAGATGAACCCTTGGAAAACGTCAACGCCGAGTTCGTAAACCGCGACTTCATTGAGCACACTGCGGGCGTTTCCCGTTGCTACAGATGCTTGAGTCGGTAGAGCGCGTCGAGCGCTTCGCGCGGCGACATCGCGTCCGGATCCAGCGCATCAACAGCGTCCCGGACAGGATCGTCGGGACGCGATTCCTCGACGCGGAAGTCCAGCTGACCCTGTGGGGTGTGCGGCTGCGCGGCCTGCTGTGACTCCAGTGTTTTGAGGTAACTCCGCGCGCGGCGAATGACGTCGCCGGGCACGCCTGCCAGTGACGCAACCTGCAGTCCGTAGCTCTGGTTTGCCGGTCCGGGCCTGACGGAATGCAGGAACACGAGCTGCCCCCGGTGCTCGGTGGCGTCGAGGTGCACGTTGTCGCAGCGCGGAATTTCCTGTGCCAAAGCCGTCAGCTCGAAGTAATGGGTGGCGAACAGCGTGAAAGCCTTTACGTTTTCGCCCATATGATGCGCGGCGGCCCAGGCGAGCGACAGGCCATCGAACGTGCTCGTGCCGCGCCCGATTTCATCCATGAGCACCAGGCTCTGCTCGGTTGCGTTGTTGAGAATCGTCGCGGTCTCCGTCATCTCGACCATGAACGTCGAGCGCCCCCCGGCGAGATCGTCAGATGCCCCGATTCGCGTGAAAATCCTGTCGATTGGCCCGACGCGCAGTTTGTCGGCCGGCACGAAACTGCCGATGTGGGCAAGAATGATAATGAGCGCCGTCTGTCGCATGTACGTCGACTTGCCGCCCATGTTCGGACCCGTGATTACGAGCAGCCGTTTATCTTCATCGAGCGACAAATCGTTGGCAATGAACGGTGTGTCGATCACCTGCTCAACCACGAGGTGACGGCCGCCTTCGATCTGGATGCACGGTGTGTCGCAGATTTCGGGCTCCGACAAACCCAGCGCCTGGGCGCGTTCCGCAAAACAGGAGAGCACATCCAGTTCTGCCAGGCCGGCGGCGCCGAGCTGCAGTGGCCCAAGCGCGTCGTGCAGCAGGTCGAGCAATTTTTCGTAAAGGTATTTCTCTCGGCTCAATGCCCGTTCGCGTGCGCCGAGCACTTTGTCCTCGAACGCTTTGAGCTCGGGTGTAATGTAGCGCTCGGCCGACTTGAGCGTTTGCCGCCGTACATACTCAACGGGCGCTTTGTCAGCCTGCAGCTTGCTGATTTCGATGTAGTAACCGTGCACGCGGTTATAGCCGAGTTTCAGGGTGGCAATACCCGTTCGTTCCCGCTCTTGTACTTCGAGATCGACGAGAAACCGGTCGGCGTTGCCGGCGATCGCACGCAGGTCGTCAAGCTCGTCGTCGTAGCCAGGCGCAATGACGCCACCGTCACGAATCAGCATGGGTGGGCTGTCGACGATTGCCTTCTCGAGCATACGATGCTGCGGCTTGTGCTCACCGATTTGTTCACCCAGGTCGCGCAGCAGCGGCGATTCGATGGCGGCCAGCTGGCGGCGCAGTTCGGGCAAACGCGATAGCGCTTCGCACAACTGGCGCAGGTCGCGCGGCCGCGCGGAACGCAAGGCGACGCGAGACAGGATGCGCTCGACGTCGCCAATGCCGTGCAGTGCGGCCTGCAGCATATCGAGGGAGCCGGCCGTAATCATCGCATCTATCGCCTGGTAGCGGGCCTTCAATGTTGCGGTGTTACGCAACGGTCGCTGAATCCAGCGCCGCAGCAAACGACTACCCATTGCCGTTTGACAATGGTCCATGACGCCGGCAAGCGTGTGCTCATGAATGCCGCTCAACGAGGTTTCGAGCTCGAGGTTGCGACGCGTGGGCCCGTCCATGATGACGGCGTCTTCGCGCAGTTCTACTTTGATGGACTGCAGGTGCGGCAGGGCGGCTTTTTGAGTGTCAATGACGTACTGGAGCAGCGCGCCCGCGGCCGCAACGCCGCGCGCGAATTGCTCACAGCCGAAGCCGCTCAGGTCGCGTGTGCCGAACTGGGCGCACAAAAGGCGCGTCGCGCTGTCCGGCTCGAAATGCCAGGGCGGCCGGTGTGTTACCCGGATGCCGCTGTTGAAAGATCCTGTGAATGATTCATTTTCATCGACGACAACTTCCGCCGGGCGCAGACGTTCGATCTCGCCCGAGAGAGACTCGAAGTCCGGCACCTCGGTCAGGTAAAAGCGGCCGCCTGAAAGATCCAGCCAGGCAATTCCGATGCTTTTGCCAGTCACAACGACGGCAGCAATAACGTTGTCGCGGCTTGCCGAGAGCAGCGCCTCGTCGGTCAGAGTTCCGGGTGTAACGACACGTGTGACCTTGCGTTCTACGGGACCCTTGCTCGTCGCCGGGTCGCCGATCTGCTCGCAGATGGCAACCGACTCACCTTTACGTACCAGCTTGGCCAGGTAACCTTCAACCGCGTGATAGGGCACTCCGGCCATTGGTATGGCGTCGCCTGCCGACTTGCCGCGCGATGTGAGCGTGATGTCGAGCAGCGAAGCGGCTCGCCTGGCATCGTCGTAGAAGAGTTCGTAAAAGTCGCCCATGCGGTAGAACACGAGCATGTCGGGATAGTCGGCCTTGATGCGCAGGTACTGACGCATCATCGGCGTATGGACGGCTGTGACTTCAGCTTTCATTTATTTTTTGTGCAACGCCGTCCCGTGCGAGGGACGCTGCCCCCTTGCGGGGATACGACGTGCGGGCGATCATTGTAAGACCGTGAAAATACTGCATGTCGAAACCGGGCGCCATTTTTTGGGCGGACCGCAGCAGGTTATCTACCTGATCAATGCGTTACGTGAGCGCGGTCACGATAACACGTTGGTGTGTCCGCCGGATTCCGGAATCGACAGCGTTGCCCGCCAAGCGAGTATTCGCGTGCAAAATCTGTTTTGCGCCGGCGATCTCGACCTGCCGTTTGCCTATCGATTGTCGCAGTATCTGAAAGAGCTGGGTCCCGATATTGTCCATTGTCACAGCCGTCGCGGCGCCGACATCCTGGGCGGCCTGGCCGCGAGCCTTGCCGATATCCCCACCGTCGTATCCCGCCGGGTCGACAACACCGAAATGCGGCTAATGGCAGCTTTGCGTTACCGCCCGTTCAACAAGGTGATCGCAATATCCGACGCTGTTGCCAACGTGCTCATTGATCGTGGTGTCGAGGCAGAACGGCTGACTATCATTCGCGACGCGGTCGACACCAAGGCGTTCGATAATCCGCCGGACTGCGAGGCGTTTCGACGGCAATTCTTCCTCGCAGAGGACGATTTCCTGATTGCGGCAGCGGGCCAGTTGATCCCCCGCAAAGGCCATCAGTACCTGCTGCAGGCTGTCGCCGATCTCAAGGACCGCTACCCGCAGATCAAACTGGTCATTTTTGGCGAAGGCTATCTCAACAACCAGCTGCGCGCGCAGGCCGCGTCCCTGGATCTCGGTGACGTAGTGCAGTTTGCCGGGTTTCGTGACGATATCGACGGATTCCTCGCCTGTTTCGATCTGTTTGCGCACCCGGCACTGGCGGAAGGACTCGGTGTCGCTACCCTGAAAGCGGCAGCAGCAGGTGTGCCCGTCGTGGGTTTTGCGGCCGGTGGCGTCGTAGAGGCCGTCGCGCATGAAAAAACGGGCCTGCTCGTTGCGCCCGAGGATTCCGGCGCGCTGGCCGAAGCGATAAGGCGGATAATCGACGATCCCGATCTCGGCCGGCAGTTTGGCGAGGCGGGCAGGCGCAGAATGCAGTCCGAATTCTCGATCGATACGATGGCCGACAGGCACATCGCACTTTACGAGTCCGTATTGAGTGGCCGCGACTAATGGCTGACCACGATTCGATCCTGCGATTGGCCGAAGCACTCGTCGCCGAGCTTGCGTCGTCAGGAAAGATCGTCTCGACGGCGGAATCCTGTACCGGCGGGTGGATTGCGAAGGCCATCACCGATGTGGCCGGTAGCTCGGAAATATTTGGCTATGGTATCGTCAGCTACTCGAATGGCGCGAAGGTATCTCTTCTCGGTGTCAAGCCGGCTACGCTCGAGAAAAACGGTGCTGTCAGCGCGGCCGTTGTCGAGGAGATGGCGAAAGCTGCGCTCGACGTCAGCGGCAGCGATTTGGCCGTCGCGGTCAGCGGGATCGCGGGACCGGATGGCGGCAGCGAGCAGAAACCGGTTGGCACCGTCTGGTTTGCATGGGCGATCAGGGACGAAACCTCTGTGACAGTGGACACTGAATGTCGGCGATTTGCAGGTGACCGCGATCGTGTGCGTCAACTCACGGTTGTCCATGCGCTGCAGGGCGTCAGAGAACGAATCCGGCAATGAGCAGTAAACGCATCTATTTTGCGCTGTGGCCCGATGAGCGTCAGCGCGAACGCCTGCGTGATGTAATCAATTCCGTCGCCAAGACCGTTGAAGGCAGGGCGATCGATCGCCGCGACTGGCACGTGACGCTGGTGTATATCGGCGATTTTCCGGCAGACCAGGTGCCCGCACTGCTGGAAGGCGCCAGCCTGATACAGGTCGAGCCGTTTCGATTGAGCTTTGACCGGATGGAATTCTGGCCGCGCCCCAAGATCGCGTGCATGGTCGCCGCGACTGTGCCCCCGGAACTCGATGTCTTGATAGCGGATTTGAATACCCTCCTGCAGGACTTCGGTGTGCTGCCGGAGGACAGGGCGTTTCGGCCCCACATCACGGTCGCAAGGAATGCCCGCACGTTTACGACGGAGCGACTGACGCAACGGGCGATCACCGAGTGGTCGAGTTTCGAACTGGTCGAATCGGTATCCGGGCCCGGCGGGGTGAGATACCGTCCGCTGAAACAATAGCTTCCGTCGGGTTCTTTGAGTTTCTTGGTACTTTGCCCAAAATAAAAATGCCTCAGAGGCTGCCATTGGCGCGGCTTTCGTGGAATAATACTGTTTATATGCACAGTAATCTCAAACCCTGCCAAATGGCGGCAACACATGGACCAAAACAATGGATGAGCATCGCAAGAAAGCCCTCGCGCAAGCGTTAGGACAAATAGAAAAGCAGTTTGGTAAAGGCGCCGTAATGCGCATGGGCGACAGCGTAGCGAGGGATATCGAGTCGATATCGACGGGCTCGATCGGTCTCGACGTGGCGCTCGGCATCGGCGGCTTGCCCAAGGGTCGTGTGGTCGAAATCTACGGTCCCGAATCGTCGGGCAAGACGACGTTGACGCTACAAGTGGTCGCCGAGGCCCAAAAATTGGGCGGCACGGCGGCGTTCGTTGACGCCGAGCACGCACTCGATCCAGGCTATGCCGAGAAACTGGGTGTCAACGTGGACGAGCTGCTGGTGTCACAGCCCGACACCGGGGAGCAGGCTCTTGAAATCACCGACATGCTGGTTCGCTCCGGTGCGGTCGATGTTGTCGTGGTCGACTCGGTTGCGGCGTTGACGCCGAAGGCCGAAATAGAAGGCGAGATGGGTGACTCGCACATGGGTCTGCAGGCCCGTCTCATGTCACAGGCGCTGCGGAAACTGACCGGCAACATCCAGCGTTCGAATACGATGGTTATTTTCATCAACCAGATTCGAATGAAGATCGGCGTCATGTTCGGCAGCCCGGAGACGACAACCGGCGGCAACGCGCTGAAGTTCTACTCATCGGTACGCCTCGATATCCGCCGTATCGGCGCCATCAAGAAAGGCGATGAGGTCATTGGCAACCAGACCCGCGTCAAAGTCGTCAAGAACAAGGTTTCACCGCCGTTCAAACAGGCAGAATTCGAAATACTGTACGGCGAGGGCATTTCACGTTACGGCGAGATTATTGACCTCGGCGTGCAGCACAATATTGTCGACAAAGCGGGTTCCTGGTACAGCTACGGGGATGACCGCATCGGCCAGGGCAAGGAAAACGTGCGCGAATTCCTGAAGAACAACCCCGAGACGGCGGCAGAAATCGAAGAGAAGATTCGCAGCAAGCTGTTGCCGAAGACGGTCAAGGCGGTCCCGGAAGCGGACGATGACAAGGCAGTTGCCAAAGAAGCCTGAGCTGCGGCCAGTCCACGAAGAAATCGGCGATCTTCTCTCCGGCAGTGAGGAAGATCGTTTTTCGTGTCCAAAAGCGGCCCGCAAGAAGGCCATGGATTTCCTCGCGCGCCGAGAGTACGGGCAGGCAGAGCTCATCAAAAAGCTCGCTGACAAGGGCTTTGTTAGCGAGATTGCCGAGCGGGCCGTCATCAAACTGACCGAAGAGGGCCTGCAAAGCGATCGGCGCTTTGCCGAGAGCTTCGTTCAGTCGCGCGTCAACCAGGGCAAAGGCCCCGTTCGCATTCGCATTGACCTGGGTCAGCGCGGCATCAGTGAGGACGCCATCGAGGCGGCGCTCGACGAAGTCGGCGCCGACTGGTACCGGCTGGCCCGCGAGATCCGGGACAAGAAGTTCGGCAGCTCACGGCCGGCAGATTTCGCCGAAAAAGCGAAGCAGATGCGTTTTCTGCAGTACCGGGGCTTCGAGCCCGACCATACACAGGCCGCCGTGAGAGGCGGCGACGATTAAGTCTTAATCCCGCCGCACAAACCCCGTAAACTAGCGGGTTTGGGTTCTTGCGTATCGGCCCTATATCCCTGCGATGAAGACCATGACGAGCAATGAGCTGCGCCAGGCGTTCCTGGAGTTCTTTCGTGAGCGCGGACACGAGGTCGTCGCGAGTTCTCCGCTTGTGCCCGGCAACGATCCGACACTGCTTTTCACGAATGCCGGCATGGTGCAGTTCAAGGATGTCTTCCTGGGCGACGAAAAGCGCAGCTACGACCGGGCCGTCACCTCACAGCGCTGTGTGCGCGCGGGCGGCAAGCATAACGATCTCGAAAACGTTGGATACACTGCGCGGCATCACACCTTTTTCGAAATGCTCGGTAACTTCAGTTTTGGCGATTATTTCAAGCGCGAAGCCATTCAATACGCGTGGGAGTTCCTGACCGACACGTTGGGGCTTCCCGCGGATCGTCTCTGGGTCACGGTTTTCGAAGACGACGACGAGGCCGCTGACATCTGGCTGAACGAGATCAAAGTTGACCCCAAACGTTTTTCGCGCATGGGTGAGAAAGATAATTTCTGGGCCATGGGTGACACCGGTCCGTGCGGTCCGTGCAGCGAAATATTTTTCGATCATGGCGCTGAAGTCGCGGGCGGGCCTCCGGGTACCGCCGATGAAGATGGAGATCGTTACGTCGAAGTCTGGAATCTCGTGTTCATGCAGTTCGACCGGTCTGCCGGTGGCGAAATGAAACCGCTGCCGAAACCGTCCGTCGACACGGGTATGGGCCTCGAGCGTATTGCCGCCGTGATGCAAAAGGTCCACAGCAACTACCAGATCGATCTTTTCGAGCACATCATTCAGGCGGCGGCCGACGTTCTGGGCGTTAAAAACGATGGCTCGAGTTCGCTGAATGTCATCGCCGATCATATTCGGGCGTGCTCGTTCCTGATCGTGGACGGCGTATTGCCGGGCAACGAGGGCCGGGGCTACGTGCTGCGGCGCATCATTCGACGCGCCATTCGCCACGGCAAGAAACTCGGTACGCATGATCTGTTTTTCCACAAGCTCGTTGCGCCGCTCGTCGAGGAAATGGGCGAGGCCTATCCGGAACTGGCCAGGGCGCAGGCGCACGTGGAGAGGGTCCTCAAGAAAGAGGAAGCTCGCTTCGCGGAAACGCTCGACCAGGGCATGGATATCCTGGAGTCGGCTATTCGTGAGCTCGACGGTACCGAGATTCCCGGCGATGTCGTGTTCAAGCTCTACGATACCTACGGGTTTCCGGTCGACCTGACGGCCGATATCGCTCGTGAACGAAACCTGACGATCGATAGCCGGGGTTTTGAGAAATCCATGGCTCGGCAGCGTGACCGGGCGCGCGCGGCGAGCAAATTTAGTTTTGTGACTACAGGTAAGCTGAGTATGAAAGGCTATGCGCCAGAGGCGCTTGTCACGGGCTTCACCGGGTATGGCGACACTGAAGGTGCGGGCAAAATTGTCGCGTTGTTCAATGGTGACAAACCGGTGAAATCATTAAGCGCAGGCGACGACGGCGCCGTGATTTTGTCGTCGACTCCGTTTTACGCCGAGAGCGGTGGACAGGTCGGTGACACGGGCATACTTGTCGACGACGGCAAGCTCTTTCGTGTGGACGATACGCAGAAGATCGATGATGCGCATGTTCATTTTGGCAGCGTCGAACAGGGCGCACTGGGGATCGGCGATAAGGTCGAAGCGGTTGTCGATGCCGATCGACGCCAGGACATTCGGCTGAATCATTCGGCGACACATCTGCTGCACGCGGCGCTTCGGCAGGTGCTCGGCGAGCACGTTAGCCAGAAAGGTTCGCTGGTGGCACCGGACAAACTGCGTTTTGATTTTTCCCACTACGAAAGTGTGACGGAAGAGCAGCTGCACGAGATCGAGGATCTCGTGAACGCCGAGATTCGCACAAACATCGCCGCTGACACAAACCTCATGACGTACGACGACGCGATTGCGTCGGGCGCAATCGCGCTGTTTGGCGAAAAATACGGCGACAAAGTGCGCGTACTACGTCTCGGTGCGTTCTCGGTCGAGCTTTGTGGTGGCACCCACGTTGACCGCACGGGCGATATTGGCGTGTTCAAGATCGTGTCCGAAGGCGGCGTCGCTTCGGGCGTTCGACGTATCGAGGCTGTAACCGGCAGCGGCGCATTGGCGTGGATCGGTGCCAATCAGAGAACCTTGAACGATCTGGCCCTGCTCTTGCGGAGCCCGCCCGAACAGGCGGCGACGAAAGTAGAACAGCTTCTGAAGCGCAGCAAAGAGCTGGAAAAAGAACTCCTGGCAGCGAAACAGGCGCTCGTGGCCGGACCGGACGCCGATCATTCGAACCGTATTCAGGAGATCGCGGGCATCAAAGTGCTGGCGACCCGCATGGACGGTGCCGATGCCAAGACCCTGAGAGACGCGGTCGATCGGTTCAAGGACAAGCTGCAGAATGCCGTTGTTGTGCTGGGTTCGGTCGACGACGGCAAGGTCCGGCTGGCGGCCGGCGTGACCAAGAACAACGTCGACAGGATCCGAGCAGGTGACCTGATCAAGCCGGTCGCCGAGCTGGTTGGCGGCAAGGGCGGCGGGCGTCCGGATTTCGCGCAGGCGGGCGGAAGCGACGCATCGAACCTCGATACAGCGCTCGAATCGGTTCCGGGCTGGGTCAGGGAGCAGCTCTCCTGAGGACCCTATGGGCATCTAAAGCCAAAATCGGCTAGTATTACAGCGGTTTAAGGAAGTACGACGCGCAAAAAGAACGGGGCAGGAGCCCCGCCAGGCAGGAGTAGGATGTCATGCTGATTCTGACGCGACGCGCTGGAGAGGCGGTAATGATTGGGAGCGATATCACAATCACCGTCTTGGGGGTCAAGGGAAATCAGGTCCGAATTGGGATCAATGCGCCCAAAGACGTCGCAGTGCACCGGGAAGAAATCTACGAGCGAATAAAGAGCGAACAAGCCGCAGGAGGGGCAGGCGATTCCGATAAGCCTGAAGCAGAGGAATAGGCTCGGAAACCGCTTTACCTCAACCACCTCGGACAGTACTATGGCGCCCCGCGGAAAAGCCCGCAGGGTGGTGGGAACGAACACATCGGAGAGATGGCTGAGTGGTCGAAAGCGCTCCCTTGGCTCAAGGGAGTAAGGGCTAATACCCCTTCGAGGGTTCGATCCGAGGCGCGCAGCGCCGACAGACGCACGAAGTGCGCCGCGAAGCGGTGAGGAGCGAAGCGACGAATCCATCCCTCTCTCGGTGGACGGATTTCAGAAAGACTAAACATACGGAGAGATGGCTGAGTGGTCGAAAGCGCTCCCCTGCTAAGGGAGTAAGGGCTAATACCCCTTCGAGGGTTCGAATCCCTCTCTCTCCGCCACAATCAGACGAAGCGCCCGTAGCTCAGCTGGATAGAGTACTCGGCTACGAACCGAGCGGTCGGGAGTTCGAATCTCTCCGGGCGCGCCAAAAAATATAGGGACCCATTTGGGTCCCTATTTTTTTTGCGGCCGGTGAGTTCGAACTGTGCGGCCCGGAGGGCCGCGTTCGCACCGAGGAGGGCGTTAGCCCGACGACAGGCGAAGTCGCAAAGCGAGTCGCCAATCTCTCCGGGCCGCGCAGCGGCCGCTAATCTCTCTGGGCGCGTAATCCGGACATTTCGATTGACCGTGCGACGCTTTCCGTGTCGCCAAACGAGACCAGGTTTGCACCTGAAACACCCGGCACGTCCGTGAGCTGCTGCAGCATCTCAGCGCAAATCTCGACTCCCTCGTTCCCGGGATTCTTCGCCTGCCTGAGTCGTTTGATGATGTCGTCCGGAACGACCGTCGCGCGCAAATTGCTGGCGAGCCATTCGCCAATGTCGGCCGACGGTATTGGCGCGATGCTGATGATGACGTTGACTCTCTCGAGAAGCTTGGCGTCGACGAGGCCTGCCACATAACGTTTTATCAAATCAATGTCGAAGCAAAGCTGAGTCTGAATGAACTTGACGCCGGCGTCCGCTTTCGTCGCGATCTTACCGGGCTGCCAGCCGCGGGTTGGATTGAAAGCGGTAGCGATTGAACCAATGAAAAAATGCGGAGCATTCACGTTATCCGCGTCCGAGTGCAACGCGCGGGCGGCGGAGATGAGCTTTCTTGCTCCCCAGTCATAAACGGTTGCAGGCTTCGACGGAAAATCCGCCGGGAACTTTTGTCCACGCATCAGCAGCAGGCTCGTAACGCCGAGTGCCGCGGCGCCCAGCAGGTCGCTGTGCAAGGCAATTCGATTGCGGTCGCGGCAGGTCATGTGCAGGATCGGATCGATTCCCAGATCGAGCAAAATGCCGGCCGCAACCAGCGGAGACATATGCACGCGGCCGCCCGGATTATCCGTGACCTGTATGGCGTCGACTCTTGACTGAACGATCTGCGCCTGCTTGGCGATGGATGCCCCGGTTGAGCGGGAATCCAACTTGAGCTCGGCGCTCAGGGTGAAGTCCCGGGTTCGTATTGCTTCTTCAAAAGTATTCAAGGGGTGGCCCGTGGCGCAGATATCGCAAGTCTCGGGTCATTGGGCTTGGAATGTCAATGTAATGCGCTGTAAAGCCGTTGTAGAATTCGACGTTCGGCAGATCGAGGAAAAGGCGCGAGCAACGAGATGGTTTCTGCGGCGGCACAAAAAGCCACGTTCAAGGAGGCAATAGGACTTGTAGGTCAAGGCCAGGTTGACCAGGCAGAAGAGATCTGTCGGATTGCAATCGAGGAAGATCCGCAAAACGTTAATTTCCTGGCGCTGCTCGGCGCCATACAAATCAAGCGGAAACATTTCAAAGACGCGGAGAAATGGCTATTACAAGTGCTAGACCTGGCGCCAACCTTCGCTAAACCGCACGAAGACTTAGGGATAGTCCTGCTGCAACAGAACCGGGCCGACGAAGCAGTGCCGTTACTGCAGAAGGCGACCCGCCTCGACCCATCGCTCGAACTGGCCTGGCTGAACCTGGGCAAAGGGCTGGCGATGCTGGGCAAAGGCAAGGAGGCGGACGAAGCGTTCGAGAAATCATTCAGTCTGAATCCGGAGCGCAAAAAACTGGCTCATGCGGCCGAGCATCAAAAAGCTGGACGTGTGGAAGACGCCGCACAACTGTACAAGGAAGTCTTGCACGACAATCCAGAGAACGTCGACGCCACACGTATGTTGGGTATTATCGCGTACGCTGCAGGTGACATCGACGAGGCGGAACGATTGTTCCGACGCACCGTAAAACTGGCGCCGGATTTCGTCAATGCGATCATTGACCTCGGTAAGGTCCTCAAAGAACAGAACCGGTTCGAGGAAGCCATCGAATGCTTGAGGCGGGCAACCAAACTCGAGCCGACTAGCGTCAAAGCGCACTATCAGCTCGCGTCGACGCTTAGCCCCGCGGCGCTGAACTACGAGGCCATCGAATCCTATGAGCGTGTGCTCGAAATAAGGCCCAGGCATGCTGGCGCCAAACTCGGGCTAGGGCATATGCTGAAGACTGTCGGCCGGCAGGAAGAAGCCGTAAAAGCGTATCGGGATTGCATCGAGCTGAAGCCGGACAAGGGTGAGACTTACTGGAGCCTCGCGAATCTCAAGACCTACACGCTGACAGATGAGGACATTCACGAAATGGAGTCCTGGATCGAGAAAGAAGGTATTGGCGATGAATCGCGGGTCAATTTCCTGTTTGCCTTGGCCAAGGCCTACGAAGACAAGGGGGAATTCGACCGCGCCTGGGAATACTACGGCGAGGGAAACTCCACTCGCCGCATGCTCGAGCACTATGATCCGGTCGCCACGGAGGTGAAGAACGACGCCATTATCGAGGTCTTCAGCAAGGATTTTGTCGAAAGAAGTTCCGGCCTTGGCCACCCGGATCATGCTCCGATCTTTGTCGTCGGACTGCCACGTTCAGGCTCTACATTGATTGAGCAAATACTGGCCAGTCACAGTACGGTCGAAGGGACCGCGGAGTTGCCATACGTAAATCAAGTGGCCAGAACGCTCGATCTAAATCGTGCCGATGGCATCAACTATCCCGAGGCCTTACTCGAGCTCGAAGAAAAACACTTCAAGGCACTGGGTAAAGACTACTTGGATCGGGCGCAAATGCATCGCCTCGAGGGCACGTCACGCTTTATTGACAAGATGCCGAATAATTTCCCGAGTGTTGGCTTTATCCACCTGATGCTGCCGAATGCGAAAATCATTGATGCGCGCCGCTATCCGCTCGATTCCTGTCTGAGCTGTTACAGGCAGCTGTTTGGAAGAGGTCAGCCATTTACCTATGACCTCACCGACATTGGCGAGTACTTCCTGCAGTACCAGCGCATGATGGATCACTGGCACGAGGTTTTACCGGGTCGCGTACTGACGGTACAGTACGAGGACGTCGTTACAGATTTTGAAACGCAGGTCAGGCGGCTGATCGACTACTGCGAGCTGCCGTGGGAAGACGCCTGTCTCCGCTTTCATGACACGGATCGACCCGTGCGGACGGCCAGCTCGGAGCAGGTGCGGCAACCGATCTACACGAAATCCGTGCATTTCTGGCGCAACCACGCGAAACATCTGGACGAGCTGATCGAAGTTCTGCAGCCGGTTCTCGATCGCTACAAGCAGTACGAACACATCAACGCGTAGCCGCGACATCCTGTGTCAGGTATCGAAAGGCCAGACCTCGAGGCCATGTATCGCGTTGCGAATGTCCATCGTCAGGTTGATGCTCAGCGTCGTCTTCATCGAGTCCAGGTCATGCAGCGTGATCGTCGACGGTGATGATCCCGCTGCGATCAGGGTGTCATCGATGGCACATAGCCCGCGAGCAAACGCCTGCCGCGCGATGCGCGAATCGTCGAGGTCGATGTGCGTCAGAAGGCCCTCGTCGTAACGCGGCACCCGGAAAAGCCGCTGTTTTCCGGGCGATACGAATCGCACGAGATCGGATTCCGTATCGTTGAACAGGACGCCATCGCGAAACGGCCGTGCATTGTGGGAGCCGGTCGGTAGGGGGCCGACCATGCTGATCTTGTTGCCCGTGTAGCGGAGCAGGCCGCCGGTCCTGAGACCGCTGATAAACATGCCGCGGCTGGTGCAAAAAACATTATTGATGTGCAGCTCATTACGCAGCGGCGGCCCTTCGGTTCCAGCGGGCGAAAATGGCGTCACCTGGAACCCGTCGACGGTCTTGCTGATGTGCAGGCCCCACGAAAACCGCTCCTCGTCGAGGTCAAAACCGAGGATGGCATCATGACCGGTCGAGGTTACATAGAGTCGGCGTTTGTAGCGATGGATTTCGTGGCAGTGTTTGAGATACGGCGAGCGAAACGAGGCGATCTGTTCAAACGACGGGTCGTAGACAAACAGCTCGTCGCTTGCGGCGACATACACTTTGTCCGAATCGAAAGCGATGCCGCGCAGTCCGCGATCCCAGCCGCGCCCCTGCCAGTCTATGTCGGCCGTATTCCAGTCGACGGGCTGTGCTACCCGCTGGCGCTCGAGATCGATGAGATAGATGCCGCCGTGGCTTTCGCCCTGCCGACTGCCGCGCACGACCGATGTGGCTACAAGTGTCGTCACGGGCTCGGTGATGCACGGCGCTTGAGCGGCTCATATTGTGAAACGCGCATAACTAAAGGCTCAACGTAAAGAAAACGTAACATTATGAATACTATACAGTAACCTGCCGATGGAGAGATCGCGGCCTGGCCATCCTGAATCGCGGACCGGCCGACCCCCCAGAAGTTCTTGGATTGCTGGGCCACAGTGAGGTAGCATCGGGAATAAGTGATGCCGGGGGCCAGGCGGCACACTGAATCTCTAAATAAAACGTTTTTGTTACCGGGGGACAAGAATGTCTGATCAGCAAGCACCGCAGCAATTCTCCAGGACTTCTCTCGCCGTCGCCGTTTCAACGGCTTGTGCAGCAGCACCAGTTGCTCACGCACAGACGGTCGCGATCGAAGAAATCGTCGTAACGGCCACAAAGCGCGCAGAAAGTATTCAAGATGTGCCGATGTCCATCACGGCGTTTGGCAATGACGATATCGTCCGCGAGGGATTCAAGCAGCTCGAAGATTACGCCGGCCGCATACCGGCGCTGTCATTCGGGACGCGGCATCCGGGTGGCTCGAATGTCATCATGCGAGGGTGTGCTGTGTCTGGCATCGCATTCGCCGCTAATCCGACGACCGCTGTCTACCTGGACGAACAGCCGATTACGGTTGCTGGCTTCAATCCCGATCCCCGCCTGATCGATATCGAGCGTGTCGAAGCCCTGAGCGGCCCGCAGGGCTCGCTGTTCGGCGATGCCTCGCAGTGCGGCACGTTGCGCATCATCACCAACAAGCCGGACACGACCGGATTCGAGGGCTGGGTCGATCTCGGCGCGTCGAGCGTAGCGCATGGTGACGTCGGCTACGACGTCAGCGCCATGGTAAACATACCGATCAGTGACCAGGCCGCGATACGGCTGGTCGGATTCCAGGCCGAGGAAGCTGGTTACATCGATAATGTCCTGGGTGCGAGTCCGGTTGGGGACGTTTACCCGAAGGGTCGTGTGGGCACATTCGACAATTCCGAATTTGTTGAGGAAGACGTCAATACGTCAACCACCACCGGAGTCAGGGCGAATCTTCGCTGGCTGCCGACGGAAAATTGGAATGTCGATATTGGTGCCATTTATCAGAAACTCGAAGAGGACGGTTTCGGTGACACTGATCTGCCCGAGAATGACCTGGTAGCCGCAAGTTTAGGCGAGTGGCAGCAGCTCCGTTATGAGGAGGAAGACTTCGAGGACGAGTGGTATCAGCTCGCGCTGACTCTCGAAGGCCGCCTCGGCGGAGCAGATGTCGTCCTGGCTACCTCTTTCATGAATCGGGAATATCTATTCCGGGCCGATGCGACGACTTATCTCGGAAGCTGGCAGGAGCGTTATATCCCCAAGTGGAACGACGCGGCCGATCCTCGTGACTGTTATTTATCGGATGCGTGTTCGGCGATTTACGACTTCTGGCCCAGTCAGGACCCCCGTGCTCAGGTATTCAGTCTCGGCGAGTCGGATCGAACCAGTATCGAGCTACGGGTCGCAACGCCGAGCGACTCGGACAGTCGCTGGTCGGGCATTATCGGCGCTTTCTATAACAAGGTAGAGGAACACGCGCATTTCGCGTCGAATGTCAAAGACCTGGATCAAAGCGGGATTGCCGGGACATTTCCGTTGCTCGACATCGACGGAAATCCCCGTCTCGATGACGACGGTAATGTCGTTTATTACTATTTTGGCGGTGCCCATCACTACCTGAATTACCTCGCGTTTTATTACAACTGCGGTACCGGGGTAAACAATACAAACGATTGCACCTATCCGGTATATCCCTCGAATAACTGGTGGACGGGTGTTTACGACAACACGTTGAAACAGTTTGCGATCTTTGGCGAGGCCAGCTTCGATGTCTCGGAAAACTTCAACATCACGCTAGGCGGCCGCTGGTTCGACGTCGATAGAGACCGCCGCCTGCAGCAAGGCACATTGATCGGTGCTCATCAGGATTACAGAGCATTGCCGCGCGAAGCGAACTGCGCAGACATAAGTGGCACCGGGACTTTCGTTAACGGGACAGATTACAAGGTAGCCGACCACTGTTACCAGGACTCGCTCTCATCGGCGAGTGAGAGCGGTTTCGTGCCGAAAGCCACTTTGACCTATACCTTCGATGACAATCGCATGGTGTACGGCACTTATTCCGAGGGTTTCCGTCGGGGCGGCGCCAACGCGGCCAAACCACGCTCGGTTTTTGGGCGAACGCCATTAAACACCTATGACTCCGATCTCGTGAAGAATTACGAGATTGGGGCCAAGACAACGCTGGCCGACGGGCGCGTGCAGTTCAATGTCACGGCTTATCGCATGATCTGGGAAGATATTCAGATAGAGACAGAGGACCCGACGCCATTTCTGTTCAACCTCGGAATCATTAACTTCCCAGAGGCCGAAATCACCGGCGTCGAAGCATTCCTGAACTGGATACCGGCGGATGGCTGGAATGTCACCGCGAACCTGGGCTTGAATGAGGCAGAACTTTCCAAGGACGGCGTTTTCCAAGTCGATGGTGCGCCTGTGGATCGTTCGGCGAAAAAAGGCACACCGCTGCCACTGACACCTGACATGAAAGCCAGCCTGAGCGTTGATCGGTATTTCGACAACAAACTGTGGGGCGCAGAGCCGTCATTCGCTATTGGCGTCCAGCACACGGGTGACTCGGTGAGTTCGCTGGCGGGCATTCAATCCATTGAGGCCGCTACATTGGCACGCAAGCAATCTGCCTATACGCTCGTCAACCTGCGCTTCGGCCTCGATGCCGAGAACTGGAGTGCGAATCTTTACGTCAACAACGCCACGGATGAGTATGCCGAAGAGTACTATAACGATCGCTGGTTCCAAACGCGGCTTAGTGTGAACCGTCCACGGACAATCGGCATCAATTACCGGAGACACTTCAAGTAACGAAGTCGACACCGAACCGTCGATGGATATCGATACACTTCTCCGCGACCTCGGCAGCATTGACGCTGCTGCATTGAGCGACGCGATTCTTGCCCAGGACGAGGAAGCCTGGCGGGAAGACCAGTATCGTCAGCAGGTTTTCGATGTGCACAGGGAAACCGAGTCGATTGTGCTGGTATTCGTAAATCTCGAACACTGGCCCGAGATCGAAATTTCCAAGGAACCGGGTTGGGATCGGCTCGCCGATGTGGCGATCCCGCTGATGCACGGCATTATCGACAGGCATTATCCGAAGGGCGGCACCATTGTTCGCGCGATGGCTGCCAAGCTATTGTCGGGCGGCAAGATTAGGCCGCATATAGACACGCACCCATCGTTTCACATTGGCCATCGCATCCATGTGCCGATTACGACAAATCCCAGGGTTCGCTTCATGATTGACGGCAGGCCGCATCGCCTGGAGGTTGGCAGGGCCTACGAGATCAATAATCAAAAAAACCACAGCGTGATGAACAAGGGCGCTGAAGACCGGATTACGTTTATTTTCGACTATATTCCGCCGGAGCAACTCGCGCGGCTGGGGCAACGACGGACTCGGGCAACAGCGTCTGCCTGACCAGACCAGGGACATTCTTGATTTAGCGTATTAACTCGTTAAATCAACAATACCCCCATTCCCGATTCCCATTCATCATGTTTCTTGTGGCGCGGGCGGTGGTTTGGGTGGTGTTGGAGCTTGCGCATCCGGCCATCCGGAGCGTAGGTGCAGATCACGCTGGGGAAAGGGAATCTCGATGCCGTATTCGGCCAGCTTGGTCTCGAGCGCCCAGAGATAGGCGGAGCGGGTTCTGGTCGGGCGCCGGGCGCCCTGTCGATTTACCCAGACAAGCAGCAGGAAATTCAGGCTGCTGTCGCCGTATTCCACGAGCCAGACATCGGGCTCACGGCCTTTCATGTTAGTTAATGTGTAAGAGACTTCGGCCGCGGCCTCTAGCGCCGCTTTTTTCACCGTATCCTTGTCGCTGCCATAGGCCACGCCGAACGGAATGCGGACGCGCAGTATGCGCTCGCCCAGCGTCCAGTTAGTGAGTTTCGTGGTGACGAACTCGGAATTAGGGACGACGATGTCAATATTGTCGTTGGTGTTGATGAGCGTGCTGCGCACGTTAATGGCTTTGACGGTGCCCGTCAGCCCCGTATCGAGTTCAATATAATCGCCAACTCGCAGCGAGTGCTCGAAGAGGATGATCAGTCCCGAGACGAAGTTGTTGACGATGGACTGCAGACCAAAACCGATGCCGACACTGAGCGCGCCGGCAACCAGCGCCAGATTGCTGAAATCGAGCCCGATGGAGGATAGTGCTATCACTAATCCAAGAATGATGATCGTGTAGTGGCTGAGTCGACCGACCGTGTAAAGTGACGCCTGCGTGCCGCTCGATTCGTCCTCACCAACCCGCCTGATGGCGTGACCTATGCCGCGGGAAAGGAGGTAGGCGATGCCCAGGATGACCAGTACGCGCAGTATGTCGCGGCCGGCAACCGGCGTTTCCCCCACCGAAAACAAGGTGACGTCGGCGAGGCCGGCGACGCGAATGTAAGCTGTCTTTATCGAACGGCTGATGCCGGAAAGCCAGGACTTGAACGCGCCCTCATACTCGGCGGCGGCGTTATCGACAACCAGCATCATGAGCTTCAAATCGGCGATCGCCGCGCCAAGTTCTCCGATCTGAGTCAGGGTTTGCTGAGCCATACCGAGCCGTTGATCGAGCAGTCGACGGGAAGCACGATCTAGCCCGTCCCGGTTGATGCTTTGGATCGCAAGCAGCTCATCCCCGGTTTCGCGCCGCCACTCGGGCACACTCTGCTCGGTGCCGCGCACGAATTCCGACCATTCGAGCGCCTTGTCTTGGACCGCGTCGGCCTCTGTCGCCGTGTCCAGAACCAGTTCGGTCCACCAGCGCTGCGCCTCGGACTGCGCCAACGTCGCATTGGCCAGCGCGAGGCTGATCTCGGCAGCCGTCAGCCGCTGTTGCTGCAGGCGTTGCTGCGAGCGGCCCAGAGCGGTATTGAGGTCGAGCCCGCTGGCGGCAATTTGAGCCGCACGCAGCTCCGCTTCGGATTTTTCAACGGCGGCCGTCCCGGCATCCACGCGCTTGTTCAGGGCGTCGAGATCGGCCTCCTCGGCTGTGATCGCCAGGCGATCCCTGGCCAAATCGGCGCGTGTCGCCATCGCCTGCGCAAAGGCGCTGGCGAGTTCCGATCGCTTGCGTAGCAGCGCGAGGCGACGTGTCGAAATAGCCGTGGCCGAGCGCGCCTGCAGCAATCTCAGGCCGGCCAGCCAACGTTCATCGCCGGCTGGAGCGTCCACGTAGTCGTCGAACACGGCATCTCGATGCCGCTTTGTGCCGTCGAGCACGCGCTGTTCGCGATCGACCTCGAGCTGTTCCTCGTCCGCCGCCAGGCGCGCAGCCCGGGCATTCGCCGCGAGCTCGAGCAGGTCATCGATCGAATAATTCGCCGCGGCCGGTTCCAGCTCCGTCGGCTCAAGCTCGGTGTCGTCGAGAAGGGCCAGGTAGGCGGTGAAGTTGTCGCTTACGGAATCGAGAATTGCCTGGGCGATCAGCTGGTTCTGCGGGGCCAGGTCGGCGATCTGGGAACTCGTATCCTCGAGGTAAGCCTTGATCCTCGGTTCGACCTCGGCGCGGGACCCCTCGAAGTAGGCCCACCAGTTGGTTTGCAGGGAACGCAGGTCCGGCGTGGCGGGTTCCTCACTGGCCAGAGGCTCCTGGGCCAGGGCGCTCGCCGCGAACAATAAGCCTAGCAGCAGCGGCAGGAGGCGTGACGATTGCGCTATTTTCATTCGGTCAACAGTGAGTCGGCTTCAGGACGGGTACAGGTCGCTCATGCTACGAGAAATTGGGAGTTCATGCACTTTACCGTGCACTGAGATGCAGGCGACGTAGGGTCTCAAGGCCGCCACCGCCTCCAAATTGCAGTATCCTGTACAAAATTCAGAATCGAGGGGGAGAAGACAATGCTGATCGTTCATCATCTGGAAAACTCGCGCTCACAACGTGTACTGTGGCTGCTGGAAGAGCTCGGTGTAGAGTATGACATCAAGCGCTACGGGCGCGACAAGGCGACCAGCCTGGCACCCCCGGAACTCAAGGACATTCACCCGCTCGGCAAAGCGCCCGTCATTGTGGACGGAGATGTCACGATGGCGGAATCCGGTGCGATTATTGAATACCTGGTGCACACCTACGACGACGGCAGAGTGCACCCGGTGATCGGTACGCCTGAATGGCGCTCATACACGTACTGGTTACACTACGCGGAAGGTACCTTCATGCCTTTGATGATTATCTCGCTGATTCTCGCACGCATAGAAACGGCGCCGATGCCGTTCTTCGTTAAGCCGATCGCGAAAGGCATTGCCGGCAAGGTGCGCGATGGCTATCTGGACGCCAATGTAAAGAGCAACCTCGAGTTCATGGAGCAAACGCTGAGCGAGTCAAAATGGTTCTGCGGCGACAAGTTTACAGCCGCCGATGTGCAGATGAGTTTTGCGCTGGAAGCGGCCGAAGTACGGACGGACCTCACGTCCGGCTATCCGCATCTCGCGGCCTTTCTCAAGAATGTTCGCGCACGACCGGCTTATAAAGCGGCTCTTGACCGTGGTGGCCATTACGAGCTGATGGGCACAGGCAGGAATTCCTAGCCTGTCCTTCGTGCCACGCGACTTGGGCATTCTACGTATGGCTTTCTTGGCTTTTTTTTCACTATCATCGCCGTAATCGAGTCAGCTCCCGGGGAACAAACATGACCGACAATGCCAACCTGGTTCTACTGTCCTCTCTGGGCGCGGAACTTTCGCAGGAGGAAGCGGGTGTGCTCGGCAGCCTGATGAATCCGCGAGAACTGGCCGACGGCGACTACCTCATTACGGAGGGTACAACCGACAATTCGCTGCACGTGTTGCTGGAGGGCAAGCTCGAAGTGGTCAAACACACCGGCGGCGGCGATATTGCCGGACTCGCCATCCTCAGGGAAGGCGACCTGGCGGGTGAGCTCAGCTTTATCGACGGCCATGAACACACGGTCGGCCTGCGGGCACTTTGCCCGACCCATGTTCTGACCTTAAAGCGTGAGGACTTCGAAAGTGTCGTCGATGCGGAGCCGCAGCTTGTTTATAAAGTCATGCGCGCTATCGCTCGCTCCACTCACCGCATCGTGCATCGCATGAACGCCGAATTCATTGAGCTCAACAACTACATCTTCAAACAACACGGTCGTTATTGAATCGACGACCCCGGCAGTAGCCCTGTCGCATTTCGCCTGAGTCGCACACGACGACCATGGCGCGCCAGTTCTCGACGAAATGATCGGCGTCATTTTTGCCAAGAAGCTCAACAAGCTCGTCGTACAACGCGCCCTTGATCAGTTCGTACTCACGTTTCGCCTCAGTCCGATACCACGCCGATGCATCCCTTGAAATTACGTCAACAAATCCCGCAGCGTGAAACCTCTCGCCAAGCTCATCCAGCGTCTCGAGGGCGTAGCTAAGACCCTCCAGTTTTAACCAGTAGCGCATGTCGTCCGAGTAGTCGCGCTCTGATTTCATCCATTCGTAGCAACTGAGAAAGCCACCCGGAACAAGCACGCGGTAGCACTCGCCGAGTAAAGTTGTCTTGTCACTTGTCTGGGTGATGGCGCCCGACGAGACTACGATATCGAACGACCGATCAGGAAAAGGCAGTGGTCCCGGATCAACGGTCTCGAACGTGCACCGGCGCTGCAGTCCCAGTTTTTTTGCCGCCGCCGTTGCGCGTTCAATCAGCGGTGCTTCGATGTCAATTCCGACGACACTCGCATCGAACGATCGGGCCATTTCGAATGCCGGGCCTCCAATTCCGCAGCCGACATCCAGTATGCGTTTGCCTCGGGGTTCAGTTCCCTCCAATAAGTTCGCAACGTTGCCGGGTCCGCCGGGCGCCATATAACCCGTGCCCCAGATGAGCTCCAGCATTCTGACCATCGAATTGTCGTATTCGTTTTCATGCGTGACGGTGTCGTTCATGTGTAAAATTCTACCTTAGAATGAAGTCCGACAGGGATCACAGAGTTTGATGCGCCGCGCTGCTACGGTAGCGCGCATGAAAAGCAAGATCGTAGTTACGCTATTTGCGCTGCCGTTTTTTGCTGTCGGTGTGTGGATGCTATGGTCTGTCAGCAGCTCGGTCCATGACGCGTGGCGAATGCAGGAGTGGGTGCCTGTCGATCCCGACGAACCGCAGGCCTCGATCATTTATCGCGAGCTGCGTTGGCGGCACGATCGACCTCGATATTCCGTTCGATCCGCCAACCAGGTTTGAACTGACGCTGAACAATCTGCGCCGTTATGTTTCAGGCAACGGCAAGAATCGTAGCCGTAAGGAAGAAGCAAAATGGCAGGACACGATTGTTGTACACGCGGAGCAGGGTGCCAGGGGCACCCGACTAGCGTTCCGATTCGACGCCCCGGCAGGGCTCGACGCATCGGATGCGGATCAGGGCGACAGCTATCATGTCTGGTGATTGAATTTGCGGGCGGATCGACCCGGTGCTGATCTCGATCGTGACTACGACATATCGGTGTATGCAACCGCAACCAAA
>Ga0224512_10000704_pt1 | contig 34409 bp, 27 predicted proteins | sample SF_May12_sed_USG_4_FD_169103 | JGI IMG/M metagenome (GOLD analysis project Ga0224512, IMG submission 169103) | Sediment microbial communities from San Francisco Bay, California, United States - SF_May12_sed_USGS_13 | ecosystem: Environmental > Aquatic > Marine > Sediment | place: USA... | reverse complement strand
CGAGGGGCAGATCAGAGGCTGCGGTGCCGTTCCCAGGAACAGACGTGACAAGGATTATAGATTGGATCCGCTATCATTCCAGGAGCGCTTAAAAGCAAATCATGCTATTCGACAGTCAAAGTGGATCCTGAGCGGCTTTGGACGGGCCGTAGCCAGCCCGTACAATACGCCGCTCCCCTGTAAGCCCGGAAAACAGACGTGCAGCCCATCCTCAACATTGCGATCCGCGCGGCCCGCTCGGCGGGCGCGCTCATCGTAAGACAACTGGAGCGGGTGGATTCACTCAATGTCACCGCCAAAGGTCACAACGATTTCGTCACCGAGGTCGACCAGAGGGCGGAGCAAATAATCATCGACACGATCCACAAGGCGTATCCCGATCACGGCATACTTGCAGAAGAGTCCGGCCGGCAGGGTAGTGACGAATTTGTCTGGGTCATCGATCCCCTGGATGGGACGACAAATTTTCTCCACAATTTTCCGCACTTCGCCGTCTCCATCGCCTTGGAGCATCGATCACAAATCGTTCACGGCGTAGTCTTCGATCCCGTACGCCAGGAATTGTTCACTGCCAGCCGGGGCGAGGGCGCTCAGCTTGACAATCGCAAGATGCGCGTGAGTCGGAATACAGACCTGGACAGCGCCCTGCTCGGTACCGGCTTTCCATTTCGGGAGCTTTCCAACTTCGACGAATATCTGTCGACTTTGCAGGCATTCATGCCTAATTGCGCGGGTATCAGGCGGGCGGGCTCAGCCGCGCTGGATTTGGCCTATGTGGCCGCGGGAAGGCTGGACGGCTTTTGGGAATTCGGGCTGAAACGCTGGGACATTGCCGCGGGCGCGCTGCTCATTCACGAGGCAGGGGGATTCGTAAGCGATCCTTTTGGCGGCGAGAATTATCTCGATTGCGGAAACGTCGTCGCCGGAAACCCAAAGATCGCCAAGAAGATGCTGCAGACGCTGCATCCCTTGATCGCCGGGCGAAAGCTTCGAAGCTGAAAGTGACGGCACCCGTTAACTACGCTCACATTAATTTCGAAGGTTGGAAATGAATAGTAAAGCAGGTGATGTGACGATTGTGATTCCGGCCAAGAACGAGGCCGAAACCCTTCCCGCACTGCTTTCGGCAATTCAATCAAAGCTGCCCGAGTTCAAGGTCCTGGTGGTCGACGACGGATCCACCGATGACACCGCGGCAATCTGCAAGAAACACGGCGCAAAGGTCATATCGCTTCCTTACAGCCTGGGCAACGGGGGCGCGGTCAAGACGGGCGTGCGCAGCGTGAAGACGCGGCGGCTGGTTCTCATGGATGCCGATGGCCAGCACTCACCGGAAGACATTCTGAGGCTGCTTGAACGTCTGGATCAGGGCTATGACATGGTCATCGGGGCTCGGGGCCGGGAATCCCAGGCGAACTTCGGCCGGGCGACGGCAAATACTATATACAACCGGCTCGCGGGCTGGATGGTCGGACGCAACATTCCGGATCTGACCTCCGGATTCCGCGCCGCCGATACCGAGAAGTTCAGGGAGTTTTTGTATCTGCTGCCCAATGGATTTTCCTATCCGACGACCATAACCATGGCCTTTTTCAGGGCCGGCTACAGCGTCGATTTCCTGCCGATTACGGCGGGCCAGCGCGTCACCGCGAGCCACATCAGTCCCCTTAAGGACGGGGTCCGTTTTTTATTGATCATCTTCAGGGTGGGCACCCTGTATTCACCGCTGAAGATTTTCTTTCCCCTGAGCGTTGTCTTCTTTCTCATGGGCACGGTGTACTACGTCTACACTTATGCTTTCTTGAATCGTTTCACCAACATGGGCGCAGTTTTGTTCATCACCTCTCTGCTCATATTTCTAATAGGCCTCGTTTCAGAACAGGTGACAAACCTTTTATACAGCCGGCGGAATGATTGACGGACAGCCGTCTCTCCCCTTCAGCTTGAATTAGGGTACTTGGTCTTGACGCTCTGCTCTGAACCGCGCAACTTCCGTCGGGATTGCCACGCTGTCGTAAATCGGCACCTGGAGAAATTTGATGTCGGAACGTCATAACAATTCCGAGGATCAATTCCTGATATTCGGCCAGCCGCAAATCCATCAGGATGAAATCGACGAGGTAGTTGATTCGCTTCGCAAAGCCTGGCTGGGCACGGGGCCAAAGGTCTCCCGCTTTGAATCGGAATTTGCCCGATACAAGGGCACCGACAGCGCACACGTTGCGGCCGTGAATTCCTGCACCGCGGCGCTGCACATCAGCATGCTCGCGGCAGGCATCGAGCCGGAGGATGAGGTAATCACCACGCCCATGACCTTTTGCGCCACGGTGAACGCCATCGTCCACGCCGGAGCAACGCCGGTCCTTGCAGACATTGATCCCGTGAGCATGAATATCGATCCAGCCCAGATCGAAAAGCGAATCACCCCGCGCACCCGCGGAGTCGTACCGGTACATTTCGCCGGCCGGCCGTGCGACATGAAGTCCATAATGTCGCTTGCCAATAAATATGGGCTGAAGGTCATCGAGGACTGCGCACACGCCATCGAGAGTGAGCTCGACGGCAGGAAGGCGGGGACCTTCGGCGACTTCGGCTGTTTCAGCTTCTATGCCACCAAGAACGTGACCACCGGCGAAGGCGGCATGATTCTGGCGAGAGATACGTCCGACATCGAGCGTGCCAAAATCCTAGCGCTGCACGGCATGACCAAGGACGCCTGGAAGCGCTTCAGCGATGCCGGGCACGTGCACTACTTCGTGGTCGAGTGCGGCTTCAAGTACAACATGATGGATCTACAGGCGGCCATCGGTATTCACCAGCTCGCCCGGGTGGAAAGCTCCTGGAATCGCCGTCGTGAAATCTGGGAGCGTTATCAGGATGAGTTTTCCGGCCTGCCCGTGGTCCGGCCGACGGAGCCGGAGGCCGGCAGCCGTCATGCTTATCATTTGTATACCCTTCAGATTGACCCGAAGAGATGCGGTATCAGCCGGGACGCGTTTCTTGACGCCATGATCGATTGCCGCATCGGCGTCGGCGTACACTACCTAAGTATCGCGCAGCACCCGTACTACCAGCAGCGTTTTGGCTGGCGACCAGCAGACTATCCCAATGCGTGGAAGGTTGGCGAGGAGACGGTGAGCCTCCCCTTGTCTCCTAAGCTTTCCCAAAGCGACGTGGAGCGAGTGATTCATAACGTGCGCAGCATCCTCCGATCATAACGACGAGCCAGAATTCGATCTGTCAACTCACGCCGCGATCACGCACGCCAGGCAGGCCGGTATGGACTCTTCAAGCGCAACGCCCCCGCCCTTGGCTCAAAAATCCCTGATGAAATTCAAAGACAAGCGTGGTAACGAAACACGCGATCAATTCACCTTCCAGAATGATCGAAGCGCGCTGATGGCATTTGGAGTGTCCCTGGTAACGCGCAGGAGCGCCTGATCCGATGGATCGGAAACCGAAGTCCCAAATAACAAACGGGCTGAAGATCGACCACATCGCCGCCGGCGGAATCTGGGTTCTGTCGGGACGCATAGCCAATACGCTTTTTGCCCTGGGCATCATTGCTCTGCTGGCCCGTTCATTGGACGCCTCGGAAATGGGCGCATACGTTCTGGCTGTCAGCGTGGTCAGTGTATTTTCAGTCGTCGGACAGTTCGGCCTGCATCAGGCCGCGCTACGACTGGTCGCCGAGGGGATGACCGGGAATGAACATCGATTCGTACGACAGGTAGTGCGAAACGCCATACTCATTGCCGGCGGGTGCGGCCTATGCTTGGCAGTGGGACTGAACCTGGGGTTGGCCGATTGGATCGGATACGAGCTTTTTGAAGCGCCTGGGTTAGCTCAGGCGTCTGTGTTGTTGGGCATCTGGACCTTGATGTTGATTCTGCAGACCGTGATTGCAGAAGTATTCCGTGGTTTTCAGGATTACCGACGAGCGACGATTCACGGAGGATTGACCTCCTCCTTGTTCGCCTTGGGGGCTTTGATTTTCCTCCAATTGAGCGAGCATACCGTCAACCTGCACCTTGTGCTGACGGTCATCACATCCGCTGCGTTGCTAGGTGTAATTTGGTCTGCCCTTTCCCTTGCCGCAAAAATTCATGGTCTTGGTTTGGGTGGTTATCGTCACGCTAGTCTGAGGGGTCTGGCAAGCATAACCTGGCCGTTATGGATAAGCAGCGTGGCGATGCTGCTTAGTTCACACGCTGACCTATGGATCCTGGGCGCGCTATCTACCCAGGAACAGGTCGCCGTTTATGGAACGGCGGCGCGAATTTCGATTCTGCTGTCGGTTCCGCTGTTCGTGGTCAATTCCGTTATCACTCCGTTGATTGCCCGCCTCAACGTAGAGCGCGACCTCTCGAGATTGCAGTCCTTATTGCAGGCAACGGCAAGCGTTGCGGCCATTCCTGCCGTTGTGCTTCTGCCGATCTTTGCTTTGTTTGGCGAGGAGATAATGACTTTCATATTCGGGAATGGCTATGGTGCGGGAGGCAATGTGCTGATAATCCTCTCAATAGGTCACGCGGCCAATGTATTGAGCGGATCCTGCGGCTACACGCTGATCATGACCGGCCACCAGCAGATAATGATGCGGATTTCCCTGGTTTCTACCAGCCTGTTGCTGCTGGCGGGGCTCCTACTTGCCGGGCGCTATGCAGCGCAGGGCGTCGCGCTGGCCTTTACCGGATCGCTGATTCTGCAGAACGTTCTTATGTGGATTTTCGCTCGCAGAAAGTGTGGCGTTTCGACCCATGCCGTGCCCTGGCGAGTATTTCACTGGCTCGACGAGCTGCGGAGCGCGCCCAGGTGAAAAGAGCCATAGACTTCATGATCATCGGCGCGGCGAAAAGCGGCACCACAACGGTGTACGAAGCGCTCGCCCGACATCCTGAGATCTTTATGCCCGAAATCAAGGAGAACCTGTATTTTGCCAGAGACTATGAGGCCGGCGAGGATTATCTTTTGCAGTATTATCGATCCGTTAGTGATCAGCCCATCGTCGGCGGAAATTACGTGCACGCTATGTACTTTCCAGAAGTCATAGAGCGCCTCTATCACCACAACAATCAAATGAAGCTCGTGGCCATTCTCCGCAATCCGGTGCAGCGAGCCTACTCGTCGTACTGGTTTTCCGTGCGCAATGGTCTCGAAGAGCTACCCTTCGAGGAGGCCATAAAACTAGACTCGAAGAACGCCGAAGGCAATTATATTGAGCGCGCGGAAAAGACCTATTTGTCACATGGTCTTTACGCCCAGCAGCTTCGAGGCTGCCTGCAGCTGTTTGCGCGGCGGCAACTTTGCGTGGTCACAACGGACATGCTGAAGGCGGACCCAGAGCTCACTTTGGCCGATATTCTTGGCTTTCTTGGCGCCGCGGCGTCGAGTTACGAATTCGGTTTCGAGCAGCGCGCAAATCCAGCGGCGATGCCACGGTTCGCCTGGCTGCAGCGGTTGATGCTGCGAGAGGATGCGCTCTATAAGAGGATTGGCCGGCGCATCGTTCCAGCAAGTCTGCGTTATTTTTTCAACCGTACACTGACGAATCGAATCGTAAATCGATGGAACGTGCGCCGATTTAACTATCCGCCGATGCCCGACAGCGTGAAGTCACAGTTGGTCGAATACTACGCCCAGCCAAATCGAGAGCTGGCGGCGCTGTTCAATCTGGATCTGAGCGGCTGGGCTCAGTAGTGGCGCAGCATATTCAAACAGTTGATCGAGGTCTGCAAAATTGCTGACCATCCGGGAACTGGAACAGGCGGACTACGCTAACGCATTGCGCCAATTTTACCAACGCACCTTGTTTCACGAGTGCGATTGGCTCGATAGCATCGTTCGGATCTATCGTGTCGAGATCTGCTATGTAGGGGCTTTCGAAGGTGAAGACCTGGTAGGCATGATTCCGGTTCTCATCAGAAGATTTTCAGGGGTGCGTGTCGCTGGGTCACCGTTGCCACAGGTTGCAACGCCTCGGTTGTTCCCGCTGGTCGACGAAGAACGCTTTCCTCCTTTTCTCGCGGCGCTAAGGCAATGGGCTAAGGAAAAAGGCTTGTCTCACCTGCAAGTGGCATGTAGGGACTGTGTCCATCGGGAATGCGTGGGCTGGGAGTCCGAGATCCGCGATACGCTGAAGGTCGCACTGGATAAAGAACTGGAGGCACTTTGGGGGGCGTTCAATCAAAACGCCAGAAGAGCAGTGCGTAAAACGATCCGCAACGGAGTCAGGTTACACTGGCGCCGGTCCAGAAAATTCATTGACGAAACATACCAGGCATTCCTGCATTCAACTTATGACCACCAGGGCATCCGGCCTAATTGTCCCATCGAGCTTTATCGAGAGCTCGAACAGCGCTTGCCGCGACGCCACTGGCGTATCTTGACGGCAAGCTGGCGGGGCAAAGATATCGCCTCGGTGTGGTTACTGCTTGACGAGCACCAATGCTATTTCTGGGACGGGGCCTCCGACCAGTCCATGCGCAGGCTACAAGCAAACAATCTTCTGCATTGGGCAGCCATTCGCTGGTCCCGGAAACGACGCCTGGCGGCCTACGATCTGTTGGGGGGCGAAGCAAGTAGCAGTCGCGCCGGTGGGCGCCAGGGCATAGGGAGATTCAAGAAATCCCTGGGTGGTGCACGCTCCGAATACGTTGTCTTCGTCTGGCAAAGGCAATGGATGCGCTTTGCGCTTGCCTTTTATCGTGTCTATTTGCGCTTACGTGACCGGACAGGCTTGTTCGGGGGGTCATGAGCAGACCCGTCCCAGCACGGTGGTTATCGCGTGCAAGTAATTTATATACTGCCAGCCGAAACGGCGCGGATAAGCGCTATGTTCAGAGACGCTCAGCTAATGCACGCCGACTCCGACTTGAATGGAGGCGCATTCCTGCAACACCTGCTCTAACGCGGGAATAACTGCTCCGCATTCCTAGGGCGGAGACCGAGCAGCGGCGCCGCCAGCTTCCATATCCAGCTGACGGGAATAGTGCAGGTGCGGTGCTGGCGTGTCGTTCCGCCCCATTTCTCCTTGAATCGCACCAGTCCCGGTTGCGAAGCGGGAGAGGCCATCATATTGAACTGCTCAGCTCCGATTTTCTTTGCCCACAGAATCGCATTTTGAAACAGCGCGTCTGAAGGGCGCGCTTGCGTATATCGCGGATGACTCGCGCCATGGAGATAGAATACCGTGCGACCACTCGACGCAGCGACGAGGAAAGCGGCAAGCTTGTTGCCAGCATATGCGCCGGTGCAGCGCAGCCGGTCCGAAGTCAGAGATAGCGCGAGCAAGGCGCGAAAGTACCCACGATTGTATCTACGCCGGCCCCGATGACGCTCGATGGTGGCTAGGTATAGTCGGTGGTAGCATTCCGCATCCCGATCCGCATCGTCGCAAGCGCGCAGCTCCAATTCCGAGCGTTCGAATTTCTTCAAATTCCTGTGAATCGCAGACGGCAAACTCTCGGCTTCCCAGTTAGGCAGATCGACGATGGCCGTTTCCGGCACCGAAACGGCGCGATGCTGCGCCAGCGCCGGTGGCCCGAACCCCGAGATAGGCACCCGGATGGCGTCGATATGGCGCCCAAATGACAAGCCGCTCAAGGCCTCGACAATACTCGCGGGTGCAGCAAGACTCCCGATGCCGCCACCGGCGGGGAACCCCAGGTAGCCGATCCGGACGGGGCCTTTGGGGAAAACCGGCAGCGCGCACCCCGTTTTAATTTGCGCATTCCACAGGTAAACGCTTGAGCAGCGAAAGCCTTCACTCAGCACGCGCTGCCAGGCGCTGCTGTGAAACAGATCGTCGCATTCCTCGCATTTCTGCTCCCATCCGCGCGGGGACGCGGGTGAAATGAGGAGACTATCAACGACCATTACGCGGGGGCCGGCTCAATCTGATCGAGGAAGCGCTCTACAATGACATTCACGTCGAACTGACGCCGGAGCGATTCCAGCGAAGCACTGTTTGCGCCTCCCGGTCGGGTAACCGCCGCCGCGATGGCCGCAGCGAAAGCCGATGCGGTCGGTGCCTTTGCCAGCACGCCGGCGGCGCCGTTTTCAAGCAGCCGGGGCAGATCGCCGACGGGGTTGGCAATTACGAGCTTACGAGCCTGCAGCGCATCCGAAAACACCACCGGAATACTCTCGATGCGAGACGGTATGCAGACGAAATCCGACCAGGCAAAAAGGGCTGCGGCTTCGTCGGCATCCATGTAACCCTCAATGCTCAGCGGCCTTCCGCCCGCTTTGAGCTTTGCAGCCGCGCCGCGGACCTCGTGTTCGAGGGGGCCACCGCCGGCAATGCGTACGGCCTCGATTTTCTCCCAACCTTCCTTCGGCAACTGCTCTAGCGCCTCGAGCATCAGGTCGATTCCTTTGTTCTGGTGCCATCGACCCAGAAAAGCCAGCCGATAGGGTGGGCCGCTGCGCGCCTGCGTGACATTCGCAACCGGTAACTGCCGCGCGCTGGGGAGAAAATGACAACTCATTCCACTGATTCGGCTGACGTCGTCAGCCAGGGCGAGGCCGTCGGCAAATCGGTGCGCGGCATCGCGCAAAACCGTACGCAGCACGGCGCGAATCAAAGGCACACGGCCAAGCGCCCAGATGTCACTGCCGAGGGCCCAGACGCTGTAGGGCACCCTCATTTGGCGCGCGCACGCCCGGGCCCAGTAGCCCGACGGCAGCGCCCAAAGCGCAAGGATGTGGTTTGGAAGTTGATGATCCAGAACCGCGGCGAGCGTACGGCGTCCGCTTCTGAGGGTCTGTAGTATTGCCGGCCAGTGGGCCGGGTTAAGAGGGCGGAGCAGCGAAAGCGGCTGCATGGGCACGCGGTAACGGCGCACGTCGACGGAGTTGCTGAAAGCATGTCCGTCGCGAGCGCCGGGGGCGACCACGGTGACGTTGACGCGCCGTGAAAGCGCGCGGGCAAAGTCCGATACGAATCCTCCCGCCGCCTCGCTGCCCGGGACGGACTCGGGAAAGGAAGTGGTCACCAGAACAACGCGCGTCATGTTGCCTTGGTCATCACTACTCGGTAGCCCAGCGACATGAAGTCGCCCTCGCAGGAACGGCTTGCAAACACGACCCCGGCGAAATTCGAAAGCAGGACCAGGATCGGCGCTAAAACGCTAAAGACGATCATTGGGCTTTTTTCCTGGATCCACCGCGCCATCTCTCGGGCAAATGCGAGGTTCACAAGCAAGGCTGCATTCTCTGCAGGCGATCCAAAGGCTTGGAGAGATTCGATCCGGAAGCCGTGCCGCTCAGCCAATCGGGCCAGCCCATAAGGCGTCCAGCGATGAAAATCCAAAGGCGCATCGTGAATCGGGTAAAGGAAAGGCACTTCGATAACCAGCCGACCCGAAGCGCGCAGAACACGGTGGACTTCAGCCATACAGCGGTCCGGATCCGGTAGGTGCTCCAATACATCGAGCAAAAGCACACAGTGCGCCGATTCGGACACAAAGGGCAAGCGCTGAGCGTCGCCGTAAACGTCGGGCCGCGAGTGGTACCAATCGGTGGCGGTCTGATAATAGTCAAGTCCGATATAACGACACCCGGGCGCACTTCTTTTCCTGGGTTTTTGATCCGCGCATCCGATGTCTACCACAGTGCCTGACATCAGCGGAGCGAGGGTGGCGAGCTTGCGCTCCTCGTGACGGAAAACGTGCCATTGGGGATGAAAAGGCGTGCGACGTAAAGGGGCGAGCAGCCTGCGAAGCCAGCCGTGTGGAGGTCTCGTCATGGTGACCTTTCAGTCTGCGCGGTCATCGTTAACAGTCTCCTCGCCGTAGTCACGATGTACCCACTCAATAAAATCTACCTCAATCCGGCGCGTAAGCGTCGACAAATGATTTAGTCGTCGCTTCCGGCGTCGACCGCTTCGGCCCGGTCTAATGCACGCATTCGGGCATTGCGTATTTCCTGCCTGAGTACACTGACGTCAGGAATATAGATCTTCCGCCAATCCATTTCGCCTTCGATGGCATCGGTGATGCGCTCCGCTTGGTCGACGGCGCCCAGCTTGATGAGCAATAGAGCCTTTTGCGCCCGATATCTGGGATGGAAGGACATTGTCTTGATGGACCTGTCCACATACTCCAATGCCTTGTCTACTTCTCCACGGAGGGCAAAGAGCTTGGCCGCGGAAAGCTCGACTAACCCCCTGCGTTTATTGGCAGGCGGCAGTCGCTCTAGCGCTATCATGTGCCAGTCGATCAGACGATCTACGAGCGGCAAGCAGTGGTCGCGACCGTTGATAGCGCAGCTCTGCGCGCTCCAAAGCGCCTGGACGGTTTCAACGTGAGTGGTACCGATAGTCAGACGTCTAGAGATCTCCTTCGCCACTTCCCGGTCGAGCTCCAGCAGGTATTCTCTATCGAGCACCGCATCCTTTGTCCAGCCTAGCTTTTCACGCTGGCTCTCCACGGCCGGTGAAACGTCGTCCACGACGCGGTCGCTCGCCGGAATCAGCGCATGAAGCATTTTCTGCATCTCGATCAAGGGATATACGGTGTCAGGTTTGGCCAACGCGGCGTCCTTCAGCGTTTTGTACACGGCACGCGCGTCCCTTTGCTGATCTCGCATGCCGGCGGCCAGCCCGGAAAGGGCCCTGTATGAACCGGGGTGATAGCGAACCAGAAACTCGAAAAGCAGCGGTCTCGAACTCCAGGATTGCGCCCGCGTGTGGGTGACGAAACCAAACACCAGCAGTATGCACATCGCGCCCACCGCGACGGTTCGTGGGTCAAATCGGGATCCCTTGACCAGCGCTGCAAGGTAATAGGCGATGACCGCTAATGGACCCACGCTGGGCACGTAGTTGCGATGTTCGTGGATGATTTCAAGGCCTATAACGGTGGATTCAAGCGCGTGACCGACAAGGAACCAGGCAATGCCAAAGGCCCATAACGACCGCCGGCGTATGCCCGCCAGGACAGCGGCGCCGATGGCCAACCAGCAGAGGACGGCGGCCAGGGTCGAGGGCGGGTGCAGAAGCCCGGTGCTTAACCCGAAGTCATCGTGGTACAGCCCAAATTTTGAGATGAGAGGGACGAAGATAAGGGAAACGTAAAAAAATAAGGCACGAAATTCGGTCAGCACGCGTTCCGTCAAGGTAAAGTCACGCCTCGCGTATCCGCGAAGCACAAACTCGGGATTCATGAGCACAAAAACGATTCCCGCAAGAACCGGCATCACCACGAAACAAAGATAGAACAGCCGAAGCCGGCGGCGGGCGCGTGGCGAGAGTGCTTCGCGCGAAAAGAAGAACAGCTCGACCGTACCGGCGAGCATAGGAAGCAAAACGGCGTTCTCCTTACACAGCAGTCCCAGCAGGGTGCCCCCGGCCAGACCCGCGGCCATCCATGCGATAGCGACGGCGTCGTTTTCGGCCAGCCTGCGGCGTCCGAGAACGAATATCAACAATCCCGCAAACACGAAGAACGCCGACATGCTGGTCATTCTCTGAACGGTGTACAAGACGCTGGTGAGCTGAAGCGGATGCAACGCCCACAGTGCCGCAGCAAACATCGCCGTCATCAACGCTCGGCGATTATCGGCAATCGGGCTAACCGACGAAACGCCCACCGGTCGAAGGCGAAAAAACTCACGAGCGAGAGCAAAAACCAGAAAAGCGTTGATGCAGTGAATGACGAGATTAGTAAGCTTGAACGCAATCGGGTTGAAGCTCGAACCGGCGTAGAGATAGTTGATGGCAAAGCTGGCCATAGCTATCGGGCGTCCCAGGCCTTCTTCAGCTTTCGAAAACGCAGCGGAGAGCAGGTTGCTCCAGGTCAATGCCTTCATCGCTATGGGTGGGTTTCTGGTGATGTTCTGGAAGTCGTCAAACACGTAGGGGCCAACAAGCCCCGGCCGATAAACCAACCAGACCGCAATTACCAACGCCAGGAGAAAAAGGGCCTGCGCAACGGGAGACCCCGCACCCAAGCGCAGCCAACCATCAGACAAAGGGCGGGCCATCGTACGCTTGTGCCTCAGGTGCCCGGCGCTGATTGTAAATATTCTGCATTCAAACGCGCCTCCAGCTCCCTGATTTCCTCCCCGCGATACCCGACCAGTTTTTTCCTGCGCTTTATGCCTTCGATAATTTGGATCCCCCGATCGTAGTTTCCCAAAGCCAAATGAAGCTTTACCAAATCGATGGAAAGATTCACGTCCTTCGGCAAGGTTTGAACTGACAGTTCTGCGTACTCAACCGCCTTGTCGACCGCACCCAACCAGCTATAAGTCTTGGCGGTCGTCATGAGCAATACCGCCCGAAAGAGACGCCCCATCTTGGAATTCTCCAGCGCAAGTTCCATCCAGCGAATAAATTCCGGAGCCATCGCGACACAGACCCGTGTACCCCGATATAGGCAAGCCTGCAGATCAACGAGCGTTTTGACCGTATTTCCAGAAACAGGATATTGCTTGAGCCGACGCTCCAGTTCTGCGTTTGCTTTATGGGCAATTTCTTTCAGCTGATCCGGATGATTCACAAGCGGAATTTCAAACACGCTTGATTGCTCAGCTGCGCCAGCCGGTAACGTCTCCCTTGGAATGTCGACCATCCTCATGCCTTTCGCGATACGGATCATCTCTGCCAGGCCGACAATGGCGTCCGGCTTCAGGCGTGAGTACTGCTGCAGATGATAGTAAGCTTTGCGAATGTCACCCTTGTTATTGATGATTTCTTCAGCATAGTAACCGTGGCTGCGAGGCGCCTTCGGATGATGCTTGATCAACGACTCCAATAGCTGTTCCTTCGATGACCAGCTGTACGCCCTCGAATTGGTGACGAAGCCGAGCGTAAGGGCAGTCAATACGACGGCGGCAGCCGTTATGCGAGTATCGATGTTGATCCGTTTAAACAAAAACAGCAGCGCGTAGGTAAGAGAGAAGAGAATTCCATAGATAGGCAAGTAGTTGCGATGTTCATGGACCAGCTCGAGAGCGAAAACGCTGGATTCCATCAGTTGTCCACCGAGAAACCAGCCGAGACCGAGAAACAGCACAGGCACTCGGCGTCGGAAAAAAATCGCAAGCACGACTAGAAGAATCCAGCCGGCGATGGCGATCACCGTAGTTACGGGTTCAAGCAGGCTGGTGCTCTTGACGAAGTCGTCATGGTAGAGGCCAAGCGCGTTTGTCGAGGGGAACAAAGCAAGGCCGACGTAGTAGAACAGGACGCGGGGCTGGGTGAGCAGCCGCTCTTCCAAGGAAAATGTTCTGGATTGATAGGAGGCCAAGATGAAATCGGGATTGACTACCGTATAAGCGAGGGCTCCCAGTACCGGCAGTCCCAAAACGGCAGCGAAAAACAACCTGACCCGTAGACGTTGCGCACGGTCGAGGGCCGATCTGCTGAAGCAGCCGAGCTCCAGAACCAGCGCGTAAACCGGAAGCAATGTGGCGTTTTCCTTGCACAAAACGCCGAGTACGACGCCCCCAACGACGCCGGCGAGCATGATCCCCAGGCCCCCGTCGAGATTGCGTTCCAACCGCTCCCGCCCGTACATGAACAGCACAAGGCCCAGCAACGTGAATAAGGCCGACAGGCTGTTCATCCGCTGTACCACGTAAAGAACGCTGGTCAGCTGAAGCGGGTGTAGCAGCCAGAAAGCGGTGACGATGAAGGGAATGATCTCCGCCGACGCGTGCGCCTTGCCGGCCGTGCCGTCCTCGCGAAGCCGGGCGCAGATCAGTCGAGACAGGAGGAAGACCAGGCAGCCATTCAAGCCGTGGATAACCAGGTTCGTCAGCTTGAACGGAAAGGATACGAAGCCATCCGCGGCGTAATAGTTGATCGCGAAGCTAAGTGAGGCGAAGGGGCGGTGAAATATCCCGCTCTGATTCGAAAACGCCGCATCTCTTAATGAAGACCAGTCCAGAGACTTGAGGTGAATGAACGGATTTGCCAGCAAATTGGGCTTGTCGTCGAATACGAAGGGTCCCGAAAGGCCAGGCAGATACGCCAGCGTTGTCGCCAGCAGGATGGCGACGAGCAAGACGGCGGTTCGATGCGGCCAGGCCTTCATGGGTTCTTACCAGGACCGGGCGATAGCGGATGCGTTCGCCTTCGTCCCCTTTTATTGTAGAAATAAAAAAGGGAGGCCAACGGCCTCCCTTTCGAGTCGAGAACAAGTACCGGTTTACTGCTTGGGGTAGTACTTGGCCGGCACACTGCCGGTGATGGCCCAGGTCGTACCGCCCGCACCGCAGCTCGCGGTGTAGGTTACGGTCTCACCCGCAGTAATCTGGGTGCCAATCGTCGTATAGACGATCGAAACCGAAGCGGTACTGACGGAATTGGTTCCCACCGCCACACTGTTCACGTAGGTACCGGTGTACGAAGCGGCGGCTGAAAGCCCCAAATCCGTGGTGTTGGAACCGGATATGGCGCCCTCACTGCAGGCAATACCGATTGCCGTGCGGTGCGGGTTCGACAGATTCACGCCTTCCTGAACCTTCGCCTTAACGGTGTAGTCCTGGTAGGCGGGAATCGCTACTGCCGCCAGAATACCGATAATCGCAACAACGATCATCAGCTCGATAAGGGTAAAACCCTTCTGAATTGCCTTCATGGACTCTCTCCTGATTGCACAGTAAAAAAACCTTTCGTTTGTGCCCCGGGACAGCCGATGCCGATTATTTTAGGTGCTTACCTAAACAAAGCCCTCGGTTCTCGGCACGGTCCCCGAGCCCGCCATTCAGCGGTACACAGCCCTAAGATTAGCAATTAGCGTACCAGCTCGGGTTTAAGTGATTTCCGGCACCGAAATCGAGAACCCCATCACGCTTTTTACCCTTTTTAATGACGCAGATTCTTATTTGCATTTTGGGCTGCGGCGCATTTTGCGCAAAAACTGCTGAGTTTCAGCAGTGGCTAATCAATACGAAACTTCTGCATTCGATAGCGAAGCGCGCCGAAGCTGATGCCCAGTAGCTTTGCGGCGGCGGTTTTGTTCCAGCGCGACTGTTCCAACGCATTGAGAATAGTCTTGCGCTCCACGCTTTCAAGTACCGCGTCCAGGTCATCGAGCTCCGACGATGCTGTGTCCGCTTCATCGTGAATGCGCTCTTCGTGGGCAATCCCCGAGACTCCCAGGTCGGAAGCTCGGATCTCGCTGCCCTCGCACAACGTCATGGCGCGCTCCAGCACGTTTTCGAGCTCCCGCACGTTGCCTGGAAATGAATAAGCTTCCAGCGTCGCTACGGCGTCGTCTGAAAGCTTGGGCACATTGTTTCGTGACTGACCAGAAAGTCGGGACAAAATGTGGGCGCAAAGCTCCGGAATGTCCTCCGGCCGCTCCCTCAGCGGAGGCACCGTAAGATTGATGACGTCCAGGCGAAAATAAAGATCCTGGCGGAAGCGTTCGGCGGCCACCAGCGCGGAAAGGTCCTTGTGGCTCGCGCTCAAAATCCGGACATCCACCAGAACCTCTTTCTCTGAACCTACGGGCCGAACGGCTTTCTCCTGAATTGCCCGGAGCAGCTTCACCTGCATGTGCAGCGGAAGATCGGCCACTTCGTCCAGAAACAGCGTGCCTCCATCTGCCGCCTGAAACAGGCCCGCCTTCTCCGCCACCGCGCCGGTGAAGCTGCCTTTTCTGTGACCGAACAATTCACTTTCCATCAGATCGGCAGGAATCGCGCCACAGTTCACCGGCACGAAGGGTGCGTCGGCCCGCGGACCCTGCTCGTGAATCATTCGCGCGGCAAGCTCCTTACCCGTGCCCGACTCCCCGCTGATGTAAATAGGCGCCTGGCTGCGGGCCAGCTTGCCAATGGTGCTGCGCAGCCTGCGCATGACTTCGGAATCACCGATGAGACGGGGCGCCCCGGGCGCCCGTCCTTCGCCCAACCTCAGCGCCTTGTTGACCAGATTACGAAGCACCTGCAGGTCAACGGGTTTAGACACGAAATCGAATGCCCCGGCTTTCAGCGCCTCAATGGCCGAATCCATGTTGCCGTGGGCCGTGATCATGGCCACCGGCACGTTGGGGTGATGCTGCTGCATGAACCGAACCAGCTCGATACCGTTGCCATCCGGCAATCGCATGTCGGTGAGACAGAGGCCGAAATCGTGACTCTCGGCAAGCTCATAGGCCTGCTTCAGATTTGTCGCCCGGCTGGCGCTCACCTCCATTCGCTCCAGGGTGATTTCAAGCAGCTCGAGAATGTCGGGCTCGTCGTCAACAATGAGGGCGTGACCGGATGTCATGCGGCCACTACCCCTTCCCGCCTGGGATCGGAAAAGCTGATTCTGAAGCAAGCGCCCGCTTCAGCCGGAACATAATTGAGCGCCGCCTGGTTGCCCTCGCAGAGCTCCCGGGCAATGTAAAGGCCGAGCCCCGAGCCGTCGTCCCGGGTGGTAAAGAAGGGCTCGAATATCTGCTCCAGCTCGTCTTCCGGAATACCTTCACCGTTGTCGCGAACATCCAGATAGGGCCGCTCGGTGATTTCACTGATTCTGGCCCTCAATTCGATGTGGGGCGTCCCGTTGCAGTGGTTGAGGCCGTTCTCGCAAAGATTCCACATCACCTGATGGAGCTGGCTGGGGTCCACTCGGATTTTTATATCGGCAGGCTCGACGAATACTTGAAAGCTTTCCCGCGAAATTCTGTTTGCGTTGATGAAGGTCTCGGAAAATTCTTTCAGCCACGGCATCAGCTCCAGCAGCTGGGGCGCGGCAGGCTTACCGCGGCTTATTCTCAGCACGTTTTCGATGATCGCATTCATGCGAATTGAGTTTTCACGGATCATTTTCGTCAGCCGGCGGTCGCCTTCCGCCAGACCGTTCGATTCGCTCAATAGCTGTCCAGCGTGACTGATCGCGCCCAGGGGATTGCGAATTTCGTGGGCAATACTCGCCGCCATGCGGCCAAGTGAAGCAAGCTTCAGTTGTTGGGCCTGCTGAGTTAGCGCCGAGGCGTCTTCCAGGAATACCAGGACGCCGTCCGCCGCGCCTTGGCCAATCCCGGCAAAGGAACAAATTAATTTCATTTGCGTGCCGTCATATTGAAAAAGATGCGACGGACGGCTGCGGTCGCCGCGCCAGATTTTCAGCAACCCGGCAAGCTTAGGCGCCACGTATTCGATTAACCCGCCTTCGTCGTGGGCTTCCAACCCGAGCATGTGGCGCGCCGACTCGTTGACCAGACGAATGCGATTGTTCGCGTCCACGACGAGTATGCCGGACTGCATCCGGCTGATGATGTGCTCGTTGAGCTCAGAAAGATTGGCCAGGTCTACTTCGCGCCTGGCCGCCAGCGCTTCGCTCATCCTGATCCGCCTGGCCGAGAGGTGCGCGAGATAGGCGGTGGCGAACAGAGACGCGCCCAGGATCCCGGCGTTGGTGTAGTTCGTAATCGGAAATGGATTCGTGAGCCAGACGAAAATCTGCTGAGTTAGGACCGCAATCGAAGCCATCGCGGCGAAAAAAATCGCGATTCTGCCCTGAGTCAGCACGCTACCGCCCGCAATGGCGACCAGCAGCAACATGCCGAACCCGCTGGTGATGCCGCCGCTGGCGTGCATCAGTAGGGTAATGGCGACGATATCGGCAAACACCTGAAGCACCACCTGGGCATCGAATGCGGGAGTGCGCAGCTGATACGCGGTGACAGCGAGAATGCTGAATAACAGATAGCCGATGGCCGCGTTACGAAAAAGCTCAGTGTCATAGTACCCGACCGGAAGGGGCGCGATGCCCGAGTAGTAGAGCACCACCAGCAGCCCGGACAGGGCCAGCCGGTAGATGATGAAGTAGCGCAGAGGTTTCCACTCGGCTGCGTGGCCGGCTGTAATCCCTGCGCTAAGAATTTTGGCGGCGATTTCGGACATTAGTTTGAGCTGCGTGTTTCCGCGCCGGCGAAGGCCGGGAGCACTGATACCAAAGACTCAATTGATTTTAGCCCCTTTGTCCACGTCCGTGAGATTCGGCGGTCCCGTGTCTGGGTCAGACCGCGATTCGACTGTGTTATCCTTTTTCGCTCTTCCGGCCATAGAAGAAAAAAGGGGGCGGATCCATGAACCTGCACGAATACCAGGCCAAGGCGGTGCTGCGCAGCTACGGCGTGCCGGTGCCCGATGGCTCGCCAGCCAACAGCGCGAAGGCGGCGCGCGAGGTGGCGAAAAGCCTCGGGGGCAAATCCTGGATGGTCAAGGCGCAGGTCCACGCCGGCGGCCGCGGCAAGGTCGGCGGGGTCAAGCGGGCCACTAGCCTCGACCAGGTCTCCGAGCTAGCCAAAGCCATGCTCGGCACCCGCCTGGTGACCAATCAAACCACGGCGGCGGGTCAACCGGTCAATACGGTGCTGGTGGAAGCCACCACCGAGATCGGGGACGAATTTTACCTGAGCATGCTGGTGGATAGGAGCAGGCGCCAGGTGGCCATTATGGCGTCCGCCGCGGGGGGCATGAATATCGAGGAAGTGGCGGCGAAGGAACCCGACAAGATCGTCATGGAGTACATTGATCCGGCCGCCGGCCTTCAGCCCTACCAGGTGCGCCGGGTGGGCTTTGCTTTCGGGCTGAATAGCGTGCAGATCAAACAGCTGGGAACCGTCTTAGGCGGGCTTTTTAAAATGTTCATGGAAAAGGACCTGAGCCTGCTCGAGCTCAATCCGCTGGTGCGAACTCAATCCGGGGACCTGCTCGCTCTCGATGCCAAAATCAACATCGACGACAACGCACTTTACCGTCATCCGGATCTAGCTGCCCAGAATGACACCTCGCAGGAGGACGAAAAAGAAATTCGCGCCAAGCAGTTCGATCTCAACTACATCACCCTGGACGGCAACATCGCCTGCATGGTGAACGGTGCCGGTCTCGCCATGGGAACCATGGACTTGATCAAGCTCGCCGGCGGCGAGCCGGCCAATTTTCTCGACGTGGGAGGCAGCACCGATGCGGAAAAAGTGGCCGAGGCGTTCAAGCTGATCGTATCCGACGAAAAGGTCAAGGCGATTCTGGTGAATATCTTTGGTGGAATCGTTCGCTGCGATCTGATCGCCGAAGGTATTATCAAGGCGGTCAAGGAGGTCGGGGTCAGCATCCCCGTGGTGGTGAGGCTGGAAGGTACGAACGTAGAGAGAGGCAGAGAGTTGCTGGATAAAAGCGGACTGGACTTAATTGCCGTCGAGTCGCTTTCCCAGGCGGCGGAAAAAGCCATACAGCTTGCGGGCTGAACACCGAGCAAACGAGCACCATGAGCGTACTAGTAAACAAAGACACAAAGGTCATCTGCCAGGGATTCACCGGCAAGCAGGGCACCTTTCACTCCGAGCAGGCCATCGAGTACGGCACCAACCTGGTGGGCGGCGTAACCCCGGGTAAAGGCGGGCAAAAGCACCTTGACCGGCCAGTATTCAATACGGTCCACGACGCGGTCAATGAGACCGGCGCCGACGCCACCATGATTTACGTGCCGGCCGCTTTCGCGGCGGACGCCATCCTGGAGGCGGCCAGCGGCGGCGTCCGGGTCATTGCCTGCATCACCGAGGGCATTCCCGTTCTCGACATGCTGAAGGTAAAGTCCGCGCTGGCGCGGTTTCCGCAAGCGCGCCTGATTGGGCCCAACTGTCCCGGAATCATCACTCCGGGAGAGTGCAAAATGGGCATCATGCCCGGGTCGATTCACAAAGCAGGCGTCATCGGAGTGGTCTCCCGCTCGGGCACACTGACCTACGAGGCGGTGCACCAGACGACCCAGAACGGCCTCGGTCAAAGCACCTGCATAGGCATCGGCGGAGATCCGATCAACGGATTGAGTTTCATCGACTGCCTGGAATTGTTTCAGCAAGACGGCCAGACCGAGGGCATCGTCATGGTCGGCGAAATCGGCGGCAGCGCTGAAGAGGACGCCGCCGACTACATCAAGGCGAACGTGACCAAGCCGGTGGTAGCCTATATTGCCGGCGTCACGGCCCCCCCCGGGCGCCGCATGGGGCACGCCGGGGCGATCATCTCGGGCGGCAAAGGCACCGCGGAGGCCAAGTTCAAGGCGCTGGAGTCCGCCGGGGTGCGCACCGTAAAATCTCCCACCGCCATAGGCGACGCCATTAAGGAATCCATGGTCGGTTGAACGATCACGGGTCTCGGGAAAGAGCAATCTGGAACGCCCTCACTCCGTTGGTCGATGCGTTTAGAGGGGATTCCTCAATCCGTCGAAAACACCCTGGGTTTAGCCTGTTACTTTAGGCCTAATAGCGATGAAAAAGATTGAAGCGATAATTAAGCCATTTAAACTCGACGATGTCAGAGAGTCCCTTTCCGAGATTGGGATCGCCGGTATGACCGCCACCGAAGTCAAAGGCTTCGGGCGCCAGAAGGGCCATACGGAGCTTTACCGCGGCGCCGAATACGTGGTGGATTTCCTTCCTAAGGTCAAAATCGAGATCGTCGTAACCGAAGAGCAGGCAGAGCCGTGTATCGAGGCGATCACCGAAGCGGCGCGTACCGGCAAGATCGGTGATGGCAAGATCTTCGTCACCCCGGTGGAGAAAGTCATCCGCATACGCACCGGCGAGCAGGACGAAGCCGCAATTTAGGCATTTCCTTGCTTTAAGGAATTTTCACCGGGCGGATCGGGTCTTCCCCGCGACTTCGGCTCGGCTGCGCTTGAGGCCGCTCAACCAGAATTCGGGATTGTTGTTTTCGGGCGACTTTAGCCGCACCGCCGGTGACGTATCGACGAGCGGAAGCCCCTGACGCAGACGCACCAGCAGTCGCCTGCGCTCCATCTCTGGACGCTGAAATTCGCTGCCCTTGAGCTTTTCGAGGGACGCTGAATCGTGCTCGCCTAGAAAGTAAGACGAATAGGTCCGCAAGCATTCGAACTGATCCCTAACGCAGGCGTCGCACCATTCGGCCAGCCGGTCACAGGGATCGATGGCGTCGAAATGAGGCGATGCGGGAAGGAAGGGCCAGTCAAACGCGCCCGCCCCGTCGCCGCCCATATCAATCAGTTCCTGGAGCGCGCCCAGCGCTCGATACCGGTATCCGAGCGCCCAGGCAATCCTCGCCAGGCTGTTGAGGCGCGCTGCCGGATCGACGTCGGGAACGCTGTCGGCGACGAACGTGAACGCAGCTTTCAAGCTTGCGAGCCTGCTCGAGGGTGGCGAAGCAACGTTGGCGGCGGCGACATAGTAACCAAGTATCCGCATCCATCGCGTCCCGGCATCTGTGGTCATGGACTGGATGCGGGATTTCCAGCTATCTAGGTGGGATTTTGAGTAAAGTCTGGAACGAAAATAATCCCAGACCTCGCCGTCATTGCCCTGGTGGACAATTGGGCTCCCAGCAGCGTCCGTTGCCAGAAGTCCCCGATCCGCCAGCGCCTTCTGCCGATCGCTTTTCAGTGCAAATAGGTTGAGGGCGAACGCATCCAACGGTTCGGTCAAGTCAACCGGTGCAAGCAGCTCGAGGCCGGGGATCAATCGAAACGGCTGATATCCCAGCCTTGAAAATTTACGCACAAGAGAGAGATCGAAGTCTTCCGCGCTCTTGATCTCGAACATAACCAGCGGTGACTCCTCGGCAAGAAATCGACGACCCCCGTCCATGATCTGTTTTTCTGCGCCTTCCGCATCCAGTTTCATGAAATCCAGAGATGCCATGCCGTGCTGCCGTGCGCAATCGTCGAGCCGGAGAACTTTCACAAGCTCGGTACGCTCAAACTGCGCAGCGTCGCTTACGAGCCGGTTGCATTCCGCACCTGACTGCACCGACAGTTTGACCTCGCCCCCCCGATCGCTTAATGCAAGCTGCAGAATCTCGACGCCACTGACCTCATTCAGCGCTACATTCGCTCGCAGCCATCTGGCGGTCGTGGAGGACGGCTCCACGCTGAAAACCCGCCCATTCTCACCGACGCATCGAGCCGCAATCACCGTGTACACGCCGAAGTTGGCGCCCACATCCAGGACCCGCATTCCGGAAGAGAGAAACCTACGCAGGAACCCGGTTTCGTCTTCGAACCAGTCTTCCTGCTCCAGCATGACATACGTCGTGAGCTGATTGAGATCATCCGGTAGAGCCATTCGCGAACCATCACGGGTCTCGATTTCAACGGCCCCGGCGACCTTGCGCGGCCGCACCTTTTGTTTACGATCTCGATGCTCTGATTCGAGCCACAGTTTCCAGCACTCCTGGTAACTATTCTCGAGTACCTTGGTGAAGGTCCGCGCGTCGCAAAGAGGAGACTCGCGCAGTCGATCCCGCAGACTCATCCGATATGTTCTGCGGGCTTCTTCGTTCGCTGCCAGCTCAACCGCTTTGCGTACATATTCCTCGTCGGACCCCGCCACCAGCTCGGGGAAATCAACGACACTGAGCAAGCTCACACCAACTCGCCCCGCATGCGCTTTTCCGGATAGCGTCACCACCGGAACGCCCATGTAGAGGGCCTCGCATGTGGTCGTAGTGCCGTTATATGGATAGGTATCCAGGGCGACATCCACGCGGGCGTAAAGTGCGAGGTGCTCCTCGAGCGTTGCGGTGCGTGAAAGAAGCTCGAGTCGATTCGACGTCACCCCCGCCGCTTCGAAGCGACGCTCCAAACGAGCGCTGGTGGCCGGATCGGCCAGCGCAGTGGCTTTGAGCAAAAGCGTGGACCCCGACACCTGATTGAGAATACGACACCATAGGCTGATGATCTCGGGAGAGATCTTGGGTAACTCGTTAAACGATCCGAAGGTGATCGGGCTACCGTGTCCTTTGCTTATTCCGGGCAACTGCGGAGCAGTATCCGGTGGCCGGTAACACAAGAACGTTCCGGGTAATCGAATGAGTTTTTCGGAGTAGGCCGCGTCGGCCTCCCCCGGCGGATCCGCGAGCCTGTCGGTCAGACGGTAGTCCACTTCGGGCAGGCCGGTCGTGGCGGGATAGCCAAGGTAGGCGATTTGGACCGGGGCAGGCTTTTGGGCAAAAACGGACAGCCTGTTGCCGGCGAAGTGGCCGCCGAGATCCACCAGCAGATCGATCCTGTCCTGACGAACGCGGGTGGCCAGCGTCTCATCGCTGTCCGTGCTGACGTCGCGCCAGTGATCAGCGTGGCCCTTCAGCCGCTCCGTAACAGTATCGGGCCTTGCGACGTCCGAGTAACAGTAGATTTCGAAATGTCGCCGATCATGACTCTCGATCAACGGCTCGATGAAAAAAGCCACAGAGTGTTGTCGAAAGTCTGGAGACAAGTAGCCCATCCGTAGTCGACGCACGGTCGAATCCTTCTCCTGCCTCACGTATACCCGGGTCCGCTCCGGTGCAACAGATTGCAAAAAGCGGGCGTGCAGCGCTTCAATCAAGTGATTTTTGTCCTGACTGCGATAGTTAGTAATGGCAATGAAATTTGAAATCGTTAGTGTGTTGTGGGGATCGAGATCGAGGGCTCTCTTGTAAGCGTCGACCGCCTCCTCAAATCGTCCCTGTACGTGATAGGTTCCGGCAAGATTGTGAAACCCGTGAGCGAACTCTGGCTGGATCCGAACAGCTTCCTCAATTATCTGCGCGGCCTCCTCGTAGCACCCGTTTTCGCTTAATAGAATGCCGAGGTTGTTGAGAACTTCGGGCTGCCGCGGGTCACATTCGAGCGCGCGACGGTACCAGGTGATGGCGTCCGTTCGCCTGTCGAGCTTTGACGCGGTCTCCGCCATTCGCGTCCATAGCGTCGCGTCGTCAGGATTACTCTTGGCAAGAATCAAGTACTGCTCGAGGGCAGCGACGGCGGATCCGCTTTGGAATAATGCCTGGGCGAGCTGTTTCCTCAAGTCGTGGTCGCCTGGTGCCTGGTCTAGCGCTTGGCGCAAGCACTGGGCCGCGCTTGTTGAATCGCCGAGTCTGAAAAAAAGAGTGGCAAGATTTCGGTAGGGTGCGGGCAATGAAGGGCTGCATCGCACAGCCGATTCCAGCGCACATCGCGCCTTCTCGTTTATACCAAGCTCTAGGTAAGCCGCACCGAGGTCGTTTTGCGCGCCTGCGAAACTTTGGTCGAGCGCGACAGTACGCTCAAGACAGACGATAGCTGAGGCGATATCGCCGGATTTTAAATGCAGTCCCGAAAGTGCGTAGTGGAGCGCGGCATGTTCGGGTTCCAGATCGATCGCCTTTTCGATCAATCGCCTGGCGTCGGCCGAGTGTCCCTCGAGTCGTCTAACGTGGGCAAGATCCGCGAGAATATCCACGTCATTCGGCGATAGGGAATGCGCTCGCTCAAGCAGCTTCCCGGCCTCGCAAAGTTTTTCCCGCGCCCCGCAAATGCGTCCGAGCGAATGCAGCGCGGGAATGAAGTCGGACTCAACTTCAAGGATCTTACGATAGCTCTCTTCAGCGCCGTCGAGGTCACCTGCTCCATGTCGGGTCACGGCGTCGCGAAACAGCGTTTCGGTTTTATTGTTTCCGGTAGCATTTGAACGATGCCGGAGCAACTGTGTTTCAGCCGACCGCCCACCGCCCATTATCCGCTTCAACCAACAGAGAAAATCCATGGCAGAATTCTGATTATTGCCGTCGCATCAGACCGGCCGGAATCTGTACAGTAATTGGACTCCAGACCGTATACGCGTTATTTTCGATTGAGGCTCAGTATCAGGCCCTTGGTTGCCTCGTCGACGAAAGCTTGCCTGTAGCCCAGTTCCTTCAGCTCCCACTTGAAGGTGTTGCCGAGTCGTGCCTTTCCGTAGATACCGAGCTTGTGTTCAGTCTGAAAGTCGACGGCCTTGAGGTAGATCCTGTCCAACGCCTTACCCAGCTTTCTTTTTGCTTTCTTATTCAGAGAAGGGTCCTCGCCCGCTAATTCGTAATGCTGAGCAAGCTCCCGGGCAAGCGACTTGGAAAACTCGTCCAGGTCCTTGTTACTCATTTTATTGAACATCTTTTTGGCCGCTGCTCGAAGAAAATCTGCGTTGATCTCCGCTACTTCTTGCTCAGGCCGTCGATCTCCGAGATTCCTTTGTGATTCGGATAGTTCAGACGCAATACACGAACGCTATCGGCCGCGAGCTTGTCAAGACCCATAGAGGTGTATGCTTTGGCCATAACAGCCAGAGCATCGGGTACCGCCGGCGTTCGTTGAAAATTCTCGACCACGTAGCTCGCACGATTAGCCGCCGCCAGATAAGCTCCGCGTCGCATGTAGTAGTTGGCGACATGAACCTCGTGTTGCGCAAGCATGTTCTTAAGGTAGACCATGCGCTGGGAGGCGTCTTTGGCGTACTTGCTATCAGGGAAACGCCGTACAAGCTCGGAAAACGCCTCGAACGACTCGCGGGCTGCTCCGGGATCACGTAGGGACATGTCCCTGGGGAAAAACCGATCGAAAAAGCTCTCGCCTTGTGAGAAATGAACCAGGCCTTTCAAATAATAGGCGTAATCGACGTTTGCTTGTCTCGGATGAAGCTTGATGAACCGGTCGGCCGCGGCGATTGCCGATGCCGGCTCGTCGAACTTATAGTACGCATAGGCGACGTCCAGCTGCGCCTGCTGGGCTAGTGTGCCGAATGGAAATCGCGACTCGAGCTTATCGTAATACTCGATGGCGGTCTCGTAATTGCCGTTTTGCAGATTCAGCTTCGCTTCTTCGTACAGGCGTTCGGCGGACCAGTCACGAGTCTTGTCTACCGACTTCCCCCAGGACCCGCACCCGGCGATGAACGCCAATACAAGTACGAGGCTGATAACAGCGCGAACGGAAGCTGTGGATTTCATCCCGGCTAGGGTAATCGAGAAGCCGCGTCGCGGCAAAGCTGATCCATGAGCGAACGAAATCACCTCGTCACAACGATTCCCAAATCGCTTGCGGGCTCGCGGCTGGACCTGGCCTTGGCGACGCTATTTCCGCAGTACTCCCGGAGCCGCATCCAGCAGTGGATTCGATCTGGACACGCGGTTTTGGACGGCCGGCGCCGCAGACAGCGCGATCTCGTTGACGGAGGCGAACGCGTGGAGATTGACGTTCACGTGGAGCCGGACGAGCGCTGGTCGGCGGAGCCCATGGACCTCAAAGTCGTCCACGAGGACGAGGACCTGATGGTGGTGGACAAGCCCGCCGGCCTCGTGGTGCATCCGGGCGCCGGTAATCCCGCCGGCACCCTGGTCAACGCGCTGCTTTACTATTGTCCGGCACTGGCAAAGGTGCCCCGTGCCGGCATCGTCCACAGGCTCGACAAGGACACCTCGGGGTTGTTGCTGGTGGCAAAAGATCTTCCGGCGCACAAACGCCTGGTGAAACTGATTGCCGAGCGCGCCGTTCGGCGCGAGTACGAGGCCGTCGTTCTCGGCGATCTGATCAGCGGTGGCCGCCTCGACGGCGCCATCGGGCGGCACCCGGTCAAGCGCACGCGCATGGCCGTGGTCGAAGGCGGGCGTGATGCGACCACCCACATACGCGTGATCCGGCGTTATCCCGGGCTGACCCACGTGGCGGCGCGGCTGGAGACCGGGCGCACCCACCAGATCCGCGTGCATCTGGCCCACGCGGGGCATCCCGTGGTTGGCGACAGAAGCTATGGGGGCTACGGCACGTCGCCGACCGGTGCGGACGCTGCTTTGAAAGACGCGGTTCGCATGTTTTCCCGCCAGGCGCTTCACGCCGCCCGCCTGACCCTCCCCAAAACCGGGAGCGAAAGGGAGCGCCGCTGGCACTCGCCGCTGCCGGCCGATATGGCCGAACTGCTCGAATTGGCTCGGTCGGTGTCCGACCCGTGAGCGAGTATGCAACGGGAAACATCCCGGGGGTGGAGGCTTTGGCGCCCATCGTTCCCGACTGGCCAGCGCCGGTTAACGTGCGCGCCTACTCCACCACCCGCCTCGGCGGTGTAAGCAGGCCGCCGTTCGACAGTCTCAACCTTTCCTTTGCCAGCGGTGACGACCCGGAATGCGTGGCGCGAAATCGCGCCCGGGTGGTTTCCGCGTTGAAGCTTCCGGAGCCGCCGCGGTGGTTGAAACAGGCGCACGGCATCCGGGTGGTGGAGGCGGAGGTCGCCGCTGGTCGCCCGGAGGCGGACGCCTCCGCTTCGGCAAGGCCGAATCAGGTTCTGGCGCTGATGACCGCGGACTGCGTGCCGGTGTTGTTCTGTGATCGTCGCGGCCAGCGGGTGGCGGCCGCCCACGCCGGCTGGCGGGGGCTTGCCGCGGGGGTGCTGGAAAGCACCATCGCAGTTTTGGGTTCGGATCCGTCGCAGCTGCTGGTATGGCTCGGCCCGGGTATCGGCCCCCGGGCCTTCGAAGTCGGACCGGAAGTGCGCCAAGCTTTTCTTCTCCGCGACCCAGGCGCAGCGGTGGCATTTCGACCGGGCCACGCAGACCGCCTGTTGGCGGATCTCTACCACCTCGCTCGCCGCCAGCTCGAGCGCTCGGGGATTGTCGCCGTATTCGGCGGAGAGCACTGCACCTATGGCGATCCGGCGCGATTCTTTTCCTACCGGCGCGATGGCCAGCGCAGCGGGCGCAGCGGCACATTTATCTGGCTCGAAGAGTAAACATCGAGCCCCTGACTTGATTTGAGTCTCCGCGCCCGCATCTAGAATCCATGCGAGAAGTGCGTATGCGGAGCGTTTTGCCATGAGGATGGACAAGCTGACGACCAAGTTTCAGATGGCGCTGGCGGATGCCCAGAGCCTGGCGGTGGGTGCCGACCACCAGTTTATAGAGCCCTTGCACGTGATGGTCGCCCTGTTGGATCAGCAGGGCGGGAGCGTGCGCCATCTGCTGGCGCAGGCCAATGTCAACGTCAACGCACTACGCTCCCAGCTGGGCGTTGCACTTGATCGGCTGCCCAAAGTAGAAGGCATCGGCGGCGATGTGCAGATTTCCAATGAGCTCAACCGGCACCTGAACGTCACCGACAAGCTGGCGCAGAAACGCAACGACCAGTTTATTTCCAGCGAGCTGTTCATCCTCGCAGCGTTAGAAAGCGGTGGAACCGTGGGCGACTTGCTCAAATCCCACGGCGCAGGAAAAAAAGCGGTGGAAAGCGCGATAGAACAGGTCCGCGGAGGTGAGTCGGTTAACGACCCCAATGCCGAGGAGCAGCGCCAGGCGCTGGAAAAATTTACCATCGACGTCACCGAACGGGCCGAGCAGGGAAAGCTGGACCCGGTGATCGGACGCGACGACGAAATTCGGCGCACCATCCAGGTCCTGCAACGCCGCACCAAGAACAACCCGGTGCTCATCGGAGAGCCGGGGGTGGGGAAAACCGCCATTGTTGAAGGTCTGGCCCAGCGCATCGTCAACGGGGAGGTACCCGAAAGCCTCAAGAACAAGCGCCTGCTGGCGCTGGATATGGGCGCGCTCATCGCTGGAACAAAGTATCGCGGCGAATTTGAGGAACGGATGAAAGCCGTGCTCAACGACCTCGCCAAACAGCAGGGTCAAATTATCCTTTTCGTCGATGAGCTGCACACCATGGTTGGCGCGGGCAAAGCGGAAGGCTCCATGGATGCCGGCAATATGCTCAAGCCGGCGCTCGCCCGCGGAGAGCTGCACTGTGTGGGCGCCACCACTTTGGACGAATATCGCAAGTACGTGGAGAAGGACGCTGCCCTGGAGCGCCGCTTTCAGAAAGTGCTGGTGGAAGAGCCGAGCGTTGAGGACACCATCGCCATCCTGCGCGGCTTGAAGGAGCGCTACGAGGTTCATCACGGCGTGGATATCACCGACCCGGCCATCGTCTCTGCGGCCGTTCTGTCCCATCGCTACATTTCCGATCGGAATCTTCCGGACAAGGCCATTGACCTGGTGGACGAGGCCGCCAGCCGCATTCGCATGGAGATCGACTCCAAACCCGAAGCCATGGATCGTCTCGACCGTCGTCTCATCCAGCTCAAGATCGAGCGCGAGGCATTGAAAAAGGAGACCGACAAGGCTTCTAAGGAACGCCTCGCGAAGCTGGAGGGTGAAATCACCATTGCGGAGAAGGAGTACTCCGACCTGGAAGAGGTGTGGAAAGCGGAAAAGGCCGCCGTCCAGGGCACCCAGCACATCAAGGAAGAGCTCGAGCGAGCGCGCATAGAGCTTGAAACCGCAAGCCGCGCGGGCGATCTGACGCGCATGTCCGAGCTCCAGTACGGTCGCATACCCGAACTCGAGAAACAGCTTGCCGCGGCAGGCAAGCCGGAGCTCAACGAGATGACGCTGCTCAGAGTTTCCGTCACCGAGGAGGAGATCGCCGAGGTGGTTTCCAAGTGGACCGGCATTCCGGTGACCAAGATGCTCGAAAGCGAGCGCAACAAGCTGCTGCGGATGGAGGATGCGCTGCACCGGCGCGTGGTCGGCCAGGACGAGGCCGTGACGGCCATTGCCAACGCCATTCGCCGCTCTCGCGCCGGGCTCTCCGATGCCCGCCGACCGAATGGTTCGTTCCTCTTCTTAGGGCCTACGGGCGTCGGCAAGACCGAGCTCACCAAGGCGCTGGCCGAGTTTCTCTTCGATACCGAGGAGGCCATGGTGCGCCTAGACATGTCGGAGTTCATGGAAAAGCATTCCGTCGCCCGTCTCATCGGCGCCCCGCCCGGGTATGTCGGTTTTGAGGAAGGCGGCTATCTCACCGAGGCAGTGCGGCGCAAGCCCTACTCGGTGCTGTTGCTCGACGAAGTGGAAAAGGCCCATCCGGACGTATTCAATATCCTGCTTCAGGTGCTCGAGGACGGGCGCCTTACGGACGGCCACGGACGCACCGTGGATTTTCGCAACACCGTCATCGTCATGACCTCAAACCTTGGATCGGAAGTCATTCAGGATCTTGCCGGCGAGGACAACTACGAGAGCATGAAGGCCGCGGTGATGGAAATCGTGGCGCGCCATTTCCGTCCGGAATTCATCAATCGGGTGGACGAAGTCGTGGTTTTCCACCCCCTGGTGAAGGAACAGATCCGAGCCATCGCCGCAATTCAGGTGGAAGGGCTCCGGGCCCGACTGGCGAGCCAGCATTTCGGGCTGCAGATCTCGAAATCCGCTTTGGATCGGCTGGGCGAGGCGGGCTTCGACCCGGTCTACGGAGCCAGACCGCTCAAACGCGCCCTCCAGCAGCAGCTGGAGAATCCGTTGGCCCAGGACATCCTGGCGGGCAAATTTGTCCCCGGGGACCAAATTTCGGTCGAGCTCAAGGACGACCGCTTGAGCTTCGAAAAATCTCGCGCCGAAGCCGCCTGAGGCGGACCCGGCGGACGATTCCTCGATCGTTACACTAAAAACCCGGCCACGGCCGGGTTTTTTTGTGAGTTCTCAATAAGATACGGCACTTTGGTTGGTCAAAACCCATGTTAACTACTACTATTGAATGAGTTCGATAAGTCCCCGTAAAGGAGCGCCCCGTCGATGGCCGTATCGTCCGCTAACGTTCCCCTGACTGGCTTGGCGCGCAAGCTCGTCATGGATGGATTATTGGAGCAGAAAGTGGCGCAACAAGCGTGGACGGAATCCTCGCGGGAAAAGGTTCCCTTCGTCAGCCACGTGGTCGGCAAGGGCCTGATCAAGGGCCACGTGGTGGCCCAGATCGCCGCCGAGGAATTTGGGGTGCCGCTCATCGACCTCAACGCCGTCGATATCGACCCCGACGTCACCAAGCTGGTGCAGGAGAAGCTGATTCGCGATCACCACGCCCTGCCCCTCTACAAGCGCGGCACCCGGCTGTACGTTGCCGTTTCCGATCCCACCAACCTGCAGGCGCTGGACGAAATGAAGTTTGCCTCGGGGGCGCAGGCGGAACCCGTCATCGTCGAAGACGACAAGCTGGTTCGCATTATCGACAAGGCGCTCGAGGCCGTGGATACGTCCATGAACATGGGCGGGGAAGATGATCTGGAAGAACTCGAAGGGCTCGAGGTGGCCGAGGACAGGATGGACGACGATCCCAACCTGGACGTCGATGACGCCCCGGTGGTCAAGTTCGTCAACAAGCTGCTCCTGGACTGTATGAAGAAAGGCGCCTCCGACATTCACATCGAGCCCTATGAGAAGTTTTGCCGCGTCCGTCTGCGCATCGACGGCGTGCTCCAGGAAGTGGCCAAACCGCCGCTTGCGCTTTCCAACAAGATCACCGCTCGCATCAAGGTCATGGCGCGCCTCGACGTATCGGAGCGGCGGGTTCCGCAGGACGGGCGCATCAAGCTCAAGCTGTCCAAGACCAAGGCCATCGATTTCCGCGTCAGCACCTGTCCCACGCTGTTCGGTGAAAAAACCGTAATGCGACTTCTGGACTCGAGCATGAGTATTCCCCTTGAGGCACTGGGGTATGAGGCGTATCAGCTCGAGGTTTTTATGAGAAACCTAAACAAGCCTTACGGTATGTTCCTGGTGACGGGACCTACCGGCAGCGGCAAAACCGTATCGCTTTACAGCGGGATCCACTTGCTCAACAAGCCGGAAATCAATATTTCTACGGCCGAGGACCCGGTGGAAATCAACCTGCCGGGAGTCAACCAGGTGCAGATCGACGAGCGCACCGGCATGACCTTCGAGAAAGCGCTCAAAGCATTTCTTCGTCAGGACCCGGACATTATTCTGGTCGGTGAGATTCGAGACCTGCAAACCGGGAACATCGCCATCAAGGCGGCGCAGACCGGACATATGGTCATGGCTACTCTGCACACCAACGATGCGCCGCAAACCCTGACACGCATGGTCGACATGGGCGTCAAACCTTACGCCATCGCAACGGCCGTGAACGTTATTACCGCGCAGCGCCTCGGGCGCAGGCTGTGCGGTAACTGCAAGGAACCAATGGACGTCCCGAAAAAGGCCTTGATCAAAGAAGGGTTTTCGGAGGCAGATGTGGAAGACGCGAATCTGCGCATATTCCACCCCAAAGGCTGTGACCAGTGCACGAGCGGATACAAGGGTCGTGTGGGAATATATCAGGTCATGGAGGTTTCCGAAGAGATGGAGCGCATGGTCATGGAAGGCCGCAACGCCATCGACATCGCTGACCAGGCGCGCCGTGAGAAAATTCCGGATATTCGCCAGTCCGCGCTGAAAAAGGTCAAGGACGGGTTGCTAAGTATTGAAGAAATGAACCGCGTTACTCAGGAGTAAGAGCCGATGGCACAGGCGGCATCAAAAGCCGATATGTTTGTCTGGGAGGGTACGGACAAACGTGGCAAGAAAGTCAAAGGAGAAATGTCGGGGCAAAGCGGCGTAGTCGTCAAAGCGACTTTACGTCGTCAGGGGATCAATGTCGGTAAGGTAAAGAAAAAGCCGAAACCTCTATTCGGGGTCAGTAAAAAGGTTACGGCCAAGGACATCGCCGTGTTCAGCCGGCAAATGGCGACGATGATGTCGGCTGGCGTGCCGCTTGTTCAATCCTTCGAGATTGTCGGCAGGGGCCATGAAAATCCCGGCATGCAGGATCTGATTATGACTGTCAAAGGCGACGTCGAGTCGGGAAATACGCTCGCGGACGCGCTTGCTAAACATCCGCTTCATTTCGACGAGCTGTTCGTTAACCTGGTCAGAGCCGGAGAAACGGGCGGTATTCTTGAAACGTTGCTGGATAAGATTGCTGTTTATAAGGAAAAGACTGAAGCGATTAAATCCAAGATCAAGAAGGCGCTGTTTTATCCCGCGGCGGTGCTGATTATGGCTATAGTCGTCACCGCGGTGCTTATGATCTTCGTGATTCCGCAGTTCGCGGCGCTGTTCCGCGATTTCGGAGCCGATCTACCGTCCATGACGCAGATGGTCATCAATATGTCGGACTTCGTTGTCGCCAATGTTGGAATACTCTTTGTCGGAGTTGTGGGCGGCGTGGTTGGCCTGGTGCAGCTCCACAAGCGAAGCGTTCCCTTTCAGCACCTGATTCAGCGACTTTCGCTCAAAGTGCCTGTGTTTGGCGTAATTATCGAAAAGGCGACCATCGCCCGGTTTGCGCGAACCCTGAGCACCATGTTCGCCGCAGGCGTCCCTTTGGTCGAGGCGATGGAATCGGTGGCCGGCGCCGCTGGCAACGTCGTTTATGGCAATGCGATACTGAAGATGCGCGATGAGATCGCCACCGGTCAGCAGCTTCAGGTATCCATGCGTGATACGGGTCTGTTCCCAAATATGGTGGTGCAGATGGTCGCCATCGGCGAGGAATCGGGGTCCATCGACGCCATGCTCGGCAAGGTTGCAGATTTTTACGAGCAGGAAGTCGACGACGCGGTGGATGCCATGAGCAGCCTCATGGAACCGATCATCATGGCGGTCCTGGGCGTGCTCATCGGAGGACTTGTCATTGCCATGTACCTGCCGATATTCAAGATGGGCCAGGTTGTCTGATCCAGCTCGCCGCAGACGACGCGGCCCGCGCCTTACCCACCGACCGTGATGTCTCTTCGAAGGGTTTTTGATCCCCTTCGAGGAGTCTCGTGCGCCCTTAAGCCATGTTCATAATCGAGTATCTCCAGGTCAACCCGGGCACCTTTTTCCTATCCGTCACTGTGCTCGGGTTGATAATTGGAAGCTTTCTCAATGTCGTGGTGCACCGATTGCCGGTGATGATGGAACGAGACTGGCGCGAGCAGTGCAGGGATTTTGTTATCGGCGGCAATCCGCCCCCCGAACCCGACGAGCGCTATGACCTGGTGAGCCCCGGTTCGCGCTGCCCGTCGTGCGGGCACCCAATTCGGCCGCTGCAAAACGTTCCTGTTGTCAGTTATATGATGCTGCGCGGCCGCTGCGCGGCCTGCGGCTGGCGCATTCCCTTGCGTTATCCAGCAGTGGAATTATTGACTGGCCTGATGTCGCTCGCCGTCGCCTGGAAATTCGGTTTCAGTGTCCAAACGCTGGCCGTGTTGCTATTTACCTGGTCCCTAATCGCTCTGAGCTTCATCGATCTGGACACCCAACTCCTGCCCGACTCGATCACGTTGCCCATGCTATGGGCGGGACTGGCTTTCAACCTTTTCGCCGTTGTCGTCCCGCTCTGGGACGCGGTTGTCGGCGCCATCTGCGGCTACGGCATATTGTGGATTATTTACCAGGCTTTTCGATTGCTGACCGGCAAAGAGGGCATGGGTTTCGGCGACTTCAAGCTGCTTGCAATGCTGGGCGCCTGGGCGGGATGGCAAAGCCTGCCGCTGACTATTTTGCTTTCTTCGGTGCTCGGAGCAATAGTCGGCGTTTCGCTGATGGCGTTTAAGGGACAGAGTCGTGAAGTTCCTATTCCATTCGGACCGTACCTGGCTTTGGCGGGTTGGGTCAGTCTTATCTGGGGCGATCGCATTATCGCCATTTATCTCGGCACTGGCGCACCAGCGTCCTGATGCGCAAATCGAGCGCGCCGATCAACTTGTAAGTAATGAATGAAGACGCGGCTGGTTATCGGACTCACCGGTGGAATAGCCAGCGGGAAAACAGCCGTGTCCCGATGCTTCGAGCAATTGGGTGTGCCGGTTATCGACGCGGACGTGGTCGCCCGCGAG
>Ga0224512_10000703_pt1 | contig 34416 bp, 27 predicted proteins | sample SF_May12_sed_USG_4_FD_169103 | JGI IMG/M metagenome (GOLD analysis project Ga0224512, IMG submission 169103) | Sediment microbial communities from San Francisco Bay, California, United States - SF_May12_sed_USGS_13 | ecosystem: Environmental > Aquatic > Marine > Sediment | place: USA... | reverse complement strand
CACACCGGCATGCGCTCGCGATATGGATGCTGATCGGCTTGTCGGTCGCTGGTTGGTCGCCGCTGGCCGCGCAAACGGCACCGAGGACCGATCCGCCGACGCGTCCCGAACGCACCGACTTTCGTGAAACCAGCAGCTACGCCGATGTGATGGCATTCGTTGGTCTGGCGGCGGAGCGTTCCCCGAAGATTCACCTCACCACCTTCGGCTACTCGTTCGAGGGGCGGCCGCTTCCGCTGGTGGTGATCGGTGATGTAGCGGGACCCGATCCCAGAGCAGTCCGCGAATCCGGAAAGACGCGCGTGTTCGTGCTCGCGAACATCCATGCCGGAGAGGTCAGCGGCAAAGAGGCCACGTTGATGCTGATCCGGGCACTGGCGGCTGGGGCGCACGACGATTGGCTCGACTCGCTCGTGCTGCTCATTGCCCCGATCTACAATGCGGACGGCAACGAACGGGTGCGGCTCACCAACCGGCCCGGGCAGTACGGGCCGATCGGTGGGATGGGCCAGCGGGCGAACGCGCAGGATCTCGACCTCAATCGGGACAATATGAAGCTCGAGTCGCCGGAAGCGCGGTCGCTCGTGTCGGCCCTGCGGCGCTGGGACCCGCACGTCCTCCTGGATCTCCACACCACCAACGGGACCCGCCGATCCTATCACTTGCTCTACGCGCCGCCGCTCCACCCGAACACCGACTCGGCTATCGTGCAGCAGTTGCGCTCCGATTGGCTGCCCGCGGTCACGCGTCGGATCAAGGAGACGAGCGGCTGGGACTTCTACTACTACGGCAACGTGCCCTTTCGGGCCGGATCGGCGGAACGCGGGTGGTACACCTTCGATCATCGGCCGCGGTTCACCACCAACTACGTGGGGCTCAGAAACCGCTTCGCCATCCTGAGTGAGGCCTACGCCTACGCGAGCTTCCCTGAGCGTGTGGCGAGCACCCTTCGGTTCGTGGAGGAAGTGGTCGAGTATGCCCATCGGAACGCCTCGCTCATCGGAGCGATCGTGGCTGCGGCCGACAGCACCGATCTCACGGGGAGTGAGCTGGCACTCCGCGCGACCGTTCAACGGGGCGACTCGGTGGAGATTCTCCTGGGAGAGGTGGCCGAGGAACGCCACCCATACACCGGTCGCACCATGTACCGGCGGGTCGACGTGGTGCATCGGGAACGGATGCCGGACTTCGGTTCATTCCGGGGTACGGAGGTCGTGCGGGTCCCGACGGCATACGTCGTTCCCGGCGATCTCACCAGTGTCCTCGCGCTGCTCGATGCTCACGGTGTGAAAAGACGACCTCTCGCTCGGTCGATGCAGGCGACTGTGGACCGCTTCGTCATCGATTCCACGTCTGTCGCCGGCCGCGAGTATCAGGGCCACGCCGAGCGGACGTTGTACGGTCGATACGAACACGTCGAGCTCGACGTGCCCGCGAGCGCCGTACTGGTGCCGGTCGCGCAACCGTTGGCCCGGCTGATCGTGGCGCTCCTCGAGCCCCGGTCGGACGATGGGCTGGTGAACTGGAACGTGCTGGATGAGGTGCTCGATGGGGCGCAACACTACCCAATCCTGCGAGTACCGACACGCTGAGCGGCCCGGCGGGGCGACGGACCACGTAGACCTCATGAAAGCGAAAGGAATTGCCGTGACTGGCAGGCTGATACGATGAGGGGAGTTCGCCACCTCTGGGCAGTTGCGCTCGCGGTTGCCGCGTGCGGTGCTTCGGCGACCACGGCATGGTCGCAGTCGCCGATCGATGCCCAGTACCGCGGCGTCGCCGATCGGATCATCGATGCGGCGTTGGCCGACAGTTCGGCGTATGCCCGCCTGTCGAAGCTCGTGGATCGGTTTGGCCACCGGCTGAGCGGGAGTGCGAATCTGGAGCGCGCGCTGGACTGGATCGTGGATGAGATGGAGCGCGACGGCCTGGAGAACGTGCGGGGCGAGCCCGTGATGGTGCCGCACTGGGTACGGGGAGCGGAGTCGGCCGAGCTGATCGAGCCCCGCCGCCGCGCCCTCCCGATGTCGGGTCTCGGCGGGAGCGTCGGGACACCGCCCGGCGGGATCGAAGCCGAAGTGGTGGTGGTCGGGAGCTGGGACGAGCTCGAAGCGCGCGCCGAGGAAGCTCGCGGGAAGATCGTGCTCTTCAACGTGCCGTTCACCGGGTACGGGCGGACGGTGCAGTACCGATTGCTCGGGGCCATCGCTGCCGCCAGAGCCGGCGCCGCGGCGGCCCTCCTCAGGTCGGTCACGCCGTACTCCCTGCAGACGCCGCATACCGGCGCGATGAGCTACGCCGCCGACGTCCCGCAGATCCCCTTTGCCGCCATCACCGTCGAAGACGCGATGTTGCTGCAACGTATGGCGGATCGGGGCGAGCGGATCGTGGTCCGGCTGATCATGGGGGCGGAGACGCTCCCCGACGCCCCCTCCCGTAACGTCGTGGCGGAGCTCACGGGAACCGAACACCCCGAGGAGATCGTTGTCTTGGGTGGGCACATCGACTCGTGGGATGTGGGGCAGGGTGCCATGGATGACGGCGGTGGGAGTGTGGCGGCCTGGGAGGCTGTCCGACTGCTCCACCGTCTCGGGTTGCGTCCCCGGCGTACCGTCCGCGTCGTGCTCTGGACCAACGAGGAGAACGGGCTACGCGGCGGCGAGGCCTATCGGGAGGCCCACAGCGACGAGGTCGACCGGCATGTGCTGGCGATCGAGTCCGACGCAGGGGTGTTCAAGCCACTGGGGTTCGGCTTTGGCGGGTCGGACGCGGCCTATGCGATCGTGGCGGAGATTGGCGGCCTGCTGGCGCGCATCGATGCGGGGCGGGTGACCCGTCCCGGTGGGGGAGCCGACATCGGGCCGCTCATGCGGGCCGGTGTGCCCGGCATGGGGTTGTCTGTGGAGGGGTCTCGATACTTCTGGTACCATCACAGCGACGCGGACACGATCGACAAGTTGGATCCGCGCGAGATGGCCGAGTGTGTGGCGGCGATGGCGGTTATGGTCTATGTGGTCGCCGACCTGCCGGTGCCGCTCCCTCGCGCGCGGAATTGAACGAGTGCTTGCACTTCATCCATCAGCGAAGGGAATTGCATGTCCAGATTCATCACCGCAGTGGCAGCCATTGGCGTGCTCGGACTTGGCGCGTGCGCCCAGGACGAGCGGGCTGAGCCGCAGGAGGGGACCCCGCCGCCGGCACAGGTGCAGGTGGCGAGCCCCGATACCACGGCGAGTGCGCTGTGGGCCCACGTCGAGCAGGCGGGCTATCGCACCACCTGGCCGCTGTGGCCCGGAAAGGCCAAGCTGTACAAGGGCACCGAGCCGCATGGCATGCTCTTGACGACCTATCTCAATTCCGTGGCCCTGGATGCCGTCACCAACAAGGCGGGACGGATGCCGGCGGGCGCGGTGGTCGTGAAGGAGAACTACATGCCTGACAGCACGCTGGCGGCGATCACCATCATGTACAAGTCGCCTGGGTACAATCCGGATTTCGGCAACTGGTTCTTCGTCAAACGTCTCGCAAGCGGTACGGTCGAAGCGTCGGGCCGAGTGCCGGGGTGTCAGGGCTGCCATGCGTCGCAGGCAGCGAACGACTACCTGTTTACGGGGTCCATCAGCCAGTAGCGATCGCCTCAGGCACACGCGAACGGCCGGGTTCCTTTGGGATCCGGCCGTTCGTATTGGCGGAGCGCCGGACGCCCTCAGTTCATTGACCCGACATCGTGGCCAGGGCCGAGAGCTGCGCCTGGGTACCCAGCGCGAAGAGCACGTCCCCGGACTCGAACCGCATGTCGGCCGGCGGATTGGTGAGGACCCCCTCTTCGTCGTGGCGTCGGATCGCGAGCACGTTGGCTCCCGTGTGCCTGCGGACCTCGGCCTCCGCAACTGTCTTGCCTGCCAAGCGACTCCCCGGCCGCACGGTGCACTCCTCGAGCAACAGCTCGAGATTGCCGAGGTGCATGACGACGTCGAGGAAGTCGGTGACTATTGGGTTCAGAAGTTGCCGCGCGATCCGACGTCCGCTGATCTTGTACGGTGAGATCACGTGGGTCGCCCCGGCTCGCCGGAGCTTGGGCTCGGTGGCCGGCTGGTTCGCGCGTGCCACGATGCACAGGTTGGGACTGAGCGTTCGAGCCGTCAGGGTGATAAACAGGTTCGTGGCATCGTTGCCCGTGGCGGCCACCAGGCCGTTGGCGCGGTCGATGGCGGCGCTGTGGAGCGTATCGTCGTCCGACGCGTCACCCAGTATGTGGGGCATGCGATCCGGCGCTTCCCGCATGGCGTCCGCGTCTTCCTCGATGACCACGCACGGCGAGCCGGCCTCGACGAGGTCGTCGACGACCTGCTGGCCCACGCGCCCGTATCCGCAAATGATGTAGTGCCCCGAGAGGGCATCGATGCGTTGCTGCATGCGTGCCTTCCGTAGGGAGCCCGAAAGCTCGCCACTGATGATGTATTGACTGATCGCGGCAAAGAGATAGGTAACGGCACCCACCCCGGCTACGATGAGCGCCGCCGTGAAGACCTGTCCCGACAGCGAGAGTGGTCGTACTTCCCCAAATCCGACCGTCGAGAGCGTGATGACGGTCATGTACGCCGACTCGACGACGCTCCACCCCTCGATCATCACGTATCCAACGGTGCCCGCCGCGATCACCGACAGGTAGGCGAGCGCGAAGCGGAGGAGCGTGCGTCGCATGCGGTGCTGCGGAGCGCGCATCCGTGGGTCGCGACGACTCATCTGCTGGTCTCGGAGCTGGAGCGGCGCTGGTTCATGCCCGTCCGATGGTAAGTGCTCGGCGAAGGTAGCGGAGGCAGCGGGACCGTCGCAAGCCGGCTGGACCCGTCCTGGCCGGCGTCGACGGTGGGACGTAAGTTGGGCTCGCATCCGCTTGCTCGTCCCTCACCGCAGGAGCTCGCCATGACCGATCACGTCTACAAGCTCACCGAACTCGTGGGCACGTCTCCCGAAAGCCTCGAGCGCGCGATTCAGAATGCCGTCGCTCGTGCCAAGCGTACCGTCCGGAACATGCGGTGGTTCGAGGTCCAGCAGATCCGAGGTCATATCGAGAAGGGGGAGGTCGAGCACTGGCAGGTGATCCTAAAGGTCGGATTCACGCTGGAGGACTGACGTGCGATTCGACGGACGGATTCGGCGGTGGCAGGCGCTCGTCGGGTGTCTGCTCCTGGGATCGCAGACGCTCGCGGCACAGAGCGTCCAGCCAAAACTCTACATCTCGGCCGACATGGAGGGTTTGGCGGGCGTCGTCACCGGTGAGCAGCTCGGGCCCGGCGGGTTCGAGTACGAGCGGTTCCGTGAGTTCATGACGCAGGAAGTGCTCGCCGCCATTCGCGGAGCGCGCGCGGCGGGCGTCGGGGAGATCGTGATCAGCGACTCCCATGGCAATGGGCAGAACCTGTTGCTCGAGCTGTTACCAGACGATGTAACGGTGGTGCGGTCATGGCCACGGCCCCTCATGATGATGGAAGGCCTCGATTCCACCTTTATGGGTGCCGTGCTAATCGGCTACCACGCGGGGACCACGAACCCCGACGGTGTGCGGGCGCACACGCTCTCCAGTGCGAACCTCGCCGACGTACGAGTGAACGGGCGCTCGGTGCCAGAGGCCGGGCTCAGCGCAGCGATTGCCGGCGAGTTCGGCGTGCCAGTGCTCGTGGTGACCGGCGATGACGCCGCCGTCGCCGAAGCGCAGACCCTGTTGGGCAGGGTAGAAACCGTCGAGGTCAAGTGGAACTATGGCTTTCATTCGGCGCGCACGCTCACCCCAGCCGCGGCCGCTCGGCTGATCGAGGAGCGGGTGGCGGCGGCCGTCCGGCGCCGAGCGGAGTTTCGACCGTGGCGACTCGAGCGCCCGGTCACGCTGGACGTGCGCTTCAAGAGCTATCGGCCGTCCCAACTCCTCGCCTACCTGCCGCAGGTCGAGCGAACCGACGCACACAGCATTCGGTTCATCGGCCGTGACATGCTGGAGGTCTCGCGGTTTCTGGAGTTCCTGCTCAGCTACGAGGTTGGATTGCAGCCGTAGATGCGAGCGGCGGCCGTCCTCTGACGGCCGCCGCTACGACTGCCTCCGTTCGGAAGGATGCCGCTGAGACGGCGTCCAGCACCTCAGACGTACGTGTCGTACTGTGCGCCGTACATGTTGGCCCGAACGTAGCCCATGATGTCCGCGGGACGATTCTTCGTCGCTAGGCCCTCGTCCCACGCATACTCCGCTACGGCGGTCGCGATCGTCGCCGAGACGTCGCGGATCTTGTCCAACGGTGGCAGGGTCGACCCCTGCGCCAGCATGCTCTCGGTGGTCATGTTGGCCACCTTGCGTGCCGCCGTGTAGAACATCTCGTCGGTGACGTGGCGCGCGCCCGAGAGAATGACCCCAAGCCCGAGCCCCGGAAAGATGTATGCGTTGTTGCTCTGGGTAGGCACATGCCGTTTCCCCTGGGTGATCACGGGGTCAAACGGGCTGCCGCTCGCATAGATCCCCCGTCCGTCCGTCCAGGCATACGCCTGCTCGGCCGTGCATTCCGCCTGCGACGTAGGGTTGGAAAGCGCGAAGACGATCGGTCGTGCGTTGATCGTCGCCATCTCCCGCACCACCCGTTCGGTAAACGACTGTGCCTTGCCGGAGACGCCGATGAGGGCCGTCGGCCGGCTCTCTCGGACGGCCGCGAGAAGATCCGTCAGGAAATCACCCTTGCGGGCGTAGGGCTTCTTGTGGGACGCGAGGTCCTTCCGCGACTTTACCACCAATCCCTTGGAATCGAAGAACCACATGCGATCCCTGGCTTCGTCGGGATCGGCGCCCTCCCGTACCATGGCGGACGCCACGAGATCGGCGATACCGGTGCCGGCCTCCCCCGCGCCGAGGAACAGGAGACGCTGCTGCTTGAGGTCCTGGCCGGTGATCCGGGTGGCACCGAGAAGGGCCGCGAGCGTCACGGCGGCGGTGCCCTGGATATCGTCGTTGAAGGTGCAGATCTTGTCGCGGTACTTCTTCAGCAGCCCAAACGCGTTGCCGGTGGCGAAGTCCTCGAATTGGATCAGCGTACCCGTGAAGGTCTTTCTCGCTGCGCGAATGAACTCCGCCATGAGCTGATCGTACGGCTTCCCCCGCAGGCGCTCCTGCTTGAGCCCGATGTACAGGGGATCCTTGAGCAGCGCCTCATTGTTCGTCCCGACGTCGATCGTGATTGGAAGCGCGAGGCTGGGATCGACACCGGCACAGGCCGTGTAGAGCGACAGCTTGCCGACCGGGATCCCCATGCCGTCGGCGCCGAGATCGCCGAGGCCCAGAATGCGCTCCCCGTCGGTGACGACGATGATGGCCACGTCCCGCGTGGGCCAGTTGCGAAGGATCTTGGCTATGCGTCCGCGATCGTTGGCCGTGATGTACAAGCCTCGCGCCCGGCGGAAAATATGTCCGAACTTGGCGCACGCTTCTCCCACGGTGGGGGTGTAGATGATCGGCATCATCTCGTGAATGTTGTCGATCACGGTGCGATAGAAGAGGGTCTCGTTCCGATCCTGCAGGCCGATCATGAAGATGTACTTCTCGAGCGGCGTGGGTTTGTGGCGGAAGTTCTCGAGCACCCGGTCGACCTGTTCCTGAAGCGTGTTCACGCGTGGGGGGAGCAGGCCATGCAGCTTGAGCTCGTCGCGCTCGTCTTGGGTGAATGCGGTCCCCTTGTTCAACCGGGGATCCTGCAGCAGTTCCACGCCTTTAGGAAAGCGCTTCGGGAGTTTTCCTGTCTTTGTCATAGATGATCTCGTCTGCGAAACGAAGAACGGTTCGAGTGCGCCGATGAGCGCGGTCACGGTGAGCCCTTAGACCCACCAGAGTATTCATACCTACGTACCGGGGGGTAAGCGCAAGCGGAAGTGGTGCTGAACAAGCCTTCATAGACGTCCCGGAGACCGCGCCGGCCTCCCCGGGGCGACGTGGAGTCAGATCTGAGGCCTATTGCAGTAGCGCCAGGAACACCCCTGCCGCCACGGCGGAGCCGATGACGCCCGCCACGTTGGGCCCCATGGCGGGCATGAGCGGGTTCACCCGACCGTCGGTCTCTTCGGAAACGAACCGCTGGACGACCCGGGCCGACATGGGAACCGCCGACACGCCCGCCGCCCCGATGCACGGGTTGATCTTGTGGCGCAGCACCAGGTTCAGACCCTTGGCGAAGACGATGCCGCCAGCCGTGCTGAACGCGAACGCCACCGCGCCCAAGACGAGGATCAAAAGCGTTCGGTAGTTCACAAAATGCTCGGCGTCCATGGTCGCGCCCACCGCGAGACCGAGGAAAATGGTCACGATGTCGATGAGCGCGCCGCCTGCCGTCTTTCGCAGCCGCTCGGTGACGCCGCTCTCCCGGAGCAGGTTGCCGAACATCAACATGCCGACCAGGGGGGCGCTGGTCGGTACCGCGAGCGACGCCAGGAGCCCCGTGACGATGGGGAAGAGGACCACCGCCGTGCGCGAGACTGGGATGGCCTGCGGCATGTCGATCGCCCGTTCCGCCCGCGTGGTCAGGAGCCGCAGGATGGGTGGCTGGATGATGGGCACGAGTGACATGTAGCTGTACGCCGCGACCGCGATTGGGCCGAGGAGGTGCGGCGCGAGCTGTGAGGCGAGGAAGATCGATGTGGGGCCGTCCGCGCCGCCGATGATGCCGATCGACGCCGCCTCCTTGGGTGTGAACCCGAGCAGGAAGGCGGCGATCAAGGCAGCGGCGAAGATTCCGAGCTGGGCCGCGGCGCCGAGCAGGAAGGTGAGCGGTCGACCCAGCAGCGGCCGGAAATCCGTGAGCGCGCCGATCCCGAGGAAGATGAGGGGCGGCAGGAGCTCGGTTCGGATACCCGACTCGTAGATCAGGGCGATGATCCCCTCCCCGTAGGACCCCATGTCCGCCAGGGGGAGATTGGCCAAGAGCGCGCCGAATCCGATGGGGATCAGGAGCAGGGGCTCGTACTGCTTGCGGACGGCGAGATAGATCAGCACGCCGGCCACGACGAACATCACGGCGTTGCCGAGCCGCAGATTGGCGAGCCCAGACTGCTGGACGAGGTCGACCAGGGTGTCCATCGGCGTCGGCCCTAGGCGATCGTCACGATGGGCTTCGAGGAATCGATCTCGTCACCGACCTTCGCGAGGATCTCCGCCACGGTGCCGGCACAGGGCGACTTGATATCGTGAGTCGCCTTCATGGCCTCGACCTGAGCGAGCACGCTGCCGGCGGTCACGGTCTGGCCCACCTTCACCTTGATGTCGACGATCTCGACGGATCCCGCGAACGTTGAATACACGGGTGTGAGCTGCCCGGTTGCCGACCGTGGTGCGGTGGTGGCCAATGCGGCTGTCCCGCCCGACGGCGACGACGCTGCGGCACCAGCCGGCTCCAGCGTGATTGTGAACGTGCGTTTGGTACCGTTTTCCTCGACCGTGCAGCGCGTGACGATCGGCCCTGTCGGCATCGGCGTGGCGGCCGCCATGGGAGGACCCTGGGGAGTCGCTGGCTCTCGCGCCGCCGGTGTCTCTTTCTTCTTGAGTGGGACGTCGATTTTCGGGTTGCCGCTCAGGAGGCGAATCCCCTCATTCAGGTCCATCTTCTTTCCCGGCACCATCGACGCCACCACCAAGAAGACGTTCTGGTCGGTAACGGGGAGCCCGCGCTCCTCGAGCGCCTGCCTGGCCGGCCCGATGTTGTTCGGTGCGGCCTCGAGCGGATCTCCCTCGAACACGCTCAGCTTGAGCTCTTCGGACGCTCGCTTCACCACCTCGGGATCGGGTGGCAGCGGGGTTTTGCCGAAGTAGCCCAACACCGCCTTGCCGTACCCGGGATCGATCTTCTTCCACCGCCCGTAGAGCACGTTGTTGAACGCCTGGAGCCAGTACTGCTGGCTCCCGGGGGTCACGCTGGTCCACGCGCCGCCGGCCTCCACCACCACCGGGAACTCGGCCAACACCTCACCGTAGCGGTCGAGGATCCCCGCCTTCGCCATCATGTGGACGTTCGGTCCGATGGCGCCGCCCGGCATGGGAAACCCCAACACGCGGGCGTCGGCGGTGGTCGTCGTGGGATTGAAGTCGTAGTCCGTGAGGAGTTCCGCCAGCATGCTCTCGATCTCGGGCATCTTGCCGATGTCGAGATCGAGGGAATATCCCGTCCCCTTGAGGGCGTGCGCGACGGCGCGCGCGTCGGGCTGCACGGTGCCGCTCGCGAGCGGGCGTACGGAGACGTCGACGCCGTCGGCGCCACCGGCGATCGCTGCCATGTAGCAACTCACCGCCGTGCTCGCCGTGTCGTGCGTGTGCATCCAGAGCGGCATCTCGGGCGGCATGATCTTCTTGAGCCCAACGGCGGCGTCATAGATGGTCTTCGGATCGGTGGTGCCGCTCGCATCCTTCAGGCAGATGCTGTCGATCTGGATGTCACTCTTCAGCAGTCGCCGGCCGATGTCGACGTAGAATTCTGCGGTGTGCACCGTCTCGGAGTAGAACGGGAGTCCCATGAGCGCGATCGCGGCCTGATGGTGCATGCCGGCATCCACGATGGGCCGGCCGGTATTCACCAGGTTTCGGACATCGTTCATGTAGTCGAAGTTACGGTCCCAGGTGGTCCCGCTCGCCTTCATGAGCTTGGCCTGGAGCCGCAGCGCCTCGAGCGACTGGGTGGTCAGGGTGACGCCTGAGACGGACCGGGTCAGGATCTGGAGATCGACGTCCGGCCCGACGGCTTCCCGCATCTTCTGCATGTCCTCGAACGGATCCTCGCCGAGGTAGAAGAGCGGGGCCTGGAACCGCGCTCCGCCACCGAACTCGAAGTGACGGACGCCCGACCGGGCGGCCAGCTCCATGGCCGGGAGGAAATCCGTGAGCCGCACCTTCCCGCCGAACGTGCTCTGGAGCCCGTCTCGAAACGGGGTGAACATCACCCGGATCCTCTTCGGATTCTTGGTGAAGATCATCGTGTCTCCTCGATCCTCGTGATCGTGGCTCCCGGGTGCGCCGCGGAGACCGCGGCGGCGACGGCGGCGAGCACGGCGGCGTCAGTGAGGCCAGTGTGCTGAGGGAAGAGGGCAATCAGTGCCCGCATAACCAAGGCGAGCACCGAGAGCAACAGAAACACGGCGGCGAAGGAAAAAACGCAAATGAGAAGCAGGTCCGGCGATCCCATGCTCACCCCCACGGACGTGCCGGTTGCGGATCGGATAGGAGAGATTGGACCCAGTGCCGCCACGTACCTCGCGTCCCGTCCCCCAATAAGCAGCACGGGTGTGGGTTCCGCAACTATCCCGGTGCCCGCTCGCGCTGTCCAATCGGGCGCAGAATGAGGCGGCCGTTGACGAACGGATGCGGGTAGCCCTGCACGACCAGCTCGAGGCGCTCGCCAAGCTCCGCGACCGTACCTTCGACAAGTACCTCCGGCTCCGGCCCGGTGCCCTCGGCGCAGACGGCCACGGTGCGCCCCACGACCAGCGACCGCTCCCGATAGCGCTCTCGAAGAGCCGACGCGCCGCGGTCGAGCAGACTGTGGACATTGCGGTTCAGCGAGGCCAAGAGCGCCGCCAGCACGGCGCGCCGATCGCACTGGGCCGGATCGCTGGCCTGGGCTCGGAGTGCCTCCACTCGCGGCACGAACGGCGTCGGCGGTACGTCCGGCGTCGTCTCGACGTTGAGCCCGATGCCGACGACGACCGACGTCACGCCGTGTTCGGATGCGTCGAGGTGTGCCAGGATCCCACACACCTTTGCCTCGTCGATGAGGACATCGTTCACCCACTTGATGCCCGCCAGCCCCTCGAGACCCGGGATCCCGTCGACTACCTCGACCACCGATACGGCAGCTAACGCGATCACGTCGGCCACGGAGTCGAGAATGTTCGGGGGCATGGAGAGATGCGCGCTGAAGTGAATGTTCCCGGCGAGGGCCAACCACGGACGGTCCCGAAAGCCATGGAATCCGCGCCCCCTCCCGGCGATACAGGCGACACCGGAGGGAAGGGGCAATCCAGCCCGGCTCAATTCGACCAGGATGTCGTATTGGGAGCGCTCGGCCGCCTCCACCGCGAACACGTGGCTCCAAGTCTCGTGACCCGGGATGTCGATTGCATATATGGGTCGGTCGGCATAGAGCCGTTCGACGAGAATGGCGAGACCGGCGTCGGCGGGTGCCGCCGCCCCCGTCCAGCGCGGTTCCGGTTCGCCGAGGAGATCGGCCCCGAACTGAGGACTGTCGGTGTAGACGATCACGGCCTGTCGGGTCAGTCGCCGCCGGGCTCGAGCTTCAGCGCCACCGAGTTGATGCAGTACCGTTTGCCGGTCGGCCCGGGGCCGTCGTCGAAGACGTGTCCCAAGTGCGCGTCACACCTGGCGCACAACACCTCCGTCCGCCGCATGAATAGACTGTTGTCAGGCTTCAGCACGACCGTGTCGGAACCGGCGACGTCGGTGAAGCTCGGCCATCCCGTGCCGGAGTCGAACTTGGTCTGCGCATCGAAGAGCGCGTTCCCGCAGCAGACACAGCGGTACACACCCTTTTCGTCGCAGTGGACGTACTCGCCACTGAACGGACGCTCGGTCCCCTTCTTCCGCGTGATGTGGTACTGTTCGGGCGAGAGCTGCTCGCGCCACTCGGCATCGGTCTTGACCATCTTGTCGGCCATGATCCCTCGTCATGCGGGCTGAAGTCAGGCGGTGTCAGGCGCGCGCTGGTCGTTTTCCTCCCAAGCGACCGACATGCCGCGCGTGATCTCTCCGTTGCCGAGCACCTCGGCGTAGGCACCGCCGCGCCACGCGGATGCCAGCGCGGTGCGGAGACCGTGGCACGCCTCGTCCATGCGCTCGCAGGGTTTGGCTTCCCCCCGAATCCGCAACCGGCACGTGCCGATCGTCAGGACGCGATCGCGGCTGTCGGCGAGCCGGATGCCGCGGAGCATCAGGTTTGCCCGACGGGCCGTGGGCTCGAGATCGCTGCCGAAGCGAGCACGCAGGTCGTCCCAAACCTCGCCTTCGATGAGCGTCACCTGGCGCTGCCCACCGCGATCGGCGTTGCCGACTAGTCCGGCGTGGGCCACGACGGTCGCGCGTTCCACGGGATCCATCGGCCCGCGATGGGCTCGCTTGATCCAGATCGCTTCCAGTGTTCCGGTGGCCATGGCGAGGGGAAAGCTACGGCTCCAGCGGGCATCGCGCGATGGGTGGTGCTCGGAAGGTTGACAGGTAAGGATCCATGCCCCATGTGGAGTGGCAGTATCCCTCTCGTCAGCTTCTCTCCCGAAGGAGGTCGGGCATGGCACGGATCAATAACGGTCGCGTCGTTGCCGGTGGGCTCGCTGCCGGTCTCGTCATCAACGCTGCCGAAATCCTGAGCGCAAACGTGTTCCGCGGTCAGTACGAGGAGATGTTCGCCGGCCTCAACCTCCCCCCGATGGGGACGGGCTCCCTCGTGGCCCTCGTGGTCGGCGGGTTCGCCATCGGCGTCATTCTCACCTGGACATACGCCGCGATGCGACCGCGGTTCGGCCCCGGTCCGAAGACCGCGCTGTATGCTGGCCTCGTGGTCTGGTCGCTGGGGTGGCTGTGGCAGATGGTGGTCGACGTCGCCACGGGGTTCTACACCCTGTCGCTCTGGATGTGGGGGATGGCCATCGTGTGGACGTTCGTCGAAGTCCAGCTCGCCGCGCTGATCGGCGGATGGCTCTACCGGGAGGGCGACGTGCCGGCCTGACCGCCCGCCACCGCGATTACATGCGCGTGTTCACGACGTTATTGAACTTGGAGCCGAAGCGGAAGCTGAAACCGAGATCCAGCTCGTAACGGAAATCAGTGCCGCGCTCCTGCCGTTGGAGGAGAACCTCCTCCGGCGTGAGCCCTATCTGCGACAGGTAGAGCTGGTCTTTGATGCGCGCGATGTCTCCGCTGACGTTGAAGTCGAGACCGCGGAAGACGCGCAGACTCAAGCCCCCGCCCAGACTCACGCTGTGCTTCGAGAGGTCGTGCAGGAACTGGAATGCGTCGATCGAGCCGTGGATCGAGCCCCAGGCCTTCTGCACGCCGACCTCGATCTCGAGGACGTGTGCCGGGCGGATTTCCGACGTGCGGTCGAAGATGGTGATCTCGGTGTAGTCGAAGGCGGCAACCCCCACGACGTAGCGAAGCGTGAGGCGGTGCCACGTGGACTCGTCGTACGGAAAGATGTTGTACTCGACCGCCGGTCCACCCTGCACGGCGAGATCCCAGTTGAGCGTGCTCCGGCGTTCCACCTCCGCCATCACGCCGGCGGACCAGTGCGCGTTGAGGCTCCACACCACCAGGGCATCGAAGCTGTATGAGCGTCGGGTGCTCACGTAGGTGGTGTCGATTCCCTCCGCTTCGTCCACCACGTCGAACTCCAAGCGGTCCCCATCCGCCTCCGCGTCGAGCTCGATCTTGAGGTCCTCGGTGATGCGGCTCGCCCACACGGAGGCTTCGCCAGATACGAACCGCTCCTGGCTCTCCCCCTCGGCGGAGCCCTCCAGGCCGATCCGAAACACCCAGAAGTTCCATGGGTCGTCGATCGGTCCGGCCGCCGACAACTCGGCTTCGGTTGCCGGCTCGGCATAGCTGAGCGTGAGGCGGTCGAGCACCCCGGTGTGCCATACGTAGGGAACGAGCGCCAGCTTGATGGTACGGGTGAGTCCGGCACGCTCCTCCTCGAAGGTGTCGTCGGCATTGGTCACGACTACGATGGTGTCGCGGCGCGGCGCCAGCGCGCGAAGGCCAATGAGGCTGAGGCTCAGCTGCGAGCCACCACCGGCGGTCTGCTGCTGCGTGATGAGGAGGTGCACGTCGGCATCCTGCCGGTCCCGCGCCCAATCGACGAAGGTGATCTCACGCCGAAAGTGGCTGGAGTCGCAGAGGTCCGTGTGACAGTCGAGGAACACGGCGATGCGACCGCTGGTCGATTGGCCGGGGTCCTCTTGTGACACAGCCGGTACCGGAACGAGCAGGAGCGCACCGAGGAGCGCCAGGCCGTGGCTCACATGTCTCATCCGTTCCTCGAGTCCGGGAGATGGGCCGTTGGGAGCGTCAATGCTTGTCAGTCTAGTCGGACAGTGACCGTGGGACGTGGCACCGTCGACCTAAGCCGATAACGGGGCTGCGGGCCGATGTCAAAGCGATCGCGGTCAGCCGATCCGTTGCACGCTCGCGTCTAGCGGCGCAGCACGCGGCCGGCGCGTACGTCGGAAAACGTGCTGCCGTCTATCGCAACCTGCCCGTTCACCAACACGTAGCTCATGCCTTCACTCAGCTGGTGCGGGTCCGCATACGTGGCGCGGTCGGCCAGCCGGCCCAGGTCGAACACCACGATGTCGGCCGCCATCCCGGGCCGGAGGGCTCCGCGGTCGGAGATTCGGAACACCGTCGCCGGCAGCGTCGTCATGCTCCGTACGGCATCGGCGAGGTCGATGATGCCCTTTTCGACGACGTACACGCGGATCTTGCGCGGGAAGGTACCGTAGATCCGCGGATGGGGAACGCCTCGGCCCATTGGGACCAGGTCGCCGTCCGACGAGGTCATCATCCAGCGCTGACGCATGAGGTATTCGACGTCGGCGTCGCTCATGTTGAACGAGACGATGCCCGCCCCGCCGGCCTGCACGAGCTGGATGGCGAGATCCACCGGCTCGAGCCCACGTTCGGCGGCGACCGCCGCCAGCGTGCGGCCTTCGATGGATCGATCGGCGTCATGGTAGCGGAATTGGATCCGGTCGGCGCCGCCTCGGCGAGCGAGCCCAGCCTGCGCCCACCGGGGCACCAGCGCCGCGGTGAGGCCGGTCGCGGACGCCGTATATGGGTACTGGTCGGCAAACACTTCCACGCCCTCCGCCCGAGCCCGATCGATACGCGTGGCCAACGCGGCAGCGAATCCCCAGACGTGCGGTCCCAGCGCCTTGAGATGGGTCGCCACCCCCCGCACGCCGGCCTCGCGCGCGATCCGGATCACCTCGTCGACGGCGGCGACGACACCGACCGTGTAGTCGGCTTCGTCACGGCCGCCAGGCCAAGCGGGACGGGACCTTCACTCACAATGTGCACATCCGTCGGCAGCTCGCCAGGGGCCCCCGGGAGCCCTCGGAACACGGTCCCCCGAGCCCGCGTTTTCGCTTGCAGGTGAAGCCGGTTGGCCGTAGGTTGGCGGCAGCCGCCGCCCTGCCAGAGCCATCGCTCCCAATGCCCGAGAGGTGCCTCGTTTCCTCCCGTCAGGCTGGATCTCGTAAATCGTTACCAGGAAGTCGCTTGCGTGTGGAGCGCGGCACCCAGCCGGCGCCCTCGGGTGAGTTGCTGGAGTTCGCCACGGCTGCCGCCATCGGGCTCACCGATACCCCGCGGTGGCTCCCGAGTCAGTACCTGTACGACGCGCAGGGCAGCGCGCTGTTCGAAGAGATCACCCGGCAGCCCGAGTACTACCCCACGCGCACCGAGGCCGCGATCCTCCGGGCGGCGGCTGCGGAGATCCGCACGCTGACGGGGCCCGTCACCTTGATCGAGTTGGGGTCCGGGAGCTCCGAGAAGACCAGTCTCCTGCTCTCAGCGTTCGGCGACGCGCCGGGAGAGGTTCGCTACGTCCCGGTCGACGTGAGCGACGCCGCAATCGCCGCCGCCCGGCAGCGCGTGGCGGCGGACCACCCCGATGTCGAGTTCGCAGGGCTCGTGGGACGGTACGAAGAGGCGTTCCCGCTGTTTCGGGAGCACTCACCAGCCATGGTGCTGTTCCTCGGGTCGACCATCGGAAACTTCAATCACGCCGAGTCGCTTCGCTTCTGGCGCAGCATGTCGCGCCACCTCGCAGCCGGCGACCATTTTCTCCTCGGTGTGGACCTGGTCAAGGAGCGCGAGGTACTCGAGGCGGCCTACAACGACGCCGCCGGGGTGACGGCCAGGTTCACGCGCAACCTCTTTGTCCGCATGAACCGGGAACTGGCAGCCGGTATCGACGTGACGCAGATCGAGCACACTGCCCGCTATCACGAGGCGTGGCAGCGTATCGAGATCTTTGCGCGGTTCCGCACGGCCCAGCGGATCGCGCTCGGACCACTGGGCCTGACCGTGGACGTCGATGCCGGCGAGCTGATCATGACCGAGATCAGCCGCAAGTTCGTGCTCGAGCACCTGAAGGCCTACCTCGACGTCTTCGGGTTCGACGTCCGCCACGCATTCACCGACGACCGGAAGTGGTTCGCCGTGCTCCTGCTCAGGCACCGCGGCGGACGCTAACGTCCGCTCTCGTCTACGGCTCGTCCGGTCTCCAGTCCATCGAGATCTCGTCGGGCGCCTCGAGCAGCTCCACCCCGGCCTCGCGCACGCGGTCCTTGTAGCCTCCGACGGCGCCGAGCACGGCGTTCACGGCCTCGAGCGCTTCCTCAAGTCGGGCTTCCGCCTGACGGAGATACAGCATGCCGCTCTGGGTCGGCGCGTCCTGCGAGGAACCGAGCTGCCCGTAGGCGAGCCCGAGCATCGCCACCACCGCATCCGGCCGCCCGGCGATGCCCTGCAGATCCTGCGGACCGGTGAACGTCTCTTCGACCTCCTTTAGCCGCTTGCCGAGCGAGTCGCCAGCCGAGTGCAGGGCGTCGAGCTCCTCCTTTCCCTTGGTCCGCTCGAGCACCGCGTCGATGCCTTTCCGCACCGCACGGAGGCGGGTCACGGCCTCGACCGCCACGTTCTGCCGCTGCATCGCGCGCTTCAGGACCTCGAGTTTCTCGCGCCGCTCGGCCATCGGGTACGCGAGCCGATCGTCGTCCTGCACCACGACGGTGCCGGTGACGGTGTCCGCGCCGGCGCTCACCCGGATCGTGTAACTCCCCGGCAGGACGCTCGGCCCGGGCGGCAGGAACTCGGCAGGCGTGTCATCGTCGCCCAAGCTCCGCGGCCCGTCCATTCGCAGGTTCCATGACGTGCGATTGAGGCCCGCCTTGGCGGGCCCGCGGAAACGCCGCACCAGCTCGCCCGCAGCATCGAGCACCTCGATGGTGGTCCGCGCGGAGTCTCCTTCCGCCGCTGCGGTATCGGCAGCGGCTGCCCCGCCGATCCAGTAACTGAGCAGCGCCCCATACGGCCGGTTCTCACCCTCGAACTTCCCATCCGCCAAGAAGCGAATGCCGCCCACTTGGGCGACCTCGTACTGGATGGCCGGCGGGATCTCGAACAGGTGGAGCGACCGACCTGCAATGGCCGGATCCGACGCGAGCGCGCGTAGCGGGCGCACGTCGTCGAGCACATATGCCGCCCGGCCGTGCGTCCCGATCACGAGGTCGTGGTCCCTCGGGTGCACGATGAGGGCACGCACCGGAGCGCGCGGCAGACCGTGGCGCCACAACGTCCACTTGGCGCCTCCGTCCAGCGACACGTACATCCCGTACTCGCTTCCCAGGTAGAGCACGCGGGGGTTCACAGGATCTTGCTCCACGGCGTGCAAGAAGGTGTACGGCTCGATGTCCGCCGTCGCGAGACTGCTCCAGGAGCGGCCGTAATCGGTCGTGCGGAACAAATACGGGCGGTTGTTGCCCCGCCGATGGTCGTCGAACACCACGAACGCCGTGCCACGCTCGAACTTGGACGGCTCGATGTGCGGTACCCAGGTAGCGGCCGGGACACCGCGAATGCGGCCGACCATGTTGGTCCACGTAGCGCCACCGTCGCGCGTGAGTTGCACGTTCCCGTCGTCGGTGCCCACCCAGATGACCCCTCGCTCCACCGGACTCGGCGCGATCGTCAGGATCGTGGTGTGATTTTCGGCCGCCGTCACGTCGTACGTGAGGCCGCCGCTCTCGAGCTGCCGCTGCTTCTCGGGATCGTTGGTCGTCAGGTCGGGGCTCACGATGGTCCATGAATTCCCCATGTCGCACGACCGGTGCACGAACTGGCTGCCGTAGTAGACGCACCCGTCGAACGGGTCGATCCCGATGCCGGCATTCCAGTGAAACCGCAGGTCGACCCCGTCGGGGTGCGCGGGCCGGATGGACTTCCGCTCGCCCGTCAGCGTGTCGAACCGCACGATGAACCCGCCCTGCGACATCGCGTACCCGTAGCGGCCGTTCTTGGGATCGACGACCGTCGCAAACCCGTCACCGAAGGCCACCTCGCTCCAGTCGTAGTAGCGGATCCCCCCGTTGTGCCACACGTGGCTCGGTCCCTTCCACGACCCGTTGTCCTGGAGCCCGCCGTAGACGTTGAACGGAACGGCCATGTCGACGTTGATGTGGTAGAACTGCGCCAGCGGCAGCGTCTCGACGAACAGCCAGCCCTGCCCGCGATCGCGCGAGATGTACACCCCACCGTCGTTGCCGTCGATCAACAGCTCGCCCGTCGGACCGACCCAGAACGCGTGATGGTCAACGTGGACCCGCGCGAACGGCAACAGCGTACGGAACGTCTTGCCGCCGTCCTCGCTCAGGTCGATCGTGCCGTGCACGTTGTAGACGCGGTTCTCGTTGGTCGGATCGACGCGCACTTGTCCGTAGTAGAACGGTCGCTCCGCGATCCCGCGCTCGCGGTTCACGATGGTCCACGTGTCGCCGCCGTTCTCGGAACGCATCATGACGCTCCGCTTGGCCTCGGTCACCGCGTACACGACGTCGGGATTGCCACGCGCAAAGTCGAGCCCGACCCGGCCCAGCTCCCCTTGGGGAAGCCCGTCGGACGGTCCCAGTTCTTTCCAGGTCTCGCCGCCGTCGTACGTGACGTGGAGCCCGCCACCCGGCCCGCCGGACGTGAAGAACCACGGCCAGCGCCGATGCTCCCACATGGAGGCGATCAGGTGGTTCGGGTTTGACGGGTCCATCACGAGATCCCCGGCACCCGTGCGCGGGTTCACATAGAGGATCTTGGTCCATGTCTTCCCGCCGTCGCTGGTCTTGTAGACGCCGCGATCTTCGCTGTCGGCCCACGTGTTTCCGAGTGCGCCGACGTATACCACGTCGGGGTTCATTGGATGGATGAGGATTGCGTCGATGGCGCCCGTGTTGTCGAGCCCCATCTTGGCCCAGGTCTTCCCACCGTCGAGCGTCCTGTACACGCCGGTGCCCACGCCCGCCGAGTTGCGGCGGTTCCGCTCGCCGGTCCCCACCCACACGAGATCCGGCGCCGGCTGGTGAATGGTCACGGCGCCAATGGACGAGGCGGGGAGATCGTCCATGACGGGTGTCCAGGTCACGCCGCCCGTGGTCGACTTCCACAGCCCGCCGGTGGCCGTGCCCACGTAGATCACGTTGGGATTGGCGTCCACCGCGTCGATGGCGCCGATCCGTCCGCTCATCCCCGCCGGGCCGATGCTGCGGGCCGTCATGCCCTTGAGTCGGTCGAAGTCGACCTGCGCCGCGGCGGTTTCGGCGCCGAACAGCGGCAGCAGGACCGCAATCAGGACGGACGTGGTCGAACGTGCCAGGGTCGTCATCGGACGGAACCTCCGTGTATGGCTCGGAATGTCGTCGGTACGCTGGTCCGACCGCGGAAGGGCATCAGGCGCGGCCGCACCCCGTGTCGGCGTAAAAAGGAAACCCGCGACCGGCGTGATGCAAGTTCGGCGGGCCGAGACCGCGCGCGCTGTCTCTGGCGGGGTGCCGTCCTGCGGGATAACATCCCGCGGTTTCCCCGATATCGATTCCCCGAGCAGGAGTGAGCGCGCGATGTCACGACGCGGCGCGATGCGGATTCCCAGCTTCGCCTTGACGGTCGGCCTGGTGCTGAGCGTTCTGCCGGCCACGGCGGTCGGTCAGGGCTTCGAGGCCAAGCTCTACGATGCTCTCCAATGGCGCAGCCTCGGTCCCGATCGCGGGGGCCGGTCCACGGCCGTCGCGGGCAGCGCGGCCCGGCCGCTGGAGTACTACTTCGGCGCCACGGGCGGCGGACTGTGGAAGACCATGGACGCGGGCCAGACCTGGCAGCCGGTAACCGACGGCCAGGTGAACAGTGCCTCGGTGGGTGCCGTGCAGGTGTGCGAGGCAAACCCCGACGTCGTGTACATCGGAATGGGCGAGACGCAGCTGCGCGGCAACATCCAGCAGGGCGACGGCGTGTACAAGTCCATCGACGGAGGCACGACGTGGCGTCACGTGGGCCTCGCGGCGACCCAGAACATCGCGCGCATCCGTGTCCATCCCACCGACTGCAACATGGTGTGGGTGGCCGCCTTCGGCGTGCACTCCGCCCCGAACGCCGAGCGCGGCGTGTACAAGTCCTCCAACGGTGGGGAAACGTGGCGTAAGGTGCTGTTCCGTAACCCACAGACCGGTGCCGTGGACCTGACGCTCGATCCCGGCAACCCGGCGGTGATGTACGCGGCCCTGTGGGAGGCGTGGCGCAAGTCGTGGGGCATGTCGTCGGGCGGCCCCGGCAGCGGGCTGTTCAAGAGCACCGACTACGGCGAGACGTGGACCGAGATCACACGCAACGCGGGTCTGCCGCAGCAGGGCATCGTGGGCAAGATCGGTGTGGCCGTTTCGCCGGCCGCGCCGTGGCGGGTGTGGGCCATCGTGGAGCACGATGAGGGCGGGGTGTTCCGGTCCGACGACGGCGGCACGACGTGGACGCGCACCAACGAGGAACGCCGTCTCCGGCAGCGCGCGTTCTACTACACCCGGGTGTACGCCGACCCCGTGGACCCGGAGGTCATGTTCGCGCTCAACACCGGGATCTACCGGTCGCGCGACGGCGGCAAGACGTTCCGGCCGATCCGCGTGCCGCACGGCGACAATCACGATCTATGGATCGCGCCCAACGCCCCCGACCGGATGATCAATTCGAACGACGGCGGCGCCAACGTGTCGTTCAACGGCGGGCAGACGTGGACCGAGCAGGACTATCCTACCGCACAGTTCTATCGCGTCATTACCACGCACCACCAGCCCTACTTCATCTGCGGCGCACAACAGGACAACAGCACCGCGTGCATCCCGAGCAGGGGTTGGAACCATCTCGGTACCCGCGGTGGGGGATCGGGACCGTTCTTCTTCTCGGCGGGCGGATGCGAGAGTGGGTACATCGCCAACAGCGCGGCCAATCCGAACGTCTTCTACGCCGGCTGCTACGGCGGGAGCCTGTCACGCTTCGACTACACGACCGGCCAGGAGCGCGCGGTCAACGTGTGGCCCGAGAACCCGATGGGGCAGTCGTCCATCGATCTCATCGAGCGCTTCCAGTGGACCTTCCCGATCGTGTTCTCGCATCACGACGCGAGCGTGTTGTATGTGGGGTCGCAGAAGGTGTGGAAGACCACCGACGAGGGGCAGAGCTGGACCGCCATCAGCCCCGACCTGACGCGCCATGCGCCCGAGACCATGGGCGCGTCCGGCGGCCCGATCACCAAGGACCAAACCGGCGTGGAGACCTACGCAACGGTGTTTGCGATCGCGCCCTCGTATCACGATCCCGACGTGATCTGGGTGGGGTCGGACGATGGACTCGTGCACGTGACGCGAAATGGTGGGAGTGCGTGGACCAACGTGACGCCCCGGGACGCGCCAGCCTTCATCCGGATCAACACGATCGAGGCGTCGCCGACCACGCCCGGCAAGGCCTATGTGGCCGGCATCCGGTATCTCGTGGACAATGACCGGGCCCCGTACGTCTGGAAGACCACGGACTACGGCGCGACGTGGACCAAGATCGTGACCGGGATCCCGCCGGACGACTTCGTGCGGGCGGTGCGTGAGGATCCCAAGCGGCCGGGCCTCCTCTACGCGACGTCGGAGCGCACTGTCTATGTCTCCTGGGACGACGGCGCCAACTGGCAGCCGCTCTCGCTCAACCTCCCTACGGTCCAGGTGTCCGATCTCGTGGTCGAGGAGAACGACGTGGTCATCGCGACACACGGACGCTCGTTCTGGACGCTGCGCAACATCGCGCCACTCAGGCAACTCACGCCGCAGGTGGCCGGTGCCACGAACCATCTGTTCGATCCCGTCGATCCGGTGCGCGACGTGGATTCCGGGGTCGAGGTGTTCTACTACCTGGCCGAGGCGGTCGACACGTTGGTGCTCGAGTTTCTCGACCCAGAGGGCGCGGTTATCCAGAAGTACACGGGCACCAAGGGCGCGCAGCGCGCCGCCGACGAGGACGAGCAACCGTCGTTCTTTGGCGGTGGTCGCGCCCGGACGCCTGCGGTCACGGCGGGGTCCCACTTGTTCACCTGGAACCTGCGCTACCCCGGCTACACCGACTTCGAGGGCCGGATCTTCTGGGCGGCGGGCAATTCCGGGCCGTCGGCCGTGCCGGGTCGCTACCAGGTCCGGCTGACCGTGGGGGACGTGGTCCAGACGCAGGAGTTTGAGATCACGATCGATCCACGGATTGCCGACCAGGTGACCGTCGCTCAGCTGCAGGAGCGGTTCGACTTTGCGCTCCGGATCCGCGACCGCGTGAGTGACGCCAACGAAGCCGTCAGCTGGATCCGGAACATCAAAGCGGCAATCGACGAGCGGCTCGAGAAGACGACCGATCGAGCCGTAACGCGACAGGCCACGGCGGTGAAGGAGCGCCTGAGCGCCGTGGAAGGGGAGATCTATCAGGTCCGGAACCAGAGCAACCAGGACCCGCTCAACTTCCCGATCAAGCTCAACAACAAGCTCGCGGCCTTGATGGGCGTGGTCGAAAGCGGTGAGGCCAGCCCCACCGACCAGTCACGAAAGGTGTACGCCCATCTGGACTCGCTGCTCCAGCGCCAGCTGGACCAGCTGAACGCGGCGGTGCAGACGGACCTCACTCGGCTCAACGACCTGTTGCGGGGCCAGAACCTGGAGCCGGTCGAGGTGGAGAGGCCGAAGAGGGAGGAGCAATAGGAGGGAAGAAGTGGAAAAAGGGAAACGGGAAAAGGGAAAGGGGAAAAGGGAAGGGAGTCGGGGAGACAGGCACGATGAAGGGTGGGCACGATCCGGTGCCCAGCGCCACTCCCGCACATTTCCCCTTTCCCCTTTCCCTTTTCACCTCGTGCATTAGGCTTCGACCATGGCAGACAAAGGACTCTCCCCCCGTCCGGGCGTGATAGATGACGACCACGTGTTCGATGTGGTCGAGGAGATCTTCCAGACGCAGATCAATCCGGCGGTTGCCCAGCACGGCGGCCGAGTCGACCTAATCGACGTCGAGGACGGTGTCGTGGTGGTGCGCATGATGGGCGGATGCCAGGGCTGCGGCATGGCCAACGTTACGCTGCGCCAGGGCATCGAGGCGTCCCTCAAGCGCATGGTCCCCGGGGTGCAGGGGATCAGGGACATCACCGACCACGCCGCCGGCAGCAATCCGTACTACGCGCAGACAGGAAAGTAGGGAGCAGCGGGCCGGGAGGAACGAAGACCTTCCCCCTTCTCCCTCCCGCTCCGTGCCACTGCGTCTCCTCCTCCTCCTCCCCACCACTACCTACCGCGCCGAGGCGTTCGTCGAGGCGGCCAGACGGCTGGGCGTCGATCTCACGGTCGCGTCCGAGGAAGACTCCGCGTTCTCCGCGAGCCGGCCCGACGGACTCGTCACCGTCGACTTTCGCTCGTCGGTCGAGATCACCCGAGCCGCGAAAGCGCTCGTTAAGTCGCACCCCATCGATGCGGTCTTTGGTGTCGACGACGAAACCGTGGTGGCCGCCGCAATCGCGGCGGAGGCGCTCGGCCTGCCACACATCTCCGTTGCGGCGGCGCGAGCAGCTGGGGACAAGCACCTGCAGCGGCAGCGACTTGCCGAGGCGAGCGTTCCGGTGCCGGCGTTCGCGCGGCATCGCATCGCCGACGATCCGCGCGCGGTTGCCGAAGGCCTGACGTATCCGGTGGTGCTCAAGCCGCTCCACCTCTCGGCCAGCCGAGGGGTGATGCGTGCGGACACGCCTGCGGAGTTCATCCAATGCCACCGTAGGCTCCGCACCATCCTCGACTCGGCGGACGTGCGCGAGCGCGGCGGTGAGGCGCGGGAAGCGTATCTCGTTGAGCGGTTCGTGCCCGGGCCCGAGTTCGCGATCGAGGGGCTGATCGTCGACGGTCGCCTGCACGTGCTGGCGCTGTGGGACAAGCCCGATCCGCTCGACGGCCCGTTCTTCGCCGAGACGATCTACCTCACGCCGTCACGGCATCCGCGGGACGTGCAGGATGCCCTGATAGCGTGTGCGGCGCGGGCGGCGGCGGCTCTGAGCATCGACCGCGGCCCGGTGCATGTCGAGCTGCGTTACAACGATCGCGGGCCGTGGCTCATCGAGCTGGCCGCCCGGCCTATCGGGGGGAAGTGTGGTCAGGCGCTCCGGTTCGGGTCAGACGGCGCGGTGTCGCTGGAAGAAGTCGTGTTGGCTCACGCACTGGGGCTGCTTCGCGAGGTGCCCGCGCGAGTGTCGGAAGCGACGGGGGTGATGATGGTGCCGGTGCCGCACGCCGGCCGGCTCGAGCGCATTGACGGTCTGGACGAGGCCAGGCGGATCACCGGCGTCACGGACGTCGTCGTGACGGCGCATCGCGGCCAGCGGGTGGCGCCGCTCCCCGAGCAGGCTCGGTATCCGGCGTTCATCTTTGCGCGGGCGGAGGAGCCAGGCGGGGTGGAGGCGTCGCTGCGCGAGGCGCATGCGTGCCTGCGTACCGTGTATGCTGATTGAGCGCGATGAACGCACCGCCAGCCCCGGCCTCGGGGGAAGGGTTGGCTGTCCCGACCCCGGCTTGACAGGGCAAGAGATAGACGGTTTTCGTACTTCACCTCCCAACCTGGATCCTCCGATGTCGTTTCCAACAGTGTCCGGCGCCCCGCTGCCACTTCGCCATACGCAGCGTCCGCGCCGCCTTGCACGCCCCGTAACTGGCGCGCTCAGCGCCTTTGAGTGTCACTGAACGAACTGACCGGACAATGGAGAGACGGACCATGCGCATGAAATCCTCGCTCACCCTGCTCGCCGCGATGATATTGGCTGTGCCGTCAGCGGCGACCGCGCAACAGTTCGAAGGCGTCATCAAGCATCGCACGATCTCGGTGCAGAAGTACGCGCTCGAGGATCGGGGGTTCGACATGTCGGAAGCGATTTTCGACGTGGCGACCGAGCGTATCCTAGCTCTTCGTGAGGAACTGGAAGCCGACGGCGTGATGACGGTGGAGGAAGCCGAGGTGTACATCAAGGGCAACCTGATCCGCATGGACATGGCAACTGAGGAAGGACCGGTGTATGCCACGATGGACCTGGATCAAGGGATCATGCGGATGGTTCAGCCCAACGAGCAGATGTACATGGAGTGGACCGAAACGGACATGGAGCGCATGAAGACGATGATGCCCGATAGGGGAGGCGCTTCGGAAGAAGGGGAGCCTCGAGCGACCGGGCAGACGCGGACGATCAATGGTATGACGTGCGTGGCGTACGACATAGAGACCGACGACGGAACCACGCGGGTGTGGGTATCCAAGGACAACGCCCAGTTGGCCAAGGCATTCGTAGGGCTGATGGAGAGCATGAGCGCGATGAGCATGGAAGACGAGACAGACGAGTCCATGCTGGTTGCCAAGTACGGGTTCCCAGTCCTGATGCTGCGACTGGGTCGCGACAAGTACGAGATAGAGGAAACTCTCTCCGTCGACCGGAAGTCGGTGTCTGACGGCTTGTTCACGCCACCCGCCGGGTACAAGAAGATGACCATGGCGGACATGATGCGTGGCCGGTAGCGCTGGGGGTACGACGATCCGGAAGATTGCGCTCGTGAGTGAGGTGCGGACCCCGGCTTGACCCCCTTTTCGGGCCCCGCTATGTTCCCACTCCGTCGGGAGTTAGCCCTCCCGACGCGCCCTGGTGGTGAAATCTGGTAGACACGCTGTCTTGAGGGGGCAGTGGCGCAAGCCGTCCCGGTTCGAATCCGGGCCAGGGCATCCCGAGCGACGTCCTCAGCCACCGTAGCTCAGAGGTAGAGCTCTCGATTCGTAATCGAGTGGTCGTCGGTTCGATTCCGACCGGTGGCTCTTCGTTGTTCCCCAGTCCTACGCGGCGCCCGCTCGGTCAGGCCACGGCCACCGGCACGCCGATCTCGCGCACGTCGAGTGGGATGCCCTTGCGCTCGTCCCGGACCAACCGGATCGCTTCGGTGTCGCACTGCCCCTCGCACACGCCGCATCCCATGCACTTGGCCCAGATCACCTCGGAACGTCCGTTCACGTGCACGGCCTCGAACGGACACACCTCCTCGCACGTTCCGCACGCGATACACGCGCCCTTGTCCACCTCGGCGACGAACCCCGACGACGCCACCATCGGCACGCCGTGCTTGACCATGGCCTCGAGCCCGCCGCAACAGCACTTGCAGCAATTGCAGATGGCGTAGAACTGGTCCCCGCAGGCATCCTTGAAGTAGGCCGTGTGCACGTGTCCGCGCGCGTGCTCGGCGTCGAGCAGCGCCAGCGCCTCCTCCTGGGAGATGCGGCGTGACCGGTGGGGATGATGCTCCAGCGTGAAGCGCCCGTCGCCCACGATCATGCAGACGTCGGTGGGCGTGCACGGGTTCTCCCGCGCGTGACGGCACGGGCACTCGAGCACCGTGATCCCCGGCGGGCCCTTGAGCACGATGTCCCGGGCCTTCGGATACGGCACCACCTGCTCGAGATCGGTGCGGCAGATGTCGTGGTCGAGCGTGATCACGGCGCGGGCCAGCTCGGTTGGGAGCACCTTGCCGTGGTAGCGGTCGGCCCACCACCGCTTGAGGTCGTCCCCCATCCGCGGCAGGATTCTGAGCACGGCAAAACGGATGTACTGATACGGCCAGCGGCCGTACACGTAGCCGTGGAGGCTGTTGAGGAGGGACCCTCCTGAGCCGCGCCGCTCAGTGAGGCCCGCGCGAGTGGACGGGAGCATCAGATGGCCCCGCTCTCCGATCACCCACAGGACGAGGAGCGCACTCAGGGGAACGAGGAAAACCGCGAGACCGCCGACGATCCAGATCATGGTGCCACCTCCCCCTCGGCTTCCGCTTTCCGTTCCCTATAGTGTGCCCTCACTCCCGATCCCGAAAGGGCTGGAGCGCCGTGCGCGGGGTGGCGGCTGTCAGCACCCGGCCCCATCCTGTAGCAGATGGCACACGGCGTGTTCAGGCCATGAGGCCTACTGACCCCGCCGCCGGAGCGGCCTCCGCGGCGACCATTCCCGTGGACGATCGGCAGGCGCTGTTACGGCTGGCGCGCGAGACGCTTGCACGCTACTTCGCCGCGGGGCGAGTGCCCGAGCGACCACCGCTCACACCGGCGCTGGACGCACCCCGCGCAACCTTCGTCACCCTGCGGCGTCACGGCACGGGTGAGCTGCGCGGCTGCGTGGGAGAGACACGGGCGCGCGGGCCGCTCGTCGAGTCGGTGATGCGAATGGCCGTTGCCGCCGCCACTGAGGATCCGCGGTTTCCGGCCGTCACGGCGGAGGAGCTACCGACTCTCCGCATCGAGATCAGCGCGCTCACACCCATGGAGCCCATCCGGCCGGAAGACGTGGTGGTTGGCAGGCACGGTCTCTTGATCACCCGTGGACCCGCCAGCGGACTGCTGCTTCCGCAGGTCCCCGGGGCCCACGGCTGGAACCGGACGCAATTTCTCGCCGCCCTGTGTCGCAAGGCGGGTCTGCCGGATGATGCGTGGCTGTCGAACGACACCAGGCTCTATGCGTTCGAGTCGGAGATTTGGGAGGAAGAAGACCTTGCGGGGCCGCCGTGAAACTTCCCGGCTTCTGTATACCGTAGTGAGCTATGAGGAGGGATTATGTTCGAGATTCTGGGACTTGCCGCGACCGGTGCGGTGAGTGTGTGGGGCTACATTCAATCGCGCCGGTACGTCCGTCAAAAACTACGCTTCGTCGACGCGGTGAAGAAACCGATGGCGCCCGTGATCGTCGGGGCGGCCGCCGCCGTCGTGGCGGCCCCCGTCGTGTGGCTGCTGCCGCTCGTCGGCGCCGGCACGGCGCTCCTGTTCGGCGCGGGTGTTGGTGTTGGCGTGCACCACGGGGTCAAAGACACCAAGCGCTTGCCCGGCTTCTGACCCGACCCTATTGTAACACTGTAGGATTGATGCACGATTCACCGCTGCGGCCTCGTCGGCCGGCGCGGAGGTGTGGGTCTTGCGACCCGGATCCGCACGGAGTGTCCATCGACGGTGTGGGAGCGTGACAGTCGGGATGACGGTAAAGCCACAGCCATACAAGGGTCCGGAACGACGCTCCGGGGTAGAGCGGCGGCGGCTTGCCGATCGCCGCGAGGGTGTCGACCGACGGGCGATCGACCGCAGAATTCCGGGTCGACGCCCGACCCACGACCGACGATCGGGGGCCGACCGGCGGGCTGAGGATCGCCGGAGCGGTCTCCAGCGGCGTGGGTATCCGTGGAACCTGAATCCGCCACCCGATTCGTGATCGGGTGAGGCACGTCTGCCCACAGGCGCGCGGCCGTCCGGAGAACCGGGCGGCCGTTGTCCGTTGGGCCCCTCGCCAGTTACCCGGCGCTGAAGATCTCTTCCAACGCCGTCTCGACTGTTGGGAACCGAAACTCGAACCCCGCGGCCTCCGCTCGACGCGGTACCACCCGCTGCAGATCGATGAGCGCGTCGGCCGCTTCGCCGAGTGCCAGGCGCAGCGCGAACGCGGGCGCGCGTGCGAACGCCGGCCTACCGAGCGCCTTGCCGAGGGCCGACGCAAACGCGTTGACGGTGATCGGATTCGGGGCCGTGGCGTTGAGCGGCCCGGTCAGGGTGCGGTTGATCGCGAAGAGGATGAGCCGAACCTGGTCATCGAGGTGGATCCAGGACCACCACTGCTCCCCGTTGCCCCACGGCCCGCCGAGTCCGAGCTTGAAGAGCGGCACGAGCGAGTCGAGCACGCCGCCGCCGGTGCCCAGCGCGAGCCCTCCCCGCACCAGCGTCACGCCGGTGCATGTCTCCGCCTCACGCGCCGTTCGCTCCCACTCGGCGGCCAGGGTGGCCAGGAAATCCGTCCCCGGCGGATCGTTCTCGGTGACGATGTCGCTACCCCGCGGACCGTAGTAGCCGATCGCCGACGCGCTCACGAAGTGGGGCGGTGAGGCCGCGCTGCGAATCGCTTCCACCACGTGTCTCGTCGTGTCCACACGGCTCGCCCGCAACAGGGCCTTCCGGGCGGTGGTCCAACGATGCGGCGGGTCGACGATGCGCGCACCCACCAGATTGACCACCGCATCGCAGGATGCCACCTCCTGTTGCCATGGTCCGGGCTGCGTTGGATCGCCAGCGATCACCCGCACTCCGGCATCGTTCCAGGGGTCGCGCCCGGATCGCGAGATCACGATGCAGCGGTCGCCCCGCGCTAGCAGGGTGCGGACGAGATGGGATCCGATGAAGCCTGTGCCACCCGTGACGAAGACGCGCACCTGTAACTCCCTGTCGGACACGACGTTGGATGCCAGTGGTTGTGATGACTCGACACCGTAGGGTAACTTTCAACTACAATCTCGCACGGGGACCGCTAGCGCAAAACGCCATGTTGGACCCTGCAGCAGACGAGCTGCCGTGGGAGGGACCATGCGGGTGCGATACATCACCCACCTATCCAAGCTCGACGGCCTGACCCTCGAGGAACGTCGTCGCCTCGAGCCCGTAGCGGCACGCTACGCGTTCCGGCTCAATTCCTATTACGAGCGCCTCATCGATTGGGACGATCCTGACGATCCATTGCGTCGGCTGGTCATACCGCTGGAGAACGAGCTCAACGAGTGGGGCGATCTCGATGCCAGCCACGAGGCGAGCTACACGCCCGTGCGCGGCTGCCAGCACAAATACACGGACACGGCGCTGCTCCTCGTGAACGAGGTCTGCGGCGCGTACTGCCGCTATTGCTTCCGCAAGCGGCTGTTCATGAACGACAACGACGACGTGTCACTCGACCACCGTCCGGGGCTGCGCTACATCCAGGAGCACGAGGAGATCACCAATGTTCTCCTCACCGGTGGCGACCCCCTCGTTCTCTCGACGCGGCGGCTCGACGCCATTCTCAACGACCTGGCGGCGGTGCCGCACGTGCGGATCGTGCGGATCGGCACGAAGATGGCGGCGTTCAACCCCTATCGGGTGCTCGACGATCCCGAGCTCCCCAAGATCCTCGCCGACTACTGCGACAGCGGCACACAGATCTACGTGATGAACCACTTCGACCACCCGCGGGAATTGACGTCGGAAGCCCGGCGGGCGATCGGCGTGCTGCGCGAAGCCGGTGTCATGATGGTCAACCAGTGCCCGATCATCCGGGGCGTGAACGACGATCCACGGGTCTTGGCCGCCCTGTTCCGCGAGCTGTCCTTCATCGGAAGTCCGCAGTACTACGTCTTTCAGGGGCGGCCCACCGCGGGCAACGAGCCTTACGAGGTGCCCATCGTCGAGGGCTATCGAATCTTCACCGAAGCCAACCGGCAGGTCTCGGGTCTGGCCAAGCGCGCCCGGTTCGCGATGTCGCACCGGACCGGCAAGATCGAGATCTTCGGAGTCGACGACAGTTACATCTACATGAAGTACCACCGGGCGCATCGAAAGAACGACTACGGGCAGGTGGTGGTGGCCCTTCGTGACGACTGCGCCCACTGGCTGGATCAGCTCACGGTGGTGTCCGGCCCGCGGTCGGCGGCCCGGGCGGCGGCCGACTACCGTCCGTGGGGACGTGGCGGCCGACCGCGCTTACCGGCGACGCCCTTCTAGTCTCCCACCTGCACCCGGGCGTCGATCGCTTCGATCCCTTCCGCACGCGCCACGAGGGGATTGATGTCCATTTCCGCGATCCGGGGGTGTCGATCGGCGAGCTGGGAGATGCGCAGGATGGCGTCGGCCAGCGCCGCGAGGTCTCGCGGCGCCTCGCCGCGCACTCCCTCGAGCAGCTTGAACATCTTCACGTCACGGACCATGGCGCGAGCGTCGGCATCGAGTAGCGGGGCCAACCGCAACACCACATCACGCATGACCTCGACGTAGATCCCCCCGAGCCCAAACATCACGAGCGCCCCAACCTGAGGCACGCGCGTGAGGCCAACGATGGTCTCGGTGCCGCGCGCAGCCATCTGCTGTACCAGGATCCCGTCGATCTTCGCGGTCTCGGACGAGTCGGCACCGCCCGCGCTCTCGCCGACCCGTTTCACCATGGCGCGCACCGCGCGTTCGGTTTCGGCCTTGTTGGCGATACCGAGTGCCACGCCGCCCATCTCGGTTTTGTGCGTGATGCTTGGACTCACGATCTTGAGTGCGACCGGGAACCCGAGGTCGGTGGCTGCCTCCGCCACCGCCGGGGCAAGTCCACGGCTGCCGTCGGACGACACGAAGCGCCACGGGACCGTGGGGATGCCGTAAGCCGCGAGCACGCGCAACGCGTCGGGCTCGCTCAGCTTGGCATGCCCGGCCGCGAGGGTTGCGTCGAGGATCCGTGTCACCGCCGCGTCGTCGGTCTCGAACGTGACCGCCACGCCTGGGTCTCGCTCGATGGTCTGGCGGAAGCTCCACATGGCCGCCAGGGCGCGGGCGGCCGATTCCGGGAAGATGTACGCCGGGATCCGTGCCTCGTGCAGCTCCGAGAGGCCCGCCGGCAACCCCTGCCGACCCATCAACACGGCCAGTAAGGGTTTGGCGGAGTGGCGCTCGTTCACCCGCACGATCGCCGCCGCCACGTCCTTGGTCTGGATGCCAAGCGGGGGCACAAAGGCCGCAATCGCCGCGTCGATGTTTGGATCCTCGAATACGCAGTCGAGCGCGAACTCGTAGCTCTGCGGCGTGGCACTCGCAATCAGATCCACCGGGTTGTTGACGCTCGCCTCTTCCGGGAGGCGTGTTCGGAGCTTGTCCTTCGTCTCGGCAGCCAGCGGAACCACGCGGAGTCCGGCGGCCTCGCACGCGTCGGCGGCGATGATTCCGGGCCCGCCGGCGTTGGTGACGATCGCCACCCGGTTGCCCACCGGCAGTGGCTGGTTGGAGAAGGCCATCGCGAGGTCGAACAGGTGGTTGACCGATTGCGCCCGGATCGCGCCGGCCTGCGCAATCAGCGCGTCGGTGGCGAGCTCGGTCCCACCTAGCGCACCCGTGTGCGACGCGGCCGCGCGGGCCCCGGCGCCGGTCCGGCCGGACTTGACCACGCAGAGCGGCTTGTGCCGCGTGATGCGGCGTCCCAGCTCCACGAACCGTCTCGGGTTCCCAAAGCTCTCGAGATACATCAGGACGACCCCCGTGTTGGGGTCTGATTCCCAGTACTCGAGGAGGTCGTTGCCGCTCACGTCGGCCTTGTTGCCGCTGGAGACGAACATCGAGATGCCAATCCCGAGGCTCTCGGCGTAGTCCAGGATGCTGGCACCCATCGCTCCCGACTGGCTGATGAACCCCACGGGTCCGTGCGGCGGGTTTGCCGGCGCGAACGTGGCGTTCATCGCGATGTCGGGATTGCTGTTGATCACGCCCAGGCAGTTGGGGCCAACCATACGGACGCCGCCGTTCCGCACGATCTCCACGAGCTCGCGCTCCCGCTCCACCCCCGCACCGCCCACTTCCTTGAACCCGGCCGAGATGACTACGAGGCCCTTTACCCCGGCTTCCACGCATTCCCGCGCCACGGCGGCCACGTGGTCCTTGGGCACCACGATGACGGCCAGGTCGACCGTGCCGGGGACGGCGGAAATCGAGGGAAACGCCGGAATCGAGTGAATCGATGCCGCCTTGGGATTCACCGGGTACACGGGGCCCTGGAAGCCGCCGCGCAGCAGGTTGTCGAGAATCTGCCAGCCGATCGTGTTCTGCTGGCGCGAGGCGCCGATGACGGCAATGGACGCGGGACGGAGAATGGGTTCGAGGGAGCGCATAGTGCGCAGAAAGCTAGCTGGAGTGAGGGCGGTGTGGGCGCCCCCCCTAGACAAGCCGCCGTGGGGTTTCGACTATTCGTGTAGTGCTCACCATCCTCAAGATCATCCAATACCTGGTCCGCGCGCTGAACTCGGAAGGGACCCCGGGTCAGGTAGCGGTCGGCTTCACGTTGGGAGCCGCGCTCGGACTGACGCCGGTCGTCAACCTGCACAGCCTCGTGTTCATCGCGGTCATCGCGGTATTCCGGGTCTCGGTGCCGGGTGCGCTTCTCGGCTGGCTCCTGATGACGCCCGTGGGCTTCCTGTTGGATCCTGCGTTCGACGCGATCGGCCGGGCGCTCCTCCTGAATGCGGGTGAGCTCACCCCGTTGTGGACCACCATTTACAACACGCCCATTCTGTCGCTGGCCAATCTCAACAACTCGGTCGTGTTGGGCAGTCTGATCGGTTGGGCGGGGCTGACCGTACCGATCTATGTGGTCGCGCGCATCGGTGTGGGGCAATACCGCAAGCACGTGTACCCGAAGATCGCCACGTGGAAGATCTTCAAGGCCGTCAAGGCCTCGAAGGTCTACAACGTCTACC
>Ga0224512_10000702_pt1 | contig 34451 bp, 32 predicted proteins | sample SF_May12_sed_USG_4_FD_169103 | JGI IMG/M metagenome (GOLD analysis project Ga0224512, IMG submission 169103) | Sediment microbial communities from San Francisco Bay, California, United States - SF_May12_sed_USGS_13 | ecosystem: Environmental > Aquatic > Marine > Sediment | place: USA... | reverse complement strand
ATGGGCGTTGAGCTCGAGATAGCAGCCGCGTTCGCGGGCGTGGCGGATGATGCGCCCCATATCCACATCATAGGGCTCGCGGCGGGGAATGAGTCGGCCGCTGGGATGCGCGAGAAGGGTGAAATGGGGACGGTTCATGGCACGCATGATGCGTTCGGTCTGGCGCTCCCGGGACAAGTTGAAGCGGCTGTGCACGGCGCCGATGACCAGGTCCAAGCGGCCGAGCACGTCGTCGGGAAGGTCCAGCCGGCCGTCCTCGAGGATGTCTACCTCAATGCCCTTGAGAATATGAACGCCTATCTTCTCCTCGTTGAGGGCATCGATCTCATCGATCTGGGCGAGTAGGCGCCTGCTGGTAAGGCCATGGGCCACCGTGACACGGCGCGAGTGCTCGGTGACGGCTACGTATTCGAGGCCGAGATCCCGGGCCGCCAGCGCCATCTCACGGAGGCTGTTGCGGCCGTCGGTGGCGGTGGTGTGGACGTGGAGGTCGCCCCTCAGGTCTTCGAACTCCACCAGTTTCGGCAGCTTGCCCTCGCGCGCCGCTTCGATCTCACCACGGTTCTCGCGCAGCTCCGGGGAAATGTAACGCAGCCCCACCGCCCGGAAGACCGAGCCCTCGGTGTTGCCGGAAATCCGTCGGTTGCCGCGGAAGACGCCGTACTCGTTGATCTTGAGGCCCCGCTGCCGACCGAGGCGACGGACGGCGATGTTATGCGCCTTGCTTCCGGTGAAATAGTGGAGAGCCGCGCCATAGCTCTCCTCCGCCACCACCCGCACGTCGACCTGCAATCCCGACCGGAGCACGACCGTGGAACGGGTCGGCCCTTTGGAAACCACCTCGGCGACCTCCTCGTAATCGACGAATCGCTGCATCACGGTATTGTCGGGGGTGGCGGTGACAAGGATGTCGAGGTCCCCCACCGTCTCCCGCGCTCGGCGGAAGCTGCCGGCAACGACGACCCGCTTCACGCCCGTTGCCGCGCGCAGATGCTCTACCAGAGGGCCGGCGTACTCCGCCGCGGTCGCCAATTTGAAGCGTTCCGGCCGCTGCCGCAGGGCCTCCACCGCCTGCAGGATGTGGTCTTCCGTCTTTTCGCCGAAGCCGGGAAGCTGACGGATGCGGCCATCCTTTGCGGCGCGATGAAGCTGTTCGAGAGTCCGGACGTCGAGCTCGTGATAGAGCGCCTGCACGCGCTTAGGGCCGAGACCCGGAACCTTCAACAACTCGGTCAGGCCCTCGGGCATCTCCTCGTGCAGCTTCTCGAGCATGGCACAGGTCCCGGTTTCCACGATTTCTCGGATCTTGCCGGCGAGGTCGGCACCGATTCCCGGCAAGGCGGTGAGGTCTTCCTTCCCGGCCACCATGTCGGTCACGGCGGCGTCAAGACTGCGGAGCAGCCTCCCGGCATTGCGGTAGGCGCGCACGCGGAACGGATTGGCCCCCTGGATTTCCAGGATGTCAGAGATCTCATCGAAGACTGTGGCGACGTCGGCGTTTCGGATCGGCATGAACGCGGCTCCCGGTCCCGTGGCGTCCTGGCAAAGTTTCGCACAGTCCCGGGCCAATCGCGACCGGGACCGCCCGCCGGGTCGCGCTTCCCCCGACCTGGGATGGCGGCAGATCGAGGTTGGCCGAGTGCAGGTTGTTGAAGTGCAGGTTGTTGAGTCGCGGTCTTTGTGGCGAACTGATTCTCCTATAAGATCATTGCCGGACGCGCGTTTCATGCCGTCGACCATAACCAAGCCGTCCCGTGGGCCCTTCGGACCCGGTTTTGGAGAGAGGGCAATGATGAAGAAGAAAGACGTGGGGCGACGGATGCTCCGGCAGGACCGCATGCTAAGGGAGCACGTCCATGATCCGTATAAGACGCGGCTCAAGCTCGAAGAGCCCACGATTTGTCCGGACTGCCGCGCCGTGTTCCATCAGGGGCGATGGCAATGGGAGGCCCACCCTCCGGCGGATGCCAACGAAGAACTGTGCCAAGCCTGCCATCGGACGCGGGATAAGTATCCGGCGGGAACGGCAACCTTGACCGGCGGCTTCGTCGATGCTCACAAAGAGGAGATCCTGGGCCTGGTCCGACACCAGGAGGAGCAGGAAAAGGGTGAGCATCCCCTCAATCGCATCATGAGCATCGAGGAGGAGCCCGGCCGCATCGTCATCAGCACCACCGATATCCATCTCCCGCGCCGGATAGGCGAGGCGATGCACAATGCCTATGAGGGTGACCTCGACTTCCGTTACGAGGAGGAGGCCTATTTCCTCCGCGTGAACTGGACGAGGGAGAATTGAACCGGGCGGACTTTCGGGAGAAACAAGTAATGCCTCTATGGGGGCTGGTACCCGTCGACCCGTTTGACCCAAACTGGAAAGCAAGTTCCTGTCGAGGTCGGGTCGTCGTCAGGGCGCTGGACGAGGAACGCGCGCGTAACGCCGCCGAGAAGGCCTTCGGCGTCAAAGTTAGATTCACGCCGGGCGCCGGGATCAAGGCCCCGCCATGGAATCGCCCGGCGCTGGTCAGGGCCGAGGTCATCCGGAACGATCACTACGAAGAGAAAGGCCCGACCGAAATGCTCTTCCCGTCGCCATAGGCGGAACCGTCGGCGGAGGCTAAGGAACCTCGCCAGGAGGCTCAAGCAAATTTGCTCTGACGATGCCCTGATAGCAGCCCATTCAGGCCTGTTCTTGCGTTTTCCGAAGATAATGTTCAGCGTGCTGGTAATAGTACTGTGACAGGACCGCGTCCCCGGCGGCTTCGGCCTCGCGCGCGAGGCTGAGATATCGTTCGACGCTTTGTCCCGGCATTACGCCGTTCGGCGTGAGACCGCCATTCTTTCTGGGTCCTTTGCCTTTGGGACCCCGTCCGATTTGCGACGCGGCGCGGCCCTTTCCGCCCCCTCCGGACCTCTGTTTTCGTCTTGATTTCATTCCAGCAGTTCTCCTCTCTGAACCGTTTTCAATTAAGTCAGCGCCGGCTCAACCCCTGCGCCAGGCTTTACTCGATTTGCAGCGCGGGCAGATTCGCTCGCCGGCCCAGGTGCTTTTGAACGCCTGACCGCACATGAGGCAGCGCCTCTCCTCGGCACTCTGTTCCGCATCCGGATTCTGGCTTTCAACTCGCATAGTCTTCATCCAATAAGATGGTGTTTCGATTAACGGGATCCCGGGCCTTCAGCCAGCGCGTCAGCGTGGACGGGCTGCGCGAACGCTGTTGCCATCGTGCAAACCGATCTTCTTTGCGGATCCGAGCTTTCGGCCCGGCGGGAACCCCGGGGCCAGCATACGGCGGCTCGCTGTCGTGCTCGTCCTCTAGCGGCCGGCTCCTTCCTTCCCCATGCCGAGGAAATGTTGCAGCGTTATGTTTTTTTCAGGAGCAAGAGGACGCCGTCGACCTGGCTATTAGATAGTCATTCCCGGCCAGATTTCAATCATGTGGCCCTTCTGGACAATCGTTCCTTCTTAAAACCTGGGCCTGTGGAATTAACTTAAGTGGAGGCAACTGAAGACTCCGGCGCGGTGCGGCCTATTCTTCGCCCGTCACGAAGCTTCGTTCACTCATCGCCTGATTGCGGAAAGTTCGGAGCGTGCGTCGGGAGACCAGATGGCGTTGGGCGTTAAGCAGATTGCAGATCGGACCGCCAGTTGAGAGGAATCTTTGGGCTGAATTCTGCAATCTGAAACGCTGCGTTGTTCGTTCCAGTGGCCCTGTCGCGACGTGTGAATTCTCAGCCTGATTGTTCAAGAGATGTTCGGTTTCGCGGCGGTGACTGAGACGCAGATCTTGGATTGCAGCGGCAGAAGACTTCAGCATGTCCGTCACGATCCTGATTGGCCGAACGCCTTCGTTCCTTGGGGCTTGCCAAGTAGTATCGGGGGTGAAAGCGGTGGTGTCGGTAACAATTTTTCTGCATGCACCGAACCTAACAAGCCAGTACGAATTTACCCATCGGCAAATCGGACAAACCTCCATGAGGGTATCAAGCATCCTGCGGAGACGCGTGAATTTCTGGGCCGGACCGGGTTTATGGGAGAGATAGGCTTTTGATGAGGCGCTGGGCGCGGTACCTTGCGGCATCTTCTTGAAGCAGAAAAACCGGTCTCCATTGCATCCGACCACCCGCAAAGACGACCCTGCTCGGAACCCCGCTACATGCAGCCACGTGATCCGGAAACCTGGAAGGCCATCTTGGAGGAGACCCACCAGGGTTGGCTTCAACGCTGGCTGCTCTGGGCCGTTTTATATGCCGCGGGTTTCCTGTTCCTTTGGGCGGCCGGGCTTGCTAGGGGCTGGCCCTTTTACGCCTGGGCCATCGGCTGGGTGCTGGTCAAAACAGGTTGGGACCGCTATCGCTATCGCAAGGCCGTGGAACGCCATACCCGCAAGGATGGAAAAGGCCCAGGAGAGAGCGGCGCTGATCCCGGCCGCCGGTGACCCGGCCTCTATGCCCCGCCGGCGCCAGGGGAGCGGATGGCGGCATGCGTGCAACCTGCCCGAGGGTGTGAGGCAACAGCGTGGAACGGGGGTTTGATGACTGAAAGGGACGGCGTCGGATTCCTGCATTGGTGCCTGCCGATACTGGGTTTGCGCTGGGCGGGCTACCGCCGGGTCCACCGCCAGGTCTGCAAGCGGCTCGCGCGGCGGTTGGCGGCGCTCAGGCTCGCCGATCTGGCGGCCTACCGTGCCTATATCGAGGGCCACAATGAAGAATGGGCAGAGGTCGAGGCGGCTTGCCTAATTCCGATTTCCCGCTTCTTTCGCGACCGAGCCGTTTTCGACCTTTTGGCGGACCGTGTGCTTCCCAAGATCGCTCGGCGCAAACAGGCCGCGGGTGGGGCCATTCGCTGCTGGAGCTTGGGATGCGCCTCGGGAGAGGAGCCCTACAGCCTCAATATTCTCTGGAAGCTGGGCCCTGGCCGGCGCTTTCCGGGCATGGCGCTCGACATCCTCGCCAGCGACGCGGCGCCCCACCTTTTGGCACGGGCGCGGCGTGGCTGCTACGGCGCCGGCAGCCTGAAGGAGGTCCCCGCGTCATGGCGGGATGAAGCGTTCGAGCGCCAGGGGCCGCTTTACTGCGTGAAAGCGCCTTTCCGATCGGGGATCGCCTTCGTGCACGCCGATGCGTCCCGGACCCTGCCCGAAGGGCCGTTCGATCTTCTGATGTGCCGCAACGTGGTCTTCACCTATTTTGATGCCGCGCGCCAGGCCGACATGCTGGCGCGGCTGAGAGCCGTGATGGCGCCCGGCGGCTACCTCGTGGTGGGCCGTAAAGAGGAGCTGCCCGTGGGCCGAGAGGAATTCGAGGCGCTCGATGGGGGTCCTGTCTACCGGCTTCCCTGCAGGGGCGGCGCCGCAGGGCCGGATGACTGAACGGCTTGTCATCGACGGCTCCCACGGAGAGGGCGGGGGCCAGATTCTCCGCTCCGCCCTGGGGCTCGCGGCGATCACGGGGCGCCGTGTAACCGTGGAAAACATTCGCGCCCGAAGGAAGCGGCCGGGACTGGCGGCCCAGCACCTAGCCGCCGTCAGGGCACTCGCTGAAATCTGCGATGCTCGTCTCGAGGGCGACAGCTTGGATTCGGTCAGGTTGGACTTCGAGCCCCGGAGTCGGCCACGGGCCGGACGCTACCGGTTCGACATCGGCGCCGAGCGCGAGGGCGGAAGTGCCGGATCCGTAGCCTTGGTCCTCCAGGCGGTGGCGCCGGTCCTTGCGCATGCGGATGGCGAATCGGAGGTGCAGCTGATAGGCGGCACCCACGTGATCTTCAGTCCATCCTACGACTACGCCCGCGATGTCTGGCTTCCCGCGTTCAATGAGATGGGACTGATGGCCGAGCTGCAGCTCGCCAGATGGGGTTGTTATCCGGCGGGCCAGGGCGAGGTTCACCTGCGGATGTCAGCCCTGGCAGGCGGCGTGTTCCGCCCGCTCCAAAGGGTGCGGCGGGGCCATCTCAATGGCGTGTGGGGGCGCAGCGTGGTGACGCGGCTGCCGGTCACTGTCGCCAGCCGGATGGCGAACCGCGTCGGGGCCGTCTTGGCTGGGGAGGGAATCACCGCGGACATCGCGCTTGAGACCGTCGCGTCCGTATCCGTGGGCGCAGGTGTCTTCTTCACCGCCCAATATGAATTTGCACGAGCGGGATTTACAGGTCTCGGGGCGCGCGGCAAGCCCGCCGAACTTGTGGCCGAAGAAGCCGCCCGGGCCTTTCTTGCCTTTCACAGGAGCGCCGCCGCGGTCGATCGTCACCTCGGCGATCAACTGATTGTCCCCGCCGCTCTTGCCGGGGCCCCCAGCCGCTTCCAGGTGGAAGAGGTGAGCGACCATCTCACGACTTCAGCGTGGTTGGTCGAACGGTTCGCTGTGGCCCGGGTCGGGATCTCGGGTGAGCCCCATGGCCCCGCTATCGTGACGGTGACACCACACCGCTGAGGGCTCCCGACCTCTTGCCGTTGCAAGGCGGCGCCGGCTGAGTCGTCAGCGAAAGCAAGAAGAGCATAGGCTTCGCGGTCGCTGCGCGTCCCAAGGGAGAGGCCGGCACGATTGCCGACGGGGCCGATGGCCACAGCGACATAGGGATCCTCGAAGGGACAGCGGCTTTAGTTCCCCCTCGCCTTGTCGTATGCCGCCGCGGCGCGGTTCAGACATTGGACGACATCGTCGTCGGAAAGCTGACCGAAATTGACATAATAGGCGCCGATGGCGCCGAGCTCCGGCGGCTGTTCCAAACACACGACTTCATCGGCCTCTTGGCGAAGCCATTCAACGGTCTGCGGTGGCGCTACTGGAACTGCCAGCACCACGCGGCGGGCCCCCGCCCGCCGCACCGCCATCAGCGCCGCCCGGGCCGTCGCGCCGGTGGCAATCCCGTCATCTATGACGATCGCGGTCTTATCCTTGATCTCCGCCCGTGGCCGGTCTCCGAGATACAGCTTGCGCCGGCGCTCGATCTCCGCGAGTTCCTTGGCCTTTGCATCATCGAGAAATTCCTTGGAAAGGCGGAGGATGCGAACGAGTTCCTCGTTCACGGCCATTTCCGGATGTTCGCCGTCGACAACCGCCGCCACGGCAAGTTCAGGCTGTTGGGGTGCGCCGATCTTGCGCACCAGCACAATGTCAAGTGGGGCATTGAGGACAAGGGCCACCTCCAGGGCTACCGGCAGGCCGCCCCGGGGTAGGGCCAACACGACCGGCGCCTCATCCCGGAAGCGGGCAAGCGCCGCCGCCAGCCGCTGGCCAGCATCCTTGCGGTCCTCGAAAATTCCCCACCTCATCCCTGACCCACCGCTTGCACTGAAAGGTGCGCAAGGAACCAACTACGCGCCAAGTCGATCACCTGATCCAGGGTTCCTGGCTCTTCAAACAGGTGGGTCGCGCCAGGAACGATGGCGAGCTCCTTTTCCGAGGTCAGCTGGGCAAGTGCCGCCCGGTTAAGCTCCAGCACCTGCTCGTCATGGCCACCGACGATCAGCAAGGTCGGCGCCCGCACCTCGCGAAGGCAGGACCCCGCCAGGTCGGGCCGCCCGCCACGCGATACCACCGCAGCCACCCCGCCGGGGGCGCGCGCCGCGGCCACCAGCGCAGCTGCCGCGCCGGTTGAGGAGCCGAAATAACCAAGGGGGAGCGCTTCCGTCCGCGCGTCGTGGCCAAGCCAATCCCGGGCCATAGTCAAACGTTCGGAAAGAAGCGGAATATCAAACACGTTGGCCCGGTCTCTGGCCTCGTCGTCGGTCAGAAGGTCGAACAACAGGGCCGCCAGTCCCGCGTCCTCGAGCGCTTCCGCGACATAAGTGTTGCGTGGGGAAAATCGGCTCGATCCCGAGCCATGGGCAAAGGCGACCACCCCGACCGCCTCGGCCGGGAGGGCGAGACGGCCCTCGAGTCCCACGGGTGGGATCACGATTTCCCGTATATTTCTCGGCTTCTGCAACGACGTAGCCTCCTGTTTGGCCGTTGTTTTTCTTTCTAACGGAGGGCGTTGCCGAAAGCATGGCAGAGACACGCCGCCGGGATCAAGTCTTACACAGGGGATTTGCCTAGTTGCAAGGCTTCCACCGCCTTAAGATGAAATGAGAAAAGGCGATTTGGATTTTGAGAGAGACCGCACAGTGGCCCCAAGGGAGCCTTTGATTTTTGCGCTGGGGGCGAGCCGACCTTTCGGTGAGGGGGTTGCGGCTCTGCTGGGGCTGAGCCTCGCTCAACACGAAGAACGCGATTTCGAAGATGGCGAGCACAAGACCCGGCCTCTTGAGAACGTGCGTGGGCGGGATGTCTTTGTCATCCATTCCCTTTATGGGGATGCTGACGACAGCCCCAATGACAAACTCATCCGCCTGCTTTTCTTCATCGGCGCCCTAAAGGACGCCTCCGCGGCACGCATCACGGCGGTATTGCCGTACCTCGCCTATGCCCGCAAGGATCGCAAGACGAAGCCCCGCGACCCCGTCACCACCAAGTACCTTGCCCGCCTGCTGGAAGCCGCGGGGGTGCACGGCGTGCTGGGTTTCGACGTCCACAACCTGCAGGCGTTTCAGAACGCCTTCAGCGTTCCAACGGACCATGTCGAGGCCAAGGGGTTGTTCGTCGAGTATTTCGCGGAACTGAAGGGAGTGGAAAGGGTGGTCGTCATGTCGCCGGACGCCGGCGGGGTCAAGCGCGCCGAGGCTTTCCGACAAACCCTCGGGAGTACGTTCGGCGCAGACATCCCCCTCGCCTTCATGGAAAAGACCCGTAGCGCGGGCGTGGTCGCGGGCGAAACCTTGGTCGGAGAGGTTGGAGGCGCGACCGTGATCATCCTTGACGATCTTATCAGTACGGGGACGACCATGGTCCGGGCCGCAGGTGCGTGCCGCGAACGCGGCGCCCAGAGGGTATTCGCGGCCGCGACCCATGGCCTATTCGTGGGAGACGCGGCAAAAGTCATCGCCGATGATGCTTTGGAAAAAGTCGTCATTACGGATTCGGTGCCGCCGTTCCGCCTCAATGACCGCCTCCTCCGGGACAAGGTCGTGGTGCTGGAAGCCGCTCCGCTTTTCGCCGAGGCGATCCGCCGTATCCACGCCGGCGGATCCATCGTCGAGCTGCTGGGCGACTAGAGAAGATCGTTGATAAGACCGCGGTTCTCGGCCGGCGTTGCGGTTGGGCATGCCGGTCGCGCCCATCACTGGAAGTTCCGGGTATGGGCGAGGGCGATGCGAAGATAGCTGCGTGCGAGCCTCGGCCATTTGGCGGGCGTCCTTGGTTGGCGCTCCTTGAGGTGCCAGATCGCGAGCTTGGCCCTGAGGAATGCCCGGTAGCTCATATAAAAGGCGATGAGCGGCTTCGGCGGGCGATCCCCCGTGGCACGGCGATAGGTCCGGAAAAACGCTTCCCCGACCCAGCTTGCCCCCAGCTGCTCGCATTCGATGCTCAGAAAGGAGAGCTCTTCGGCAGGGTCCAGCAGGCGAAATGCGCGGTTGAACTCCAGGCAGTCAATGACCTCGGGGGGCGGGCCGAGGGAGATATGCTCTGGCCGCAGGTCGCCATGGGCTTCGATCACACGTCCCTCGGCAAGCCGCCGTTCCAACAATCCGCTGCTATCTTCAAGAAACCGGCGTTGCGCTCTGCCGATCGCCTGGACCCGCATTTGGGGAAGGCCGAAGGCGGGGTTTTGCAACTCGCGAAGGTTCTCCTCCACATCGGCGGCGAACCTGTCCAAGTAGCGTCCCTTCGCCACGCGAACCGCCGGCGCCGCGCGGTAGAAAGCCGCCAGCATTTCGGCGGCAGGACGGATATCCCTGGGTTTGAGCACTTTCCTGCGGATCGCGCGGTCCAGCATCCGCTCATCCGGCAGCCGCCGCATGTGAACGAGCCAATCCGTCACCTGCCCCGGGCCACCAATGTGAAGGTGGCCGTCGGCGGCCATCACCAAGGATTCGATCCCGTAATAGGCCTCGGGGGCAAGGCGCCGGTTGAGGCGAAGTTCAGCCCGGCAATTGGCCCGCCGTGCCTCCAGCGTAGAAAAATCAAGAAAAGGGTAACGGACAGATTTCTTGAGCTTGTAGGCGTGATCGTCCGCAAGGAAGACCCAAGACATATGGGATTCGACAGCTTTAACCCGCGTCGGCCGATGAGGATAGCTGCTCGGTTTTCGGAGAAAGGCGACTTTTGCCGCCTGTGAAGCGGGCTTCCTTTTCGCTTTTTGTCCCTTGCCCGACATCGTGTCCCGACATCCCCTTTGCTTGGGCACTATCCCGTCAATTGGACCTCTTTGACTGGACCGTGCTCCAGGTGCGATAAACCTGCTCCGTTGGCGGCCCAACCGCAAGGCCTGCGCCGCCTGGGCACCCTGAGGCCGGCCTTCGCGTCGGCCTATAGGATCGCAAGGCGGGCGTTGGAGGTTGCCTCCGGATGCTTCCGCTTGTAATCCAGCTTGCGTTCCAGGGCGTCGATTACCGTCGGCATGAAGTCGATGCCGTTGACCTTTCCGGCACCATAGAGCCCGCCGGGCGTGAAGGCATTGATTTCCATTACCTTGGTCCCGGCGATATCAAGGCCCACCAGAAACATTCCGTCGCGGCGGAGACCCGGCTCGAAGACCGCGGCGATAGCCAGCAAATCATCGGTGATCGGCGCCCGTGCGATGCGTGCGCCTACCGTTACGTTGGTCCGCACGTCGCCGCCTTGGGGGATCCGGCGCAAAGCTGCGATGTGATCACCCTCACGCAACACCTGCCCGTTCATGAGGAACAAGCGCGTGTCTCCCTGCTCCACCTCCGGCAGGTATTCCTGGGCGAGAACGTAACCGTCCTGGAGGACCGCTTCGATCATCTGGTTGAGATTGGCGCTGTCCTCCTTACGCACCAGGAACACGTTGCGGCCTGCCGAACCCGTCAGCGGCTTTACCACAATGGGCCAGCCGATATCCCGCGCAAAGGCCAGGATATCGCTACGGGAGCGGGAGATTAAGCTGCGCGGGCGGACATTCTGGGGGAACTGCTCGAGGTAGGCTTTGTTGATGGCACGGTTCAGCCCATCGGGGTCGTTGACAACGATGCTACCCTGACCAATGGCCAGGCGACCGAAATTGATCCCCGCCAGCCGAGCCCAAGGACGCTTTAACTGATCCTGGGCGGGATCGTTACGCAGGAATAGGACGTCGAGATCGGCGATGTCTATTCGGCGGCTTTCCGTGCCGGTAGTTTGCAGATCTCTCAAGAGGTGCTCAACACCGTCATAGCGGGTATCTGATGCGGGGCACATGGCCCAGGCATGGAGTTTTTCATCGGCTCCGTAAGTGAAATCGTCGACTTGGATGTAGTAGACGTCCGAGCCACGACGATGTGCCTCAAACGCGAGGTGTGTGGTGGTATAATCAGCAAGTTCTCCGGCCATGCTGTTGACCACGAATCCGATCCTCACGACCCCAGGTCCTCCGCGATGTCCATCACGCAAAGGCCTTTCACGGCAGCAGCCAAGCGGCTCTTGGCTCGGGGGTCGTCGAGATAACTCGGCCTCAGCGGCGCGGGCTTGAGAACCTTGCGCCAGGTCAGTTCCTTCATGATGGGAGCGTGTGCGAGGCTGATCTTGCCCAGCAACAAATCCTCCAATCGCAATCCCTTGCCAATACGATCGAGCACGGAGACAAAGCCGCGAAGGTAGATGGCGTCCTTGGTGAAGCCGCCGCCACGATGCACCCGCATGGTGATCGAAAAAGCGCCGGATGCGCTGAAATCGTATTTCTCATGGAGGAGGCGGAAGGTGTCGATGAAGTCGCCGCCCTCGATGACGCTCTCCACCGCCAAGACACGGCCCGCGAGCACTCGCAGGCGGGGCCGGGAGAGCCCTCCAACCAGGAACTCGGAGAGCACCGCCAAACCTTCCTGAAGTTCCTCGTAACCCGCGGTGCCGGAATGAAGCTGACGTAGCGGCTGCGCCAGCCCGTTGTAGTAGGTCAGGATGTGGGTTCCCACCTCGTGTTGGATCGTCGCGTCGATGCGCGCCCGGGGCATGCGGACCTGCCTGCCGATCAGAAGATCGCCCGCCGACACCATGATTCCTGGAATGTCATCGCGGATTTGCACTTTGGCCTCCAGCCGAGGATGAACGGACCGCATTTTCGCGATCTCCTTGCGGGCGCATTGGGCAAAGGCCTCACTGTCAATGGAATCCGCGCGGCGGTCGTCGGCTGTGTGTGCCGGTACTGCCCTTAGCAGGCGCCTGGCAAGGTCGAGCAGGCTCTTGTCCGGCCGCTCATATACCTGCAGGCTTCCAGGCAGAACCCGCGCCGTGCCCCGGTCGCTCAACATGGTGATCTGGCGATCGAGCTCATCGCGCTTTTCGGCGAACAGTCCATAAAGAGCGGGGTCATCGATGTTTTCAATGGGAAGCCGATAAAGCAGTGCCTTGAGCGACGCCGCATCGACGGTTTGCGGTCGGTAATGAAACTCAGGCGTACGTTGATAACGACCGCGGCGAAACGCTCGCCAGGCGCCGCCGGCGTTGACGGGGGTCAGGTGAAGCACGAGGTCGAACATGTCGGCAATGGCTGCGAGCTTGCGGTCAGATGTCCAGACCTCCCGCGACACGGCGTGGGCCCCCAATTCGTGGTAATGGCCGGGCCGATAATGCGACTCGGTATGGGCGAATGTGAATATGCCCTGCTTGAGGACGTGGCCCAGGGACCTGCGGAAACTGCGGAGCACGGGGGGGAAGGTATTGCTGGTCTTCGGATCGCGGTAAATGGGGGCGATTCTGAGCCCCAGCGGCACGCAGTTGAGGCGGCGGGCTCCGGGCCTTGTGATTAAGGGGTCAAGCCCGGGAGGAGCGCACCGGTCAGTGTAATTCACGGCCAGATGCGGCCGCCCGTGGGGCCAGTGCTCGGCGAGAATGGCTTTCTCGAGAGTTTCCAGGGTTGCGTCGGGGGACCCATGGCGAGGCGCCATGATGTGAAAACGAGGCGGCGAAGCCGGGGCCTCATCCGAACCTACGGGTGTTGCCTGGTCTGCCCAGAGCTCCAGCAGAAGGACCCCTCCAAACGGCGCGGAGAATTGGCCCAGGATGGCCTCGACCAGATCACGGTTGGCACGGTGGCAGCTCTTATCGGCGGGGAGAAGCAGGAACGATGCCTGACCCAGAAGGAGCGTTTCGGTGCCGGAATCGCGCATATTGGCCGGCTTGCGATAGACGCAGAGCGCTGGCTGTCGATGATCTATGTAGATCCGGCCCCACGGCTCCAGGCTTCGCCGCACCCGTCTGTTGCGCGAAAGTGCCTCTTCAAGGTCGGTGATCAGCGTCCGATCAATGGGGCTAGGCTGCATCAGACTTGCTCCAGGGCCTCGATGACGATGGGAATCGTGTCCTCGAACGTCGTCCGCAAGCCAGCGACTTGGTCGAGATCCGTAACGCCCGTCCATTCGTCCATAAAGAATTTCTTGACCTCGATGGCCAGCACGCAGGCTTGCCGCGGGTATCTGTCATGAATGTGCTGGGCCAGGTATCCGCCCCGGAAATTGACGTTCTCGCGAACATCCAAGCTCCGGCCGGTGAGGCGGGACTGCGAGAGTTTATCCATGAAAAGGTCCACCACCGGGGCCCAATATTCCCTCTCCATGCTGCCGGTACCGATATTGATATCGGGGTTGAAGGCCGCCTCCGCAGGCGGCGCGTCGGGCCCGGCACGGCGGTGATTATAGGAATGGACGTCGTAGATCACCACTTTACCGTGCTGTGCCACGAGTCCATCAAGCGTTGCATCGATCATGCGATAAAAGGCCGAATGTTCGGCAAGTGAACGTTCGCGTATTGACTCTGGTATGGGCCGCTTCCAAATCGTGAGATTCCAACAATCCGACGGCTGCACGCAGATCGCCTGATCGATGCGCCGATTGTGATCCACCTCGAAGCGGGATCGCCGGGCGATGATATGGCTGGCGCACGCCTCGGCCCAATAGTCGGTAAACGGGTCCTCTTCACGGATCCGGGTCTCCTCGTCAATGGCGAGAAAGGGGATGAGTTCGGGTCGCATATCGTGGCCGGAGTGGAGACAGATCCCAAGGACCGGCGTAGAATCGCTTTGAACCCGCCAAAGGAGATCCGGGATAATTCTCAAAGCGTGGGTCGCCAGGGCCATCTCACGCGTTTCGTTCTGAGGATGCAATGTCATTGATCCCTTTTCAGGTGATGACGGCTGGAGAAACTCCGTGGTCTTCATGATGGACCGGCGCGCCACCTACGAACTAAGGCCTCGCCCAGGCTCATGTCGCTACAACGGCGGCCCGGAGCGGAACCCTCGCGCGCTGCATATTCGGCGCAGCACCCGGACGCGTTGGCCCCGGCCGCGAGGATCGGCATACTCTAGAATCTATGCGAGCCCCTTACCATCCGGTTCAAACGCGGGGCATGATCGGGTATTCCCGTTCCGGGATATTTCGTCCTTCGCAACCGCTGCGACCGCGAGGTAGACGTGCGACCTTTTGTACGTGCCGAACTGGTGAATGATTGCTGCGGGGATCCGGGTCTTTACGTGGATTTCCTATTTCACAGGCGCGCGCTCCTGTTCGACCTCGGCGATCTTCATCGATTGCCCCCGCGCAAGCTCCTGCGTGTGAGCCACGCTTTCGTATCGCACACCCATATGGACCATTTCGTGGGTTTCGACCAATTGTTACGCGTCCTCCTGGCACGCGAAAAACGCCTTGAGCTGTTCGGGCCGCCCGGTTTTATCGAGCGGGTTCAGAGCAAGCTTTCGGCGTATAGCTGGAACCTGGTGGAGCACTTCCCCGCCGCCCTTACCATTACTGCTTCGGAATTTTATCCCGACGGACGGGTTGAAAAAGCAACCTTCGACTGCCGCGAGCGGTTCCATATGGTGCCAGGGGATCGCGAGATCGTCTCCGATGGCGTCTTAGTGCAGGAACCCGCGTTCCGGGTACGTGCCGCACTGCTTGAGCATGACATCCCCTGCCTTGCCTTCGCACTTGAGGAAGCGCGCCATGTCAACGTGCTCAAGGACCGACTGGAGGCCAGAGGGTTGAGGGTGGGGCCTTGGTTGACCGATCTCAAGGATGCGGTCTTGCGGGATGACCCGCCGGAGACGCAGATTCGGGCACAGTGTGAGAAGGGCAGTGCGAGACAGGATGCGCTTCTCACCCTCGGTGAACTTCGCGCAGATGTGCTTCGCATCGTGCCCGGGCAAAAGATCGCTTACGTGACGGACGCAGCCAACAATAGGAAAAACCACGATCGCATCGTCCGCCTGGCGCACGGCGCGGACTTGCTGTTCATTGAAGCGGTATTCATGGACGAGGACGCAGGTCTGGCACGAGAGAAACGGCACCTGACGGCGGGCCAAGCCGGGCGCATCGCCCGTGATGCCGCGGCAAAGGAGCTTACGGTGTTCCATTTTTCACCCCGCTACCAGGGCCGAGAGGCTGCGCTCAGGCGTGAGGCGGAGGGGGCTTTTCGCTCATGAGCCGATACGCTTCTGACGGCCGCCATGACGGGTGGTTGCGGATAAGTGCCTACTTGGCTCTCGTTATTGGCTTGGTTGCAGCTCTTGCTTTAACGGCCAGCGCCGCCGAGCTAGGCTCACCCATGGCTAACCGGACCAGTTCGAGCGTTGATCTTCCAGACCCTACCCGCGTCGAAGCCGCTTCGCTCGGCGAAGCCTTGGCGCGGCGCCGCTCGGTCAGGGCTTTCGCCGGCCAAGCTCTCCTCCTTGCCGAGGTTGCGACGCTGTTATGGGCGGCCCAAGGCCGCACCGGGCCTGAGGGGCTTCGCACCGCTCCCTCGGCGGGGGCGCTGTTCCCCCTCGAGATCTATCTGGCTGTCGGTAGCGTCGAGGGGCTTGCTCCGGGAATATACAGATACGTTTCCGGTCGGCACCGCCTGGACCAGGTTGCCGTGGGCGATGCCCGTCGTGCCTTGGCGCGGGCAGCCCTTGACCAATCGTGGATTGCCGATGCGCCGGTAATCCTGATCATCGCCGCAGTCCCCAGCCGAACTGCGGCCAAATACGGCGACAGAAGTGCGCGTTACATTGCCATGGAGGCGGGCCACGTCGGCCAGAACGTCTATCTTCAGGCGGTTGCGTTGGGCCTTGGCACCACCGTGGTTGGCGCTTTCGACGATGGGCGTGTCAAGGATGCCGCCAAGCTTGCCTCCGATCACGAGCCGTTTGCGCTCTATCCTGTCGGCCATCCGAAAACGGCTGCGGGCGGCGCGGCGCCGCGGTAGGCGCCTTATCCGCAGGTATGGCGGCGAGCGCGGTCCCGCTAGCGGAAGGTATAGAAACCGTAAAGGCTGAGAACATACGTCCCCAGAACGACCATGGAGTCCACGCCCATACCGAAGACTTGCGGTTTTCTTTTCCTCAGGAGGCCGGCCACATAGACGGCTGTCACGACAATGCCGGAGACCAGCGCCATTTGCGCAACGCCATCGGCCTCACGGAGTATTTCGCCCTCCCGATAGAATATGTCTGCGGGAAGAATGAACAGCACCATGATCATGTTGCTGCCGAAAATGTTGGAAATGGCCATCGTGTGCGCGCCAAAACGGATCGCCGCGATGGTCGTGCTCAACTCGGGAAGGGAAGTCGAGGTGGCCAATAGCGTGACACCGATGAAGCTGCTTCCCAGCCCGCTTTGGCCGGCAATGGCCACGGTACAGTCCACGACCAAGATACCGCAAACGAGAATAACCGCGCCGGCGGCGGTGGAACGCATCAGGAGCGTGCGCAGCGTCAGGCCGCTAGGCATACCGCTGCGCTGCCGGCGCGATTCATCCCTCCCGGGGTCGGAAGGGACGAGGGCCGTCCCGGCAGTGTTTTGCTCATAGCGGCGGAGAGCGAAAATCAGAACGGCGTAAAATCCGGCAAGCCCGACGACGCCCGCCCCGATGCCTTCGAACAAAGCCGCTTCGCCCACGGAAATGACGCCCAAAAGGGATGTCAGCAGTATGATTAAAAAAACCCCTTCAATAACAGGGGTTCGGGTGGGTGGCAGGGACGTAAGGCTGGCGTGACGCAGGGTGGCGTCGGCGACGGCCAGGATGGCAGTCTGCATCACGATGCCACCGAGCAAGTTGTTGAGGGCGAGAGCGGCGTCTCCCTTCAAGGATGCGGCCACGGTTGTGACGAGTTCCGGAAGCGAGGTGATGCCCGCAAGAAATACCAGCCCCATCAACGCTGCGCCTATGCGGGTGCGTTTGCCGATCGCGTCGGCCAGGGACGACAAGCGGTTGCCCGCAATCCAGATGGTCCCGGTGAGCGCCATAAAAATGGAGATATTTGCGTATATCGGGAGGGATGGAAAAACAGACATCGATTTCGTCAGGTCATTTGGAGGGTCTGTCGAATTTGTCACGTTGGGTGGGGCACCGCCAGCAGATTGGCGGGGTCATTCTTGCGCCGCAGGCATCTATTATCCACCAGCCCCGCGGTTTGCTGCCTGAGGCACCCGGACGCGGCGTCCGGGCATCATGACCGCTTCGACCTGCAGGACTGCTTGCCCTCAAGGAGGATGCCGCGTGCGTTTCGCGGTACCGCAACCCAAGGGGGGGTCGAACGGCCTTCCCGGCGCGACCGGACGGGATACCTCTGTTCCGCTGCGGCCGCCAGCGGATTGGCGTGGCAATGCCCTTGGTTACCATACAAGATGGGGCACATGCGTAAGGGATCAAAAGAGTGCTGACCCTCAACTTGGCCTTGGCCCGGACAGTTCGTCTTTATGGTGACCAAACCGCGGTCCTCGACCCGGAGGGTTGCTTCACCTGGGCGCAGTTCGCCGACCGTGTCGCCCGCGCGGCGAATGTCCTCGCCTCCTTTGGCGTCGAATGTGGTGACCGTTTCGCAATCATCTGCCGTAATACCTTTCGCAACTTCGAGATCATGCATGCGGGCTATTGGATGGGGGCGGTGCCCGTGCCTATCAACTATCGCTTGGCACCGCCCGAGATGGCCTATGTCCTTGATGATGCGGAATGCAAGTTTCTGGTGCTCGAGGACTTTTTTTCCGAACTGATGCACGTCGGCGACCTTGCCTCCTGGTCCGATCGGGTCATGGTCCTCGCACCGCCGAAGTCGGACGCTTCTTGGCCGCTATACGAGAATCTCATGGGGCGGGCGAAGCCCGCCGAAATGCACGAGAACCGGGAACAAGATGATGCCCTCATCGTCTATACCGGTGGGACGACCGGGCGGGGCAAGGGCGTGCGGCTGAGCCACCGCAACGTCGTTTCCAATGCCTTGCAGTTGGGATTTGAACTCGGCCCGCGCACCGATGACGTCTATCTGCATGTGGCGCCTCTGTTCCACTCGGCCGGCCTTCTCGCAAACCCCTACGCCATGCGCGGCGCGGCGCAGGTCTTTCTGCCGAAATTTTCCGCCGAGGCGGTTTTCCAGGCCATTAGAAGCTATGGCGTCACCGCCACCCTGATGACGCCGACCATGATCATTATCGCGCTGCAGGGCCCCGACACCGACAGCCGTCAGCTGTCGGCGCTCAGACAGTTGATCTACGGCTCGTCGCCCATGGCGGTTGAGTGGATCAAGAAGATGCTGTCGCGAATTCCCGGTGTCGAGATCGTGCAGGCGTACGGGCTGACGGAAACCTCGCCAATCCTGACTCTGCTTTCCATGGCTGAGCATGAAAAGGCGATGGCAACCGGTGAAGAGGATCTCCTGGGGAGCGTCGGGCGCCAAGTGCCGGGCGTCGATCTGCGGATCGTCGATGATGAGGGCAACGCCCAGCCGCCGGGAAGCCACGGTGAAATCATCGTTCGGGGCCCCAATGTCACCGCAGGTTATCTCAAGAGACCTCAAGAGACGGCGGCCGCCTTCCGCGACGGCTGGTTCTATACCGGAGACATTGGCCGCATGGATGAAAGGGGATACCTCTACCTTCTCGACCGCAAGAAGGACATGATCATCACGGGAGGGGAAATCGTATTTTCGTCGGAAGTCGAGGCCATCCTCTATCAACATCCGGGGGTTCACGAATGCGCCGTCATCGGCATTCCCGACGAAACCTATGGCGAGGCCCTGCTGGCGGCGGTCGTGGCCGCGCCCGGGACGACGCTCACCGCCGACGAACTCATAGCTCACTGTCGTGACAAGGTCGGTGGCTACAAGATTCCGCGTCACTACATCTTTCTGGATGAATTGCCGAAGAGCGCCATGGACAAGATCCTGAAGACCGAGTTGCGCCGTATCTACGGCGCCAAGGCCTAGGCGTGGGCGCATGGATATAGAGGGAAAGAACGCTCTTGTGCTGGGGGCCCCCGGGCTGGTCGGTGCCGCGGTCTGTCGTGAGCTGCTGGCTTGGCGGCCGGCCACACTGATTGTCGCGTCGCGGCAAAAGAGCCGGGCCCAGGACATGGCGGACAAGCTTCAGGCCACTTTTCCCGGCGCCGGGACACGGATCGTTGCGGCATGGGGCGATGTGTTCGTGAGGGCCGATTGGCAGACCGATTCCGGGCATCCCCGGGCCCAGGCGCTCGCTGACCCCGTGCGTCGCCGCCGTCTCATTGGAGATATCCTCGACCCGCTCGATGAAGACATCATCGAATCTTCCATGCTGACCCGAATCATTGAAGGTCGCGCGCCCGGCGTTGGCGGCACCGCTGCCGATATCCTTATCGATTGCATGAACACGGCGACCGCGGTCAGTTATCAGGATATCTATGCGTCGGCCGCCCATCTTCGTGCGCTGGCGGATGGTGGTTCCGACGAGGCTAGCTGGGCCGAGGAGCTGGAGAGGCTCTTGGCCTCGCTCTACCTGCCGCAGCTCGTGCGCCACGTCCAGTTGCTTGCCGCGGCCATGGAGCGCGCCGGGACCGAGGCCTATATCAAGGTCGGCACGACCGGCACCGGTGGCATGGGGCTCAATATCCCCTATACCCATGGAGAGGAAAAGCCGTCCCGGTTGCTGCTTTCAAAAGCCGCCCTCGCCGGTGCGCAAAGTCTGCTCACCTTCCTCATGGCGCGCACGCCGGGCTCCTTGAGGATCGTCAAGGAAGTAAAACCCGCCGCGGTCATCGGCTGGCGCGAAATCGACTACGGTCCCATTCGCGCGGGCGGCCGTGACATTCCGCTTTGGGATTGCCCTCCCGAGGAGGCCGTGTCCGCATCAGATCCTTCGAGCCTGGTGATCGAAGGCGCGTTCGGCACGCCGACCGGAGAGCACTTGCACGGGACGTACATTCACACCGGGGAGAACGGGCAATTCACGGCCGGCGAGTTCGCGGCCATCACCTCCCTTGGCCAGATGGAGCTTGTCACGCCCGAGGAGATCGCGCGGATCGTCATCGCCGAGCTTACGGGAGGCAATACCGGCCGCGATATTATCGCCGCATTGGATGGCGCGGTGATGGGGCCGAGCTACCGCGGCGGCTTTCTCCGCGGGGCGGCGATCAGCAAGCTGCGCCAGCTGGAGGCGGCACATGGCGAATCTGTGGCCTTTTGCATTCTAGGCCCGCCGCGTCTGTCCAAGCTGTTGTTCGAGGCGTATCTGCTGAAGCAGGTCTGCGCCACGCCAGATGCCATACTGGGTCCAGACGCCGATAAATTGGCGGCCGATCTCACGGATTTCATCCGAAACAATCCGGAAATCCGCAGGCGCATCATCTCTATCGGGATCGGCATCCTGCTGGCCGACGGGGACCGCCTGCTGAGGGGCCCAAAGCTCAAGGCACAAGATGCCCATGGTGGATGGGTGGATCTGACGCCCGAGAATATGGAGCTCTGGAAAGGGAGGATGGAGGCACTTTGCGCCCTGGCGCACGAAGAGGCGAGCGGTGATACGTCGTCGTTGTCCGATCGCAATCTCGCCGCCAGCCAGGAGTGGCGTCCCGAGCCCGGCGTGTTGAACATCGGCGAAGCGGTTGCGTGGATCTTCAACAATGAAGATCAGGGGCAACGCGGCAAGGTCTGAGGGTCGTGGGCTTTATGGGGGCGCAACGAGATACCCTGCGTGTAGCCGGCGGGCCTTTCATCGCGGTCGGGCGCGGCGAGATTGAGCGCCCCCCGCGGTAGTCTCGCTGCCCCTGGCACGGGAAGGCCGGGCGGAAATTCGGCGCTTCCGGGCGCCTGCGGCGGTGCGATCGGCCGCGACCAACGTCCTTTCCCGGCCGGCGGTCACGCTAAGAGCGGCTCTCCGGCGTGATGTCGACTGCGATGCGCGGAACGCGGTGGGCGATGGCGGTCGAGATTTCGTAATTGATGGTTCCAAGCTTGTCGGCCAGTTCGTCCGCGGTGATCTCTTCTTCCCCCTGGCAGCCGATGATCATCACCTCATCGCCAATAACGGCTCGGCCCTCGAGGTCGGTGACATCGATCAGGCATTGATCCATGGTGATCCGGCCCACCTGGGGGCACCTGACGCCACGCACCAAGACATCGCAATTGCTCGACAGCCGCCGGCTGAAGCCGTCACCGTAACCGAGGGGAAGGGTCGCGATGAGCGACGGCCGCGTGGTGAGGAAGTCGTGACCGTAGCTCAGTCCCGTTCCGGCGGGAACGCGTTTCAGGAACGTGATCCTGGTCTTCCACTCCAGAACCGGCCGCAGTTCTCCGATACGCCGATTTGCGATCTGGCGGGAGGGGCGCAAGCCGTAAATCGCGATGCCCGGGCGGACGGCGTCAAAATATGAGCCTGGGATGTCGAAGATCCCCGCGCTGTTGGCAATATGGCGGACCTCGATTCCCTGGTCTCGGGTTGCCTCCACAATGGATTTGAAGCGCTCCAGCTGGGCATGGGAGTAGACCTTGTCGAGTTCATCGGCGCGCGGAAAGTGGCTCATCAGTCCCTTGATGCGCAGCCTCGGCAGGGCCCGGCAATGATCGAGAAATTGACAGACCTCATCGGTTGGGATGCCGATGCGTCCCATGCCGGTATCGACCATGAGATGGACCGCGACGGTCATTCCGGTCTTCTCCGCTGCTTCTGCCAATGCTTCGGCCATGCCGGTGGTGCACAGGACCGGCTCACAGCCCGTCGCCACTATCGCTTCGGCGTGCTCAGGCAAAGTCGCGGATAGAATCACAAATCTTGCACCAATGCCGGCATCGAGGAGGGCGATCGCCTCCGAAACGTGCGCCACACAAAGGGTCTCGCATCCAAGATCGACCAGGTGCCGGGCGACGATCTCCGCCCCGTGGCCATAGGCATTGGCCTTTATGGCCGGCCAGAGGGACACGTCGCCGATCAGTTCGCGCAGGAGGCCGACATTGTGGGTCAGATGATCAAGGTGAATCAGCGCCTGCGACAAATGGTCGCCGCTCGATCTCGCTTGGGAGGGATTATCGCTGATAGGCCGGGTCACTCGGCCGTGTCCTCGACGGGTTCGCCTTGGCGCAACACGAGCTTGCGGAGATAGGCTGAGCTCATGGCCGAGAGCAGCGCGCCGTAGTTCGGGGAAAAGGCAAGCTCGGCGCCGACCTCGATGTCGCGGCGGGCGTCGGTGACATCGACAACGAGATAGCCGCTGGATCCGCCGAGGATTGTAACGCCGGTTTCAACAGGCGTGAGCCCCTGGATCCGCACGTCCTCTCGTCCCACGTTCAGGAGCGCGCGCACCCGGTCCCCCCGATCCTCCCAGACGGGCAGGCCGCCGAAGGCGTCCTCGCCGCGCTCGCCTATAGGGGTCGACGGCTTGGTCTTCCGCTCCAGCACTTCCGCATCCAGGATAAAGGCGTCCTGCAAGGTCCCCGGCCAGGGATTCCGATGGACGGTCTCTCGTCCCAGCAGGATGGCCTCGCCAATTCGCGCGTGGTTGACCTCTCGTGGCATCCGCCCCGCGGCGATGAGATCGAGTGCGCTCGAGTTGATGCCTGAAATCAGGTCCAAGGATAGGCCGCAGGTGCTCTCGACCTCGTGGGCGAGGGCGATGAGTTGGTTCATGTTCGCCTCGCTTGGGACGACGCCCGCGAAACACGCCAGGTTCGCACCCAGACCGGCGAGACGGATGGCGGACAGCCTGTGCGCGGCAGCGCAAAAGGCCATTAGATTCTCGGGCATTACCCCCTCCCGCAGGTCGCCGAGCTCCACCATGACGATCACATCGTGAACCACGCCTAGGCGTCCGGCGACATCCGATAGGGCGGTGAGCACCGAAAGTTCGCTGTTCAGGCTGACATCGGCCGAGGCCACCACATTGGCGGCTTCCGAGAGCGGGGGAACGCGAAGCAACGTGCAGGGGGCATCGATGCCCGCGCGCCTGAGGCGGTGGATGTTCTCAAGACGTGATTCCCCGAGCGACGAGACTCCGCCGCGCAGCATGGCCTTGGCGATTTCAGGGTGGCCGCAGACGCCTTTGGTCACGCCGGTGACGTCGATGCCGTGTTCCCGGCAAAAGCTGACGACGGCCCGGGCGTTGTGCTCGATCTTGTCGAGATCGATCGTCAGGCGGGCAGGGGCCATCGTGTTAACCCGCGCCAGCCATCGCCTGCAGCCTGCGAACAATGAAACTGGCGACATCCCGTCCCGTCGTCCCCCGGCCGAAGCCGGCATCGAGGCCACAGGCCTGCGCGAGTTCGTCCGTCACCTGCGCCCCCCCCGCGATCATGACAAGCCGGCCGCGCAAGCCGCGCTCCTTCGCGAGCTCTTCGAGGCGCCGCATGTTGTGTTTATGGGCATCGCCGTGGGTAACGATGGTCGAGATCAATACAGCGCGGGCGCCGGTTTCCTCGACAGCATCAAGCAGCCGTTCAAGGCGCACCGATGTCCCGAGATCATGACAGAGAAAGCCGTATTTCTCGATGCCTCCATGCTTGATATCAAGGATTTCATGGAGCCCCACCGAATGTTCGTCTTGCCCCACGGTGGCCGCTATCACATGTATTTCCCTGGGCCGCACCCAGGCCTCGATCTCGGCGTCCGACAGCGGTTCCCGTGTTTGCGGCAGGGAAAGCTCATCGATCCTCAATGTGACGTCGAGGATGCCCTTGATCTCGAACGTGGTTCCTTCTGCCGGGTGCATCAGCCGGCGGGAAATGATTTCGGGGTTCTTGAGGCCCATCCGCCGGGCCATTTCCAATGCCGCCGCCGCGGCGGTTTCCGCTTCTGCGGGGATGAAGATGGTGAGACAAACGATGCCGTCGCCGTGCTTTTCCACTTCGGGGCGCAGAAGGCCTGCCGCGCGGTCCGCGAGTGGGGCCTCAAGGCGTTTGTGCACATTATCCTCGGTATCGACCTCGTCGATGTATTGGATCTTTTGCGGTTCACAGAGCGTGCAGCCCCCGTATTCGTCGCATGCCTTGCCGTCCCGTTCGGCGAGCGCGTTGTTGCCGAAGTGGGAGCAGACCGGCGCGCCGTAGTCGCTCTCCCGCGGTATAACGGTTCCGGCGCCATCGCCGCCCGTAGGGTCGCGCGTGATGCCGTCGCCCTTGCGCTCCGGGAAGTAGCCTGAATCGACGAACTGTCCCGCCTCAACCGCGCTGTAATAGCCTCCGCCTTCGAGAATTTCCTCAAGGAACAGAACAGCACGTTCCTTGAGTTCCCGCACACTTTCTCTCAATGCCCCATCATCCTTCAGATCCACCATCTCCATCAGGCCGTCGATGCCCATCAAGGTCTGGCGCGCCGCGTTAACGCCGGCCATGTTGTTGTAGTGCCAGGGAATATTGCGGCCTTCATCGGGGGTGATCGTGCTTTGAATATGGGTAGGGACAAGCCGTGAGATCAGCGTGTCCAACACGTGAGTGACGGTTGCTTCTTGGGTGTCGGTCTCCATATAGCGGGTGTTTTGCTGGGCCCGGAAGACGTAACCGTCGAAAAGCTCGCGAAGGGCCAGCGCATAGGGCAGGTCCAGCCGCAGCTTGGGCGCCGGCGGGGCGGTGGGAGGCACGGTAGACAGCGCAATCCTCTCCGCCGGCATGCCCGCCGCCCGGGAATAGGCGGTATTGATCGCGTGCTGTACGAATAGTTCCGGTGTCACCTTCCACGCTTCCTTGGCCGTGGCGTTGGCGTTGTGCGCGCCATCCAGTTGGAGAATGCCGGCATCCGCCATCACCCTCTTGGCCTCGGCGGCATCGACGAATGACCGGTGCATGTTGATGCCGCGATAGAGGGTGTTGTATTGGGGGTCCTGGTGCGCCCCGTTGATACCTTCCTCTGCGAACAGAACGGCGATATCCGGGCCCGCCAAGCCGCTCACATAGGAGTGGAAATTGATGGGCCTGCCGACCTCGTCCTCGATGGCGTCAAGCGCCTTGCGTGTGGCGCGGATCTGCTTCCGGGTGATGGGGACGCCGCCGACCCCTTCGGGTGTCCCTTCGATCAGCCCATCGATATGTGATTGGCCCGTGGTCCGGATGACCATAATGTGATCGGCGCCATGCCAAGCCGCCATGCGCATGCGGCGCAGATCGTCCTCGAACCGCCCCGAGGCGATTTCGGTGGTGATGACCAAATCGCACTGTGGATCGATCTCACCGAAGGCATGGGCCGCCGGCAGCGGCACCGAGCGCTTGAGGTTCTCGCTGGTATCCTTGAAGAGAAAGGGGCCGATTTCCTGATCCGCAAGCTTGTGGCGCCAGGTCCAACCCTTGCGCCTGGGGCGGTACTTATCGAGATCCTTGAGGACCTCTGCGACGTCGAGTTTCCGGTCGGGGGTGAGCTTCATCTCTCAAGCTCCTGCCAGTGGCGGCCCTCGATCAGCTCCGCGCCCGCCTCGCGCACCGAGAGGCCCTTGCGCTTAGCCAGTTCGAGGACGAGCCGCCCCGCGCCGTGGCCGAGGAGGCCGCGCTCATTCATGCCACCGACCAATGCCTTTGCTTCGATGCTGGAAAACCCCATGCGCAGCAACACCGAGCGCTCGATGGATGGCGTCGTATGGGTGCAGGCCTCCGCGATGAGCGGTGCCACGATCTTGTCGACGAGGCTCCAAAAATAGGCATGCAGTTCCTCATCGGACATTCCCTCGAGGTGTTTGCGGCGAGTGGCGAAGTCATCCTCCCGTTCAGGGCATCTCATCAAGAACCTCCCGTACATGGATCGGCGTAGTGCGGGTCTCGGCCGCCAGGAATTCGATATCGGCGCTGCCCAGGTCCGTCCCTTTGGGCAACGCCGCGGTGGCATTGGCAAGATAAGACCGGCGTACCCGGTCGAGATCCACGTCGCGCGCCCTGATTTGACTGGGATGCTCCGGAATCACGATCCGTTTCCCGGGAACGTTGGCGCCGGGGTCTCCGCGTCCAATCTTCACCCCCATTTGCCTGGCGAAGTTGAGCTGGGCCAAGGGGTGCTTGCCGGCACCGGTATATTCGGTTTCCTGCACAACGATGATCTCATCCTGATCCAATTCCTGGGCGAGGGCAAAGGCAGCGGCCAGTGAGGTGTTGCCCGCCGGTCCCCGTTCCAGGCCTTCCAGTGCGGCCAGCACTTCGGTGATGTAAAAGACCTCGCCCTGGGTGACGGTCACGAAACGGTCCATGTAGCGCAGCGGCCGGGCGGCGCTGCGCGGCACATCGCTGCGGTCGGGCCAGGTGGTGAAGGGGAGGGAAAAACCGGTGTGGCCGGTGGTGAATGACTTCCGATTGAAATCACCGTCCGATGCCATGTGCAGCCCGGAAAGGTCGACGCTGGCAGCGATGACTTCGGTATCGGTCGCCCCCGCGGTGATCATGCCACGCGCGGTGCCGGTCAGATTTCCACCGCCGGCGTGGGTCACCACCACGGCGTCGGGAGGTCGGCCGGTGAGACCCTTCACCTGAAGGGCGAGTTCATGGCCCAGGGTCTCGATGCCGAGAACGGAGAAAGGGGAGTAGAGAGAGGCGTTGAAATAACCGGTGTCCTCAAGAACACGCAGGAAGACGAAAAACAGCTCCGGGCCCACCGAGAGGCGGATGACTTCCGCGCCGTAAGCTTCGCAGGCCCTCGTCTTCTCGGCGATTTCGGGCTGGGCGTTGCCCTGGCTGTCAAACGCCTCCTGGACGATGATGCAGCGCAGACCGGCCTTGGCCGCCTGAGACGCAACGGCGGCCCCGTAGTTGCCGCTGGTCGCCGCGGCGACACCGGGGTAGCCTCGTTTCTTGGCTTCATGCACGGAAAGCGAGGCGCGCCTGTCCTTGAACGAGCCCGATGGGTTCTTTGCCTCGTCCTTGACGAATATCCGCGCCCCTTTTCCCGGCCGAGCCAGGCTGCGGGCCAGGGCGGTAATGTTTCGGACCTCGATCAGGGGTGTGTCGCCGACGCCCGTTGCCGCCTGCACGGCGCGGATTTCGTCGATCTCATAGCCCGTATCCCGAAGCAGCCGCTCATAATCGAAGGCGAGGGTACCCGTTGCGTAGCGGCCGTAATCGAGCCCAATGGACCGTTGCATGATTTCGCCTTGCCGGCCCATGACCGCTTGGTAAGCGTCACGGTCCCTCATCGAACGCCCCCGCTTCACGAAGGATCCTTCGAACCTCGTTGCCGATCGTTGACAACTCGGGAATGGGAGGACCAAAGCCATGCGTGTAAGGGGGATTGGCGGTCGTGACCGTGCCGCGGAGACGCCGACCGGCCGAGGTCTCGATCTCGGCCTCGTCACCGAGGGCGGCCGGTGCCGTCAGGAAACCCTTGGCACGCATTTCGAGAGGCACGTCCCGGGAATCTTCAGGGACCTGTGGGGCCCTTTCGCCTGGACGCAAAAGAACGGCATGTATTTCCACCCATGTCCCCTTTGGAATTCGTTCAGCCATGATGGCGCTCCTCAGCGCGCGCATGCAGGAACTGGCGCGCATCGCCCATCATGGCGGCGGGCACCGGCAGGTCGGCCATCGTGAGCAGGCCGGGGGCGGCGTTCAATACGCGCGGGATCATGTTGACGGCGATGGCGATGGTGCCCCGGCCGCCGGGAATTTCGGGCCGAGCCTCAAACCGGAAGCTCGGCATACCCGAGATTTCTATGGTATCGCCGGTTTCCACCCCTTCCAACTCGGGCCGGATCTGTTGAGGATGGACCAGAGTGATGATGGGCTTATCTCCGTCATAGGCGGTGGCGGTATGGGCGCAACCCGCGACCTGGCCGGGGGCGACCGATACAAAGGCCGTTTCGCGGTGCACCTTGGAGACAATCGGTCGGCGTTCCTCCTCTATGCGCCCGATGTTCAAGCCAAGTGCAGATCCGATCATGCGGATGGACTGGGGAAAGCCGAAATGGCCAGCCACCGTTCCTGATTCCACGCCGGCGGCAAATGCCTGGGGTCCAAGGCCAATGCCTTGGGCCTTGAGGACCGATGGGCCGTAAGGCGACAAATCGTTGACGCGTGTCGCGGTAATGGAATCGATGCGTGCGCAGACCCCCGTCATCGCGATCACGAGAAGGTCCAGAACGAATCCCGGATTGATGCCTGTGCCGAGGGCCGCGACCCCCTCTGTCCGCGCGAGGTCGTGCATTTCCTGGGCAATGGCAGGGGAAGAACAAGCGGGATAGGCCATCTCCTCGGCGATGGAGATGATGGGCACGCCATGTCGCAGGACGATGGAGATTTCGGGCCAGGCATCCTCAAGCTTCGAGCATGTCGCTTGAATGGCTATGTGCGGCCGCGTGTGCTTTACGGCCGTGGTGAGGTCGGGCTCGATCGCGACCCCTAGATCCTTGGCGATGCCGATTGCTTGGCCGACATCCATGCCGGCGCGCTCAGCCCTCCGGGCGTAGGCGCCGGCCAACTCCAGGCCGGGCTTTTCCAAAACCAAACGGGCGATCCCGGCGCCCATTTGCCCAGTTCCCAAGATCAGCACTCGGATCAGATCACCCATCTTATAAGTGTAATGCAAATGGGGCGCAGCAGCAGTCCGAAACGGATTCGTGCCTACCCGACTGAGCGGTTGTCGAGCGCGTGCCCATGCGCCATGACGTGTTTCGCGGAACCCTCGAAAGCCGAATGATGATGGACGCAATCCGAAGGCTCCGATGAGAGCACAAGAGCATTGCCTGGCTCTTGAGCGTCCTAGAGAGCAAACCCTCACTCCTGGATGCCGCCCCATTGCCTGACCACGATGGGCTTGAAGGAATCGCTGACTATTTCCTGGGCGAACCGTGACCGGTCCTGTCGTGGGCGGGCATTTCACCTGTGTGCCGGGCGAAAGCGTGTTCGGATCTGCCGCCGAGGCTCTTTTCCAGCTTCCGTCGTCTTCCCAACTCCAATACCCTTGAAAACAATGTGTGGACTGAACATCTTAATTTTAGCATCGATCACGAAAATTGAGATCCACTGGCGCGGTGCGCGTTCATCTTGCCGATGGGGGCCTCGTCATTAAGGGAGAATGCTATGCCTGCACTACCCATTCAGGTGACGTTCAAGAACCTAGAGCATTCCGACTTCATTGAGGCGGAAGTGCGCAACAAGGCCGAAGCCCTGGATAGGTTTTCGGACCACATCATGAGTTGCCGTGTGGTGGTGGATGCGCCGCATGCTCGTCATCGCAAAGGCAAGATCTATGTCGTGCATATCGATCTTACCGTGGTTGGCGGCGAGTTGGCGGTTAGCCATGATGGGCCGCTCGACCACGCGCACGAGGATGTCCATGTCGCTATCCGGGATGCCTTTTTGGCGGCGACCCGTCGATTGGAAGACTATGAGCGTAAACGCCAAAGGCGGACCAAGACCCACGAAATACCCGCCCATGGCATAGTGGCAAGGATGTTTCCGGATTACGGCTTCATTGATGTCAGCGACGGCAGCGAGGTCTACTTCCATAAGAACAGTGTGGTCGGTGGCACGTTCGACAAGCTGAATGCCGGGGACGAAGTTCGCCTGGTCGTCGCCTACGACGAAAGCGCGGAAGGGCCGCAGGCGAGCACGGTAGTGCCCATTGGCAAGCATCATCTCGTTGGCGAATAGCTTGGGAAAGACAGTGGCTGCGGCCTTTGCGGCGGTCCTTCGAGGAACGAATATGGGATGCGGCCGGCTCGGTTCGGCCCCATCCGCGAGGCTGCATGCCAATCATCGCTTGGCCCGCGCATTTGGCCGAATTGGCGCGATCCGCCATCTTGCAAGGCGGTATGCATAGAATATTCAGGCGGCACCGAACCGAGAGAGGAGCAGGCCGATCTAACGCGTGAGCTGAGAGGTTGTTTCCGCGATCGTGGGCGGTTTTTCGTGTCCGCCGCCGCCCCAAAGCGACCATGCTATGGAGCCGGCAAGAAGCAGTTTTCAGGACCCTATGACCGAACCGGCGTCGATATCGAATTGGATGCTCATCATGTCAGCCTTGGTTGCCGGTTGCCCCGAATGCCCTATCTGGGTGCCAAGATAGCAAGCTAAAGGTAATTGGAAATCCCTGATGGTCCAGCGCATAGCCTTTCGCACGCCCGAACCAGACTATGTCGTAGAGGCCGAAGCCGTTCGCATCGGCCCGGACATATTGGTCTATGTCTGGGGTGGTGAGCGTCCTCATATCGGGGCGGCCGCGGCGGCTCAACCTCGACCCAGCCTCGCTGATCCGAGTAAGACCAGTGCCACCGCTTCCGTCTTATCCTATGTCGGACACAAGGAAGACGACCTTACCAAAGAGATGGCTGAGGCAATTTCGGCCCGGTGCAAGACGAATGTGGTTGTCACCGCGGGAATCCATTGGGATGAGCTTTCTAGCGGTGGCATTGAGGTCGTTGTTGACCGATGTCGGGAGATTACGGAGATGGTAATTGATGCCATCCAACGCGATAGGTTCGATCGGTGAAATCCTCAACGGCAGATAGGGAATCAGGTTCGAAGTAGGCCGCCGGATCAGTTTTCTCCTCGCTTAACTTGCACTAGGAATAGAATTAAACAACCAGACGGGTTAGTCCGTCTGCCTTGGGAGGACACTCAGAATGGCTCATAAGCAGATCCTGTTCCATTCTTCGGCGCGAGAAAAGATCCTCCGCGGCACGGCTGCTCTGGCCGATGCCGTGCGGATTACGCTTGGACCCAAATCGAAATCCGTGCTCATCGAGAAGAAGTGGGGCGCGCCCATAGTCTGTAATGACGGCGTCACCATTGCAAAGGAAGTGGATCTCGAGGACGCCGAAGAAAACCTCGGGGCGCAGATGTTGCGCCAGGCCGCCGAGAAAACCGGCGAGGCCGTGGGCGACGGCACCAGCACATCAACGATCCTGGCACATGCGATATTTGCCGACGGTACGCGCAACGTTGTTGCCGGCGCGAGCGGCATCGAACTCAAACGTGGCCTCGACCGTGGTCTTGGCGTGGCCGTGGCGACGCTGCGCGCAATGTCCAGCCCGGTAGAAACCCGCAAGGAGAAAGCCCAGGTGGCGACTATCTCGGCCCATAACGATCCGGCTATTGGTGAACTCGTAGCCGAAGCCATGGAAAAGGTCGGCGATGACGGCGTCATCACGGTCGAGGAATCGAAAACCACCGAGACCGTGCTTGAAGTGGTCGAAGGCATGCAATTTGATCGTGGCTTCATCTCGCCCTATTTCATCACCGATCCGCAAAAGATGGAGGCAGTTCTTGATGAGCCTTACGTGTTCCTTTGTGACCGAAAAGTCGGCAGCCTGAAAGATCTCCTCCCGGTTTTGGAACAGGTGGCAAAGAGCGGCAAGCCGATCCTGTTCGTGGCCGAGGATGTGGAGGGCGAAGCCCTCGCCACACTCGTCGTCAACCAGATTCGTGGGGTTTTCCGCAGTATAGCCGTGAAGGCACCAGGGTTCGGGGATCGGCGTAAGGCGATGCTGCAGGACATGGCGGTTCTTACCGGGGCACAGCTCATCAGCGAGGATCTGGGGATCAAGCTGGAGACAGTTCAGCTCCAGCAAATGGGCCGAGCCGGGCGGGTCGTGTCGGACCGGGAGAACACCACCATCATCGGCGGATTGGGGGACAAGGCTGCAATTGAGGCCAGGATGCAACAGATTCGCGCTCAAATCGAGACCACCACCAGCGACTATGACCGTGAGAAACTGGAGGAGCGGTTGGCGAAGTTGTCGGGCGGCGTGGCTGTGATTCGCGTCGGCGCACCTTCAGAGGCGGAGATGAAGAGCAAGAAGGAGGCCCTCGATGACGCGATCAACGCCACCAAAGCGGCGGTGGCGGAAGGCATAGTCCCTGGTGGCGGGCTCGCGCTCTTGCGCTGCACCGAAGCGATCAAGAATGAGGAGGCGAATGCCGCGGGGGACGAGAAGACGGGTTTGGAAATTCTGCGCCGGGCGTTGAGCGCGCCCACGCGCCAAATCGCCGAAAATTCCGCCGTCGACGGCGGTGTGGTCGTTGCCCGCATGCTCGAGAGCAAGGGAAACATCGGCTATGACGCGGCGGCGAACGAATATGTCGACCTGGTCAAGGCCGGAATCGTTGACCCCACGAAGGTCGTTCGCATTGCGTTGGAGAACGCGGTTTCTGTGGCCAGTGTCCTGCTTTTGACCGAGGCCACCATGACCGAGATTCCGGAAGAGCCCAAGAACATGCCGGTGCAGCCCGAGATGGGAATGTGAAGTGCCGACTGAATGAGCGGGCCATCTATTGCGCCTTCGTCGCAATCAACTGACAACAATGTCCGCCTGGCCAATCGTGGGCATGGCGGGCCAACTCCGCAGATGCCCGTGGCGTGTTTGGACACGGATGCCTCCTGGCATTAACGGCCATCCTCCTGTTCGTGGAGACGGGCAATGCTTGCGACCACGCTGGCGACCTCCACGTCATCCAGTGGCGGCCGACAGCGCGCGCGATTCCATGCCAGCATAAGATTGAGCGCGATGTCCCGGTCGACACCATGCCACAAGAGGTGCCCCGTCAACGAAGCAATGGTGCTGTTGCGCGTTCCCTCGGAGACTCCTTCGCGGACCAGCTTGCGCCAGTCTTCAACGGATCGGCCGGTGCGGGCGCCGCCGGACATGCGCAAGATCCATCGCGGCATTGGTGCCATGGGGCATTCATCGGGCGCGTGGCCCGCGATCCAGCGATAAGGCCGCCCCGACGGATGTATCGATGGTGGCGCGACGATATAACCGCCATCGCCGCGCAGGTCGATACCTTGAGCCAGCCCGGCGCGGTTACGGATCTCGCCATCCGGAGATGCAAAATAGAAATGCCGCCCGCCACCGCCGGTCAGCACTTCGACCGTGGGCCCAAGCGGTCCATGGCGACTCTCCAGTTCGGCGAGAGCATCGTCACCCCCGTGCTTGGGATCGATATCGAGGACGATCAAGCGGGAGATCGAGCCGGTGACGATGCCGACATTGGCGTCGCGCCAGTGGCGGAACCAACCCTTGATCTCCTCGGGGCCGGCGCGGCGCCCCTGGAACTCGCGCCAAGCGACCAATGGCCGCTTGTTCTTGGCCTGCAAGGGGAGCACCGACCAGCCTCGGCTGGCATAGGAGAGCGCCGCTCGCCCCGCATCACGTAATGATTCCGGCATTTTGTTCGCCATCGGTTCATAATAACACCCCGGCAAGAAGGACCAGCACTCGCCGATGTCCGCTTGTGCCCCGAAGCCGGCACAAATGTGAACCGGGCTATGTTTCAACCCCTCTATCGGTTGAGTTCGTTCAACGGTTTAGACTCTTGAAAAATCAGCGAGGCAATCAGGAGCCTGGTAAATGCTTCAAAATTTCGTGGTCGGCACGGATGGGTCAGCTAACGCCATGCGCGCTGTGGAAGTCGGAGCCAAGCTCGCGGCCGCGTGCGGGGCGCATCTTACCATCGTCCATATTGCTCCTCCCTATTTGTCCTTGGCAGACGTAGAGGAAATACCGGAGCTGCCGCCAGAAGCACGAAATGAGGTAAAGAAAATTCGTGATTCCTTGGGAGGATTGGAAATAAGTGCTTTTGCTCCTGCGCCCGCACCTCAATCGGCTATCGAATACATCGGCAATTCTGTTCTGGACCGCTCGGAAAAGGTCGCTCGTGAAAACGGAGCAGAAGAAATTTCCCGCGTACTCGCTTATGGAGATCCAGCGGAAGGGATCGTTGCGGAGGCCGAGAAAGCCGGGGGCGATCTCATTATCATCGGCACGCGCGGCATGGGCGACCTTGGCGGATTGGTGTTGGGAAGTGTGTCACATAAAGTGATCCACTTGGCGCATTGTCCCTGCCTAACCGTCAAATAATATCCGCCCCGTTGGCTGCGCCCTGCTCAGGTCTTTTTCCGGTTATTGGCCACCACGAACAGGCCAGACGCGGCGGCAGCGACCTTAGAAAGATCGTCGCGGTGGATGCCCATTGCCGCCAGTTCTTCGTCGGTGCAGGTGGAGAGGTTTTCGAACAGCTCCATGCTCAGCGCCGCCTCGTCGAGAAGCTCCGCCGCATCGCCCACGGCGTGGGGCAGCTTCTCAGTGAAAAATTGGATGATATCGGTATAGAGCTTCGCTTCATCCGCGTAGGGAAGATGAGACGGGTCGGTCATGGTGGGCCTCCTTGTCGTCTTGTGATCTCGTTCTTGGCGAAGAAATCGATTCACCTAAAACAGATCATGTTTCAGAGATGAATTCCGATTACCACGTTGGAACAGCCAGAGCACCAAAACAAAGTGACCTCAGTTTGCATG